>SKEH01000506.1_pt1 | contig 22869 bp, 22 predicted proteins | sample 4826571 | NCBI WGS metagenome assembly SKEH01 (sample SAMN11008814, study PRJNA524170) | human gut metagenome | biome: Human fecal sample; material: Feces; isolation source: fecal sample from pouch patient p29 | host: Homo sapiens | place: Israel: Tel-Aviv | collected 2016-09-14 | reverse complement strand
GTTGTTGCACCTTTGTTCGTGATTGTTATATTTTTTAAACGATAATTTAAATATTATCGCTAGTTTTGTATAAAATTGCGAATATTTATGATATCATTTTATTGTAATGAACGTAATACTGCTTTTGAGGAAGGTGTCGAAAAATGAGAACAAAGAACGTAACAAATAAATTTTTTGGACAACTACAACTTTTTTCAATGGCAGACTTATTTGTTCATTTTGCTAATAACAATATCAAACAGAGCTTGATGTAATTGGAAACGTCGTGCTCTTTTTTGTTGGGATTTTTACCACTTGTGAAAGAAGATGAAGTAATAATAAGCATTAATCATCTAAAAAATTGTTAACAAATAGATTGTCGAAAATATAGTTAGTTTTAAGGAGTAAAAAATGAAATTGTCTAAAGTTAAGAAATTTCTGTTAGCATTTTTCTTATTGTTTTTAACCGCAGGTTTAACTGCCTGCTCAAGTGGTAAATCAACTTCAAAAAGTGACGGTACGCCGAAGTCGCTGAATGTCCAATTTGTTCCTAGCGTTGGTGCCAACAAGCTCGAAGCTCGTGCAAAGCCAATGGAAAAATTATTATCAAAACGTCTAGGCATTCCAGTTCATGTTTCAATGTCAACTGACTATAACGGTTTAGTAGAAGCAATGAAGTCAAAGAAAGTTGAAGTTGGTTTCCTACCATCTGATGCATACATTTTGGCTCATAAACAAGGTGCGGCTGACTTACTTTTGCAATCAGTTCGTTACGGCATTAAACAGCCAGGCGGTGTAGCAACCAAGAAACTGGTTAGCTCATACAGAAGTGAAATTTTAGTCAAGAAAGGTTCATCAATTAAGAGCTGGAAGGACTTAAAGGGTAAGTCAATTTCTGTTCAAGATGTTACTTCTGATTCCGGTTATGTTTTCCCAGTAGCAGAACTGAAGAAAAAGGGACTCGATGTAACTAAGAGCTGCAAGATTGTTTCAGTTAAGGGTGCAGACCAAGGTGTGCTAAACGTACTTAACGGTGACACTGATGCAGCTTTCGTCTTCGAAGATGCCCGTAACAACGTTAAGGCCGACGAACCTAAGATTATGGACCAAGTTGTGCCAATCTACTTCTCACAAAGAATTCCAAACGACACAATTTCGGTTATTCCAAGTTTGCCAAAAGCTTTCCAAAAGAAGTTAGCTAAGGCATTCATTTCGATTGCTCATTCTAAAGAGGGTAAGAAAATTATCGAAAGTGTCTATAATCAAGAAGGATATACCTACGCTAAAGACAGTGATTACGATATCATTCGTGAATATAACAAGATCATTGCCTCAACTAAAAAATAAACCAGACTAAGTTATTATTTGGAACGCATTTACCTTAAATTTGGTCTCAGACGAAGTTTTCTGATTAAATTACTTTTCTAAAGGAAACATTTCTGCTATTATTTGTAAGAATAATTTACGGACTGTCGAAAGGGGAGTTAGAGGCATGCAAAAGTATGGATTGCGTACAGCATTCATCAAAGACATTGTTGGCAGCTCTTTTCGTTCCCTTAAAAAAGAGGGTAATGTTCGTTTCTTAATTAATAATGTTATTACCAAAAGACTTAGTGTAATTCACGTTACGTGTTAATTAGATTAGGTCTTTTTTTATGTCTGGGAGGGCACGATGAAGAAATTTAAAAAAGTTTTAGCTGGTGCAGCTGTTATGCTAGTTGCATTGATGGCTACTGCATGTTCTGGTAAAAGCAAGAGCGATAACAGTAGTAGCAATGGCACACCAAAATCATTGAACGTTCAGTTTGTTCCTAGTCAAGCTGCTACTGAACTTGAGTCACGCGCAAAGCCTTTGGAAAAGATGCTTTCTGATCGCTTAGGCATTCCAGTTCACGTTTCAATGTCAACTGACTACAACACAGTTGTCGAAGCGATGAAATCCAAGAAAGTTGATGTCGGTTTCTTGCCACCAAGTGGTTATGTGTTAGCACATAAGCAAGGCGCTGCTGATGTCTTGTTACAAGCACAAAGATACGGCGTTAAGCAACCTGGCGGTCGTCCAACTAAGGACTTAGTTAATTTCTACCGTGCCGAAATTTTAGTTAAAAAGGGTTCAGGAATTAAGTCATGGAAGGACTTAAAGGGTAAATCAATCTCCATCCAAAGTCCAACCTCTTCAGCTGGTTACGTTTACCCAATCGCTGAATTGAAGGAAAAAGGTCTTGATGTTAAGAAGAGCTGCAAATTAGTTACTGTTACAGGACAGGATCAATCAGTTTTGAACGTTTTAAACGGTGACACTGATGCAGCATTTGTCTTTGAAGATGCACGTACAATCGTGAAGAAAGACAACCCTAAGATTATGGAGCAAGTTGTGCCAATCTACTTTACTAAGCCAATTCCAAATGACACAATTTCCGTTGTTCCAAGCATGTCTAAATCATTCCGTAAGAAGTTAGCAAATGCATTTATTGATATCGGTAAATCTAAGAAGGGTAAGAAGATTATCGAAAGCATTTATACTCACGAAGGATATGTTCCAAGTAAGGACAGCGACTTTGATACTGTTCGTAAGTATGACAAAATTGTCGCATCAACTAAAAAATAAGAGATAAAGGAAGTTTATAATGGCAGATTCTGCAGTTAAGCCAGTAATTGAATTAAAAAACGTTAAAAAGGTCTATGGCAAAGATGTTGTTGGTTTAAAGGACATCAATTTAACGATCAATAAGGGTGAATTTGTCGTTATTGTCGGCTTGTCTGGTGCTGGTAAATCAACACTTTTGCGCTCAATTAACCGGTTAATTGATATTACTGAAGGCGATATTCTAATTAATGGTGAATCAATTACCAAGGCTAAGGGAAAAGAACTACGGATGTTGCGTAGAAATATTGGTATGATTTTCCAAAGTTTCAACTTGGTTAAGCGTTCAAGCGTTTTGCGCAATGTTTTGACGGGTCGCGTTGGTTACTACCCAACCTGGAAGAGTACTCTCAACCTCTTTACTAAAGAAGACAAGCAACGCGCCTATGATGCGCTGCAACAAGTTGACCTTGCAGACAAGGTTTACACACGCGCTGATGAGTTGTCCGGTGGACAGCAACAACGTGTGGCAATCGCACGGGTGCTAACGCAAGATCCTGATATTATTCTGGCTGATGAGCCAACTGCTTCACTTGACCCACAGACTTCGCGTCGTGTGATGCAAGACTTAAAGATGCTTAATGAAAAGCATGGCATGACCGTGGTAATCAACTTACACAGTGTTGAATTAGCACAAGAATTTGGTAAACGGGTTATCGGTGTCCGTGCCGGTGAAATCATTTACGATGGCAAAATGAGTGAAACACCTAAAGAAACATTTGATCAGATCTATTCCGGTGGTGACCAAGATGAGTAGTACTGAAGAAGAAACTCTAATGACACTGCCAAAGAAAAAGTTCAAAATTTTGAACTTATTATGGATTATTCTCTTTGTTGTTGGTTTAGTTGTTTCAACTAAAGTAACCAAAACCAGCTTGGGCGCACTTTTTGCTAACTTTGGGCAATTTGCAGATATCTTTTTGCAAATGTTGCATCCAAATTGGTCATACTTAGGTGCCGTTATTCCGTTAATTCTTGAAACCATCAAGATGGCAATCTTGGGTACAGTAATCGGATCAATTCTTGCCTTTGTTTACTCGTTGTTGATTGCTCGTAACATTGTTAAAAATAAAGCAGTGACTGGCATTTTAAGAGTCATTATGAACATTATTAGAACGGTTCCTGACTTGCTTTTAGGAGCAATATTTGTAGCAATCGTTGGTATTGGACCTGTTGCAGGTATCTTAGCTTTGGCAATTTGTACGTTTGGGATTGTTGTTAAGTTGTTCTATGAAGCAATCGAAACAATTGATCCTGGTCCAATTGAGGCCTTAACTGCGGTTGGTGCTAATAAATTGCAAATCATTGTGTTTGCCGTTTTGCCACAGGTTATGACTTACTTTATTTCATACTGTTTATACGCATTTGAAATCAACGTTCGTGCATCGACTGTCCTGGGTTATATCGGTGCTGGTGGTATTGGACTTTACTTGCAAGAAACATTACAGGTCTTCGACTACCCTAAGACCGGTACAATTATCATTGCAATTATTTTAGTCGTAGTTCTTATCGACTATGTTTCTTCTAAATCAAGGGAGGCGTTGATGAAATAATGGATACTTCAATGAAAAAACTGCCTCCTAAGCCAGTTGATCAGAAAAAGCGCATAGCGCATTGGGCATTGGCAATTTTAACTGTCCTTTTGATTGTTTGGTCATGCACTGGCATTGATTTTGGTGGAATTAAGCAGACTGCGGGTCAAATTGCAGGTGCCATTTTCTCTGGTATTTTCCACCCAGATTGGTCGTATGTTTATAACGGCACGGGTGAAGATTTGGTTTCACAATTGTGGGATACCGTCTGCATTGCCTTTTTAGGAACTTTTATTTCGGCAATTATCTCTTTACCGTTTGCCTTCTGGGCAGCACATACAAGACACAAAAAGTGGTATGTCTCACGGGTTGGTAAAATTGTCTTGGCGATTATTCGGTCGTTTCCAGAAATTGTTTTGGCCTTGATGTTCATTAAGGCTGTTGGCCCTGGTTCAGCAGCCGGTGTTTTGGCCTTAGGTTTCCACTCGGTCGGGATGCTTGCTAAACTATTTTCAGAAGCAATTGAAAACTTGGAGGATGGTCCTAACGAAGCAGTTACTGCCGCTGGTGGTTCAAAAACCAATGTGGTCATGTTTTCGATTTTACCAAACCTCTTGCCAGCCTTGATTTCCAATACTTTATACCGATTTGATGTTTCGATTCGTTCGGCATCGGTTCTTGGACTGGTTGGTGCCGGTGGTATCGGCTATCCGTTAATCATCGCCTTACAATACCGGCAATGGAATCGGGTAGGAATTATCCTGCTTGGTATTATCATCATGGTAATTGTCATTGACTGGATTTCCGGTTGGATTCGGAAGAAGTTAGTTTAAAAATAAAACGATTTAACCAATTAAAAAAGTTGGACTACTCAAGAAGTAGTCCAATTTTTTGTTTAACCTTGATATTTAAATGAACAAGTTTCAAGATGATCGTTAATTAAGCCAACTGACTGTAAAAATGAATACAGTGTAATCGGACCAACAAAAGAAAAGCCGTCCTTCTTCATTTGTTTGGCCATTTGCACGGTGATTTTACTGGTGCTTGGTACTTCTTCTGCAATTTGCGCATGGTGAACGACTGGCGTTTTGACAAATTGCTGCAAGTAATGAGCAAAGCTGCCTTCTTTGGCATCAACTGCTAGAATCGCTTTTGCATTTTTGAGTGTAGCCGTGATTTTCATTTTGTTACGGACAATTGAGCTGTCCTGCATTAAAAGTGCAATGTCATCATCAGTCATTTTTGCCACTTCTGCTGGTGCAAAGTTTTTAAAAGCCCTTCGGAAGTTTTCTCGCTTATGCAAAATCATTGACCAATTTAGACCAGATTGGAAAAGCTCTAAAGTTAACATTTCAAATAAATATTGCTCATCAAGATTGAGTTTGCCCCATTCGTGGTCATGATATTGCTGCATTAATGAGTCGTCTTTTGTGCCCCAAGGGCAGCGGATAAGTTCAGACATCGTTAGTCTCCTTTAATAATATTTTTTGCTATCAATATTAGATACGTAAAAAGTTGTTTTTTTCTTTTTAAAATAAATATTATTGGCCCTTATTTAGCGTGAGTAAAATCTGGTTTAAAAAAGCCATTAACGAAAGGTAAAATTTTTGCTCACAAAAAGTGCAATAATAGTTTTTTTGGTATAATATAAAATGAACTTTAGGAGGATATCATGGAAAAGTTAGATACAATGACTCTGGCCGATAATTTGGCCGATAATCAAGAAAGTATTTTAAATAAAGAAACAGACTTTGATGCTGAGGCCGTTTATCGTGTGATTGATAATTTGCATGTATTGCACAAGCCAGTTAAAGACTATTTTGGCATGACTCAAGAGCAATACTATGAAACTGAAAGTGACCACAAGCTTACTTTGATTAACTTGTCAGAGCAATTAACTGATTTACATGACCGCATCTTAACTAACCATGTTGACGGTTATGCTGATCAGAATAAAATTAATCTGACTTATAATCATGAAAATCCCTATGAAGACGATTTTTATAATGAGTCAGTTGATTTACACGTGGTTACTTACAGCTTAAAGGTAATCGGTGCTGTTCAAGTAATTGCACCTAAAGTGTTACAAGAAGTATTGTCTAAAGATGCAGTTTTGTCAATCGGCTTAGCAGCCCACGCATTGGCAGATAACGCGTAGTTTCTGAAGCTGTGGCTGACCGCCCGGCTTTTTTCTTTGGGTTGAGGCACAATAATGAATGTTTTTAAGTATTCAATGGGATTATTTGATCGGAAAAATGGGGCTAAAATGCGCCGTCTTTTTAATAAAAGGAAAAATTCACTTGATCCAATGCAGGAATATGTGACGGTAGGTGAATATCATGTTGATAAAGCGCAACATACACCCCAAGGTCTGCCATATAATCTGACCGTTTATAAAGATGAAAATGATGTTTTGCATCAGGCACTCAGTTTAGAAAGTGCTGATAACTTAGCGCCAGAATATGTGCGTGAATTTAGTCCTGAATTAGAACGATACCGTGCGTTTGTTAATCGCAAAACTGGGCGTCGTTATATTGTGGAAGAATACCTTGATGAATTCATTAAACGTGTCAAGGAGCGGACGCATGAGGGTAAAAATTCTGTCAATGTTAGTGTAATTACCGATACGCACTATAAGGATAGTAATAGTACGGATTTTTACGGCTGGAATGGGTTAACCCATGTTAACGAATTTTCCTATCTTGATGACTCTGGGTTACTTGATCTCAAGGTGCATTTGGGTGACTGGATTGATGGTTCTGACACGGGCTTCTTAGGCGAAAGCGAACTAATTAAGTTACGTGATTCGTTTAAATCAACCAAAGTGCCGTACTTGATGATTAAAGGCAATCATGACGAAAACGACAAGTATGATGAGCACCACGACTTAAAAGCATCATTCCCTGAGAATGAATTTGAAAAGATCATGTGGCCAGCAATGTATGCCCAACCAGGTGTGCACTATATTTCACGCCAACACGGCGTTTGTTACTATGATGTCGATGATATCCGCTTCATTTCAGTCAACACCACTGACTTGCCATACATTTTAAATGCTCAGGGTCAAAAGCGTTACGATGCCAAAATCACTTTGGCCGTCAGAGAAGATCAGATGGAAGAAATCATTGAAATCTTAGAACAATCATCCAATAAGAGCATTGTCTTTATGAGCCATGGCAATCCGATTAACCGTAAGGGCTCGAATGCGCTTAAGTATAACGGCCGGTCCCTTCACGAACTACTAGTGGCTTTTAACCAGGGCGAAAAAGGGCAAATGCATTCAAGCAGCGGTATCCCACCAGAATTTCGCTTAGCAAATGATTTTGATTTTACTAATGTAAAAAATGCCCGGATTATTGCCTACTTCTGTGGCCACCGCCACGTTGAAGACCAGTTCAGAATAAATGGTATCCAGTATATTTTGTTTAACTGCTCAGCTTTAATGGGACCGAACCATGTTTTGACGACTAAATATAATAAGAATTGGAATCGTCAAATCGATCATCAAACTGAATTTGCTGGGTACGTTGTAAACATTGATCTGCATCGGCACGTAATCCAGGCCTTTGGTTATGGAGCTGCCAGCAGGCGAAGAATCTTTTACATTTAGGTAAAATGGGTGGACAATTTGGAATTTGGCCGCCATTATCTTATAATGTGAAAGTTAAACTTAAAAACTAACAGGTTACTAACTAAGATTAATTAAGGAAGATAAATCTATGTGCGGAATTGTCGCATTTTATAATCCAGAAATAAATGATAAGCAAGCAGCTATTGGCAAAATGATGGCAGCGATCATGCACCGTGGTCCTGACTCAGATGGTTTTTACACCAACGATAAAGTTGCTTTAGGTTTTAGAAGATTATCAATCATTGATTTACGTGGCGGTAGCCAACCAATTTACAATGAAGACAAAACAAAGGCAATTATCTTTAATGGTGAAATTTACAACTTCCAACCATTAAGAGACGAATTGATTGAAGCAGGTCATACATTTACCACTAAATCGGATACAGAAGTTCTGTTGCACGGTTTTGAAGAGTGGGGTATGGATGGCTTACTTAAGCGTATCCGGGGTATGTTTGCGTTTGCCATTTGGGATGATAACACTCAAACGCTGTACGGTGCACGTGATTTCTTTGGTATCAAGCCACTTTACTACAGCGATGAGAATGGTCACTTGATCATTGGCTCAGAAATCAAGAGTTTCTTGCAGTTCCCTGGTTTTAAGCGTCGTCTTAATACAGAAGCAGTTAAACCATACTTGATGAACCAATATAATGACCTTGATGAGACTTTCTTTAAGGGCATCAAGCGGTTCCCAGCAGGCCACTGGTTTGAATATAAAGACGGTCAAATGAAAACCCATCAATACTGGGACGCTGAATATAAGGCTAACACGCTTAGTTTTGAAGAGACGGTTAATAAAATCGACGAAGATTTGCATGAATCAGTTAAGTTGCACCATATTGCGGATGTTCCTGTTGGTGCCTTCTTATCAGAAGGAGTCGATTCCAGTTACATTACCAGCATCTTAAATCCTGATGATGTCTTCTCAATTTCCTTTGACGATGCAACTTATGATGAAGCATCTAAGGCTAAGGCTCTAGCCGATATGAATGGCTGGAATTTCTATTCAGACAAGGTTAAGGCTGACGAGGCAATGCATGACTTCCCAGAAATGCAGTACCATATGGATGAACCCGACGCTAACCCGTCAATCATTCCTCTTTGGTACTTGTGCAAGATGGCGCGTAAGCACGTTACGGTTGCCTTATCTGGTGAAGGTGCGGACGAATTATTTGCTGGCTACGTTAACTACGGGATGCACACGCATAACAACGTTATTAAGGTCTTTACTTCTCAATGTAAAAAGTTGCCTAAGAAGACAAGGGTTAAATTGGCACATAAGATTAAAAAGATGCCAAACTTCCCTGGCAAGGTTCACATGTACACTAACTTGGCTGAACCAAGCGAATTTTACGTTGGTCAATCAGTCATCTATGATATGGATTACCCAACTATCTTCACATCAGAAGACGCTAATGGCGTTTTGAAGCCATCATACCGCAACAAATTAACCGTTAATGGTATTTATCAAAAGGACTTTGAAAAGGTTAAGGATCTTGATAACGTTCGCCAAATGCAATACATCGATTTGCACCACTTTATGCTAAATGATATTGAACAAAAGGCCGACAAGATTTCAATGGCTCATTCGCTCGAATTGCGTGTGCCATACCTTGACCGCAAGGTTGCTGAACGTGCTAACTCAATTCCAACCGATTACTTGGTTAACAAGCATGATACTAAATACGCTTTGCGTAAGGCATCAGAAAAAGTGTTGCCAGACGAATGGGCCAAGCGTCCTAAGCTAGGTTTCCCAACCCCAATCAAAGAATGGCTGCAAGAACCACGCTTTTATCAACAAGTGCGTGACTTGTTCAGCGAAGATTTTGTTAATGACATTTTTGAGCAAGACAAAATTTTGCAATTACTTGATGAAAATTACAAAGGCGATGGCTCACATCGTCGCCAAATCTGGACAATTTACACGTTCCTTGTTTGGTACAAATTATTCTTTGTTGATTACGATGAAACAGTTTCTAAGTATCAACGTGTGCAACCAGAAGTGGCTAGCTTGATTGAACAAGGAAAGCTAGTTTAATAGGAGCAATTTTAAATGAGTCAAGATTTTACACCTATATTACTCGGTAGTGATATTAACGTATATGGGATGGCAAGATCCTTTAATGAAGCCTATGGAATTAGCGTTAAAGCGTTAGCGGATACTCAGCTAGCTCCAACCCGTTATTCTAAAATTGTCAGTGTTGAACTTCATCCAGGATTTAGTGAAGATCCAACTTTTATTGAAGTAATGCGTGAGCAAAAAAAGCTCTACCAGGATCATCAGGAACCTGTTATTCTAATTGCCTGTGGTGACGGCTATGCCGAACTTCTTTCCAAGCACAAAGACGAATTATCTGATGTCTTTGTTGTACCTTACATTGAATATGATCTGTTAGAAAAATTAATTTCTAAAGAGGGCTTTTATCAAATCGCTGAAGAATGTGGTTTGCCTTACCCTAAGACTAAGATCATTACGATGGCTGATTTTAAGGCAGAAAACTACCTTGAATTGCCATTTGACTATCCAATTGAACTAAAACCAGAAGATCCTGTTTCTTGGCTTGACGTTCACTTTGAAGGACGTAAAAAGGCCTTCACAATTCATAACGAAACAGAATTGCGTGATATCGTTGGCAAGATTTATGGCAATGGCTATCAGGCCGATTTAATTGCACAAGACTTTATCCCTGGTGATGATTCCAACATGCGTGTTCTTAATGCCTATGTTGACCGTCATCACCATGTTAAGATGATGTGCTTAGGTCATCCACTCTTAGAAGACCCAACTCCACAAGCCATTGGTAACTACATGGCAATTTTGCCTGAATATAATGAAAAATTGTATGAACAGGTTGAGGCTTTCTTGGAAAAGCTCAACTACACAGGGATGGCCAACTTCGACATCAAGTATGATGCGCGTGATGGCAAGTACAAGTTCTTTGAAATCAACTTGCGTCAGGGTCGCTCAAGCTTTTACGTAACCTTAAACGGCTATAATTTAGCTAAGTGGTATGTTGATGATTATGTTTATGACAGCTTGCAAGACAAGGAAACAGTCTACGGCAATAAGCTTAAGTCCAAGCATGTTTTATGGCTTGGTCTACCTGTAAAAGTCTTTAAGCAATATGCACATGACAATGAGTCTAAACAACTCGCTGAAGAATTAATTCATGAAGGTCGCTATGGAACAACCGTCTTTTATGATAAGGACCGTAACTTCAAGCGTTGGCTATTGATGAAATATATGTTCCATAATTATAATGGCCGGTATAAGAAATATTACCAAGAAAACAAAGGCCAATTTTTTGAAAACTAAATTAAGGATGATTACAGTTTGAACTGATAATCATTCTTTTTTATGTGTACCTAAATTCTATTCACCACCACGTTTTTAGGACTTTGAGCTATTAGTTGAGGGTGTTAATTTAGCGTACTTCTTGCTACACTGTTAAATGGAAATTAAAAACGAGAAAGGACTGAATAAATGAAACTCACACACGGATCAAATACTGGAACCGAAGTTAAATTACGTTGGTTATTGCTAGGGGAACTGGCAACCTGGATCGGTTCAAGTTTTGTTTGGCCACTTACTTCAGTTTACTTAAATAAGCAATTGCACATTAGCCTCTCAGTTATCGGGCTTGTACTTTTCTGCAACTGTGCAAGTAATGTTTTGGGGTCATTCACCGCAGGGCGCTTGTATGACCGCTTCAATCCATATCCGTTAATTGTTGCTGGACTAGGCACTGATGCTGTGGTCCTGTTTTTTATGGCTTTCTTTCATGGCTGGCCAGCCTATTGGATTTGGCTGATTATCACTGGATTTGTTAGTGGTTGGAACGGAACAATGATCAATTCCATTTCCACCAGTATTAAGAAATATCCTGGGCGCTATGTGTTCAACTTGATTTACTTTGCCCAGAACGTCGGTACGGTTACTGGAACCCTGCTCGTTGGTTATCTCTATGATTTCTCAATTGAGTTCCTGTTCTTACTAGCTTCTTCGTTATTTGCAATTGCCTGCGTTAATGCGGCAATTCACTACCGACCAATTATTAACTTTCATAAAGAACGCAAAGCTAAAAGTAAGGGAGCAAGCGGCAAAGTTAAAACTGAACCAATGCCTAAGTACAATGTCATGTTGATGGTCGGCTTTCTGATTTCACTAGCAGTAACTTGGCTAATGTACATGAACTGGGAATCAAATCTATCGGTTTACATGGTTTCGCTCGGAATTCCGTTTCATTTATACAGTTTACTGTGGACGCTTAACGGTGCAATTATTGTGACTGTGCAGGTTATTTTGGCTCGTTTTCCGCGCCTATTTAAAAACCTGTTCCAGCAAATAATATTTGGGACAACAATGTTCGCTCTTTCATTTGCGACACTTATTTTTGCCCACGACTTTGCCCACTTTGCTTTGTCAATGGTGGTGTTAACGTTAGGAGAAGCCACAGCGTTTCCTGCTGTTCCAGCCTACATTAATGACTTGTCACCGATGACCAGTAAGGGTAAGTATCAGGGTGCAATTAGTGTTGCGCGTGGAATTGGTCAAGCCTTTGGCCCACTATTTGGAGGAATGATGATTGATCATGCAGGTTACATTCCGTTCTTCATTACGGCTGCAATTTGCATTTTCATGATGGTTTTATTGCTAATTCCTCTTCATGCAAAATTGCGTAAACACATTAAAGTTTTCAAGTAATTTGTAAAGGCTTTTTAACACTTATCAATTGATTAAAATGATAATATTAATTTAGTGTATTTTTAATTTTAGAAAAAAGGGGAGGACTCTCTCAATGAAAAATATTTCGGCAATTCGTGGCGGTAGCGGCAACGTCATTGAACCAAAAGTTGGCACAAGACCTCAGGATAACTTATACCTAGCTGTTAACTCTGAATGGATTGAAAAGACTAAGATTCCAGAAGATCGTTCACGTATGGCATCATTTGATGGTATTGACGTTAGCGTTGAAAAGCATTTAATGCAGGATTTAGCTGATTTTGCATCTGGTAAAAAGGAAATTCCTGATGTTCCTAACTTGGATGAAGCAGTTAAGCTCTATAAATTAGCATGCGATTTTGACAAGCGTAATAGAGAAGGTGCTGATCCAATTAAGGACGATTTAGCTATTCTTGACGGCATTAAGGACTTTTCTGACTACAACTTAAATGCGCCTGCCTTATCAACTTTTGCTTCAATCCCATTTGGCTTTGACGTTTCACCTGACATGAAGAATACTAAAGTTAATGCTCTGTATTTTGCAGGCCCAGGAACATATTTACCAGATACTACAACTTATCAAACTCCTGATGCACCAAAGCTATTAGACATTTTACAAAAGCAATCAGTTAAGCTTTTAACCATGGCTGGTATTGATCAAACTAAAGCAGAAAAATATGCAGAAGATGCTATTAAGTTTGATGCTAAGCTTTCTAAGATCGTTAAGTCTACAGAAGAATGGGCAGACTATCCTGCTACTTACAATCCAATGAAGATTGCAGATTTTGAAGCTAAGTTTGATCAATTCAAGATTGCTTACTACTTGAAAGAAGCAATTGGCGAAGAACCTGAACGAATTATTGTTGAAGAACCACGCTACTTGGATCACATTAACGAAATTATCAATGAAGAAAACTTTGATGAAATCAAAGGCTGGATGATTGTTAACTTTATTAATGCTGCAGCTCCTGCTTTATCACAAGAATTTCGTGAAGCAGCGTTCCCATTCAGCCAAGCATTAAATGGTCAACCAAAATTAACAAGTGGCGAAAAGCAAGCATATCAATTTGCTAACTCAGACTTCAGCGAAGTTGTTGGTGTTTACTACGGCAAGACGTATTTTGGTGAAGATGCCAAAAAAGATGTTGAAGAAATGATTCATCACATGCTTGACGTTTATAAGGATCGCTTGCAAAACAATAGCTGGTTGTCAGAAGCAACTAAAGAAAAGGCCATTGTTAAGGTTAACGCTTTAGAGCTAAAGATTGGTTACCCTGACAAAATTGAAGAAGTTTACAATCGCTTAAAGGTGGTTCCAGCTAATGAGGGTGGTAGCCTTTATTCAAATGAACGCGCATTTGGCATTGTTGAGCAAAAGTACAATCTTGAACAATTGCACAAGGAAGTTGATAGGACAGTTTGGGCAATGCCTGGTAACCTCGTTAATGCATGTTACGACCCACAAAGAAACGACTTAACATTCCCTGCTGCTATTCTTCAGGCACCATTTTATGACTTAAAACAAGACCGTGCTACTAATTACGGTGGTATCGGTACTGTTATTGCCCACGAAGTTTCACACGCCTTTGATAATAATGGTGCGCAATTCGATGAAATTGGTAACATGAAGAACTGGTGGACTGACGAAGACTACGCTGAATTTAAGAAGCGTACGCAAGCTGAAATTGACCTGTTTGATGGTATTGAATATGGTCCAGTTACTCTTAACGGTAAGCAAATTGTTTCAGAAAACATTGCAGACCAAGGTGGTTTAACTGCAGCAGTCGAAGCTGCTAAGAATGAGAATGAAGACTTGAAGAAATTGTTCGAAAACTTTGCTCGCATTTGGGCTAACAAACAATTGACTGAATCAATTAAGAGTCAAACTGCAGTTGATGTTCACGCTCCTGGTCCATTACGTGCTAACGTTCAGACTCAATGTCAAGATGACTTCTACAAGGCCTTCGATGTTAAGCCAGAAGACGGTATGTGGTTAGATCCAGATAAACGCGTTTATATTTGGTAATTAAAAAATATCGATTAGTTTTATAAAAAAGTTGGTAAGTACTAGATCTTACCAGCTTTTTTTATTGTCCGCTAATTTAACATCACTAGATAAACGTCTAAAAAAGCAGTTATTGCAATTTGTGATGTACTTTTTGAATTCTAAATGACCAAAATTGCGATTTTTGCGATTTATCATATGTTATTTTGAGTTATAAACTTCAAAAATTGCAATTTTGGCAATTTAAGGTGTAGAATATTGAATAATAAATGCTAAAAGCACAATTTTTGACGATTTATACGCATGTAACAAAAGTTATTTGTTTGATTTCTATGAAAGGAGCGATTTAATAATGAGTAAATACCAGCCATTAAGGATATATTCTTATAATCACCCCGAAGAATCTACTGATATCGAGTTGGATAGAAGAATTAATGGTTATGGAACAGTTACGTTTCCTTTAGTCGTTAATCCAATTAATAAGAGAGAGGGCTTCAGACTTCCTGAGCGGTATAACCTTTTTATGGTGCCTGTTAAAGATATCGTTGATTTGATAAGAAATGTAGTGGAAAAGTCACAGAAAATAAAAGAGCTAATTTCTAAGTTACCAGGCGTTGCGTATGAACAGTTTTTTAATCAAATGCTGGTTAAGGAAATTAAGGGGACAAATGATATTGAAAATGTTTCTTCCACTACTGAAGAAATAAACAATGCAATAAATAATCAGACAAAGCAAAAGAAAAATATTCGCCTAACTTCTTTTGTTAATATGTATACTTCAATCAGAGAAGGTAAAGTAAATAAAATCGAAAGTTTATCAGATATTAGAAAACTTTATGACTTCTTACTTGAGGGGGAGATTCCTCAAAATAAGTTACCAGATGGCAAGCTATTTAGAGATGGTTTTGTACGAATTGGTAACAGCGTCAAAACAGTACATTTTCCAAAACAGCATGAAAGTGAAATTAATGAGCAACTTGAAAGGTGGATAGACTTTATCAATGATGATGAGTATATATCTGTTATTAAGGCTTGCGTAGCTCATTATTATTTTGAATATGTTCATCCGTTTTATGATGGCAATGGCAGACTGGGCAGGTATATTTTTTGCAGCTATATCGGTAAAAAACTTGATCCGTATACTGCAGTAAGCCTTTCGCATCAGATAAATTTAAAGAAGGTTCCATATTATGACGGTTTTGCTGAAGTTGAAGATAAAAAGAATCATGGAGAAATAACTTTCTTCGTAAAGGACATGTTAAATTATCTAAGTGATGGTCAAGACGAAGTCATTGACCAATTGCAAAAGGCACGGTATCGCTTAGACTATGTCAAAAAAGAGCTTGAAAAGCGTAAATATTCAATCGTTAAATTTAATGAACTATATATTTATTCGCAGGCATATTTATTTAATGATTTTGAAGGTAGTATAGAAGATCGGGAATTATTTGAGCTCTTTAAGCAAGATCATATATCACGAAGGAAATTTAAAGAAGGGCTTGCTGAACTACAAAATGAAGGTTTAATTGAAACAGTTAAAGCAAAACCACTAAAGAGGAGAATAACGGCGAAATTTTTAGAACAAATAGGTCTAGATGCTTAGAGTTGAAAGCTAAATAAAGTGTATAAAAAGAGCCCCAAGGATTAGTGCACCCTTGTGGGCTCTTTTTTGCTGCAATGAAAGCTTGGAACTACAATTACATTGTTATTCGCCTAATACTTTACCTTCTTTATCCAGTAGGCTTACACGCTTATCATTTTTGTCCTTGAGCTTCCAAAAACTTTCACTGTGGAAGCTTAGAGGACTATTATCCGGCTCGATTTTCCAGCCACCTTCTTCTTCGAAAGAATCAGTGCGATATTCGCGTTCAAATTTCTTGAGGTAAAGGCCTTGCTGAGTAATCAATTGATCAACTATTTTTAGTGCTTCACCAGAGAGATTTCCAAAATAGACGTCACAGCCATCCTTAATTTGCATTAAGGAATATTTACTATCATTTTTAAAAAGAATGGTTAGTCCTGACCAGTTTTCCATAATCACTTCTTGGATGAGTTCTGCTAAACTATCTAGTTCCAACTCTTTCAGGTCGTCATCAATCAGGTCAGGATAAACTGGATCGTCACAGTCATTATCCAAATAGACAACTGACTCATAGTAATAAAGAATAGTGAAAGCAGTAAAAATAATACCTTTAGCAAAACCTTTTTTATAGTGTTTTTCTAAATAATCAGCTAATTCCGCGAAGTCCGCATTCTGAAAAGTAATGGGAACAAAGTCAACGTAATAACTATCTTTGTTTTCGCTGAGTATCTTATTAATTATTTCGTAGTCTTTTTCAACTGACATCGGTAAGTTCTCCTTGATTTAATCAATATTTTTAACTTTTTTGAAAAATAAACCTTGGTGAGTTACTAGCTGTTCAATCATCTTTTGTGCTTCCCCAGAAAGACCAAAAAAATGTGTACTGTATTCATCTTCGATACTCATTACAGAAATGTGGTCTTTGTCTTCGGTTTGAAAGAAAATATACAAACCCATGCGGTTTTTAATTATTTTGTCTCTAATTTCTTTAGCAATGCTCTCCAAATCAGTATGGCGCAAGTCTTTATTAGTATATTTTTCTAAATAGTCATCGCCAGCTAAGAAGACTGCTGAATCATAATAACAAAGAATGGTAAAAGCAATAAAAATAATCTTTTTGGCAAAATCTGGTTTGTAATTAATTGCCAAATAATCAGCTAGTTCAGCAAAATCCTCATTCATAAAAGTGATAGGAACAAAATCAACATAGTAATGACCTTGATTTGTTTCAGATGAACAATAAGCATCAAAAAGTGCAGTAGCTTGTTTTTCATCGATTAGTAGTTTGTCTTTCACAAATTATTCCTCCATATATAAAACTAACATTCCAGTTATTATATTTTAAAAAGCTAAAAAATGACAGTTCAATAATAGATATGCATTTGCTTTTGATTTTTAACTTTTTCATTCTAAAGTTTATAATGTACTTATTGTATAAACTTATTCTCAGTAATAGAAAAGAAAGTTAAGCTCATGAAAGATAACCAGCAAAGTAAAAAAGATTTCTACGATATTCTTAAGTATACAGTCGTTTTATTCATCGCCTTTGTCGTAATCAATTTTTTGTTAACCAAGTTTGTAATAGTTAAATGCTCTGTATCAGGCATTTCAATGCAACCAACTTTTGAAAATCAAGAGCGCGTCATTGCTTATCGCCATAGTGAACTAAAGCGTAACGAAGTTATCATTCTAAAAGCTCCTGATGAACCAAAAGCGTTTTATATCAAACGAATCATTGGCTTACCAGGTGATACAGTTACTGCAAAGAACAATAAGATTTATGTTAATGGCAAAAAGATTGACCAGAGTTATTTAGAACCGGGCTTTAAACTGATAGATCATGAGGATGGCTTCAATGGTACGCATTACTCTGACACTGGAAACTTTTCAATTCGCTCGTTAGCAACTAAAAAAGACTATAAGAAAATTTATACGACAGCGCAGTTGAACTTGATGAGAAAAACTAATAAGGTTCCAAAAGATTCATACTTTGTATTGGGTGACCACCGGAGTGTATCAAAGGATAGTCGTTACATTGGAGCAATTCCTAGAAGTAAAATTGAAGGTGTAGTTAAAGTTCGATACTGGCCACTTAACCGACTTAGTTTGTATTAGTAACAATACGTTAGACATAATTTAATCGACATAAAAAAGCATCTGAAGAAAATCTTCAGATGCTTCTTTTTTTATTCAGTTTCCTGATCTTTTAAATTAGAGTAGTCCTTTGGTGCAACACGCTTAATGTGCAATTTTGTCTTAGGACGGCCCAGAATTAATGGGACTTGCTCAACTACCGTATCGGTATATTCTAAGCCAAACCAAGATGCTGGATTGGAAGACAAGTTTTGTAACCAGATACGAGCTTTTAGCATTAGCTTTTCAAAGCCCTTAAGTTTGGTAAGTGGGCTGAAGACTTCGTTAACGATAACGAATGAGAAGTCTCCAACTTGGCGACCGGGCGTAGTAGTGTAATCCTGCGGTTGTGCTTCAATTGTTCCATCCTTGATTAAGTCCTGAACGATTTGCCGCAAGTAAACATTTACGCTGGTTTGCTTTTTAAAACCTAAGAAAAGCTGAACGTTAATGACATTTTTGGTGCCATAAGTATTAACCGCATAGCGTGCTGTGTAAGGCTCATTAGTAATGTTAACTGAAACGAACCAGTATGCAGCAGCTCTTTTTGGCCGTTTATCCAAAATGGAGTACATGATTTCACGTTTAATAAACTTGTTGTACTTCACTTTAGCCATATAAACTAAGTTAGTTGCATATACTGGATAATCATCATCATGACTTAAGTCAGTTAACATATCAGTGTATTCGTCTAAGCGGACGTAGGTTTTTGCCCCTTCATGTTTATCACGTACCTTGTTACCAAAGTACCAAATGAACATAATTACACCGATGAAGCCGGCAATTAAGACAGTTACGTAACCACCGTGCATAAACTTGGTTAAACTTGAAATCAAGAACATGCCTTCGATAAAGCCAAAGACAAGCAAGAAGCAAAGACGCAAAATAAGTGGGTGATGCTTAGAAGCCAAGTACTCGAATAAGAGCAGGGTGGTCATTAACATGGTAACCGTAATTGACAGACCGTAGGCTGCTTCCATGTGTTCCGAAGTACGGAAGAACAGAACAACGGCAATGGTTGCGACACAGATCATCTTGTTAACAGATGGAATATAAATCTGACCGTGTTCGGTTGTTGGATAGTTGATTTTCATCCGTGGTAAAAATTTTAAACCACTGGCTTCAGATACAAGTGTAAATGAACCAGTAATCAAGGCTTGCGAAGCGATAATTGCGGCAATAGTTGCCAAAATGATGGCAAATAAACGTAAGTTAGCTGGTACAGCTTCGAAGAATGGGTTTAATTCGCCACCGTTAGTTTGATAATTAGGGTTTTGTAAAATCCAAACACCTTGACCAAGATAGTTTAAAGCTAGGCAAACAAATACGTAAGGCCAAGAGCCTAGGATATTGCCACGACCAACGTGACCAACATCTGAATATAGTGCTTCGGCACCAGTAGTTGCCAGGAAAATTGATCCTAGAATGAAGATACCGGCTTTGTTTGCTGGGCTGAATAAAATTTTAATTGCCCATACGGGATTAAGTGCTTCGATAATTGACCAGTCATGAGCCATATTGCTAATACCGATTACACCTAAAAAAGTGAACCAGACCAACATTATTGGACCAAACGCTTTACCGATACTACTGGTTCCCAACATTTGAATTGAAAACAGTATCAGTAAAATGACAATGGTAATCACAATGACAGAGTTCTGATTAGGAACAGGAACACTACTGCCAAAATGCATATTTTTCAGACCTTCAATTGAGGTCGTAACGGTAACTGCAGGTGTTAGCGTGCCGTCTGCAAGTAGTGCAGCCCCACCAATTAAGGCAGGCATAACCAACCATTTGGCTCGTTTACGAACTAGTGCATATAAGGCAAAAATACCACCCTCACCACGGTTGGTTGCATTAAGTGCAATTATGACGTATTTAACAGTCGTTAATAACGTAACTGTCCAAAAAATCAGTGAGATTGAACCTAAAATCAATTCGCGGTTAACGTTAGCGATGCCGCCGTTACCATTAACAATCGACTTCATAACATAGAGCGGACTAGTTCCGATGTCACCGTACACAATCCCAATCGTGATTAACAAACCGGCCGCGGAAATCCGCTTCTTCTTGTGATCCATAGTAATCTGATACTCCCATTAGACTATTTCAAGATTTTATTTAATTAAGTAAAAAAGAATGTCAACCGACATTCCCATTTAAGTACCTATTTTGTTCTTTTTTTCGTAATAGTACAAGTAAATTATGATAAAGAAGTAGAAATATTATTACGACGGTCTTCGTACCAGTTGTCCCAATCGCTGTATGAAGTCATTTCTTCAGGCTTAATACTATCTTGCTTAACAATTTCGTCTACTATATTTTGGAAGTTGTTAGCGTGGTATTGCAAAGCATGCTTAACCAATTCATTACGTGAAAATTTGATGTTATCCATTACATAGTGGTTAATATCAACCATGTTTGAATCAGGATCATAAGTGTTCATGATTTCCAAGTCGCGCTGGTTGAATTTAGCAATGTAGAAGTCAGTGAAAACTCTTAAATAATCAGGTTGTTCAGCAAACTCTTCTTCAGGCATTGTTGTCCATTCAGCTTCAGGCATGACAACCTTTAATTCTTCATTTTCTTGTTCTTGTTCATTATCTTGCTCTTTGATATTTGTTTCTTTTTCAGTCAAAGCAGACACCCCTTTAGTAAAAATAGGAAACGTGAAAGTCAATAGTCATTTTACAGAGTTTAAGCGGTAAAAGCAACTATACAGTAGCTACTTGAGAAAAACCTAGTAGCTCATTTCTTCAGTTAGTCAAATTATAGCATTATTGTTGCACATGATTAAATGGCTAAAAATGCCCAAGTTAAAAGCGTCTTAGTTAAAATACTTAGACGCTTTTAAAACTTTTCTTCATTATAAAGTATCAATTAAGGTTTTAGATAGCTTTGCACATCATTCTTAGTAATTTGATCAGGATTTGCACGTCCAGATTTACGGTAAAGATCGATTAAATCTTGAGGACTCCATGCCATACCTTCGTAACCAAGTTTAGTTACACGTTTACGCAGTTGGGCAATTTGGTCATTTGTAACAGTTTGACCGTGAACTTTGTGGTCGCCCATTGAGCCTTCACCAGTTTTACCTGCATTACCAGTGTCACCGCTATTAGAATTGGCACTGTTAGAACTACTATTAGAAGAAGATTCAGCTTCATTCTTATTATCTTTAGCAGCCTGCTTGTTCTTATCAAGGCCAGCGCTAGCTTGTTTCTTATATTTAGCGTAGTACTTGCCATCAATATAAGGTAGGTCTAGCACTTTTTGGTATTGGTCAGCAGCTTGATCGTACTGCTTATCATCTTCGTTTTGCTTAGCAGCTGCAAAAATCGGCTTAATTTCGTGTTCATAATTATCTTGAACATCCTTGATGGTTTTAGTCAGCTTTTTACCGTGACTAACTAAAACGGAATAACCGCTGCTCTGCTTAATGACATCATTAGTCTTGGCAAGGGCGTCATCGTATTCACCATCTTTAGTTGCTTTAATTGCAGCCGTCATGTTGTCAGCTTGTTCTTTATAAGCTTGTGCTTGATCGGTTTTCTTAATCGAAAGAGCCTTGTCAAACGCGTCACTTGCTCTAGTGTAATTTTTGTCTTTAACGGCTTCTTTACCTGATTGAATGGCGCTGTTATAAGAAGCATCTACTTGGTTGCTATTTGATTTTTGTGTTGCGTAAAAGACGCCACCACCGAGGGCAATAATGACAACGGCTGCGATCGTCCAAATCGTGGATTTTTTCATAATAGGAATTTATCCTCCTTACTAATTCTTACATTAATTATAGAGGGTTAATGTTGGTTTGACTACCGATACACGTTTTTTGCCAATAATATAAAAAATTCTCAAGAAATTTGTTACACTTTGCCGTCTCATTTCGTTAGTAATAGTGTAAGACATCTAGCGCGCTACTTCTTACATTGTTAGTTTCAATAATTCAATCAAAAGGATGGTAAAAAATATGAGTTTAGATTTATTAGAGCAAACAATCCAATACACTTTCTACAATCAAAAAGATGACAAAGATAATATTAAGTCGCGTGTCTTTAAAAATGTGAAAAAAGGTGCGTCTGCCGCTGGTTTGGCTAAGGTAGGGGATGCACTTGCAGGTTTACAAGGTGCTGACTTGACTGCCGCAACCTTAATTCAAAAGCAGGCAATTCCGCTAATTGACACCGTTAACTAAAAAAGATTTTTGCTAGCTAATTAAATATAGGAAAGAAAAGGAGCGAGATTAATTTGGTAACTAAATCAAAAACTTTACAATTAGTATTTTTAAATGGTGATGATAAAAAGGTCACATTGGCCTTACCGGATGCCGCTGATCACTTGACTTCAGTAGAAGTTAAAACGGCAATGAAGACAATTGCAGAAGCTGATGCATTTGCAAAAGATGGAGTTGATGTCTATAAGATTCCACAATCTGCTTCATATGTTGAACGTGTGGTTACAAATTTGTTCGATGAGTCTTCAGATAGTTCAAAAAGGGTTGCAACTGTTCAGGCTCACAACTAGTTTAATTAGGAAAATCAAAAAGTTTACTAGTAGAAGATAATTATTTATTAAAAAGTCATGCCTTGTTTAATTAGGTATGACTTTTTACTTTATTTCCTGTTAATTTGTTAATG
>SKEH01000504.1_pt1 | contig 23018 bp, 17 predicted proteins | sample 4826571 | NCBI WGS metagenome assembly SKEH01 (sample SAMN11008814, study PRJNA524170) | human gut metagenome | biome: Human fecal sample; material: Feces; isolation source: fecal sample from pouch patient p29 | host: Homo sapiens | place: Israel: Tel-Aviv | collected 2016-09-14 | reverse complement strand
GTATGATATAGTAAGAATGTAGTTTTTGTTCGGTAATCTGTGGTAGCTTGTTTCAAATAAACATCTTCCAGATATACACCATTCAAGTAATTGCAAAATATGTGTTGATACACAAGGAGGATTTTTATTATGGAAACAGGTACAGTAAAATGGTTTAACTCAGAAAAAGGTTTTGGATTTATCACAGCAGAAAACGGTAACGACGTATTCGTTCATTTCTCAGCTATCCAAGGCGACGGCTTCAAAACTTTAGAAGAAGGCCAAACAGTAAACTTCGATGTTGAAGAAGGTCAACGTGGCCCTCAAGCAACTAACGTTGTTAAAGCTTAATCAACCTATATAATTTATAAAGCTCGGAGAAACTATTCAATTAGTTTTCCGAGCTTTTTTTGTCTTGCGCAACTGTTTTATCCATTGTGAAGCTCCCCATCTTTATGATGATTTACTAAAAGAAAGGAGAGGGTCAAAGTAATTTTCTTAGGTTTGTAGTATAATCGCAAGAGAATATTTAAAGGAAAGAGAAGGGGTATTTATTTTGAAACCAAAAACTTATGCAGTTGTTGATATCGAAACAACTGGGACAAATCCAAAAGAAGATCGAATAATCCAATTTGGGTGTGTCATGATTGAAGGTGGTCGAATCACTTCTCGTTTTTCGATAGATATTAATCCAGGTCGAAAGATTTCTAAACAAATCCAACATTTAACTGGGATCACAAATCAGCGTGTGCAGCAAGCACCTTATTTTGAAGATGTTGCACAAACAATCTATCATTTATTAGCTGACACAATTTTTGTCGCACATAATATATACTTTGACTACAATTTTCTTAACCAAGAATTGACCCGTTGCAATACACCAGCTTTGACGATTCCAGGAATCGATACCGTTGAGTTAGCACAGATTTTCTTGCCTTGTGAACCAAGTTTTCGTCTTTCTGATTTATCGGAGAGTCTAGGTTTTGTCCACGAAAATCCTCATCAGGCAGACAGTGATGCAGAAGTGACTGCGCAACTTCTTTTACTGATCGAAGAGCGTATGCAACAGCTGCCGATCATCACTTTAGAAAAAATCATTGAATTAAGCGGGCAGACAGGAATGGATACAGCTGGATTCATCCAACACGTGACGGATAAAATGCGAGAGAATCCTCCTAGATTGAAGGAAGACTGGGAAATCATCGATGGCATTGCTTTGCGAAAAAAAGAAGTAGAGCTCTATACAGATGTGCATTATGGCAAAAAGGTCTATCCAAGGAAGAAACAGGCCAAAGAGAAAATGTTTGGCAAAACATTGATGTATCGAAAAGAGCAGAATCGTTTGATGAATGCGGTGTATGACCATTTTACAAAAGATGAGTCTAAAAATCTGATGATTGAAGCTGCTACAGGAATGGGCAAAACAATCGGCTATCTCTTACCCCTTAGTTATCTGGCAACACCAGAAAAACCAGCAATCATCAGTACAGTATCGCTTGTTTTACAACAGCAGATCATGGAAAAAGATATCCCTTTGTTGAATCAGTTATTGGAGCAACCGATCCAAGCGACTATCATCAAAAGTTACCGGCATTATATCGATCTCCAACGATTCAAGGCAACACTGGCAACACCAAAGGAGCAAAAACAATATGCTCTCTATCAAATGTCGGTCTTGGTCTGGTTGACCCAAACAACAACAGGTGATTTAGATGAATTGCATCTGACGAATCTGAATCATGCCTTTTTCTCAGAGATCGCGCATCGAGGAACAAACTTTTTAGCACGTAATCAATCTTTCTATGAACAAGATTTTGTCCGTTTCTTAGAAAGAAAAGTCCAGCAGAGCAATTTTTTGATTGTGAACCATGCTTTTTTAGTCCAAGAAACACAAAGGAAAACGCCTTTACTTCCAAAAAGTCCTTATTTATTGATCGATGAAGCGCATCATTTACCAGACATTGCAGAAAAGGTGAATGACCAGCGGCTAAGTATTGCTCAATTTTATAAACAAATCCAGCAATTTGAAGATCCAGAACGATTGTTTGACCGCATTCAAAGCTATTTGCCGGAGAATCATGACATGCGTCGCTGGCTTGAGATTTACCGAGATGAATTAAGTGCATTATGTGAAGCACAGATTTTTCTGGCAGAAGGATTGAATGAGTTTGCACCTAAGGAGACCCATGGCGAATATCCAGAAGAAATAATGGTCACCAAAGATATGCTTGATCAGCTACCATTAGAAGCAAGCATGGCAATTGATCATCTTCATTTGTTTTACCGCGAAATCCAGCAATTGCAGATACAGATGCGCCTCAGTCTAGAAATCATCCAAGAAAGTTGGACGAACCAGATGCGGATCGATTTGGCGACTTTCTATCAGCTGTTTGATCAAATGGAAAAACAAGGATTTTTTATGGAAAAATGGCTAGAAGATTGGCATGAGAATCTGATTCATTGGTTCGTACCCGGTAAGAATCCGCAGCAAACGATTTTTCATTTGCATGATTTCCAGGCAGCTCTATTAGAAACAACCGCTTGGTATCCTCGCTATGAAAGAATATTATATATCGGTGGCACATTAAAAGTCGGGCCAAATCGTCACTATCTAGCGAAGCGCTTGGGGATAGATGGAACACCACTCAAAGTGATTGCTTCTCCTTATGATTATGAGCAACAAGCTAGAGTCTATGTGCCTAAAGATGCTCCGGCAATCAATCAAGTGAGCGGTCAGCAGTATGTTGATTATTTGGCAAATTCTCTCATGGAGCTGATTACACAAGAGAAGCGTCCGATCTTAGTCCTTTTTACTTCACATGATATTTTACAAAAAGTGTACCAACGGATTCATTTGATTATGTTGGAGCAAGGACGAGAGATTCTGGCACAAGGTTTTGGTGGCAGTCGCCAAAAACTTTTGAAACGGTTCACGTTATCGGAAATGAGTGTACTGTTTGGTGCAGACAGCTTTTGGGAGGGCGTCGATCTACCTGGAGATGCGTTACAAATCGTAGTAGTGACTCGACTTCCTTTCGATAATCCTTTGCGTCCGATGGTAAGAGCCAGAAATGCGTATCTTGAATCAGAAGGACTTAATCCCTTCTATCAGGAGTCGGTTCCCAAAGCAGCCTTGAAGCTGAGACAGGCATTAGGTCGCTTGATTCGTTCAGAAAAAGACCGCGGGGTTCTGCTGATTTTGGATCGGCGCTTACTTTCTGCTAAATATGGGGCGCGGATCATTCAAGCTTTGCCTAAAAAAATCACGATCAAGGAAGACTCAATGGAAGAGATTTGCCATGACATCCATCACTTCTTAAACAAAAACGAAGAATAAACTTCCTGTGACATTCTTTTTTCATATCAAAAATCTGCTATAATGAATGATAGCGAACAAAAAAAAGGAGCGACGATCCTTGAAAAAATCACCAAAGAAAAACAAAAAGAAAAAAACGGCAAAAGAAAAGATCATCAACCGCGTTTTACTTGGCTTAATCATTTTTTTGTTAGCAGTGATCGTATTTAGTTCGATTTTCTATTTACGCTCAAGTCGTCCAATGATGCAGGCGAAAAAAGAAGCGACTGAGATTGCCGAAAAATATGCCGATCTAAAGGAAGTTGATCGTTTTTATTGGTTCACACGTAAAAAAACGTATTTCTCTTTGACAGGTAAAAATGATAAAGGCCAGGAAATCGTGGTCGTCATTCCAAAATCGGGTGAAAAAGTAAAAGTTTTAGCTCAAAAAGACGGGCTGACAGAAAAAGAAGCAAAACAAAAGATTGCGGATGCTCATCCGGATATCCAAGTCGAAAAAGCAACTCTTGGTATGTACGATGATCAAGTAGTCTGGGAAATCACAGGAGAAAATTCACATAATGAATTGAATTATTATCTAATTGCTTTTGACACAGGAAAAGAAGTAAAAACAATTACCGATATCTAAATTGTAAAGGATGAGTTAGATGAATCTATCAGAAAAAATTCAACGGCTAGAACCGTCTGTTACGCTGGCAGCAGCAGCAAAAGCGAAAGCGTTGAAGGCACAAGGTAGGGATATTTTGAGCTTAACTGTTGGGGAACCTGATTTTGCTACGCCAGAAAACATTCAAGAGGCAGCCATCAAGGCAATCAAAAATGGTAAAGCTAGTTATTACACACCAAGCGCTGGTATCCCTGAATTGCGTCAAGCAGTCGTCGCCTATCTCAAACAGAATTATGGTGTCGATTATGCACCTTCACAAACAATTGTGACTGATGGGGCTAAATTTGCACTTTATGCGTTATTCCAAACCATTTTGAATCCGGCAGATGAAGTGATTATTCCGGTACCGTATTGGGTCAGTTATGGAGAACAAGTGAAGTTAGCAGAAGGAAAGCCAGTATTTGTCAAAGGCGAAGAGAGAAACGGCTTTAAAGTAACTGTTTCTCAACTTGAACAAGTACGCACAGCAAAAACGAAAGCAATCATCATCAATTCTCCGTCAAATCCGACAGGAATGATCTATGAGAAAAATGAACTTCAAGCAATTGGGGAATGGGCTGTCAAAAACGATATTTTGATAGTTGCAGATGATATTTATGGACGATTAGTTTATAATGGCAATGAGTTTACTCCAATTGCAACGATATCAGAAGCAATTCGTCAACAAACCATCATCATCAATGGTGTGTCAAAAACATACGCGATGACAGGGTGGAGGATCGGTTATGCTGTAGGTAATCAAGAGATCATCAATGGAATGATCGCTATTGCTTCGCAGTCGACCAGTAATCCAACTGCAGTTAGTCAGTACGCGGCAGTTGAGGCTTTGACTGGGACTCAAGATACGGTAGAGGAAATGAGAAGTGCATTTGAAGAGCGTTTGAATATCATATATCCGCTTGTTTCTAACTTACCTGGAGTAACGATCAATAAGCCCCAAGGTGCATTTTATTTATTCCCGAATGTCAAACAAACGATGGCGATTTGCGGATATGAGAACGTCACTCGCTGGGTAGAAGATCTATTAGAAGAAACTGGCGTTGCTTTGGTAACTGGTGAAGGGTTCGGTGCGCCAGAAAATGTGCGTATGAGTTATGCGGCAGATCTAGGAACCTTAGAAGAAGCAGTGAGACGGATTGCCCGATTCATTGAGAGTAAAAGTCAAAATTAATCCTAAAAATAGGAAATGATAAAGGAGAGTCAACGTGGAACAAATTCAAATCATCGATTCGAAAAACCATGTGGGAGAAACAGTAAAAATCGGCGCTTGGGTAGCCAATAAGCGTTCAAGCGGAAAAATCGCCTTTTTACAATTAAGAGACGGTACTGCTTATTTCCAAGGAGTAGTCGTAAAAAGTGAAGTGCCAGAAGAAGTTTTCCAACTTGCGAAAAACTTGCACCAAGAAACATCGATCATCATAACAGGTGAAATCCGTGAAGATAGCCGTTCAAAATTCGGCTACGAAATTGGGATCTCTGACATTGAAGTGGTCAGTGAAAGTCATGATTACCCTATCACACCAAAAGAACACGGCACAGATTTCTTGATGGATCATCGCCATTTATGGTTACGTTCTTCAAGACAGCATGCGATCATGCAAATCAGAAATGAAATCATTCGTGCAACGTATGAATTTTTCAATGATCATCATTTTGTTAAGATTGATCCACCGATTTTGACTGGTTCTGCACCAGAAGGAACAACGGATCTATTTGAAACAAACTATTTTGATCAAAAAGCTTACTTATCTCAAAGCGGACAGCTTTATATGGAAGCTGCTGCAATGGCTTTTGGAAAAGTATTCTCATTCGGACCAACTTTCCGTGCGGAAAAATCAAAAACTCGTCGTCACTTGATTGAATTCTGGATGATCGAACCTGAAATGGCATTTATGCATCAGGAAGAAAGTCTAGAAGTCCAAGAACAATATGTCGCTTTCTTAGTGCAAAATGTTCTTGATCATTGTGACTATGCGTTAGATGTCTTGGAAAGAGACAAAGAAGTACTGAAAACTTATACAAAATTACCATTCCCACGTATCTCATACGATGATGCAATCGAATTATTGAAGAAAAACGGCTTCGATGACATCGAGTGGGGCGATGACTTTGGTTCACCACACGAAACATTCATCGCCAATTCGTTTGAACAACCTGTCTTTATTTTGAACTATCCGAAAGCAATCAAACCTTTCTACATGAAGCCACATCCAACAAGAGATGATGTTGTTATTTGTGCTGACATGATCGCTCCAGAAGGTTATGGCGAAATCATCGGTGGTAGTGAACGGGCAACGGATTACGAATTTTTATTAGAACAAATCAGAAACCATGGATTAGATGAAAACGAATATTCTTGGTATCTTGATCTACGTAAATATGGTTCTGTTCCCCATTCTGGATTTGGACTAGGTTTGGAACGTACGGTGACTTGGATTGCTGGTATTGATCATGTACGTGAAGCAATCCCATTCCCACGTTTATTGAATCGTATTTATCCATAGAAAAACAGCTAGCTGTCCTAAAGATACATGCTTCGGTTTTGATACAGTGAAGTGCTAGAAGCGACAGGAAAAGCAATGGCTAAACCCAAAGAAGGATTCCACGAACATTCATCATGAATGTTTGTGGGGTCCTTTTTAGTATTGACATATTCCTCATAGATAGCAAAAATCAAACTGTCTCTCAATGAAATGGCCAAGTACGAAGAAGTAAAATAGTTGAAAAAAAGAATTGCATATTTGTCTCTGGAAAATGATGGTATAATACGATTGTGTTGGTGTAAGATAGTCAAAATGAATGGCTACGCCTGATTAACAAGTTAAACGTAACGATAATGCAAAAATCTAATCGAAGCATGGAAGTTTGGAAGAAAAATCTGTAGAGTTATTTTAGTGCAGACAGCAAAAAAAGAGCAATTGCAAACAGCGTGTTGGAATAGGAATGAAAAGACACATTCTCGAAATTGCTTATTGTTCCTAGGTGAAATCTAAGCTTTAGATGCTGTGTTTTTTTCTTTTATACGAATGTAAGCGAATACGTTAAGGAGGGAAGCCAAGTCTGAAAAGTATGCTGATTGATCATACACAAGAAAGAAAGCATAAATAGACACAATAGGAGGAAAGTAATTTGAAAAAACGTATTTTATTTATTGGTGATAGTATTACTGATTGTGGCAGAGAATATAATGACTCAAAGGATTTAGGTAATGGTTATCCATTGTTGGTAGCAAAACGATTGAGCACACAGTTTCCAACTATTGAATTTGATGTTCTTAATAAAGGCATCAATGGAAATAAGATTGCTGATCTACGAGCACGTTTTGACACAGACTGTTTGGCCCTTGAACCAGATATCGTTTCGATTCTTATCGGTATCAATGATACGTGGCATAATGTGAATGATCCAACCACGTTTGCAACGGAGCAATCAATGGCGATGTTTGAAAAAGATTACCGTTACTTGATCGAAAAATTGTTGGAGAAAGGGATAAAGCAGGTTGTACTAATGGAGCCTTTTGTATTACCAGAGCCACTTGATCGTCAGACTTGGCGCAAGGACCTTGATCCGAAAATACAGATCATTCGTAGGTTAGCGGAAGAATACCATCTGGTGTTTGTTCCCTTAGATGGAAAACTGAATGCGTTGGGAATTACTCGAGGATTCAGTAAATATACAGGAGAGGATGGCGTACATCCTACACTTGCCGGACATGAGATCATTGCACAAAGTTGGTTAGAGTTTGTCGTACCTGAAATGTTAGTGAATCTGTGATAAAGGGTGAAACAAATGGAAATACGAGAAGCAAAAGCGGAGGATCTTCAACAAATCAACTTGCTTTTTAAAACTGCCAAAGGAGTACCTACTGTAAAAATAAAGGAGTATGATCTCCAAAATCCTACTCGAATCTCTGTAGTGGCTGAAGTGAGACAGTCAAATGGGACACCAAAGCTGATTGCCTTCGGTCAGGCCTTTCAAATAGACAAAACAGTGGGGGTGCGTTCTGGAAAACTAGTTGAAAAAGTGTTTATCGCAATCGAAGAAGAAGAAAAGGTCCAAACTGAATTTATCAAATACTGGCTACTTGCAGCAAAGAAAAGAAAGATCGCTGATTTTTTTATTGATTTACTTTGATGTTCTTTTATTTGCTCATGTTAGAGAGAACCGTGAAAAACGAGTATCACAGGTACTAGGTGATAGCAAACGATAAAGACAAAGCAACTCCTTTCGAAAATAAGCTGATATCCTCAAAAATTTGAAAAATGATCATTGTGGATATCAGCTTATTTTTTTGTTCAGATTTCTGTCTCAGATATCTTTAGAAAGCCTGTATTATAAATCGACATATCTGAATCAATCTTATAGAAGTATCGCCACTCACCCTTGTATCCAAACTTTGAACATGATTCTTTTTTGAATAGATAGGTTGATATTCGAGGTTGAGACAAAAGTGTTTCTTACTTTTGTCCCACGCTCTTTTTTCGAAATTTCCGAAAAACCTAACTTTTGGATGCCGTTTATTCGAGAGTCTGTAGCAAAACTGATTTTTAGATTTGTCCCAGACTCTATTCAAAAGATAAAATCTGAAAAATATTTTTGTTCACTTCTCCAAAAGGACATTTTCCATTTGACACATGAGTGTTCATTCATATATAATTACTTATGAAGAGTTACTCATATGTAAATGCGAGGAGTGAGGAAAATGAAGAGTTATTATTTAGATGGATTAGATTGTGCCAATTGCGCGATGAAAATCGAGAAAAAAGTGAATGAAATCAAAGGAGTAAAGCAAGCGACTGTCAATTTTACGACATGTAAACTGACGATCGAAGCGAGTGATAAAGATTTAGCAACAATTGAAAACGAAACGAAAAGAGTCGTAAAAGAAGTAGAACCAGATGTTTCGATGAAAGAGATCACTAAGAAAAAGCAAGAAGTTCAGGGAGAAAAAGACGACCATGAAAAACGTGCATTGCTACGTATCATCCTTTCTGCTATCGGCTTACTGATTTTGTTTCTGTGGTCACCAGCTGAACCAATCAAATTTATCGGATTTTTGTTGATATACTTAGTCATTGGATTTGATATCATCAAACGGGCAGTCGGGAACATAATCAAAGGACAAATTTTTGATGAGAATTTTTTGATGGCGATTGCGACTATCGGAGCAATGCTGATCGGAGAATATCCAGAAGCAGTTGCAGTTATGCTGTTTTATCAAGTTGGTGAATACTTCCAAGGATTTGCAGTGAACCAATCGAGAAAATCGATTCGTGAATTGATGGCGATCCGTCCAGAAGTTGCCCATGTCCAAACAGAAAACGGGTTGATAACAAAGCAACCCGAAGATGTAGTGATTGGAGAGCAAGTATTAGTCAAACCTGGCGAACGTGTGCCATTAGACGGAACGATCCTTACAGGGCAATCATTAGTTGATACCTCGGCACTGACTGGAGAGTCTGTACCTAAAGAAGTGTTTGCTGGAGAAACTGTTTTAAGTGGATTTATCAATAAAAATCAGCCATTAGTGATCAAGGTCGAAAAGACGTATGAGAATTCTACGATTAGTAAACTATTGGAATTAGTTGAAAACGCAAGCAGTAAAAAAGCACCAGCAGAAAATTTTATCACGAAATTTGCTCGCTACTATACACCGATCGTCGTAGAGTTAGCTTTAGTACTTGCTGTCGTTCCACCCCTTGTGATCTCTGGGGCAGAATTTTCTGATTGGATCTATCGTGCGTTGACTTTCCTAGTGATTTCTTGCCCTTGTGCGTTAGTGATTTCTGTCCCATTAAGCTTCTTTGGCGGAATCGGTGGCGCAAGTAAAATCGGGGTATTGGTAAAAGGTGGGAATTACTTAGAATTATTGGCCCACACAGATACAATTGTTTTTGATAAAACCGGGACTTTGACAAAAGGTGATTTTTCTGTTCAAAAATTAGAAACAACTCTTGAGAAAACACAATTTATGCAATACGTAGCAAGTGCTGAACAATTATCTACCCATCCCATTGCACAAGCTGTTTTATCTGCTTATGAAGGTTCATTATTGCCAGTAGAAGAAATAGAAGAAGTGGCAGGAGAAGGAATCAAGGCGCAGATAGATGGAAAACTTGTTTTAGTCGGTAATCACAAGTTAATGGAAAGATACCAGATCAAGAGCACGAAGAGTGAAGAAGTTGGTACCCTTTTATATGTAGCGCTGGATGGTGAATTTGTCGGTTATTTGGTAATTGCAGATACAGTGAAACCTGATGCGCAAGAAGCATTGCGCAAACTAAAACAAGTAGGGATCAAACAAACGGTGATGCTCACTGGGGATGCCCAAAATATTGCCGATCATATCGGACACAAACTTGGGATAGATAAGGTATACAGTGAATTACTGCCACAAGACAAGGTCGAAAAATTAGAAAATATCATGGAGAATGCAACACAACAAACCGCATTTGTCGGTGATGGAATCAATGATGCACCTGTTTTGGCGAGAGCAGATGTTGGAATTGCTATGGGTGGTTTGGGAAGTGATGCAGCAATCGAAGCGGCAGATGTGGTCATCATGAATGACGAACCCTCGAAAATCGTTGATGCAATTCGCTTATCTAGAAAAACGTTGAAAATCGTCAAACAAAATATCCTCTTTGCCATTGGTGTCAAAGTGCTTGTTCTGTTATTGGGCGCATTCGGAATCGCTTCAATGGGTGATGCTGTTTTTGCGGATGTTGGAGTGACTGTCTTAGCCGTTTTAAATGCAATGAGATGTTTACGGGTTAAATAATACTCAATCCACTTACGGATAAAAAAACCTTTATTTTTTCGAGTCTTCTCGATCAAATAGAGGTTTTTTTGTTGCGCTCATGTCAGAAGAAACACATAGCAACTATTCTGTAAAAAAACGATTAAAATAACTTCGTTGATTTAATTTTTTCAGAATATTCTATAAAAAAGGAAAGCTTTTTTCATAAAATGTGCCTTTTTAAAAGGGTTTTACCTCGAAAAATGATAATAAGATGTAAGAAAAATGTGTAATTGCTAAAATAATCCACAATTAAAATAACATTATATTGTAAAAATGTAAGAGTTTTATTATGATTACATGTGGATGTTAGTTTTACCTATTAAAATCAAAAAGGAGAGAACAAATGAACGATAAACAATTACGTTGGTTTACCGTGGCTTTAATTGCATTCAACATGGTGTGGGGTATGGGGAATGTAGTCAACAATTATGCGCAACAAGGGATTTCCGTTGTTACCTCTTGGTTATTGATTCTTGCTATTTATTTTATCCCCTATGCCTTAATTGTTGGACAACTTGGCTCCGCCTTCAAAGATAGCAAAGGGGGCGTCAGCTCTTGGGTAGAAAATACGACCTCAAATAAACGATTGGCATATTATGCTGCTTGGACTTATTGGGTCGTCCATATTCCTTATTTGGCACAAAAACCACAAGCAATCTTGATTGCGGCTGGTTGGGCAGTTGAAGGAAATGGCAATATCGTCAATACGATGTCAGTCCAAATGGTGGCGGTCATCTCGTTGATCATTTTCTTAGCCTTCCTTTATCTTTCAACAAAAGGACTATCGACACTAAAAGTGATTGGTGGTTTGGCTGGTACAGCTATGTTCGTGATGTCTTTATTATTCATCTTGCTCGCTGTTACAGCACCATTCATCAATCCAACAATGGAGTTTGCGACTCCTCATATGAATGAAGTCAAAACATACATTCCTACATTTGACTTTAGCTATTTCACGACAGTTTCGATGTTAGTATTTGCGGTTGGCGGAGCAGAAAAAATTTCTCCATATGTCAATTCAACACGTAACCCTGCAAAAGAATTTCCAAAAGGGATGATCTTTTTAGCGGCAATGGTCGGTGTATGTGCGGTCTTAGGTTCAGTAGCGATGGGGATGCTCTTTGCCAGTGACAATATCCCTAAAGATCTGATGGCAAATGGTGCATATAGTGCATTCCAGATCCTTGGGAATTATTATGGTATAGGAAATGTATTGATGATCATTTACGCATTGACAAATATGGTCGGCCAGATTTCTGCATTAGCCTTTTCGATCGATGCGCCACTAAAAATCTTATTAGCTGATGCTGATCCAAACTTTGTACCTAATTGGTTGCGCAAACGTAACCGCAAAGGAACACTAGTCAACGGCTATTTATTAACTGGGATTTTAGTCGGTATCATCATCTTACTACCGATCGTTGGGATCAAGGATATGAATGAACTAGTCAAATGGTTGACGAACCTGAATTCAGTAGTCATGCCAATGCGTTATTTATGGGTATTCTTAGCTTATATGATGTTGAATAAAGCGTATAAGAAATTCACTTCTGAATATAAGTTTGTTAAAAATCCAAAAATCGGCTTTATTTTTGGCGCTTGGTGTTTTGCATTCACTGCATTTGCTTGTATTTTGGGAATGGTACCAAAAGTCGAATATGCAGCTGATCCAAAAGCATGGTGGTTCCAGTTGGTCTCAAACGTCGTGACACCGATCATTTTGATTTTATTAGGAATGATCTTACCTGCAATTGCACGTAGAGATAAAAATAAAGTAGAAGAACCTGTTACTCAAGTATGATGAACAGAACGTGAGTCTATTCATGGATGGAGAAAAATATCCAATCGTTTGAAAGAACAGGAAATAAGCTGAAAATAAGAACAAAACGTTTATACGGATAAAGAGAGACGAGGCATAAGGATGCCTTGCCTCTCTTTTTTCCTATGGTAAGATAGAAAAAAAGATGAATGAAATGGGGAGAGTAAATGAAGCGAATGATTATCGGTCAAAGCGGTGCTGGGAAATCTACACTAGCAAGGAAGATGCAAACGATCACACATAGTCCTCTGTTACCACTAGACTTGTTATGGCATACCACAGATTACAGTGACGAGGCTGCAGAATGGTTCAAAGCAGAACAAATAAAATTCATGGCTGAAAATGAATCATGGATCATCGAAGGCAACTATACCGGTACAGCGACAGAGAGAATCGAAGAAGCAGATCAGATCATATTACTAAAAGTCCCCACACTCCTCGCAATCTACCGAGTGATTTTAAGAAGTATCAAAAGAAAAAGAAACAAAGCAACAAGACCAGATATGCCTCACACCTTTAGTGAAAAACTAGATAGCGAATATATAGAATTTCTCTCATTTGTTTTACATTATAAGAAAAAAAATGAACCGCGGTTATTGAATCGTATTGATCAACTAGGTGCAAGCGAAAAATTGATTATTTTGCACAACAAACGGGAGCAAACAGCATTTTTAAAGAAATTGAGCAAATAATAGAAGAAACCATTTGACATTTTACGTTTACAGTTGTAATCTATATTCGTACTTAAGTTTACATCTGTAAACAGAAAGGAAGAGTGATGAGATGAAAGAAGTAACTTCCCCAATCAAGATCAGTGACTCTGAATGGGAGATCATGCGAGTCATCTGGACCCTTGGTCAATCGACAGCACAAGAAATCACGCAGATACTCGCAGAATCCATGGAATGGAAAGCAGCCACAGTAAAAACTTTGTTGGGACGTCTGGTGAAAAAAGAAGCGGTCTGGACAGAACAAGAAGGGAAAAAATTTATTTATCACCCTGCCGTTTCGGAGACGGAAACGGTTCGCAGTGCAACTGAGAATCTTTTTTCCCATATCTGCGCAAAAAGGATCGGGGCAACGATTGCTGACTTAGTGGAAGAAGCAACCTTGACGCAAGAAGATATTGAGATGATCTTAGACCAATTAAATAAAAAACAGCCAGTCGCATCCGTTGCATGCAACTGTATCCCTGGCCAATGCCATTGTAAGGAACATCAATAAGGAGGAATAAATGATGAAAAAAGAACTTTCAATTAAAGGAATGAGTTGTAACCATTGTGTAGAACGTGTGGAAGAAGCCGTTCATTCACTTGATGGCGTAAAAAAGATAAAAGTCAATTTAAAAAAAGAAAATGGAATTGTGAAATATGATGAAGAAAAAATCCAACCGGAAAAAATCTGCCAGACGATCAATGCATTAGGCTATCAATCTGAGGTGATTTGATGGATGCCCAAACAAAAATGGATACATTTGTTATCACAGGGATGACCTGTGCGAATTGCTCTGCTCGAATCGAGAAAGAATTGAAAGAGCAACCGGGTGTTGTATCTGCAACTGTTAATTTAGCTACTGAAAAAGCTAGTGTGACCTATAAAGAAACGTCAACAGAAAAACTGATTCGCAGTGTTGAAAATATCGGGTATGGAGCAATCTTGTACGATGATGCGCATAAACAAAAGATTGCGGAAGAAAAAACGGCTTATCGCAAGAAAATGAGATTTGACCTGATTTTCAGTGCAGTATTGACGTTGCCGCTAATGTTGGCGATGATCGCGATGATGTTAGGGAACAATAGTGAGATCGTCCACTTTTTTCATCGGCCGATCGTTCAACTTATCTTAGCTATTCCAGTCCAATTTTATGTGGGATGGCGTTTTTATAAAGGTGCCTATCATGCATTGAAAACAAAGGCACCAAACATGGATGTCTTAGTCGCGATCGGAACGACTGCGGCTTTTGCTTTAAGTGTCTACAATGGCTTTTTTCCAAGTCATTCCACCGATTTATATTTTGAAAGCAGCAGTATGATCATTACGTTGATATTGTTAGGTAAATATTTAGAACATACAGCGAAAAGCAAAACAGGTGACGCAATCAAACAGTTGATGTCGTTACAGACAAAGACGGCTCAAGTGTTAAGAGATGGACAGGAACAAACGATCTCAATTGATGAAGTCAATCTATCAGATATCCTAGTGATCCGTCCAGGGGAACAGATACCGACAGATGGAAAGATTATTTCAGGGATTAGTGCCATCGATGAAAGTATGTTGACAGGCGAAAGTGTTCCAGTGGAGAAAAAGGAAAATGACTCTATCTTTGGAGGAACGATCAATACAAATGGTTTGATCCAAATGGAAGTTTCTCAAATTGGGAAACAAACAGTTTTGGCACAGATCATTCAAATGGTCGAAGATGCTCAAGGAAGCAAAGCACCCATCCAAAAGATTGCTGATAGGATCTCAGGGATATTCGTACCGATTGTTTTAGTGCTTGCAGTGTTAACGTTACTGATTACTGGATTTATGACCAATGACTGGCAACTTGCCGTGATCCATAGTGTTTCAGTTCTAGTGATCGCCTGTCCATGTGCGCTTGGTCTAGCTACACCTACAGCGATCATGGTAGGTACAGGAGTCGGCGCTCGCAATGGGATTTTGATCAAAGGCGGCGGAGCATTAGAAGCAGCGGCACATTTGAGCAGTATCATCTTAGATAAAACAGGCACTATCACTCGCGGTACGCCAGAAGTGACAGATGTTTTGGGGAACGAAGAAGTTGCTTCGCTCTTTTATTCATTAGAATATGCTTCTGAACATCCTTTAGGTAAAGCAATCGTCGCTTACGGAGAAACGCAAGGGATGATCGCTGAGCCAATCACAGATTTCACTGCCCATCCAGGAGCTGGCATCAGTGGAAAAATCAATGGACAGTTTTATTTTGCCGGTACCAGAAAGCGGTTGGAAGAAATGACCCTTTCATTTGATGAATTTCAAGAACAAGCGTTAGAATTAGAAGGACAGGGAAAAACAGTCATGTTCTTGGCAAATGACAAAAAAGTACTTGGTTTGATCGCTGTATCGGATCAAATCAAAGATGACGCCAAACAGGCAATCGCACAGTTACAGAACAATGGTATCGCAGTTTACATGGTGACAGGAGACAATCAACTTGCAGCTCAAGCAATCGGTAAACAAGTTGGAATCGATCCAGCACATATTTTCGCAGAAGTGTTACCGGAAGACAAAGCGAACTACGTTGAGAGCCTTCAGAAAAAAGGAGAAAAAGTTGGAATGGTCGGTGATGGGATCAACGATGCGCCAGCGTTAGCTCTTGCAGATGTGGGGATCGCTATGGGAAGTGGGACGGACATCGCAATGGAAGCTGCGGATGTCACTTTGATGAATAGTCATTTGACTTCGATCAGCCAGATGATTGCTCTTTCGACAGCCACTTTGAAGAAGATCAAGCAAAATCTATTTTGGGCATTTATTTATAATACGATCGGCATTCCATTTGCCGCACTCGGCTTTTTGAATCCTATCATTGCAGGTGGCGCCATGGCCTTTAGTTCTGTAAGTGTTTTGCTAAACTCCCTAAGTTTGAATCGGAGGATGACACATTCGAAGAAAGGATAGGGTAAAGATGAAAGAAAAAACAACACATCCAGAAAAACAGGTTTCTAATGAACAACATGAGCATAGAGAAATGGATCATGGCCACATGAACCATGAAGGTATGGACCATGAACACATGAATCATGAAGGTATGGACCATGAACACATGAATCATGAAGGTATGGACCATGAACACATGAATCATGAAGGTATGGATAATGAAGAAATGAAACATGGACAAATGGGACATGATCATATGAATCATGAAGGTATGGACCATGAACACATGAATCATGAAGGTATGGACCATGAACACATGAATCATAAAAATATGGACCATGGACAAATGGACCATGGAAATATGAACCACGGAATGATGGACCACGATCACATGGATCATGGAAATATGGGCGGAATGGACCATTCCATGCACATGGGGAATTTCAAACAAAAATTTTGGTTATCCCTTATTTTAGCTATTCCGATCATTCTCTTTTCACCGATGATGGGAATGGAATTTCCTTTTCAAATTACATTTCCTGGGTCAGAATGGGTAGTTCTAGTTCTGGCGACAATCCTTTTTGTATACGGCGGACAACCATTTTTAAGTGGTGCGAAAATGGAACTCCAACAAAAAAGTCCTGCAATGATGACCTTGATTGCTATGGGGATCACTGTTGCATATGTATATAGTGTCTATTCATTTGTCGCAAATCTGATCAATCCGCAAGCACATGTAATGGACTTCTTCTGGGAATTAGCCACATTGATCGTCATCATGTTGTTGGGGCATTGGATCGAAATGAACGCTGTTTCAAATGCTAGTAATGCATTGCAGAAATTAGCTGAATTACTTCCTGAGTCTGTTAAACGTCTGAAAAAAGACGGTACAGAAGAAACTGTCTCTCTCAAAGAAGTAAAAGAGGGGGATCATCTGATCGTTCGTGCCGGAGATAAGATGCCAACAGATGGTACGATCGTAAAAGGTGAAACGATCGTGGACGAATCTGCGGTTACTGGTGAATCTAGAGGCGTGAAGAAAAACGTAGACGACCAAGTTATTGGTGGATCGATCAATGGTGATGGTACGATTGAAATCACTGTAACAGGAACTGGCGAAAATGGTTATTTAGCGAAAGTCATGGACATGGTACGAAAAGCCCAGGGTGAAAAATCTAAGCTAGAATCATTATCAGATAAAGTAGCCAAATGGCTCTTTTATGTTGCATTAGTCGCCGGTATCTTGGCTTTTATTGCTTGGTTATTCTTAGAGAATTTACCAGATGCGCTAGAACGAATGGTTACGGTGTTCATTATTGCTTGTCCACATGCGTTAGGATTAGCGATACCTTTAGTAGTCGCTCGTTCTACCTCGATTGCAGCCAAAAATGGCTTGCTTTTGAAAAATCGCAATGCTTTGGAACAAGCAAATGACTTAGATGTCATCATATTGGATAAAACAGGGACATTGACTCAAGGCAAATTTACAGTGACAGGCCTCGAAGTGTTAACTGACAACTATACAAAAGAAGAATTGCTGAAATACATTGGTGCTTTGGAATCCGCAGCCAATCATCCGTTAGCGATTGGTATCATGAACTATCTAAAAGAAAAGGATATTGCCCCATATGAAGCGTTGAACCAAAAAAATCTAAGCGGTGTTGGTCTAGAAGCAGATGTTGAAGACCAAAAAGTGAAGATCGTCAATGAAAAAGAAGTGAAGCGCTTGGGGTTATCAGTTGATGCAAGCCGAGTAAAACCTTATGAAGAACAAGGAAATACAATAAGTTATTTGATTATTGGAGATCAACTTGCGGCAATCATTGCTCTAGGTGATGTGATAAAACCAGAAGCAAAACAATTTATCCAAGCCCTTAAAGAAAAGAATATCACGCCTGTCATGTTGACTGGAGATAATCAAAAAGCCGCACAGGCAGTAGCAGAATATTTGGGTATTGAGAATTATTATGGTGGATTGTTACCTGATGACAAAGAAGCAATCGTGCAACAATATCTTGATAAAGGCAAAAAAGTGATCATGGTCGGTGATGGGATCAATGATGCTCCTAGCTTGGCACGTGCCACGATCGGAATGGCGATTGGTGCTGGGACGGATATCGCGATTGATTCGGCAGATGTTGTGTTGACAAACAGTGACCCTAAAGATATTTTACATTTCTTGGAATTGGCAAAACAAACAAGAAGAAAAATGATCCAGAATCTTTGGTGGGGTGCCGGTTACAACATTGTTGCTATTCCTTTAGCGGCGGGAATCTTAGCCCCAGTCGGAATTATTTTAAGTCCCGCAGTGGGTGCAGTATTGATGTCACTAAGTACGGTAGTTGTTGCTTTGAATGCACTAACGCTGAAATAGTAAAAAACTGAAAGAAAACAAAAAAGACAATTCTTAAAATAGCAGAAATCAAATGGACTTTACGCAGAGATGATTTCTTTTAGCTATAATAGGAATTGTCTTTTTTTCATGATTTAGTTATATCTGTTTTCTGATCGCATCCGCAACAGCGTGATACATTGCTTTATCAAATGGCTCAGCATGACTGCCATAGAGGAACGCTTCATAATGCGTCGTTAATTTGATGAAACGATCATTCAGTGGATAGTTCGTTTCAAAGCGCATACTGTATGATACGAGATCTTCTTCTGGTGCTCTAGGTAGTAGGCGCTCACATCCCCACAGCAGAAAACGATAGGCTTGCCGTTCATTGCCGATAAATAAGTGAAGACAGAGAACATAAACGAACCAATATATTTTTTTGCGATAGAGCCCGAGAACAACAAGCGCTAAAACAGAAAATAGCGCAAAGAACAGAAATCTATTATTTTTTTTCAATGTGTCAGTTGTACCATTCTCAGTAGTAGTTGTTGTTTCTGAAGAGGAACGTTGTGTATCTGCAGGTTCACTGCTTTGTTCTGCTGCATCTGAAGCAAGCGGCGCACTGGATGTTTCTGAAACTTCCTGTTCAGCAGTTGCTGGATTTGAAAAAGCAGGAGTCGGTTCAAAAGGGAGCCAACCAAAGCCAGGGAAATAAACTTCCGGCCAAGAATGTGCATTGCTGTTTAAAATCGTATATATTTTGTTATCATCTTTTGTACCCGTTTGATAGCCCCCTGTAAATCCTTTTGCCCAACGAGCAGGAAGCCCAGCTGCTCTAAGGAGAACTACCATAGCAGTAGAAAAGTTGTCACAATAACCTACTTTCGTATCAAATAAAAAATAGTCCACATAGTCACGATTTTCTGGGGTATGTTGTGCATCGATCTTTGAATACCGATAGTTCCCTAACGATTTTAGATGATCTTCAATTGCTTTTACTTTTTCAATAGGAGTAGCAAGTCCATCTGTGAGTTCATTTGCTAGATTTTTGACTCTTTCCGGGAGTGAAGAAGGCAACTGCAGAAAATTTTCAAGTCGCTTTTTATCATCGGCTGAGATCTGAATAGCTTGTAGGTTATCAGGCGAAGTGGAAATTTTATTGACAGCCATGGTAACCGTAGTATCTTTTTTTGCTCCAGTTAAAATGAAACGGTTCGATTGCTGCAAAAAATAGACAGGCATCTCGTTTTGATCAGGTAGAGTAGTCAATTGGATATTCCCATAAGGATAAGGAATGTAGGCTTGACTTTTCAAAGATAGCTGGGCAGTTTGTGATGTTGCGTCAGCTTCCTGATATTCTTGAAGTCCATAAGGTATATTTTCCACTGGAGTAAGAGGAGCATTTGGATCTTCATTCCATCCTTTACCAGTATAATCAGTCTTGTTTTCCACTTTCCAGTAGTTGCTTTCAGGTTGTACAACAGTAAAAACGGCATCGTTGTTATCATATAGAGGGCCACCAAGTTGCTCATCATTTTCACTGAATCCAGTTTTAGCGGTACCAGTAGCTTGATAGTTGTTGATTTTGTCATAGAGCCCTTCTTGGTTGAGATAGTCCCTGATTGGTTCACTTTTTTCTTCTAACGCCTGATTGAATGTCGGTAAATAGGAAGGAAGTGTCGCACTGATAACTAAAAGGACAAGTAAAGTTGAATTTGTAAGTAATAGAAATTGGCCTTTTTTATTGCTAGGAAGGGTAACTAACAGTTGTCTGAAAATCAAATAGATACATAAGACAGCCACGACAAAAATCATTTCTTCAAATAGATCGAAATCCCTAAAAATAGTCAACAGCATAAAGTATACAGTTATAAGTATAAAAGGGATCGGCCATAGGTCATAATCGATCACTAGCAGACAGCTGAGATAGATCAAGCATAAAATCAGGCAAAAAGCAGTTTTTGCAGGAAAATAATTCAATTCTCCCTGAAACAATTGCGCAAGCTCTAACGAAATCTGTGCGTAAAACTGTGAGAACCAACGGAAAGAAAATGGTGTTTCAGGAAAATAACGAACAAGTGCACCAATAGCCAAAATAATATAAAAAGGTAGTCGCAGTAGTTTTGAACGTAAACCAGCAGTGACGGCAGCAATCAAGCCAATGATCAAAACAAGGGTCAAATACTCTGGCAACTGATTCGCAGATAGAAAAACAGGTACTGGGACACTAAGTATAAAAAAACAATATATCCCACGAAGCCATAGTATTTTTTTATCAGTCATCTTTCGTACCTCCCTTGACAGCTAGACGAGCTTGTTTATGTTGAATGACTAAGTGATTGCTTTCGAAATAAATAAAAACGACAGTGGTATTTTTAGGGTTTGACTCACTAAATGCTTGGAGTGCGTCGGAAAGTCTGGGCGTAAAAATAATAAGGTGCGGGCTATGAGCATCTTTTAAATAGGCGTTTGCCTTTTTTTCATCAGTCACAGGAAATGGCTGTAATTTGGCAAATAATTGATTGGTTGGTTCATTCTGGCTAAAATGATCCTTTCCTAAAACAATCATTTCCGGATTTTTATCTTTAACTAATTGATAAAAAGAATAATAGATATCCAATGTTTCTTCGAAAAATGGGTCATCTACTCCCCAAAAACATAGGCTGATCTCGCTCATTGGCTGTTTTTCTTCTGTTTCACGATAAAGCCATTCTTGACTATGTGCCGATAATTTCCAATTGATCCGATTCACTGGATCACCATAGCGGTAAGGTCGATATTCTTTCAATTCCTCTCCACCTTTTTGGGGGAATTGCCTTTGCTCATGGATCAACTGTTCAAACAGTTGGTTGGCTTCTTCTTCACAAAACCGGGGAAGGACGGTGGTATTGAAAGGAATCTCCAGTTTGATACTTTTACGAAACAACCCTAAAGGATCATAAGCGATCAGTTCGATCGGGGCTGTTTTTAAAGTTCCCCGACTTGGCAAATTGAAGGTTGCTTGTACTTCTTGTTTCTTTTTCGATACGACAAAGACTGTTTGCTGTTGGGGAGAGAAATTCTCAGAAAAGCGAATAGTTAAACGAGGTAAGGGAATAGAAAAGGCTCGTGCTTTCGAAAAATAAACAGTTGTGACAGTTGCTTTTTCACGGTTGATGAAGGCTGGAACAGAACTAGAGACTGCTATTTTTCGTAAAAGCGAGCCTAATGAAAGAAAACTCCATAACAAATAAAGTGTGGTAAAAGTTGCAAGGAACCAACCCAATGAATTATTGAAAAGAATAGCAAACCCCACAAATAAAAAATAGATACCGAGCAACAAGGAGTTAGTCAGGTAATTGAATAGTTTTGTCATTTGCTCACCTCACTGGTATGGGAACATGAGAAACTAAGTCTTTTAGAAGCTCTGTGATCTGTGTTTTGCTCAATGAAGGATCATGAAACATCAGACGGTGAGCAAATACGAATGGAACTAATGTTTGGAAGTCCTTTGGCGTGACATATGTCCGACCATGTACAAGAGCATAGGCTTTCGCTGCATGAATAAATGCTCGACTTCCTCTTGGACTAATGCCTAATTTGATTTCAGGATGTTCTCTGGTTGCTGTCACGAGTTGTAAGGCAAAAGAAGCAACAGCAGGGTCTACGAAGACTTGATTCACTTCTTCTTTTAAGGAGGTCAATTCTTCACTACTTAAAACAACAGATAAGGATTGCCGATTCTGTTCATATTCATTCATCAATAGATAGAGCTCTTCTTCAAATGAAGGATACCCGATTTCTAATCGAAATAAAAAGCGATCTAATTGGGCTTCAGGTAAAGGATATGTTCCTTCATATTCGATGGGGTTCTGGGTAGCCAAAACAAAGAAATGCGGGTCTAAAGGATACGTATGATTGTCGATCGTTGCGTGTCTTTCCGCCATCACTTCTAAAAGTGCGGCTTGAGTTCTTGGCGTGGTTCGATTGATCTCATCAGCTAAGAGAATTGTCGTAAAAACTGGTCCCGGTCGAAATTCAAAGGAGTGGTTTTGAGAATTATAGACTGAAAATCCCAAAATATCGCTGGGAAGGAGATCCGGTGTAAACTGGATGCGACTAAAGTTACCTTTGATTGCTTGAGATAAAGCTTTGACAAGTAAAGTTTTACCGACACCTGGTATATCCTCGAATAGGACGTGCCCATTTGCTAACAAGGCGACAACCATTAACTGAATCGTCGAACGTTTACCAACAATTGCTTTTTCTAATTCAAGAATCAGTTGATCCACTTTTTCTTTGGATGACTGGATTTGGTTATTCATTCTCTCATCTCCTTCTCATGGAAATTGCTACTCTACTTCTATATTTTAATTGAAGGGTATCGTTCCGACAAGCAATGTCTCTTACAACGCGAACGAATGAAGTATAATAAAATTAAAAATAAATTAATGGTTTATAAAAATAATTTTTTGTTTTTTTTCGTACTTTATATATAGA
>SKEH01000499.1_pt1 | contig 23349 bp, 27 predicted proteins | sample 4826571 | NCBI WGS metagenome assembly SKEH01 (sample SAMN11008814, study PRJNA524170) | human gut metagenome | biome: Human fecal sample; material: Feces; isolation source: fecal sample from pouch patient p29 | host: Homo sapiens | place: Israel: Tel-Aviv | collected 2016-09-14 | reverse complement strand
GAACAATAGCTATGCTTTGGTAAACTGGCAGTTTAGAACTTCGGATGCACGTATCAAACTTGCATCTTTGTATCCAAAGCTATAGCACTAAACATACTTAAGATATCAACATGACACTACACTAGTTACTGTTAATTTTAACATGAAGCATTGAATTTACAGTACTTGAGACCTGTATCTCAGATCGTAATCTTAACTCTCTCTTGCTGATTGAAATATATCTCGATCAAAATAACTCACTTAACATCACCTAAAGGGTCACGCCTAACCAGCGTGGCCTTTTCTTATTCCAGCTTTTTTCAACTTAGCCGCCTATTTTTGCATCTTACCTAGATTTAACCCAAGAAAATATTAAAAGATGTAGAATTAACTTAGAAAGATAAATAGAAAGGGGTTGTAAAATAGTGAAGAATGCTATTGAGGTTAGAAACCTATCTAAGTCCTATGGTGACTTGAAAGTCGTCAATGACATCTCCTTTGCAGTCCGCGAAGGCGAGCTCTTTGCCTTCCTTGGCCCAAACGGGGCCGGTAAATCTACAACAGTTGACTGCCTGTCGACTTTGACCAAGTTCGATTCTGGTGAGATCAAGTTGGCCGGGCTTAACATGAAGACACAGGCACAGGAGATCAAGCAGAGGATCGGGATCGTCTTTCAAGAAGGACTGCTGGATAAGCGGCTTACAGTGCTTGAGAATTTAACTCTTCGCGCTGGCTTTTACTATCACAGCAAGGCAGAAGTAAAAGCTGCTGTTGCCCGGGCAAGCGAATATACGGAGATTAACGACCTGCTTAAGCGGCAATACGGAAAATTGTCCGGTGGGCAAAGGAGGCGGGTAGATATCGCCAGAGCGCTCTTAAATACGCCAAAAATCCTTTTCCTAGATGAACCGACGACGGGTCTTGATCCGCAAACCAGGCAGCACATTTGGGAAACGATCCAGCGCCTGCAAAAAGAGCAGGGGATGACCATCTTTTTGACGACGCACTATATGGCCGAAGCATCCGTAGCGGATTATGTGGTAATACTGGACCACGGGAAGATTGTCGCTGAGGGCAGTCCAATCAGCTTGAAAGAGCTCTACAGCTATGACCGGCTGAAGCTGTATCCGAAGAAAGAGCAGAATTTAGACAATATTCTGTCGTCTTTATCACTTAATTGGAATAAGGCGGCCGACCACTATGAGGTAGAACTGAGGAACACCATGGATGCCATTGATATCGTAGAAGGAATGCGGGACCAATTGCAAAGTTTTGAAGTCCTACATGGAACGATGGATGACGTATTCTTGAATATTACAGGGAGGAGGCTAAGAGAATGAGCGCGATGGTCAAAAGGAATCTCAAGATTTACTTTAGAGACAAAGCTTCAGTATTCTTCTCAATGTCGAGTGTCATTATCATTTTTGCCCTCTACATCTTATTCATTGGTGATTCGGTGAATAGCGGTTTAAAGTTTCTGCCGCATCCCAATCGTTTGATGCGGGCTTGGATGCTAGCAGGGATGCTGGCTTCGGCGTCGATCACTACGAGTTTAGGAGCATATGGGGTGATGATCAGCGACCGGGAGAATAAGGCGATCAAGGACTTTTACTCATCTCCGGTCAGCAGAAGACAGGTCGCGGGCGGCTATATCGTGACCGGCTTTATCATCAGCGTCATCATGTCCATTTTTACCTTAATTTTTGGGGAAATCTACCTTGGTCTGGCCGGCGGGGCAGTACTGGATATAGAGACTTTACTAAAGCTATTTGCTGTAATTGTCTTATCAGCCTTTGCATCATCGGCGATTGCTTCCTTTATAATTTCTTTCTTGAAGACCAACAGCTCCTACTCAGCCGCAAGCACGATAGTTGGGACCTTGATCGGCTTTTTGGTTGGGGCATACATTCCAATCGGCAGCTTGCCAGACAACGTTCAGTGGCTGGTAAAGTACTTCCCATGTGCTCATTCAGCGGTACTTTACCGGCAGCTTTTGATGAAGCCTGCAATAAAGGCAAATTTTGCCAATCAGCCGGCAAGTGTACTAAAAGAGATCAAGGAAATGTTTGGGATTGTCTTCGTCTATAACGGCCGCATCGCGCCTGCCTGGGTATCAGTAGCAGTCCTGCTGGTTACTGGGGCTATTTTCTACTTGCTGGCAGTCTTGGTAATGACCCGGAAACAAAATGAAATATAGAGAATAGTTAACATAATTTTGGATATGGAAAAAGCTTTGCTTAATATGGCCCTTAAAAAATGCAAACGCTTTTTCAGAAAATCTCATCAAAAATCCTTACACAATCAATTTTTCTATGCTAGAATAACTAACTGTATTTGAATACGGTTATAATTGGAAACGCACACTCCCGGAGTGATTAACGAACAACACGTGAATCATGAAGGGAGTTTTTTAATGCCAGAATCAAAACTGGAAAATTTTGTCTTTACTGTTATGATGGCCTTTGTTATGGTCTACGCCATGATCTGCTACAACATCGCTCTTACCATCGGCGGGATGAGGGATGCTGTCTTACTGGATGCCTTCCGCGAAATGATGATCATGTGGCCGGTCGCAATCATCCTGGAGATGTTCGTCTTTGAAAAGCCTGTCGTTTACTTGACTCAGCGGCTGATTACACCTGAAACGCCAATCTTGTTGATCATCTTGATCCGGTGCTCAATCACCGTCTGCCTTATGTGCCCAACGATGAGCTTGATCGCGACCGCGCTCTTCAAGAACTTCCAAGCAGCTGGCTTCATCGGGACCTGGCTGCAGACTGCCGTCATCAACTTTCCAATGGCGATTGGCTGGCAAATCTTCCTCTGCGGTCCTGCGGTAAGATTCTTGTTTAGAACGATTTTTAGAAAAGATAACTAAGTTACATTAGCAGCATTCATCTGTATTTAGTGCAGGGGATGCTGCTTTTAGTTTCTCCGAATGCGTCAGGCGAGAGTATCACAAGTGACTGCCTCCCCAGCTTTCTGACACTATTCTGCTGGGTGAGTCCTAGATACAGAACCAACAATAAATAGGTTACTTTATTTATGTACCAGGAAGTCTCAGAAAATTTCGTTAGCGATGCACTAGAAAGGGGCTATATCCAAGAGAAGAGCTATGCATCATCAACGCAACACGGTGTTTATAATGCTGAAGATGATGTTAGAATGGTGATTAAGAAAAGCAAATCTGGAAGACAACTTAATGGATTTACTCTTGATACAGAAAATGAAGTACTTTTTAAGAGAAACACCAAGTTTATTGCTACTGATACATACGTGAAAGATGGGAAACGATACATGAGGTAGTTGAAGATGGAGACCAATAAAACTAGTGATGATGGAAAGACACCAATAACTTCAGAAAATTTGCATGAGGTATTTTCTAGTGGTCCTTCAGACGAATGGGAAAAGAGCAGAAAGTTTCTAAAGCGGATGATGGCAGAAAGTGAAAGGTTCTGGGCAGAAAGAGAAAAAGAAAGCAAAAAGAGCGAAGACACAAGCGATTAGCGAAAGCTGACCGCTTTTAGTTTGCCCTCAGCATGGCATAAAAATGCTTTATAATCATCCTGTCGGGGTCACACCTCGTAATATCAGGCGTTGGTAGACTGTTGAATGAAGAAGTACAAAACAGTTAAATTCTAGAGGCAAGCAGTTTATAATATAATCTATAAGTAATCGGTTGCAACTGAACCAGAAAGGAAATTGGTATGTTAGAGAACGAAGCTTTGTTTGACGAGGTGGTAGACGAACTTAAGAAACGTGGTTCAATTCAAGATTTTGAAGAAAAATACGGTAAAATCACGGGCAGAATGATGATCACAGAAACAGAGATCCCCGAGGAATTAGGCATTGAGATAAATGATCCAGATGTTCATTCTTTCAAAGCCACTTTTGACTTCTATAATACCGCAATAGGCCTGGCGCTTAATGTCAAAACGAGAGAAGCAGCAACAAAATTCTGGCTGACTCCACAAGATGATAGGAATGACGTGCCAACGAACAGCTGGTTTGAATTTTTTGCCATGATTTTGATGGAAACCTTAGATGAAGGCATGGATAGCATCCCAACTTTCTCTTTCGTCAATGATTCCAGTGACCTTACCATCAGCGGCCTGGGCCTGCTTGAGAAGAAATAACAGGAGAAGATCATGACCAAAGCAAAAGTAGCCTTTATCTGCACCCATAATTCCTGCCGGAGTCAAATCGCCGAAGCCTTGGGTAAAAAGCTGGCCGGGGATGTCTTTGAATCCTATTCAGCCGGCACGGATCTAAAAGATCAGGCTAACCCCGACGCGGTTCGGCTGATCAAAGAGCATTATGGCATCGATATGCTGGCCAACGGGCAAAAACCAAAGACCCTCGCTGACCTGCCGGCGGTTGATTACGTGATCACCATGGGCTGCGGAGTCCGCTGTCCTTATTTGCCTGCAAAAAAGCGGGTAGATTGGGGATTAGAAGATCCAACTGGACAAGATGATGAGACCTTTATGCAGGTGATTAAAGAAATCGAAGATAAGGTACTAAAGCTGAAGCAGGAGCTGAGTTAAGAGGCAGTAAGTGCACGCCGGAGTGGTACCTGCTTCAACCAGAAATGGAAGTCAGCTTTAAAGATGATGGCGACAATGTACTGGCAGACCCTGGGCTATTTGCCTAACCCGCGCATCGCGAACCTGGTTAGGGCTGCTCTAGCTAACCTTGCGCAATAGCCTTTTGCCTTTATCAAGTCCATCGATAAAAAAAGGCAAGTCATCCAGCTGGGTTTGGCCATCTATCAAAAAATGACTGAACCCGTTTTAGCCGATATCCCGCACATTGAAAGCTGGCTCTTAGAAACAGACGGTGAAGATATTGTCGGAAAGAGCCGGCAAAAGCACCTTGAAGAAGTCGAAGTAGGGCAGCTCTTGTCTCTGCAGTTAAATCCTCCTTACGAACAGATTACGGTCTGCCCCCTGGAAGGGGATGAGCTGAGAAAATTAAATCATCCGCTGCAAGGTCAGAATCTTGTTTATCGACCCGAAAAGCCAAGAAAACTGAAGACCAGACAGCCACTGAAGCAAGCAACAGCTCCAGTGGCTTTTTTCGTCTAATCCTGAAACAGACGAAGTTTTTCCACTAAAGGAGAGCTTCGCCTGTTTTTTGTTACAACTTTTTTGCAAATCGCTAAAATTCCTATTGACGATTCTTAAAGACTCCAGTATTATTTAGTGTATCACAACGGTAATACACCGATACGATTTAGGGGGTAACTATGGAAAAAGTGATGACTGTCAACAACGTTACAAAGACTTACGGTAAAAAAGGGGAGAAGCAGTTCCAGGCCTTAAAGGGCGTCTCGCTCAGCGTAGCCAAGGGCGAATTCGTCGCCATTATGGGGACTTCCGGTTCTGGTAAGACCACTCTTTTGAACATCATGTCGACCTTGGACAAGCCAAGCAGCGGCGAGGTTACGATTAACGGCAAAAACATCGCCAAGCTGAAGAAGAACCAGATGGCCGACTTCCGGGCTAAAGAAATTGGCTTTATCTTCCAGGACTTCAACCTCTTGGACAACCTGACCGCTAGGGAAAACATTGCCCTCCCTTTGTCTTTGCAAGGGGTCAAGAGCTCAGAAATCGATTCTAAGGTCGATAAGATCGCCGCTAAGCTCAACATCAGCGAAGTCTTGGAAAAGTACCCAGCAGCCATTTCCGGCGGGCAGAAGCAAAGAGTTGCTGCTGCCAGAGCCTTGGTTCATGAACCGGCAATCTTGATGGCCGATGAACCAACCGGGGCCCTGGATTCTAAGTCTTCCAGGGCCTTGCTGGACACGATGGAGCTGCTTAATGAGAAAGACCAGGTTTCAATCTTGATGGTCACTCACGATCCGTTTTCTGCATCATTTGCTGACCGGATTCTCTTTATCAGGGACGGCTTGATTGATGAAGAGATCAAGCGCGGGGACTTGAAGCGGCAGGACTTTTACAAGAAGCTGATCAGCCAGCTCAGCGAAAATACCGACTAGTTGAGTAAAGAAAGGGATTAACATGATTTTTAAATTGTCAATGACCGGGCTGAAAAGCCGGCTAAAAGACTACCTAGTCCTGTTTTCCGGCCTTAGCGCCGCCAGCATGATCTTCTACATGTTCTTGACTCTGGCCGCTAACCCGTCTTTCTTAAAGTCCAGTGTAGCGGGACGGCTGACCATGGGAGCAACTAAGTCTATTTTTTTCTTTGGGATCGTCCTCCTGGCCATCTTAACCCTGGTCTACTTGGCATACGCCAACAGCTTCCTCTTGAGCATGAGAAAGCGGGACTACGGCATGTACATGATGCTGGGGGCAAAAAGCGGCAAGATCGGCCAGCTGATCTTCGCTGAAACCCTGGTAACTGGCCTTCTGGCAACCGGGATTGGGATTATCTTGGGCGTAGGCTTGACTGAACTGGTCTCATCCTTGATGGTCAAGCAGCTGGGGCTGACTCTGGCTCACTTTAACCCGCTTTACCTGCCAGCGGTTCTCTGGACCTTGCTCTTCTTTGTCGCCCTGTTCTTCCTGGCTGCTTCTTGGAACGCGGTCAAGCTGAACAAGACTACTCTGATCAATCTCTTAAAAGAAGATCAGAAGCCAAGCAAGCTGAAGAGCCGGCCGGTCTTACGGACTATCCAGGCTATCGCGGGTGTACTGCTTTTGGCTGCGGGCTACTGGGCAATGTGGCATGTGGCTACTTTGCAGCTTAAGGCAATTCCGATCGCTTTAGTAACCATCGTTTTGGGCAGCTTTTTAATCTTTGACGCCTTCTTCGTAGCTGTCATCGACTTTTTGCGGAAGAGACACAGCTTCCTCTACAAAGGGATGCGGCCTTACACTCTGGGCCAGTTAAAGTTCCGCCTGCATGGCTATACCAGAATCCTGTCAGCCATCTCAATTATGCTGGCCCTGGCCTTTGGCGCTATTACGGTCGGCATTAACTTCAACAACTTGAAGAATGCCATGACTGACGTTATGTACTACGATATTGTCTTAGTTGGCAAGCAGAAGAAGCTGGCTGACAAGGTTAAAAAAATCGGTACAGAGGAGAAAGTTACTTACAGCTACAAGGCTGATGAGAAAAATGGCATCATATATGTCAAGAAAAGTGAAATTGACCAGACGCCGCTCAAGATCCAAATGTATAACGCGGCATCTTCAGACAAGAAGAAGGCGATTGACAAGGAGGGGCGGATTTACCACACGGTTGAGGTTACTTCCAAGACCTTAACTGGTAAGCAGACTTCAGCTACGGTCAGAAATTCTGCTCAAGCCGCCAGCCTCTTCCCAGAAGATTCCAGCAAGGGCTTTGTGGCCTTGTCAGATGCAGCTTTTGCCAAAAAGAAGCTGACGACTAAGGTCATCACTTTTTACAAGGTTAAGGATTTTGCCAAGAACAACAAGAAATTGCTGAAACTTACTGAGCAAGAAATGAAGCTGTTCAGCAAGGACTCAATGGCATACGGCTACCTGGAATTCACCAAGCCGTTTCTTTACCAGCAAATCGCGGCAATGTGCTCAGGCTTTGAATTTATGGGCCTTTTCCTTGGTTTGTCCTTCTTAATGATGCTGGCTTCAACTCTGATGTTTAAGATCCTGTCAGCCGCAGCCAGTGACAAATTGCGGTACAAGATGCTCTACAAGCTTGGGGCTAGAAACAGCGTCTTGAAGGCAGCGATTAGAAAAGAAATTGCCATCTTGTTTGTGGCACCGGCGGTACTTGGCAGCCTGGACGTACTCTTTGGCTTGAAGATCTTTACGATTCTTCTGCCAGACCCCTACTACAAGATTTGGATTCCATTCTTAGCATTCTTCCTCTTGTACCTGGTTTACTACCTGGTAACCATTAAGCTTTACCAGGGGATTGTTTTAGAAGAGACTAAGCAAGACTAAGTTTTTATAGCAAATGAAAAGCGATCGAAACATAATACAGTTTCGGTCGCTTTTTGCATGGATTTAGAAGGTGAAGGCTTTTTGGAAAATCGGGGTTTGCCGCAAATCGTAAACAAAGCCGTCAGTAGGGGTGATTTCAAATGGCCGGAGCAGTTCCCGGCGTTCGGAGTCGGTCTTGTTGATCTCCAGCATTTCGGGATGCTGGTTATAGATCTTGTCAAGGTAGGAGAGGTCGACTTCTTTGACTGTCCCGTTCAGGGTAAAGCCAACGCTGGACATGGTCTCTTCGCCCTTAAGAGCGGTGATTGAAACATAGGGCTGGGCGTGCAAGCGTTGGTAGAAGCTCTTTTGGTAAGTCGTCGCGAAGTAGAGCTTACCGTCAAGGAAGAGTTCAATATCGGCAACGTTAGTATAAGGGCGGCCATTTGCGATCGTGCCAAAGACGACGGATTGGAAGGCGGATGGGATTAAGTCTAAAAATTCTGCTGTAGTTAAGCTATTGTCCAGCATCGGTACTGCTTTGCGCATGGTAATTTTCTCCTATGAGTAGTGTATTTCTAAGATTTACATGTTTATTATAGCACCTTTCTGGGAGGAATGATGGGGGAGGGGGATGCTAGTTGCACTAACCATAATTTTAGTTATGTAAATTACGATTGCTTTTGCTGAGTGCTTTTTTGCTTTCAGTTTCATGAAATATCGATGGTGGACCAAACAAAATGACGTTAGCCGAGGCAAAAGAAGCATATGCCAAGGGTAAAAAAATCTACTAACTTTTTTGGGCGAGATCAATAAATTCCTGTACTAATCTGGGGACTGGTTTACGACAGTAGAAGCCGTAGCTAGTTGCAAAGGACCAAGAGACCGGTTTAACAATATATGGATGGCACAATTCTGAATAGGCCTCTGGAATTAGTACCAGATGCTTTGTCAGCTGTGCTTGATTAACCGCTGCTTTGTTAAACAGGCTATAATAGTGCAGTTTAACTGCCGGGCGAACATTTAGAAGTTTGCTTAACATCGCATCCTCAGAACCTGCAATAGATGGAGCTACGATTTCCAAATCCTGTGCCGCCAAGTCTTGTAAAGATAGTTGCTTTTTCTTGGCTAAGGGATGACTTGCTGGCAAAGCTACTCGAAGAGGCGAAGGAACAATGGATATGAAAGAGAATTCGTGTTCACTCAGTGGCTCTTTTGCATAAGCCATTTCTAAAATGTCTACTTCAGCAGGTATTTGCTGATAATCATTTATCTCTCTGAAAGATATTTGTGCTTTAGGATGGTTCTTCTGAAATTGTGGAATTAGGCGACTACTTAAGGTTTGTCCATTTAAATACCCGGATGCGAAAACAATTTTTTGCTGATATTTTCCTAATTCCTTCTCCGCCTGTTGGCAATCAAAAATTATCTGTCTGCTCCATTGAATAAATTTAATTCCTGCTGGAGTAAGTGTTACACCATGGGTATTCCTAACAAAAAGCTGGACATTTAACCGTTTTTCCAAAAGATTCATTTGCTGAACGACAGCTGGTGTAGATATATATAATTTTTTGCTGCTTTACTAAAACTTCCAGCTTCTGCAACTGCTAGAAATGTATCAAGTTCAGAATTGTACATGTTAATCTCCTTTTGATATTAAGTTTAACCTTAACACAGTATAATCTCAATAAAGAAAGCGGTATCCTTGCATCGTGTTATAATGTAAATATAGTGATTAAGGTAATTAGGCTATTTTAAGGAGACCAAAATAAACTTTGATATCGTAGTAGTAGGAGCTGGTGCTTCTGGCATCAGTGCAGCATTAACTGCATCAGAATGCGGAGCAAAAGTAGCCCTATTGGAAAAAGGCGACAAATTTGGCGGTGCAGGGATGTTTGGTGCCCAAGGACTATTTGCGGTTGAAAGCAGGGCTCAAAAAGAGGCTGGAGTGAAGTACAGCATAAAAGATGCCTATGAGGAAATCATCAATTATACTCACCATTCATCTAATGCGTTAATGGTTAAGGCCATTCTTGAAGAATCAGCAGCTACAATCGATCGGATGGCTGAATCAGGTTTGGAGACTGAATTAGTGACCAACACTCAAGAAGTCCACCAGGAGCATCCCAGAACCTATCACCAATTTATCGATAAATTTAACGGATTTAAGCGAGTAATGAACAAATTTCTAGAAAGCGGCGGAGTCCTTATGACCGAAACTTCAGCCGAAGAAATTGTTCAAGAACAGGGTAAAGTAACTGCCGTTAAATGCTAACTTCCCAGAGCAATCAAACTCAAGTCCTCTGAGAAAGTGCCCTAAACCCGCAAAAATACTGTATTTTTAGCACATCTTTGCTTGCATTGATGTGCTTTTCTATGTTATAATTTGAGTATGATATCATACTCAACAAAGGAGGCCATCATGTACTACAACTGCCTGGTTAATATTCCTAAGAACACTGGTAAAATTTCCAGAAATAAACGGGGTAAGACTACCTACATCGAATACACTTATGCTAGAGAGTACCTTCCCGAGAAGAAATACAACGTTGCTAGAAGAACGACCATTGGGAAAGCTGACCCAGATCATCCTGGAATGATGTTTCCTAACCCCAACTTCGAAAAGTTCTTCCCAGATATCGAGATTCCCGCCGAAGGAACGGCGGCTGAGCCAGTCAGCGAATCCAGAAGCAGCTGTATCCGCATTGGTGCCTTCTCTGTAGTCAGACGAATTATTGAAGACTACAAGCTGGCTGAACATTTGAAGCGTTGGGATGACCGGGGAAAAGGGCTGCTTCTTGATCTCGCCGCGTATTCAGTTATCGCAGAAAGCAACGTGGCTCAGCACTTCCCGGATTATGCCTACAACCACCCATTGATGACGCCACAGAACAAGATTTACAGCGACTCTACAATCTCGCGCTTCATTCGCGAGATCGATGATAATGACAGGGTCGACTTCTTGAACAGCTGGAACGCCACCCACGACAAGAACGAGAAAATCTACGTTTCCTATGACTCCACCAACAAGAACTGCAAGGCTGGAGATATTGAGATGGCGGAATACGGTCACCCTAAGAATGACGTTGGCGCGCCAATCATCAACTACTCGATTGCTTACGACATGACCAATGAGAAGCCCCTGCTTTACGAGAGCTACCCGGGCAGTATCGTGGATGTCTCGCAGCTGAAATACATGCTGGAGAAGATTCGCGGCTACGGCTATAAGAAGATAGGCTTCATCCTTGATCGTGGATACTTCAGTAAGGCTAACATCCAATTCATGGACTCGTGCGACTATGATTTCGTGATGATGGTTAAAGGCAGGGCCTCCTTTGTACACGGCTTGATCATGGAGCACATGGGTGAATTCGAATCAAAGAGAGCCTGCTCCATCAAGGCTTACCGGACTTATGGCATAACGGTTAAAGCCAAGCTGTACGCGGATGACGACACTGACCGCTATTTCCACATCTACTACAAGGCCAAGAAGCAGGCTAGCGAGCGTGCTAGACTGGAAGCTGATTTGGACAGAATGGAAGCCGAGATGGACAAGATAAAAGGCAGAGAATACAAGCTTCCAAAGCGATACGAGCATTATTTCAAGCTCACCTACCACAAAGACAAGTTCTATGGCTACGAGGAACGGGAAGATGTCATCGAACGAGAGCTGCAGCTGTGCGGCTATTTCGCAATCGTGACCTCCGAAAAGATGACGGCCTCTGAAGCCTTGAATCTTTACAAGAGCCGCGATATCTCAGAGAAGCTGTTTGGCAGTGATAAGGCCTTCCTTGGCAATCGCTCATTCAGAGTCGCAAGCAGTCAAGCAGCCGAAGCCAAGATCTTCATTCAGTTCATCGCTTTGATAATCCGTGCAAGAATCTACACGCTTTTGAGAAAGCGCAAAGCCGAAATGCCGGGCAAGCCTAACTATTTGAGCGTACCTTCAGCACTGAAAGAGCTCGAAAAGATTGAGCTGATACGCCAACCGAACGGCAATTATAAGCTAGATTACGCAGTCACAGCTACCCAGAAAGTAATACTAGGGGCCTTTGGACTGGACGAAGAATGGATCAAGGCACAGGCAAGACTGATTGGAAAAGATATCCAGAACGCCGCAATGCCAGAAGAACAGAAAGATGATGATGAAGATGCCGAGAACGAAGAGTATTAAGACAATTGAAGCCGAGATCTCCCAAACCGAAGAACAACTCCGGCGCCTTAAAGAGCGCTGCGATAAAGTATCGCAGAAACTAGATGCTCTCTATGAGCTCAAGAAGCACCGGGAGCAGGAGGAATTACTAAAAGCTATTGATAAAAGTACCCGAACTAAAGCTGAGATCCTCGCGTTTCTGGAAAGTCATGCATAAAAGAAATACGGCTGGCAGAAAATCTGTCAGCCGTATGGTTTGAGTTGTAAAATCCTGGGAAATTAGCATTTAAGATCTTTCGATGAAGAGAGTTGCACCATACTTCGATCTTAGCAATGTCTTCCACGCTGTACTTATCCATCCGATCTCCCTTAGGAATATAGCGTCTGATAAGCCCGTTATGCCGCTCTACGCTACCTTTATCACAGGATGTATAAGGGTGAGCATAGTACACAAGCGTCTTGGAAACTTGCTCAAGATTTGATAGATCCGCGAACTCGGAGCCGTTATCGGTTGTGATAGACTTAAAGATTCTGTTCCATTTGGATCCATAAAACTCGCGAAGCTTGTCAAATGCCTTCATGACGCTGGATGAAGTCTTATCTTCAATCTTGATCATGAAGAAGCGACGTGTCTTTCGTTCACACAGAGTAAGCAGCACATCATCATCCTTGGTCTTGTGTCCAAGAACCAGGTCGCATTCCCAGTGTCCAAAGTCCTTACGGGTATCGATTCTAGGACTGCGTTCATCGATGCTTCGGCCCAGAATGCGCTTGTTTGCACGAGCACGACGAGCCTTGGTATTGCGCTTTACCTTTTCTGGGAGGTCGATGTTCTTGATGTCCATAAGGCTAAGGTCAACGTAGTTGTATAGAGTCTTGGTAGACACGACCTGATCCTTTGGGAAGATACCTTCGGCTAAAGCATAGCCAACGCAGGCATCAAGAGACCAGCCCCGCTTATGGAAGCAGTGGGAAACATAGTTGATGAACTTGCTTCGACGAAGGAACAAGCTCTTACGGCCGCATTCGCGTCTATGGCGCTCGTAAGTCATTTGTCCCTTGACAGCTTTGTATCGTTTCACATTGCCAGTATAAAGGGATACAGTGCCTCTTTTGAGCTCATATCCGATTGTACTTGGCGAGCAGTTAAGCTCTCTAGCAATGGCACGGTTTGAGCAGCCAATAGAATGCATCACTTGAATTGTAATTCGATCATCCTTTGAAAGGTGCTTTCCCTTTTGGTGTAGTTTAGTGTTAGAATATGAATGATCCATTTTAACCTCTCTAGAAATGTTTTGTGGTAATTCATATTCTACCAGAAGGTTGAAATGGATTTTTTGTGCTCCGATCCAGTAAAAACGATTTTCACTTACTGGATCGGAACAGTGTTCAATTTGATTTTACAATCGGCGAAAAGATTTTATTTTTTTGCAAATATGCAAATTTGATTGAAAAAAGCTTAAAATGATAATACTATTAGCGCAACAATAAAAAATTAATTTTATTGTTGTGTCAGATCTAGTTCTTTGAAAAGAGATGAGCGTAATGAGCAAGTTCGTAGAAGTTAAGAGAAACTTGAACAACGATAAGTACACTGTTTGGACTGTATTTTAGCAGTAAGAAACTGCAGCAATTAAAGCCGCAGTTTTTGTTTTATGGAGGACGAGATATGTATAAAAGACCACGAATTAAGGAGATATATCCGGTATATCGCTTAGACCAAGAGCACTTTAGAATCGGTGCACAAATTGGAATTACTAAAGAATTTTATGATCCTACAGAACAATTATGGAATCTAGCCACTATATTAGATGGTCGTTCTTTGAAGGATGTATTGGATGAAGAGAGAAGACGGTTTCCTGACTTAGAATTGTCAGATGACTACATACTTGATGGGATTAATCTGCTAGATCAAGAAGGCTTTTTGGAAGAAACTGATTTAAAGGAAGAAGAATGCCTTAACGCACGGTATATGCCAAATGTTAGATATTTTAGTCATTATATCAACTCTACTAATGATAGATTCCATGTTCAGAAAAAAATACAGGAATCTACGATTTTGTTGCTCGGACTTGGTGGAGGTGGTACAAATATATTAACGTTGCTAGCTGGATTAGGTCCTAGAAAAATTAAAATTATTGATTATGATATGGTTGAAGAAGAAAATCTAGGTAGGCAATTCCTTTATAGTGAAGCAGATATTGGTTTGATGAAGACAGATGTAGCACGAAGGGCAATCAATCAGATTAATTCTCAAATTGAAGTTGAGGTACATAATCTTAAGATAAAAGAGCCGGAAGATTTACAGAAATATTTGGAGTCTGTAGATATGGTAATTAGTGCTATTGATGAGCCTCAGTTCGAGATAGTTAGAGTTGTTAACGAGGCAATTGTTAAAGCTAATATACCTTGTGTTTTCGCAGGTACCCAAGTGAACCATGGGCGTGTATTTACTATTATTCCAGGAATTACAGGATGCTTTGATTGCCTTAATATTCACTATACTTTGACGGATAAACAATTTTTGAAACAATTTATTGGATCGGCTAAAAGCGGCTTTAGACCAAAGTCAATTGCTTACGGGCCAGCAATATACCAATTAACATCCGTTGTTGTAGATGAAGCTGTTAGAGTATTGACGGGATATGCTAAACCAAGGAGCCTATCTACACAATTAGAAATTGACTATGAAAACTTCAGTTCCTTTGCGCATAAGCCATGGCCTAGATATCCTGATAAGTGTCCTACATGTGGGAATGGAAAAGTTGAGGATTGGGAAGTCTTTAAATATTATGGCTTATTCAAGTAAAGGGATGAATACGAATGAAAGTGTATCTGAAAAACTCAGGGTATCGAGCCTTAATTAACTCAACAGTTTTAAGCGGAATTGGAGATAGTCTGTATAATATTGTTTTTATCATTTATGCGGCAAGTGTCCCCAATAAATCACTAGCAGTATCGTTAGCTTCGTTTGCGACCTTACTGCCGTCTCTTTTATCTGTAGTAACTGGCAGCCTGGCTGATCAGACCCATCATAAAGCTAAAAGCGTAATTATCGTTAGAATGATTCAAGCAGCTCTCTTTGTGCTGTTAGCTGGTTTAATTAAGCTACCACAGTCATTCCCTTTATTTCTATTCTTACTATTAATTAATATCGTGTCAGATACAATTGGCAGTTACGCTAACGGTTTAACTTTGCCCTTTTTGCCAAGACTGCTGCCTGAGGATGAGTTAAATGCTGCTTTTGGCTTAGAAACTGCAGCCACGACCACGGTGCAGATTATCTTTCAAGGTCTTGGTGCTGCGCTGATTGTTGCCATGGCTTACAATTACTCTGCCTTTGCTTGGATTAATGCGGCTACTTTTTGCTTAGCAATTTTACCCTTAAAATTAACCTGGCCAAGGTTAATTAAAGCTGAAAAAGAGATTCCATTATCACAAAAGCCAGATCAATCTTTATTGAGCAATATTGCTGATGCCTGGCTTGAATTGAAAAAACATAGTTTTATTTTGTTGACTATTGCCTTAGCAGTAATAATCAATTTCCTCGGTGCCTCAATGAATGGGCTGATTAATGTCGCCTTGTTAGGTGAACGCACTATGTGGCTTGGCAATTATGGGAATACAGTAGCCTTATTAGACATTATTTTGTCAGTTGGAACCATTTTGGGAAGTCTTTTAATGAATGATTTCTTGAAAAATAGTCGTTTACTAACGTTGCTTTTATTGGCTGGAGCTTCGTTAGCAGCTTTAGGAGTGTCGTTTATCTGGCACCAAGCTTTAATCTTAGCTGCAGTAAGCCTTTTTGCAGCGGGCTACATAGCTGGTAAAGTCAACCCCCGAATCAGTGCCTTAATGGTTAGAGAAATTCCTAACGAGAAAATTGCTGCCGTTTCTGGATTTATGCAGATGTCGGTCTTGATAGGAGCCCCTGTGGGTCAGGCACTCTTTCTTAGTATTGCAAATATGCAAACGCCTCAAGTAAGTTGGATACTGTTTACCATCTTAGCAACGCTTTTTATCGTGCTCTGTGCATTGCTGACTCAAAACAAAAAATTAGTTATGAACGAGAGATAAAGAGAATACTTCTATGCAAAAAAGCATCGAGCATGAGCTCGATGCTTTTTTACTATCTAGTTTAATTAAACGTTCAAGATCAAGAAGTAGATGATGAAGATCACGCATAAGATCCACATCATTGGTGAAACTTCCTTACCGCGCTTAGCAGCAGCCATGGTGATTGGGTAAGTGATCAAGCCCAAAGCCATCCCGTCAGCGATAGAGTAGGTCAAAGGCATGCCAACCATGATCAGGAAGGCAGGAACGGCGATTTCCAGCTTGTTCCAGGAAATCTTGGCCAGGTTGGATGCCATCAGCACGCCAACGATGATCAGGGCTGGAGCAGTTACGGTCGTGGTTACCACGCTCAAAAGCGGGCTAAAGAACATTGAGAGCAGGAAGAAGATCCCAACCCAAACAGCAGTCAAACCTGACCGGCCGCCGGCAGCGATGCCGGATGAAGATTCAACATAGGCGCCGACTGGTGAAGTACCAAGCACGGAACCAACCATCATGGCCGTTGAGTCAGCAGTCATGGCCTTGCCGATTCTAGGCATCTTGCCGTCCTTGTCAACCAAACCGGCTTGGTGAGCCAGACCAATCAAGGTCCCGGTAGTGTCAAAGAAGGCTACCAGCAGGAAGGTCAAGACAACGGTCCACATCTGAACGGTGTTGATGTCGCCCAAGTGGAACAAGGCTTGGCCGAAAGTTGGCTTCAGGCTTGGAGCCAGAGAAATGATGCCGGATGGCATTTGGCTTTGGCCAATCAAGACGCTGAAGATTGATGAGAGAACGATCCCGATGAAGATTGCCCCTGGAACGTTTCTGATCATCAAGATGACAGTTACGATCAAGCCAAAAATGGTTACCCAGGCAGCTGGGTTCTTGAAGGAACCAATGGTGACCAGAGTTGAGGCGCTGTTAACGACGATCTTGCCGTTTTGCAGGCCCAGGAAGGCGATGAAGAGGCCAATCCCGGCAGAGATGGCGAACTTCAAGTCGTTAGGGATGCTGTCCACGATCAGTTCCCGCAGCTTGAAGACCGTAATCAAAATGAAGATGATTGAGGCCAGGAAAACAGCGGCCAGGGCAGTCTGCCACTTCACCTTCATGCCGATGCAGACAGTGTAAGCGAAGAAGGCGTTAAGACCCAAAGACGGGGCAGTAGCGATCGGGTAGTTGGCAAAAATACCCATGATAAGACAGCCGAGCGCGCTGGCCAGGGCAGTTGCCGTGAAGACCGCGCCCTTGTCCATCCCGCTGGCGCCCAAGACGCTAGGGTTGACGAAAAGGATGTAGCACATCGCGAAGAAGGTCGTCAGACCAGCGATGAACTCCCGCTTAGAGTTTGAACCGAGCTTGTCGAGCTCGAAATACTTGTTAATAAATTCCATTTGATCCTCCAGTAGGTAATGTTCGGAATTTCCTCCAATAGAAGGGGATGTTTCTACCTTAACATGGAATTAACCGGATGTAAATACGAATTATAATTTTGCTAGTGATCATAAAGTGTGTTTCTATTATTTTTAGCCGCTAAAAAGCGCTTGAGCATGGCAACTCAAGCGCTTTCCTTTTAATTTTTCACTTGCTTTTAAAAAATCTAAACTCAGCTTAGATATTCAAAACCTTGTTCAAGAAGTTCTTGGTTTCTTCTTCCTGCGGGTGGTCGAAGATTTCTTCCGGCGTCCCCAGTTCCTTGATCACGCCGCCGTAGAAGAAGGCAACCTTGTCAGCCACCTGCTTGGCGAAGCCCATTTCGTGGGTTACCACGATCATGGTCATCCCTTCCTGGGCCAGTTTCTTCATAACGTTCAAAACGTCGCCGACCATTTCCGGGTCCAGGGCACTGGTCGGTTCGTCAAAGAGCATGACATCCGGCTTCATGGCCAGGGCCCGGGCGATGGCTACCCGCTGCTGCTGGCCGCCGGACAGGGTGGTCGGCTTGACGTCAGCCTTGTCATCCATGTTGACCATCTGCAGGTACTTGTGGGCTTCCTTGATGGCCGTTTCCTTGTCTTCCTTGCCCAGTTCGACCGGAGCCAGGGTGATGTTTTCCAGGACGGTCATGTTCGGGAAGAGGTTGAAGTGCTGGAAGACCATGCCGATCTTTTCCCGCATCTTGTTGATGTCGACCTTTGGGTCAGCCAGGTCAACGCCATCCAAGTAGATGTGGCCGTCTTGGAAGTCTTCCAGCTTGTTGATGCAGCGCAGGAAGGTACTCTTGCCTGAACCAGACGGACCGATGATGCAGACGACTTCGCTTGGCGCGACGTCCAGGCTGGCGCCCTTGATGACTTCATGAACGCCGTCATAGCTCTTGTGCAGGTCAGTTACCTGAACCTTGTATTTTTCTTCCATGGGAAAAGCCTCCTTTTAACTAATGTTGCATCTTCTTTTGAATGTAGTTGGACAGCCAGGTAAGCAGGGTGATGATGATCAGGTACATTACGGCGATGATCAGCCACATCTTGAAGCCCTGAAAGTTTTGGGCGATCAAGTTGGCACCAGTTTGCGTCAAGTCCATGACCCCGATGGCGGAAAGGATGGACGTGTCCTTAAGAGTGATGATGAACTGGTTAACCAGGGATGGAATCATCAGCTTGAAGCCTTGCGGGGCAACAACCTTCCACAGGGCTTTGTAGTAAGGCAGACCCAGGGACCGGGCCGCTTCCCACTGACCCACGTCAACTGATTCGAAGCCCCCGCGGACGATGGCCCCGATGTAGGCCCCTTCGTCCAGCATCAAAGTCAGGATGCCGGCGGTAAAGAGGGGCAGCTTGTGGCCCAGCAAGGTTGGCATGCCGATGTAAATAAAGAAGGCCAAAACCATCATTGGAATCCCACGGAAGATGTAGATGATTACGTTGGCCAGGCCATGCCAGAATTTGTGTTCAGCGATCCCCATGATCCCGAGGATTAAACCGAAGACCAGGGCGGCCAGGATGCCGACGATTGAGAGTTCGATGGTCATCCACAGACCTTGCAGAAGAGCGCCGGCGTTGTCCTTGATTAAGCCCAAAATTGAAGTATCAGCTACGACTTGGCTCTTAACAGCCTTCTTGCTGGTGTACTTGTTGACGATCTTCTTTAAGCGGCCAGTCTTCTTCAGCCAGGCCAGACCGTCGTTGAACATCTTGAGGAGTTCCTGGTTTTCCCCCTTCTTAACGGCAAAAGCCAGAGGGGCGTTGGAAACCTGCTTGCCGACGATGCGCAGGCCGGTCCCGTTGGCAATCCCGTAGCGCAGGGACGGACCATCGTCGAAGCAGGCGTCAGAGTTGCCGGCTTTGACGTCAGCCCAGGAAGTGTTGGAGTTGGTGTAGTACTTCAGCTTGAAGCCGTACTTCTTTTGGATGGACTTGGCATAGATAGCAGAAGTAGTCCCGGTCTTAACGTTAACCGTCTTGCCCTTGAGGTCCTTCATGCTGGTGATCTTGCTGTCCTTGGCCACGGCCAGGCAGACCCCGTCAGTGTAGTAGGAGTTGCTGAAGTCGATGGTCTTTTTTCTTTCTTCAGTCACGCTCATGCCGGCGATCATCCCGTCGATCTGGCCAGACTGCAGGGCTTGGACGTCGGCGTTGAAGGACATGATCTTCAGCTCGTACTTGAAGTTTTCGTGCTTGGCGATTTCCCGGAGGATTTCGATGTCAATCCCCGGGTTCTTGCCATTGTAGGTACCATCCTTGTCTTGGATTTCAAAGGGCTTGAAAGTCTGGTCGGTACCGATGATGTAAGTCTTCTTGCTGGCGGCTTGCGCTTGGCCAGGCATAGCCAGCGCGACCAGCATCAGAAGTGCTGCAAATGGGATCAGCAGCATTTGCTTAATTTTTGCGAATTTCATAAAATAAATCACCCTTAATCATTTTGATATTTTTTAAGTCTTTTTAGAATAAGTTAATAACTATTGTAACATGCTTTGGACTATGACATATCAGCATTGTGAGAAAAAAACTGAGAAAAGACAGCGGACACACTTAAGATAATAAAGGCAAAGCAGACTTTTGCTTTAATTAATTCATTACAGCGTTGCCCTTTTCTAAGAAAATAAGGAGAAATACGTTATTTAATTTTTCCGGGCCAAGCAAAAAAGCCATCATTTCCTGGGAAATAATGACTTCTTTTGCTGTTGGCTTATTGGCCGATCTCGATGGCCTTTCTGGCAATTTCACCCGCTTGCCAGTTCTTTGGCAGCTTGCCCACCTGCTTGAGCTTCTGGGTGATCTGGTCCAGGACTTCAGTCCGGTTGCTTTCACTGGCCATGAAGTCGTAGTGGTCGCCGTCGATCATCATCTTTGGTGAGTAGTCGTAGTCGTCGTACCACTTCTCATAGTAGCGGAGCATTCGCTTGTAGTAGTCTTCCAGGGTCGGGTCGAAGCTGAGCTGCTCGTAGGACCGGCCCCGCTTCTGGATCCGGCTGATCATTGTTTCATAGGAAACATTGATGTGGACCAGGAGGTCAGGATGGCGCTTAGGCATCCGCTCCAGTTCCTTCATCATGCTTTCTAGCAGCTCGTCGTAGGTCTGGACTTCCAGATCATTGGCCCGGCCGATGTCGGCATTCATATGGAAGAAAAGAGAATCTTCATAGATGGACCGGTCCAAGACGTTGTTGTCGTCGCTGAGGGCTTTTTTAATGCTGTGGAAGCGCGTGTTCAAAAAGAAGAGCTGCAGCAGGTAGGTGTACTTGAGGGGGTCCTTGTAGAAAAGCGGGAGGACAGGGTTGTCATCGACGCTTTCGTAGAAAGGCTTGGTCCCCAGATATTTGGAAAGAATTGCGGTTAGGCTGGATTTACCGGCTCCAACGGGCCCACTTAATACAATAACGGTCATCACGTTCCTTCTATCAATTACAAATTGCCGATTTCGCGCAGCTTGCTGTCGATCGTGTCCAAAACGAAGTCCTGATCGTCTTGGTTGTCGACAAAGTCGAACTTGTCGCCATCGATCGCGATCTTTGGCGATACGTCGTATTGTTCATACCATGGCTCATAGTAGCGCAGGAGGTTCTGGTAGTACTCCTTCAGGCCTGGATCGGAGTCGAGCTGTTCGAACTCCCGGCCCCGCTTGCCGATCCGCTTGAGCATGGTGTCAAGGGAGACGTGGATGTAGATCAGGAGGTCCGGCTTCTTGCGCGGATTGCCTGGCACGTCTTCCATCATGTTGTCCATCAGGTCGTGGTAGATCTGATATTCAGTTGGGTCAGCAACCCCGTTATCGACGTTCATGTTGAAGAATAGCAAGTCTTCGTAGATTGAGCGGTCGAGCACGTCATTGCGGCTGCCTGCTGCCGCGTTGATTTCTTCCAGCCGCTTATTAAGGAAATAAGTGTTGAGCAGGAAGGTGTAGCGCTTCATGTCCTTGTAGTACAGGGGCAGGACCGGATTGTTGTTGACCTCTTCGTAATATGCTGTTGAGCCAAGGTGCTTGGCGAGGATACTGGTTAAACTGGATTTGCCGGCTCCAATTGGGCCACTTAAGACAATAACGGTGATCACACTCTTTCTATTCATACTATACTAGATCTACGTTGCTCTAATAGTTTATTGCAAGATATAGTACCTTAGCAAGCTTTTTGTCCAAAAAGATTTTTTATATGATAGAGGAATAATTTGCCTGGAGGGGGGATGGTGTTTCACGTGGAACAATAACGTGAAAGAACCCTACCAGATTAGGAATCCAGTCATCTATCTGGCGGTTCCAGAAAACATGACCTATGTTGAGATCGGGGGAATTTTTGCCAGCGGGATGAATGGCTATTTGAAATTTGCTGACCAAAAAACGCGGGAGAGATACACGAACAAGGCCCTGTTGGCCCGCTTCAATCTGAGCGATAACAAGCCCAATTTTGTCAGTGTTTCTTCCTATATAGACAGGCTGCAGAAGAGCCTGTGGCAGACGGTTATCATGTTTGGCGCGGCTTTGGCAATTCTGCTGGTCCTTTTGCTTCTGCTCTTGTTGATCTTGGTTATGATTTATAAACAGCTCAACCGGGAGGAAATAGCCGTGAAGAAGTTTCTCGGCTTCAGCCCGCGCCAGCTGTATGCCTTGCCACTTGGAGTGATCTTTCTGACGGGAGCTGGGCAGCTTTTTGCCGCGGGATTATTGAGAAGCAAGGTTGGCCTATTTGTTCTTCCGCTGATCTGCCTGCTGCAGCTGAGCCTCTTCTATCTGTATGTGATCAAGGATTCTTTCAATGACGTCGTTGAATTGTTTAAGGGAGAGTAGTATGACAAAAGTTATTGAGGTCAGTCATTTAGGTAAAAAGTACGGGCAGCGGACTATTTTTAAGGATGTAAGTTTTGCGGTTGAACGCGGCGAATTCGTAGCGATCGTAGGCCCGTCGGGTTCAGGCAAGTCGACCCTGCTCAACATGCTGGGTTTGCTTGAAGCAGTTGACCAGGGGGAGATCAAGCTTTTGGGCAAGCTGATGCCTAAGGTCAACAGCCGGCAGGCAACCAAATTGCGGCGTCAGCAACTGAACTATCTTTTTCAATCTTTTGCTTTGATTCAAACCAAGACAGTAGAGGAAAACTTGCTCTTGGCCATGGCTTTTGTCAAGAAAAGCAAGAGGGAAAAGCAGAAAGAGATTGACCAGGTCCTGGCAAGCCTGGATTTAAGCAAAGTCAAGCAGAGCAAGGTGCAGACCTTGTCAGGTGGTGAGCAGCAGCGCTGTGCTTGGCCCGGGCAATTTTGAAGCCTGGGGAGATCGTTCTAGCGGATGAACCGACGGGAGCACTGGACGCCAAGCGGGCTCAAGCTGCTTTTAACCAATTGCTGGATTTGAGAAGCCAGCAGGGTAAGACAATCGTACTGGTTACCCACAATCTCGCGGAAGCTGCCCAGGCTGACCGGGTGATTGATCTGGAAAAGTTTGTCTGATGGACTACAATTAAAGGGAAAGTTTAGATGAAAAAGGCAGGCGATATCAATATGCGTAGACAGTTTCTTGATGAGCAAAGCTACCATTGGATCGGTCGCTTTTTGCCTTTCTGGCTGCTGACTCTGCTTGTTACTCCATTTTTTCATCAAGCCTGGCTATATTATGCTCTAGAAGATATTGGCGATCTTTTACTGCTGTTTTGGCTGATTGCGTGGGGGCAAAAGCACTCAGTTAGCCTGCTTTTGAGCTGTATCTTGGCCTTGGTAGTCACTGCTAGACACTGTCAATTCTTTTGTGTAAATAAATCTTTCCGATAGGTTGATTCTTTAATTATGTTTTAATCGAAGTGTGATTCCAACGTGTCTGTCACCTGACCAAAGCCTTTATGAGTCCGATTCGCATTC
>SKEH01000493.1_pt1 | contig 23561 bp, 23 predicted proteins | sample 4826571 | NCBI WGS metagenome assembly SKEH01 (sample SAMN11008814, study PRJNA524170) | human gut metagenome | biome: Human fecal sample; material: Feces; isolation source: fecal sample from pouch patient p29 | host: Homo sapiens | place: Israel: Tel-Aviv | collected 2016-09-14 | reverse complement strand
CGGAGATGGCTGGGAATTAAAGGTGGTACCGCGAGCAAGTCGTCCTTTTGCAATTAGCAAAAGGGCGGCTTTTTTGATAGAAAAGGTGATAAAAATGAGGCGGACTAGCGGAGCAGATTAAAAGCAAGTTAGAATTTTACAGGAGAGAATATTAATGAACATCGACAAGAGTAAGATCAAGAAAATCGTATTGGCATACAGCGGCGGCCTGGACACTTCCGTGATTATTCCCTGGTTGAAGGAAAACTACAACAACCCGGAAATCATCGCGGTCTCAGCCAATGTCGGCCAGGGGGATGAACTGGAAGGCCTGGAGGAAAAGGCCAAGAACTCCGGGGCGGCCAAGCTGGTCGTAGCCAACTTGGAAGAAGAGTATGTCAACGATTACCTGCTGCCATGTCTGAAGGCTGATGCCAAGTACGAAGGCTACCTGCTGGGGACGGCCAACGCCCGTCCTTTGATCGCCAAGGCTCTGGCGGAAGTAGCTATTAAGGAAGGGGCTGACGCGATTGCCCACGGGGCAACCGGTAAAGGCAACGACCAAGTACGTTTTGAATTAGGGATCAAGCACTTTGCCCCGGACATGCCGATCATTGCTCCTTGGCGGGAATGGGACCTGGTTTCCAGAGAAGATGAAATCGACTATGCCGCCGCTCATAATGTTCCTTTGCGGATCAGCAAGGAGACCAACTACTCTAAAGATAAGAACCTCTGGCACTTAAGCCATGAAGGGCTGGATTTGGAAGACCCGAGTCTTGAGCCAACTTATGAAAAGCCGGGCTTTTTGGAAATGGGCGTGTCACCGCTTGATGCCCCGGACAAGCCAACTTACCTGCAGCTGGACTTTGAAAAGGGCGTGCCAGTTGCCTTAAACGGGCAGGAAATGCCTTTAATGGAAATGTTGGAGAAGCTGAACAAGGTCGGCGGGGAAAATGGGATTGGCCTTTTGGACTTGGTCGAAAACCGTTTGGTCGGGATGAAGTCAAGAGGTGTTTATGAAACTCCAGGCGGCAGCATTCTCTACTTTGCCCACGAATACCTGGAAACTATCACCCTGGACAAGCAGGTTCAGCACAAGAAGTCAGAACTGGCCATTACTTACGGAGAACTAGTTTACGACGGGCAATGGTTTACTCCATTAAGAGAAGCCTTGGCTGCTTTTGTCGACAAGACCCAGGAATGCGTGACCGGGACGGTCAAATTGAAGCTCTACAAGGGCAACATCATCAAGGCCGGGGTGACTTCGCCAAACAGCCTTTACTCAACTGAACTGGCAACTTTTGACGAATCAGACTACGACCAGGCGGAAGCCGCTGGCTTTATCAACCTCTTCGGGCTGCCGATCCAGGTGCAAGCCAAGCTGGATGCCAAGAAGAAGTAAGACGGGACAAGTTTTTTAGATTAGGTGATTGTGATATGAAAAAAATGTGGGCCGGCAGAACTTCCGGTAAGACTGACCAGATCGCGGACGACTTCAACTCATCCATCCGTTTTGACCAAAGAATGTATCCAGAAGACATAGCCGGCTCCATTGCCCATGCCAAGATGCTGGCCAAGCAGGGGATTATTCCTGAAGAAGCAAGTGCGAAAATCATTGCCGGCCTGGAGGGCATCTTGGCGGACTTAAATAGCGGCAAGCTAGAAATCGATCCGGCCGCTGAAGACATTCATATGTTCATTGAAGAGACCCTGACTGACCGGATCGGCCAGGACGGGAAGATGCTGCACACGGCACGGTCAAGAAACGACCAGGTGGCCCTGGATATCCGCTTGTACATGCGGGAAGAAAACGGGCAGATCAAGCAGCTTTTAAAAGATTTGGTGGCGGCTCTTTGTGACCAGGCAGAAAAGTACAAGGCCAGCCTCATGCCGGGTTATACCCACCTGCAGCGGGCCCAGCCGGTCACTTTTGGCCACCAGCTGATGGCTTATGCTTACATGTTCATGCGGGATCTGGAACGTCTCGGGCAGATGGAAGAGCGGATGAACTATTCGCCAATCGGCAGCTGCGCCCTGGCCGGGACGACTTACCCGATCGACCGGGTCTATGAAGCGGAACTTTTGGGCTTTAAGGCTCCGGTAGCCAACAGTTTAGACGGGGTTAGCGACCGGGACCATGTGGTGGAAGATTTAAGTGATTTGGGGCTGGTGATGATGCACCTCTCCCGCTTAAGCGAAGAGCTGATCTTGTGGTCATCTTGGGAATTTCACTTTGTCCGCCTGGCGGATGCTTATACGACTGGGTCATCCATCATGCCGCAGAAGAAAAATCCTGATATGGCTGAACTGGCCCGGGGGAAGACCGGCCGGGTCTACGGGGACTTGATGGCGATTTTGACGACTTTGAAGGGACTGCCTCTGGCCTACAATAAGGACATGCAGGAAGACAAGGAATCCTTGTTTGACGCCATCGACAATGTTGAGCTATGCCTGGAGACCTTTATCCCGATGATCAAAACACTGGAGGCTAATGAGAAGTCTATGCACCAGGCGGCGCAGAAGGGCTTTATTAACGCGACGGACTTGGCGGACTATTTGACTAAGAAGGGGATGCCATTTAGAGATGCCTACCATATTTCCGGGCAATTGGTGGCCTTGTGCATCGACCAGGACATGGTTTTAGAAGACTTGCCGCTTGAAACTTACAAGGGCTACAGCGACTTGTTTGAGGAAGACTTGTACCAGGCAATTGACCTGCATAACTGCCTGGCCAAGCGGACTTCTTTGGGAGGACCGACGCCGGAGTCAGTCCAAAAGCAGGTTGATGAGGTCAGAGGCAAGCTGGCGGAAGAAAATTAGGATTAATCGCTGTTAAGCCAGGGCAAATTTGTCCTGGCTTTTTTGCACCTTTTGACAGAATTCCTTCCTGCAGGCTTTTACCATTTGGAAGGGCGTCAGCGAATACAGAAAGCAGATCGCGGAAGAAGAAAATTAGAACAGACGCAAAAGGCGGACCAGGCTGCAAGGCTTGATCCGCTTTTTAGGTAGAGGAAGAGGGCGGGGAGATGATATAATTTGGAGGAAGAAAGCGCATTATTAGGAGGCAATGGAATGGGCGAATCTAAAGAAGACAAAAGGATGAGGGCAAAGTGGGAAAGTTTAAGCGGCGCAGAAAAATCAGAGTTTAAAAAGAACTATGCTATGAGGCGGGGGATTACGATAGATTTTATCCGCCGTTGGGCTTGGAACGAAGGAGATTTGGACAATTTGGAATATCACATTGCGGAACGTAGAAAAAAGTTTAGGGAGTTTTGAGGAGTAGAAGGGAATTTCTAGTCGGGGGGCAACGGGCAGCCTCTTTAAGTTAGCTGAAGGAATGTGGTGGTGTTAGGGTGAGTGGGGATGCTCTGTGATTATAGGAGTTATTCTGTCGGGATTGCTTATGTGGTTTATATGACGCTACATTGACGTGATCATGTTTATTGTGATTTGCGGTATTATCTCCCTATTTTGGTTGGCTTTTAAGGTGATTGACAAGATACTTAAATAATGGTTTGACACAGAATTTTGAGGAGCTAAAAAAGCCGCTTAGAGATCTTCTAAGCGACTTTTTGCATGGAAAACTAGATGAGAAATGGTTACTTTGAATTATCCTCATCAAGTTCAATCAGATCATCAAGAACTTGGCCTGGCGTCTTACCCAGGGCCTATGCAACCGCGGTAATGACTTTGACGGTTTGCCCGGATAATGGCTTAGTTTCTTTAACGGCGTTGGCTAAGGTCGTATTAGCAATCCCAGTTTGTTTAGCTACTTGGTAGCGAGTGACACCGTTTTGATCAAGATATTCTTGTAACGCGTTCATTTGATTTAGATGTCCTTTCCATTTATTTTCTATAGATGTAGATAATTTTTAGGCCAAGGATAGAAAAAGCCAGTAGTTAAAACTACTGGCTACTTTAGGGATGTCATTTTAACCTTATTAAGGAGAGTACAGGATTTGAACCTGCGCACCAATTCAACATTGGTTCGGCGGATTTCGAGTCCGCTGCATTACCGCTCTGCCAACTCTCCAGAACATTTATTATTATACTGTAAAGTTGAGCAAAGTAAAAGAGCAGGGGAAGAAATTCGCGGAAAAACTGCAATGAGGTTGGATGTGTTGGATACCTTGGATGGTAGATCCAAAGTTATATTTTTTCGACGAACTAATACGATGGTAGCTTTCTTTTGGCTTATAGCCATAGAAGGCTGTTTTCGTTTTATTGTCAAAGTTGATCCCTTGCTTTCTATGCTATACTTACTTTAGTCCTCATGTAAATGGGGGTGACCCTGAGGATACTGTGTGTCTAGATCGGGATCAATAATATTTCCTCACGTAAGTGGGGGGCCTTGTCACTTTTGGCAAGGCATTTTTATTTTGGCTTGCACAATAGAATATTACGTGATAGAATTCAAATTGTGAACAGATGATTTGCTGAATGAGGAAACTGTAAATTTAGTTCACTGAAATATTGGATGTGCAACTGCTAAAGGCTCACATATGGGTTAAAAGTTGTGTGTTATAAAATATGAACGAGGATACTGTATGAAGAATGATGCAAGGGATGCGGATTTGTGGGAATTAGCAAGGTTGACTTGTTATCTTCACGATCTCGGTAAGATAAGGCCAGAGTTTCAATTCAAGAAGCCACTTAATGGCGGCTAACATGGAGAAAAAAGCAGTTCACAAATTGTGGAAAATTTTACTTGAAAAGTGGGCAAAGCGCCCTCATCGATGAAAGCGGTTATATGGTAAAATTAGTTAGTACAATTTGAATTGTGAATGAAAGTTTTTACATGTTAAAGGAATTGTAATGAAACTAAGCAAAGAGGCCCTATCTTTATGGGGAAAGAAATCAAATCAAGATGGTGATGAGCGCTGGCTGCCATTAGTGGCACACCTGGTGGACACCATGAATGTTGGACATTGGCTCTATAATTCCTGGCTAAGTGAAGGACAAAGAAGCATGCTGACTACTCGGATCTGCGATGCTGAAATGTCAAAATTAGTGTCATTCCTGTGCTATATTCACGACCTTGGCAAGGCGACTCCAGCCTTTCAAACCAAGGAATCATATAACCATGATCATCAGCTGGATGAAGAACTGATCCACCGATTGGTTAGTCATTCCTTTAAGAAGCTAAATGATTTGAGTTTGCCAAGTCGCAGCAAGTCACCGCATGCTCGTGCCGGTGAGGCGATACTTGAGAGGGCAGGGTTGAATGAAACGATAGCTGCTATTGTTGGCGGGCACCACGGCAAACCACAAAACGGTGACCAAGAGGAACAGATAGATGTTTTTACATCAAACTACTACCAAGCTGATAACGATGAAGAAATTCAGCAGCCTTGGAAAGATGTTCAAAGGGAACTGATTGATTATGGGCTCGAACTGGCTGGATATGAGGATATCAGTGAAGTGCCACCGGTTAACCAGCCGGAAGCAGTTATCTTGGAGGGGTTACTGATCATGGCCGACTGGTTAGCCTCCAGTACTTGTTTGAACAATGACCCTGATAAACCGATGTTTAATTTGATTGGATTAGACCAAAGCTTTGACGATTTGGATATGCAGGTCCGCTACCAAAATGCCATTTCTACATGGGCAATCAATGACGCGTGGATTCCAGAAGAAGCAGCAAATGTTGATGATTATTATGAACAACATTTTTCTTTTAAGCCGCGGCAAATACAAGCAGCTATGGAAGAGCATGTTAAGGAGGCAGTTGACCCAGGTCTGGTAATCATCGAAGCAGAGATGGGGATCGGTAAGACCGAGATTGCGCTCACTGCTGCGGAGCAATTAGCTTATGCAACTGGCAGAACAGGCGTGTACATTGGCCTGCCAACCCAAGCAACTACTAATGCAATGTTTGACCGGGTTAACTCCTGGCTGACGAAAATTGCTGGCATTGAGGGCATCAATCCGGATATCAAGCTGCTTCAAGGTAAAGCAGAATGGAATTCCAGGTATACTGATCTGCCACGAGCAGAAGACATTGAAGCTGAAGAATTAGATGCAGGAACTGTTACTGTAAACTCCTGGTTTTCGGGCAAGAAGTCAATCTTAGCGGATTTTGCGGTTGGGACGATCGACAACTTGCTTTTGATGGGGCTTAAACAAAAGCACCTCTTCTTGCGGCACCTTGGCTTTAGCAACAAGGTTGTGATCATTGACGAAGTCCATGCCTACGATATGTATATGCAAAGCTATTTGTCGAAGGCGTTGAAGTGGTTAGGCGCATATCATGTTCCGGTGGTTATTCTGTCGGCTACTTTACCGAAAGAAAAGCGAAATGAATTGATCAAGTCTTACACTAAAGGAAAGTATCGCCGGGTGAAAAAAGTCCTTCAAGCACAAGAAGGCTGGGAGAGCAATCGTGCATATCCGCTCTTGAGCCTTCTTGATGGCAAAGAGTTGCGGCAGTACAGCGACTTTGGACCAAAAGCAGAGCCTAGGGAAATGCAGGTCAATTACATTAACGATGAGCCGACAGAAGTCTTAGCAAAGGTTAACGATAAAATTAAAGATGGCGGTATCGCTGGAATTATCGTTAACACGGTAAAGAGGGCACAAGAATTTGCCGGCTTAGTTGGGCAAGATTGCCAGTGCTTGGTTTTACATTCGGCTTTTCTGGCAACTGACCGGTCCAGGCTGGAAAAAGAGTTGCAGAGCTTGATCGGCAAGAAAGGAAAGCGGTCAGATAAACTAATCGTAATCGGTACTCAAGTCCTTGAACAATCATTGGATATTGACTTTGATGTCATGTTTACCGATATTGCTCCGATTGACCTACTTTTGCAAAGAGCCGGCCGGCTGCACCGGCATAAAATTTCCCGTCCTAAAGGATTGAAAAAACGGCAGTTGTATGTAATGAAGCCAGACTCGGATGATTATGGACCAGCCAATGAAGTTGTTTATGAGAAGTATTATCTGCAAAAGACCGAACACTTTTTGCCGCAAAAAATTCAGCTTCCTGATGATATTTCTCGCTTGGTTCAATTGGTTTACGATGAAGATACTGACGACCAAGTCGAAAATTTGGATGAGGCACGTGACAAATTGAATGTGGACCGTAATCGCGAGAAGAGCAAGGCAGAAAGCTTCCAGATCAACGATCCTGTTTACCCCGCAGCTAAGAACGATCTTTACGATGATACGTGGGTTGAAGAGCTAACTATTCATCGCTGGTTGGACCGTGATAAAGGAAATCTCGACGATAATCAAGCTTCTGCGGCTGTTCGTGATATTCGGGAAAGCATTGAAGTTATCTTACTTAAAGAAATTTCGGGCGAATATTACCTAATGAATGGCGATAAGGTTTCTGAAATGGTGGATAAGGATTTAGCTAAAGAATTGATCCGTTTGCCTAACGCGGTAACTCCAAATATTGAACAGGCAATCAATATTTTGGAAGAAAATACTGCCCGGGCATTTCCAGATTGGCAGGGCAGTCCATGGCTGAAGGGGTCCTTGGCAGTTGTGCTTGATGAGCATGCAAAGGGAAGCTTTAACGGCTATAAGCTAAGGTATTCGACTGAGACTGGCTTGAGTTATGAAAAGGAGGTTGATAATTAACCATGGGAAGCTATAACTTAATAACTGAACCTTGGATTAAGGTATTGGATGGTAAGACCAACTCTGAGCATATGGTTTCCATCAAAGAACTTTTGCAAAATGCAAGTGATTACCGGCAATTAGCTGGTGAAATGCATGCACAGGATTTAGCAATTTTGCGCTTGCTGGAAGCAATCTTGACAACTGTTTATACCAGGGTTGATCAAAATGATGAAGAGTATGAGTGGGTGACGCTTGACGAGCAGATGCACGTTCAGTCCTATGACGATGAAATCGAAGGCTCAACGTTATTACAGGTTCTTACGAAGACATGGAATGCGCTTTATAAGGAAGGCAGTTTTTCTGAAGCTGTGTTTGATTATTTAGACAAGAACAAAGGACTTTTCGACTTCTTTGGTGACCGGCCATTTTATCAAGTGACTGCTGAACAATACGACAGTTTTGTTCCGGATAATAAAAAAATTACTAAAGGATCCGGGACGGTTGATTTAATGCAGATCAATCGCTTGATTTCTCAAAGTGGTAACTCCGTGGCAATTTTTGCACCAAAAAGCGCAAATCGGAAGAATAAGCTCACTTTGGATGAACTGGTTCGCTGGGTAATTACTTATCAGAACTTTACTGGCGTAACTGACAAGACCAAAGTCAAGGCAAAGGAAAAAATGTCTAATTCCCGGGGCTGGCTGTATACTCTTAATCCTGTTTATGCACAAGGGAAGAATCTGTTTGAGACTTTGATGTTGAATCTGTTGCTGTTTAACCCAAATAAGCCAGCCTACACTCAACAACGGCCCGTATGGGAAGAAGATTTGGGTGAATACGTCAAGAGACGTTTGTCGCAAGTTAAGCCGGACAACTTTGCTGAAACTTATACTGTTTGGTCAAGATTGCTACATATCGAATGGCAGGATGGTACACCAACAATTTTCAGTGCTAGCTTGCCTGCTTTTGATAGCGCCAATGCGTACGATATTGAACCAATGAGTACCTGGCGGATGAATAAAAAAGATGAGAATTATTATCCAGCAACCAGGCAGTTAAGCAGTATCGGCATTGCCATGTGGCGGAATTTCGGCCAATATGTTGATATCGAAGGCCATACCGAATCTAGAGAGCCACTGACTGTAGCTTGGCTGAATTACTTGAAAACCAAGAATAAACTCTTGAATCAGCAAATGATCAACCTGCATACTTCTGGAATTATCAGCAATGGTGGGGCAACTTCGCTAATGCCGGCGGCTGAATTCGATGACAATTTACGGATTGAAGCCGATGTTTTGTTCGATGAAACTGAGGACCGTAAAAATGCCTGGCCGCAGAGAATCGAAGAAATGGTTGACTTAAACCAGGAAGTTGGCCGGAAGTATTACGGCTTTTTGATGGAAGTCGGCAGAATTCGCTTTGGCCCACAAGGTGCTGCTGATTTTGCTGGCAGAAAGAGTCAAACTTTCTACGACAATTTGAACGAGCCTTTTGAAAATTGGCTGGCCAACTTGTCTGGTGGGGATGACCGTGATAAGCAGCAGGAGCTTTGGAAAAAGCAACTGAAGCAAATTGCCTTGAGGACTCTGGATGACTTCTTGGAAATTATTGCTCCGCGCGATATTTCCGGGATTAAGGCCGATAAGAGCCAAAGTGGAACAAAGAGTACTGAAAGTAACATCTTTATTGCGGCTAACAAGTATCGGGCCGGAATTAACAAAGCATTGAACAAGAACGAAAAATAGAAGGGAAAGGTGATCGTGATGGCATTTGAGATTGAGAAGGCTACCGAACGGATCATCCGCCAGCTGTACAATAATGGCAATACTGACAAGGCGTCATTGGCAGCTTTGCGGTCAGCTGCAACAATTGACGGCTACCGGGCCCAAAAAGTCTGGCCAGTCTTTTTGAGCAATCTTGATGAGCAGTGGTTAAGCAAAAATGGCAAAGCGACTAGAGAGGAAGCAGCAATTTTCGCGGCGGTAAGAATGTATGCCCTGCATCAGCAAGCTTCAGACTCTTGCGTTTTTGGCCGGAGAAACTATTCTGATAAGAAGGATGAGGAGACAAACAGCCGTGAATTGTTTGAAGCCTTGAATCGGCTCAAGCAAGGGACTGATTCTCATGAAGCCCTGGACCGGCGGGTACAGGCTTTGCTGGGGACGAATAATTACAATGCAGTAATTGATCAGTTGGTCCACTTAATGCAAATCATTAAGAGTAAAAAGACCGGAATTAAGATTGACTACGCCCGTTTAGCTGGTGACTTGTACAAGTTCCAGTTTGGTTACCGTCAGGCAAACGAAGTCCGCTTGCGTTGGGGTGAGCAGTACTATCGTGCTTTTAAAAAGTCAGACACTAATCAGCAATAATTTAAGGAGAAAAAATCATGACTAAGAATTTATACGTCGACATCAACGTTTTGCAAACTGTTCCATCTTCAAACATCAACCGTGACGACACTGGTGCACCAAAGACTGCCTTTTACGGCGGCGTCACCCGGGCCCGGGTGTCATCCCAGTCCTGGAAGCGGGCAGCAAGAAAGGCTTTAGCTGAAGATGGAGCAAGCATTGGCACCCGGACCAAGCGGGTACCGCAAATGCTGGCTGCTAAGCTGCAAGATCTCGATGCAAGTCTTGATGAGGATGCTGCTATGAGCAAGGCAATTGATGCTTTGAAGGAAGGCGGAATCAAGACAAACAAGGACAATGAAACTGGTGCTTTGTTGATGGTCAGCCCGGGTCAAGTTGCCAAGCTTGCCAGCTACGTTTTAGAGAATGAAACGCTTGACAAGAAAGAAGTTAAGAAGATCTTGATGGAAGGCAATTCACTTGACCTGGCATTGTTTGGCCGGATGGTTGCCGACAACCCGGAACTTAATGTTGACGCGTCTGCACAAGTAGCCCACGCAATCTCCACTCATGAAATCATTCCAGAGTATGACTACTTCACTGCCTTGGACGACCTGCAAGAAAAGGAGAAGAGCGGCGCTGCTTTGATTCAGACCACCCAATATGACTCAGCAACTCTGTACCGTTACGCCAACATCAATGTGGCTGAGCTGAGCTACAACTTGGGTGATGAAGACGCAATCGAAGGTGCTTTGACCTTTGTTAAGGACTTTGCCCTGTCCATGCCAACTGGCAAGCAAAATTCCTTTGCCAACAAGACTTTGCCTAACTATTTGATGGTAACTGTCCGTGACGACACTCCAGTTAACTTAGTTTCTGCTTTTGAAAGTCCAGTAGTTGCCAAGGCAGGTGAAGGTTACGTGGAGAATTCTGTCAAGAAGCTGGAAAATGAATACAAAGACGCACTGCAGTTTGTTGACCAACCGCTGGCAACCGTAGCTGTTGGCAAGTACGAAACGACTGTCGGAGAACAAGCCGGAAACTTGCAAGATTTGCTGGATAAGCTGCAGGACGTCTTAAAGAAGGCGGTTGAAAATGAAGACTTTAACAATTAAGCTGACGGCACCACTGCAGGCTTATGGGAATGAAGCGAGCTTTGAGCGGCGGACCAGCTGGCCTGCACCATCAAAAAGCGCGGTAGTTGGGATGATTGCTGCTGCTTTAGGGATGCGGCGTGAAGATGAACGGATCAAGTCTCTGAATGACTTGGCATACGCGGTTAGAGTTGACCAGATTGGCAAGACAATGACGGAATTCCAGACTGTCGAGTGGAAGCCGGGAACCCGCAAGCTGACTTACCGTGACCATTATCAAGACGCAGTTTACATGGCAGCGGTCGGCAGTGAAGATGAAGAGCTGATCGAGAAAATCGAGTATGCTTTGAAACACCCTCGCTTCCAGCTTTATCTTGGCCGCCGGGCTTGTCCGCCGGCCGGCGTTTTGCGGATTGAAAGTTTTGCGGATACGGATCCAGTTAATGTGCTAAAAAATATGCCTTGGCAGGCAGAAAAGTGGTATCAAAATAAACACAAGCGGAAGGCAGAGTTTATGGCTGAAATTATTGCTGACGCGAATTTATTGCCAGATGCTGCTTTTACACAAACCGTAAAAGACCGGGTGGAGAGCTTTGATCCGCAAGACCGGTGCTTCGGCTTTCGTTTGACGGCTAAGGAAAGAATTAATTTGAAAAATCCGTGTTACGAGCAGAAATCTCAAGACATTATGGACTATCTGTAAAGGAGGAACGGGATGTATTTATCAAGAGTTGAGATCGATACTGACAATCGGCAGAAAATCAAAGACTTGTCCCATCTCGGAGCTTACCATAACTGGGTTGAGCGGTCTTTTCCAGCAGAAATTGCCGAAGGTGAACGGCAGCGGCACTTGTGGCGGCTTGATACGTTAAATAGCAGAAATTACCTGCTTCTGTTGAGTCCGGAAAAGCCAGACTTGCATGAGTTTGAAAGATATGGCAAGCCAGGCACGGCCATCAGCAAAGACTATGAACCGTTTTTGAGCAGATTGAGTGAGGGGCAGCTGCTGCAGTTCAAATTGACAGCTAATCCTGTCCGCCGCGGCGGCAAGAGCAGTTCCCATCCGGGAAGTTTGATTCCCTGCTTTGCTGTTGATGAACAGATGAAGTGGCTGCAAGGCAAAGCAGAGAAAAACGGTTTTGAGCTTGTAGCAGCAGAAGTGGTCGGGCATGACCGGCCACTTCTGCGCAAAAAGACCCATGTGGCATTGAACAGAACTGTTTTTGAAGGCTGGTTGAAAATCAGTAACTTAGATCAATTCAAAGCAATGCTGACTTCTGGCATTGGCCGGGAAAAGGCTTTTGGCATGGGTTTGATGACTGTCATTCCGGTTGACTAAAAATGAAAGTAGAAGCAAGCTACAAGAAGCCTGATTTGACAGAATTAGGCCGGACTGAGGACAGAATCACATTTCTATACATAGAACATGCCAAGCTTTACCGCAAAGATGGTGCAGTAGAAGTTAGAGATGAAGAAGGCATTGTTTATGTTCCCGCGGCTATCATCAGCGTCTTATTGCTAGGGCCTGGTGTTGATGTGACACACCGGGCGATGGAACTGATGGGAGATTCTGGCATGGCGGTGGTCTGGGTTGGTGAGCAGGGAGTAAGGCAATATGCTCATGGCCGGGCACTTAACCGGTCGTCAAGGATCTTGGAAGCACAAGCTAAATTGGTGTCCAATGTCCGTTCACGGGTTGCAGTAGCTAGAAAAATGTATCAACTGCGCTTTCCTGATGGAGACGTCACTAAGCTGACAATGGAAGAGATGCGCGGGAAAGAAGGCGCTAGAGTTCGCCGCGTTTATCGTGAACAAGCCAAGAAGACCGGGGTAAAGTGGTCAAAGAGAGAATATAAAGTAGATGATTTTGAATCGGAAACTCCGATTAACAAAGCATTGACTGCTGCCCACCAAGCTTTATACGGCTTGAGCTATAGTGTAATCGTTGCTTTGGGTGCCTCTCCAGGATTGGGATTTATTCATACGGGGCACGACTTGGCCTTTGTCTATGACTTTGCGGATTTGTACAAAGCTGACATTTCTATTCCGATTGCTTTTGAAACGGTAGCGAAGTACGGAGATGATGACATCGCCAGCCGGACTAGGCATGCAATGCGGGACAAGTTTCGGGAGACCAAGCTGATCAAGCAGATGGTTGTGGATCTGAAGCACTTACTGTTAGGGGATGCTGACCAAGATCAAGACATAGATGTCATGAATCTTTGGGATGATAAATTAGGGCTGCAAAAATTTGGTGTGCAGTACCATGAGCAACAAAGTGATGAAGAATGATAGTCATAACCTTAACTAAAACTCCTCCCTCTCTTAGGGGGGATTTGACCAGATGGTGCCAGGAAATTCAGACTGGAGTCTATGTTGGCGATGTCAGTGCCAGGATTAGAGACAAATTGTGGGAGAGAGTTCAAACCAACATCGGCAATGGTGAAGCAACTCTCGTATATAACACCAATAACGAGCAGGGGTATGCTTTTAAGACAACCCGCAAGTCCAAGGAGGTAGTTGACTTGGACGGGATGCTTTTTGTCAAGCATGTTGTCAACCAGGAAACTGTAGAATATGGATTTAGCAATGCGGCAAAGTTTCATAAGGCGCATAAAGCTGAGAGAATGAGAGCTTCGGTCGCTGCTACAAAGCAAAAAGACTTTGTTGCGGTCGATATTGAAACGACAGGACTGAATACGGAAAGTGATCAGATTTTGTCTATTGGCGCGGTGAAACACGATGGTACAGAATTCTACCGACTGATCAAGCAAGATGTTGATGTGCCAAAACAGATAGTGGAGCTGACCGGGATAACTCCAGCAATGCTGGATAAGGAAGGCGTTCCACTGCAAGAGGTTTTGGGAGAACTAACTGACTTTGTTGGGGATGTGCCAATCGTTGGGTATAATTTTAGATTCGATTCTGCATTTTTGAATAGGGAATATCGGAAATGCGGGATGCAAGAATTGAAAAATGAGATCAAGGATTTGCTGCCAGTTGTAAAAAGAAAAGAAAAATTTCTGGACAACTATAAGCTACAGACTGTATTATCAAACTACGGGATCGAAAACAAGGTGCCGCATAATGCTGTGTCTGACGCAAGGGCTACGAAGGAGCTGGCGATGAAACTAATCAAGAATCGCATTTTGGTGATTTGAGAATGGCGTCGCTAAAGGGATCCATTACTGTATTCCCCACGCAAGTGGGGGTGATCCCATACTGGTGCTTCTCCGGGTTGTCCATATGGAGTATTCCCCACGCAAGTGGGGGTGATCCCAATGACTAAGTGGATTGAGGGCATTGAACACCGTATTCCCCACGCAAGTGGGGGTGATCCTATGTCGCTGAGCGGCTAGGACACGCCAACACGGTATTCCCCACGCAAGTGGGGGTGATCCTTGATTTAGACGAATAGGAGAACAAAAAATGACGTATTCCCCACGCAAGTGGGGGTGATCCTTAAAGAGCTGAGCTAATCGCTTAAACAGATTGGTATTCCCCACGCAAGTGGGGGTGATCCCATCTCTTCTTTATACTTGATTGTAGTAACTGAGTATTCCCCACGCAAGTGGGGGTGATCCCGAAATTCCAGGCGGCTACGTAATGTTTGTTTCGTATTCCCCACGCAAGTGGGGGTGATCCCCACAAACTCTGTGTGGTCGCCTTCGCCAATCAGTATTCCCCACGCAAGTGGGGGTGATCCCTCATCAGTAAGGTGGTTAGCAGCCTCCACCGAGTATTCCCCACGCAAGTGGGGGTGATCCTACTTCCCGCAGGAACCGCGACCGGAATCGGTTGTATTCCCCACGCAAGTGGGGGTGATCCTATGGAGGCCCGTAGACGGCAGAGTCATAAGTGGTATTCCCCACGCAAGTGGGGGTGATCCTAGCCTCCGCCGTGATTCCACGGCCGTTAAACTGTATTCTCCACGCAAGTGGGGGTGATCCTGCTGTCTGGCTCGTATAACAAAGAAAATACAGGTATTCCCCACGCAAGTGGGGGTGATCCTTCTCCTAGTCACTTCATGGCCAGCTAGTTTGAGTATTCCCCACGCAAGTGGGGGTGATCCCTATTGAAGGCCGGATTGTGATTTGGCCGTCATGTATTCCCCACGCAAGTGGGGGTGATCCTTTGAGGAGCTTTTCAAGATTTTCTCCTTGGTAGTATTCCCCACGCAAGTGGGGGTGATCCTTTTCAGCAGTGAGATTTTTAATCGACTGCATCGTATTCCCCACGCAAGTGGGGGTGATCCTAGTACTAAAGGAGTGAGGACTATGTCAATTGGGTATTCCCCACGCAAGTGGGGGTGATCCTCAGATCGTCAAAAAGTTCGGAACCTGCCTCTGGTATTCCCCACGCAAGTGGGGGTGATCCTGGAGCTGATGATGGACGACGACAAACGAGTGGGTATTCCCCACGCAAGTGGGGGTGATCCAGTCGTTGGCGGTCTCGTCGCCAATAGTGACCTGTATTCCCCACGCAAGTGGGGGTGATCCTTCCGAACCGTTAGCTGGAAAATTCAAGTCGATGTATTCCCCACGCAAGTGGGGGTGATCCTGTCTGAAAGCAAACCGGCATCAGTAGTCTTTAGTATTCCCCACGCAAGTGGGGGTGATCCCTTCAATGTCACCAATGGGCGGACTATGGTCCAGTATTCCCCACGCAAGTGGGGGTGATCCTGCTGTCAAGACTTGACAAGGCCTGTAGCTCGGGTATTCCCCACGCAAGTGGGGGTGATCCCACAGCCAGCTGGTCTGTATCAATTCGAAGTGCGTATTCCCCACGCAAGTGGGGGTGATCCTGTTGGATCTTTCGCCTCCAGCTTTGCGACTAAGTATTCCCCACGCAAGTTGGGGTGATCCTGCGTTCTTCCGTGCGGGGATCAAAGACCAAGAGTATTCCCCACGCAAGTGGGGGTGATCCTGGACGGAGTAGCCCTCTGGCAGTTTACGAGTAGTATTCCCCACGCAAGTGGGGGTGATCCCATAGGTCCAGCCGTCAACTGGATTGTTGATCGGTATTCCCCACGCAAGTGGGGGTGATCCTGAAGGAACAGAAGGGAGCAAATGGTTATGAACGATAAGATTTTTTTCGAGAAGGAAAATCCAAGCGATAAGATTTGGCATGTAGAGCATGCGGCCGTCCCAGAAGGTGGCGGCCCAGCGGTCCGTGATGTTGGCAGACTAGAAATTTCCTTTGATAAAAAGAAGATTTATAATCTCTGGACCGACTATCCAGACAAATTCACACCAGAGGAAATTGAAACCTTTAAGAAAGAAGAACCATATTGGGCAAACTTTTTCAAAGGCCGCGAAAAGCACTAGTATAGCTAGTGTTTTTTGTTTAATTGGAGGAAGCATGAAAGAAAGAATTGAATATTGGCCGCTTACCAAAATTAAGCCGTATCCTAAAAATCCGCGTATCAACGGCGATGCGGTGGTATTGGTGGCAAACAGTATTAAAGAATTTGGCTTCCGAAGTCCTATCGTCGCAGACAAGGCAGGGGTAATTGTTGCCGGACACACACGATTAAATGCCGCCAAAAAGCTGGGCCTAAAAGAAGCCCCCGTGATCGTGGCTAATGACTTAAGCGATGAACAGGTTAAGGCCTTGCGATTGGCGGACAACAAAACCGCGGAAGCGGCCGATTGGGATCTCGATTTGCTGGATCAGGAAATTTCAGACATTGCGGATATTGACGTATTCCCCACGCAAGTGGGGGTGATCCCAGCTCGTCTTGAACAGCATTTAGTAAATCGCGGTATTCCCCACGTATGTGGGGGCAATCCGTTCTTTATGCTATTGTGTTTTTCGTACTGTGTATTCTCCCACATATGCGGGGATGATCATAAGTTTCAGTTAAAGCACAAGCAAATTTCAAGGATCTTTGGTAGAGTAGAAGTAATAGAGAAGGAGTGAGGAACAAACATGAGCATTTACGGTAAGTACGCCGATTATCTTCCACAGATCCTGGATTCTGTTTTGCAGCAAATCCAAGGCATCGGTCAGGAGTATAGTGCAAAACACGGGCAAAAGCTATATGGGCACCTGGAAGGTCGCGTCAAAGGCGAAGAAAGCATGACGCAAAAGTGCGAAAGAAAAGGTCTACCGCTGATGCCAGAGTCTGCATTGATCGAAAACCGGGATGCGATCGGCCTCAGAATCGTCTGCAACTTTATTGATGATATCTACACTTGCATTGACTTGTTGAAGAAGCAGGACAACTTCAAGATCATTAATGAAAAAGACTACATTACCGATGCCAAGCCAAACGGCTACCGGTCATACCACTTGATCATGGAAGTAGTCACTCCCTTTGAAGACGTCCATGGCAACAAGCCTGGCACCTACTACGTTGAAATCCAGCTGCGGACAATTGCCATGGACACTTGGGCCAGTCTTGAACACGAAATGAAGTACAAGCATGACATCAAGAATCCTGAACGTATCAGCAAGGAACTCAAGCGGGTTGCTGACGAACTGGCATCTTGCGATGTAAGTATGCAAACAATTCGCCAACTGATCAAGGAAGGGTAACTATGAAAATTCTTTTAGCTGAAGACGAAGCACAATTGAACAGAGTTTTGACGGTCGCCATGCAAAAAAGCGGCTACGATGTCGACTCAGTTTTTAACGGACAAGAAGCCGTCGATGCTGTCAAAAAGCATCCCTACGACGTCATCATCATGGACATCATGATGCCCGTCAAAAATGGCCTGGACGCGGTCAAGGAAATCCGCGCTACTGGCGACAAAACCTACATTATGATGTTGACGGCCAAGTCTGAAATCGACGACAAGGTAACGGGGCTGGATGGCGGTGCTGACGACTACTTGACTAAGCCGTTCTCCTTAAAGGAACTGCTGGCCCGCCTGCGGTCAAAAGAGCGCCGAAGCGAGGACTACAACAGCACTCAAGAACTGAATTACGACAACATCAAGCTGGACCTCAACTCCCAAGAGCTGTCCAGCAACAACTCCATCAGGCTGTCCAAGCAGGAAACCGGCTTGATGCGCTACTTCTTGCTCAATCCTGGCAAGGCCATCAGCACGGAAGAACTGTTCAACCATGTTTGGAAGAATGAAGATGAAAGTGAAGACGTGGTTTGGGTATACATCTCCTTCCTCCGGTCCAAGCTGGCCTCAATCGGGGCAAATGTCCAGATTTCCGGCGAGAAGGGCGGCGAGTTCTGCCTTGAGAGGGCCTGATCATGATTAAAAAAATCAGGCGGCGCTTTATCTGGCTGGCGACGCTATCGCTTTTTTTGGTCATGTTTTTCTCTTTCTCCAGCTTGATCGGCATCAGCCTTTTTGAATCCAGCCATGAAGCTGACCAAGTCCTATCCATTATTGTTAAAAATAACGGCCGACTGGACGAGGTTCAAGCCAAAAAGCGGCTAGGCGATCAGTACAATAAGGAAGGGATCTTCAAGTACCGCTACTTCACGGCCAACATCAATACGAAAAAACAGACTTTGACCGTAATTGACGCGGACCACATCATCGGCTATTCGATCAACTCGGTTTCCAGCCGGAAAAAGCAGATCTCCATGCGCCTGTCAGCTGGCCAGTTGAAGGGGACGATCCAATCTAATGGAGTCCGCTTCCGCTACTTGGCTAAAAAGATTTCCGCCAACAAGTACTATATCTGCTTCATTGACTTGAGTCCTTTGATGCAGTCAGCGCTTTTGCTGGTGAGATATGCCTTGATTTTCACCTTCAGCGGGATTTTGGTTTTTGTCATCATTATGGCCCTGCTTGCTGACAAGGCAATCCAGCCAATCAAGGATGCCTACGACAAACAGCGGCGTTTTATCACCAATGCCGGTCACGAGCTGAAGACACCTCTGGCCGTAATCAGCGCTAACGCTGAAATGGAAGAGCTGCTGGGTAATGATGATGAATGGAATGAAAGCACCAAAGAGCAGGTGGTGCGGATGACCGGTTTGATCAACCAGCTGATCACTTTGACCCGGATGAGCGAGCCGGAAGAACTGGTCTTGTCAAAGGTCAATTTCTCAGAAATTACCAAGGAATCTGCGGATTCATTTAAATCGGTTCTGGCTAAGGATAATAAAAAGTATGTGGTCAGCATCGATCCGGATCTCTACATCAACGCCGAACAGCGCAGCCTGCTGGAACTGGTCAACATCTTGATCGACAACGCCCAGAAGTATTGTGACCCCGAGGGCGAAGTCATGGTTGTCCTGGCCAAGAGCCGGCTTAATCAGAACGCGGTTTTGACGGTCACCAATTCATATAAGAATGGGGCTGGGATCGATACCAACCGCTTCTTTGAACGTTTCTACCGGGAAGACGAATCCCACCATTATGATCAGAAGCAAAAGAATGGTTTTGGGATTGGCTTATCTATGGCCCAGGACCTGGTCGCTGCTTTTGGCGGCAAAATCAATGCCAGCTGGTCGGATGGCGTGATGAATTTCACGGTAACTTTCAAGCGGGTCCACTAAAAGCACTCCCCAGCGGGGTGCTTTTTAATATTTCGCTAAATCAAACGCTTCACCAAGCAAGCAAGAAAAGATTATAGTAAAATATACTGGTTATAAAAAAGCTGAGCCAAGCTCAGCATCCCCAAAACAAAACTTAGTTGAGGAGAATAAACACATGCAAGATATTTATATTGTTGCGGCCAAGCGAACTCCATTTGGCCGTTACCACAAGCAATTGGCTGACTTTTCCGCCATCGACCTGGGCCAAATCGCCCTGCGCGGCGCGTTAAAAGAAGCCGGCCTTGACGCCGAAGCCCTGGATGCCCTCTTCATGGGCAATGTCCTGTCTGCCGGCTTAGGCCAAAACATGGCCCGGCAAATTGCTTTAAACGCCGGGATGCGGCAGGACTCAGTCGCCGTGTCCATCAATGAAGTCTGCGGCTCCAGTCTCAAGGCTGCCCGCCTGGCTGAAGCCCAAATGTTAATCGGTGACCTGGGCCTGGTTGCTGTCGGCGGCAGCGAAAGCATGACTAACGCCCCAAAGGAAATCATGTTCAGCGATGGTCTCGTTGACTCCTTCTCCGGTAAATCCATGGGCATTACTGCCGAAAACGTAGCTAAGCGCAACCACATCAGCCGCCAAGACGCTGACGCCTTCAGCTTGTCTTCCCACCAAAAAGCTGTCAAAGCACAAGCTGAAGGACTTTTTGCCGATGAAATCATTCAAATTGAAGATCTCAAGCAAGATGAAAACGTCCGCCCGGATACCAGCCTGGAAGCCCTGGCCGGTCTTAAAACTTCCTTCCTTGAAGACGGAACCGTCACTGCCGGTAACGCCTCCCCAATCTCCGACGGGGCCAGCATGATTATCCTGGCTACCGCGGAAAAAGTCGCTGAATACCAGCTGACACCTTTAGCCAAGCTGGGCGCTTACGCCGAAGTAGGCTATGACCCGGAATTCATGGGCTATGGTCCATACTATGCTATCCGTAAGCTGCTTAATGAAACTGGCCGGCAGGTAGCCGACTACGACTTCTTTGAAATCAATGAAGCCTTTGCCGCAACTACTTTGGCTGTTGCCCGCGACCTGGAAATTCCTTTAGCCAAGGTCAACAAGCAGGGCGGTGCGATCGCTTTAGGCCACCCGCTCGGCGCTTCCGGCACCCGCCTTCTGGCTACCGCTGCCCGCCAGCTGCAAAGAGGCGGCCAGCGGGCTATCGCCAGCCTTTGCATCGGAGGCGGCTTGGCCATCGCTTTTGAAATTGAGAAGGCATAAAATGAAATTCTATCAGTTGCCGCCCGAAGAGAGGCGGCAGTTTTTGCAAGAAGATGGGGTTGTCCTGGAAGATATCCCTGCAGCTGATTTAGCCCGCCTGGATGAGATGAGCGAAAACGTGGTCGGTGAGGTCAAGTTCCCCTTGAGCTGTCTGACCAGTGCCCTGATCAATGGCAAAAATTGGCGGATCCCCATGACGACTGAAGAAGCCTCCGTCGTCGCCGCCGCCAACCACGGCATGTCCGTCTTCGCTAAAGCCGGCGGCGTAAAAGCGACCAGCCAGCGCGACGGCATCTACGGGCAAATCGTCTTAGAAGTCACGGAAGCTTTTTCCCTGGCTGGCTTTAAAAAGGAATTCCCGGCCTATATTAAGGAAGCCAACAAGGAATTTGCCAGCTTGATACGGCACGGGGGCGGCTTAAAAGACCTGACCGCCCGCCAGGAAGCTGACCTGGTCTACCTCCTGGCCCTGGTTGATCCGGCTGAAGCCATGGGGGCCAACAAGACCAATGCTATCCTGGAATTCCTGACCCAGAAGATGCTGGCCTTTCCTGGTGTTGAAGCTAAGCTCTTCGCCATCCTGTCCAACTATCCCAGCCAGCTGACTACAGCTAAGGTGGCAATTCCTGTTAGCCTCCTCAGTAAAAAAGGGGACCTGGCAGAAGGCAGGGAGGTGGCCAAAAAGATGGCCCTGCTGGCTAAAATCGGGAGTAGCGACCCTTACCGGGCTGTAACCAATAACAAGGGCATCATGAATGGGGTAGACGCTGTTATGCTGGCGACCGGCAATGACTACCGGGCAGTTGAAGCAGCCTGCCATGCCTACGCTGCCAAAAGCGGCGAGTATCGAAGCCTCAGCTCCTGGAAACTGGAAGCGGAAAAGCTCCTTGGCCAAGTCACCCTGCCCCTGGCCTTAGGGGTGGTCGGCGGCTCCATTTCATCGCGGCCTGATATTAGACAAAGCTATGCCATTTTAGGTAAAATAAAAGCAGCTGAATTGGCAGAACTGACCGCCAGCGTCGCCTTGGCCAACAACTTCGCGGCCCTGAACGCTATCTCCACCAAGGGGATCCAGGCTGGCCACATGCGCCTGCAGAGCCGCAACGTGGTTCAGACCCTGCCGGCAGCAGCGGAAGAAAAAGAAGCTGTTTATCAAATGATGATTAGCCAGGGAAAGTATGGCGAAACAGCAGCTAAGAATTTTTTGAAAGAATTGCGAGGACAATAATTAATGGACATCGGTATTGATCAGATAGGTTTTTATACTCCTAATAAGTTTGTGGACATGGTTGACCTGGCCAACGCCAGAAACCAGGATCCCAACAAATTTTTGATCGGTATTGGCCAGGACCGGATGGCGGTCGCTGACAAGACCCAGGACGCTGTTTCCATGGGGATCAACGCGACGGCTGAATATCTTGACCAGGTTGATCTGGAGCAATTAGGCTTATTGATCTTTGCGACCGAAAGCGGGATTGACCAGTCAAAGTCAGCCTCCCTCTTTGTCAAGGAAGCACTTAACCTGCCAGCCCGGATCAGAACTTTTGAAATCAAGGAAGCCTGCTTTGCCTTGACTGCCAGCCTGCAGGTTGCCCGCGACTACGTCCGGGCCCACCCGCACCACTCGGCCATGATCATCGGCAGCGACATCGCCCGCTATGGTCTGGCCACGGCCGGCGAAGTTACTCAAGGCGCCGGGGCTATCAGCATGCTGATCAAGGAGAATCCGGCAATTATCGCCCTGGAAGACGGGCACACTTCCCACTCTGAAAACATCAATGACTTCTGGCGGCCGAACAACTTGGCCACTGCCGTTGTCGACGGCCACTACAGCCGGGATGTCTACCTGGACTTCTTCAAGAGCACTTTCAAGCCTTTCCTTGCAGAAAAGCAGCTGCAAGTTTCTGATTTTGCCGGTATCTGCTACCACCTGCCTTACACCAAGATGGGTTACAAGGCCCACAAGATTGCCATTGAAGGCCAGGATGACGAAACTGTCAAGCGCCTCAGCGACAACTTCCAGCTCTCAGCCAAGTACAGCCGGCAGGTCGGCAACATCTACACGGCCAGCCTCTACATGTCTGTCTTGAGCCTGCTGGAAAACGGCGACCTTGAGGCCGGCGACCGGATCGGCTTCTTCTCTTACGGGTCTGGCGCCATGGCTGAATTCTTTAGCGGCAAGGTGGTTGCCGGCTACCAAAAGCGCCTGCGCCCAGCCTTGCACGCCCGCATGCTCAAGGAAAGAATCCGCCTTGGCGTTGGCCAATACGAAGACATCTTCACCGAAGGCTTGGAAGCCTTGCCGGAAAATGTCGAATTTACCAGCGACGCCAACCACGGCACCTGGTATTTGGCTGGCCAGGAAGGCTATGTCCGCCAATACAAGCAAAAGTAAATATGAAGCTAACCGTCTCAGCTTGCTGGGGCGGTTTTTTGATAAAAATAATCTACATAGCAAGCGCTTAACTAGGGAGGGCGGGAAATTGCAGTCTCTTTTTATGTTAAAATGAAAAAGTTGAGAAATGCAAAGAAAAATGAAAGAAGGCAAACACGGTCAACATGAAAACCGAAAGTACTGAGCAAGAGTACCACCACCACCTCTCTCACCACCACCATATGCGGGTGCAGTGGGAAGAGTTCTTCCAAAGCGATGACGAGACCAAGATCAAGGAAGCAACCTTGATTGAAAAAGGGTCGATCATCTCCCGGGTCGGCATGATGATGCTGAGCTGCGGGACTGGGGCCTGGCGGGTCCGCGACGCCATGGACACCCTGGCCAGAACCCTGGACTTAACCTGCAGCACCGACATCGGTCTGATCTCCATCGTCTGCACCTACTTCGATGT
>SKEH01000484.1_pt1 | contig 23909 bp, 16 predicted proteins | sample 4826571 | NCBI WGS metagenome assembly SKEH01 (sample SAMN11008814, study PRJNA524170) | human gut metagenome | biome: Human fecal sample; material: Feces; isolation source: fecal sample from pouch patient p29 | host: Homo sapiens | place: Israel: Tel-Aviv | collected 2016-09-14 | reverse complement strand
GGAATCAGCAGGACCTCGCTTTTGGCGGCACCGGACGCGGGATTCCGAACGAGCTCCCCTCGGTGCGCGCGCAACAACTCGTACACGCAACGAGCCAGGGCCTCCCCCATCAACGGCACAAGATCGGTCCGCCCCGCGTTCTTCATCCCCAGGACAACCCGGGGCACAATCCCGTCATAGCGCGAAGCCGCCACGGTTTCCGGAACGTCCTGCACCGGGTGCACCCGCTCGACCCTCACGCAGGCACGCTCCCAGCGGTTCAGGCACCCATCGCAGAGCGCGGGCCCCGAGCCGTACGGCAACACCGCGGAACAGCAGGAACACGACCGCGGCAGGAGCAACTCGCCGAGTGATCCCCACGCGCTCTCCACCCAGCGCACGGGGTGCTCCGAACCATGCCTGGACTTCCGGCCTGGGGCCCGTTCAGAATTCAAACCACGCTGTTGTGAATTCATGCAAGCGCCCTAACCGGCGTAGCTAATCTCGTGCAGAAGGGTATCCAAGCGGGTCCAGCCGCGCTCCTCCAGCACATAGCAGGAACCATCGGAGCGGTGGGCAATGATGTTGGAGGTATTATCGGCCGTCGACACGCTCATCACGCCGTCCAGACGATCCAGCTTCGTCTCCTCACCGCTCAGCGAGATTACCTCGGATTCACCGTTCTTCACGTTCACCACTACGACGTTCTGATCGCCAGCCCATCGCGCGCTACGGGGCACCACCGAGGAGCTAAGACGCACCATCTCGGTCAGGTTGAGCGGCTTACCGGCGTCGTCACGCACCACACCCGAAATAATCACGGCCGACGCGCCCTCCGTGGAGGCTACAATCGCAATGCGCGCGCTATCGTGTGACACGTTGATGCTGGTGAAGCTCAGGTTGCGCGGCCACGACATACCGATATCGACCCCGCGCTCGCGTTCCTGAGCATCCTCGGAGCTCGGCTTGAAGGCACGCACCGTACCCTCTGCATCGGCGACCCACACCCAACCGTACGCGTCAAAGGTCGGGGCGGTCAGGTTCGCTCCCTGCCACACTCGGCGGGCGGTCCCCTGGTACACCGTGTACAGGCTACCTGCATCATTCGCCAGGCAGGCAAACATATCGCCCGAGTAGCTCATCGCAGGGGCGCTCAGCTGGCTGACACCGCGCAGGAGCATCTGCTCGCCCGAGGCACTCATGTAGTTATCTCGGGCCACCATCTGCCCGTTCGCGGTGATGGCCACGGTACGGTCGGGGACCGAAAGCGTCAGCGGTACGGGCATGTACCCGTTCGGAGTCTGCTCGGGAATGAGGGTGCCGTTGTAGTACACCTCGGTCTTCTCCAGACCGGAGAAGTTGCTGAGCCCGTGAACAATCTGCTCGCGGATACGCGCCAGGCGAGAATCATCCAGACGCTCACCCGTCAGGCGCACCGTGGCGTCCTGGTTATTGACGAGGCGTGCCTCGTCCAAGGTCATGGAGTCGGTCAGGGCGGAGAAGGCGACACCCTTCAGGTAGGATGCAGGGCCGGACATCAACGTGCGCACCAAAAGTTCAAAGTAGTTCTCGATGTGCGGGAACCACCGGATATCGGGCACGGCGTAGCGGAAGGCTCGATCGTAAAAATACAGGCGGTAGGGACTAAACACCCGCTCAAATTCGCTGCCGTCAAGCCACAGCCCATCGGGGCAGGAGCTAATACGCCACTGGTTGTCTTCCTTGACCAGCTTGAAGTCCTGGGTTTCGGTCTGCGCCTCGGGGAAGGTGCTCGTCAGGCCCTGGCTGTTCACCGTAGCGGTCTGCTGGAAGCGCACGTGGTAGGTGCTCTCCGCCGAGTTAGAAGAAGAGCTTCCCTCATCGGCCTGGGCTTGAATCGTGTTGCGGTACACGCGAGTCGTGCCGAGGGGATTCCAATGCTGGTTATACGAGGAGCTCAGGTACTGGCGGGCCACAGCGTAGTTCTCGATGCTGTCGACTCCAGCACGGACAAAGCCTTCGATAATGGCCTCGGGGGTAGCACCGGCCAACGGACCGGGCGCACGCACCGGGGAGGTCTTCGAATCCTTCGCTCCCAGAGTGCTACTGTGCTGCGTCACGTGATCGTTCGAGGGAAGACCGGCACAGGAGCTGAGGAGCGCCGCCAGCGAGGCGACGCCCGCAGAGAGCGCAACGCGCCGAGAGAAAACAGCGCCCTGGGACATAGGGGTCAGACCTTCCTCTAGAACAGTGACGTTATGGCCGTCGCTCCCGTAGAAGTAACAGCGGAGTGAAAATATACGTTCCTCGATTGTACTGGCTAGGTACCTCGTGCACGCAATGTGACGGGGCACATTGCGCGTGCGAATCATCTATGGATTCCCTTTGATCGCCAGAAAAACATCGTGCTTCGTCGGGGTGGGAACACTCCCCCGAAAAAGGCAGGCCCTTGACGGTTTGGGTAAGGGTAGGAAGCTACCCTTCCTCACCCTCCGCGGTGTCCTTCTTCTGCCGCGGATCGATCGAGGGCAGGGTATCCTGCGCAATCGCGGGACGGTTAGTCGACGCTTCCGGTTCGCCGGTCGCCAGAACCGGGGACTCCCCGAGCGGAGCGCCGTGAACCAGCGGAAGGTTCATCGTAAAGCAGGCGCCGCGGCCCTTCTCGCCCCATGCCTCAAGCGTACCTCCGTGCAGGCGCACATCCTCAGCCGCAATCGACAGGCCCAAGCCGGTACCGCCCAGGGTGCGCTTACGCGAGGTATCGGCACGCCAGAAACGGTTGAAGACCTGAACAGCTTCGTCCTCGGACAGGCCGATACCGTGGTCGCGCACGGCGATACCCAGGTTCGTGGCGTTCGCATCGACATACACATCAATCGGCCGGGATTCGCCGTGCTCAATCGCGTTATACAGCAGGTTGCGCAGCACACGCTCAATACGCACACGGTCCATATCGACCATGATGCTCTCGTGGTTCGTGTGCACGTTCAACTTCGTGTTCGTCCGCTCCAGGTGCGGCAGAGCCTCCTGCAGAATATTCGACAGCACCTGGATGAAGTCCTCGGTATCAATCGTCAGCATTGCACTACCGGCGTCGAAGCGCGAAATCTCGAGCAGGTCGGCCAGCATCGACTGGAAGCGGTCCACCTGACCGTGTAGAAGCTCCACGCTTCGCACCTGCATCGGGGTCATGTTCTCACGCGAGTCGTAAAGCAGCTCGGTGCCCAGACGCACCGTGGACAGCGGGGTGCGCAACTCGTGCGACACGTCCGAGACGAAGCGCTGCTGCAGGGTCGACAGGCGCTCCAGCTGAACAATCTTCTCCTGCAGAGAATCGGCCATGCGGTTAAAGGAAATACCCAAACGCGCGGCCTGGTCCTCGCCCTTAACCGACACGCGCTGGTCCAAATCACCGGCGGCCAGACGCTCCGCCGTGATGGCGGTCTGCGTAATCGGGCGCACCACGAAGCGGGTCACGAACCACACCACGGACAGCACCACGGTCAGCAGGGCGCAGAAACCGCCGAACAGCACGAAGTTAATGTGCGCAATCGTCGCGGACGAATCGGTCATGTCGTACACGGTGAACAGACCGTAGTTAGGATTCTGCGCGATAGAAACGTGCGTACCCACGATAAGCACGGGGTAGGTGCGTTCGCGGTTATTCTCAAACGTTGTAATAGTGGAGGTCTGCCAATACACGCCGCCCCTATCGCGAACGGTGTTCTTGAAATCCGTGGGGATGCTCGACGAGTTCAGGGACTTATCGCTACTCTGCTCGGGGATAAAACCCTGCTTGCCTTGCCCCTCCAGCGGCACAAGGATCCAGCTACGTTTGCCGGATGCGCCGGCGTCCAAGACCGTCAGGGTACGGCTCACGTTACGACGAATCTCGCTGTCGCTTCGCATCTCGGAGGAATTCAGCACGCTCTGCACGTTACGGAAACCGCTAATCGACTCCTGAAGTGCCTGCGACTTCTGGTTCTCGAACAGGCTCGTTGCGATCTGGCTCGACAGGGACCAGCCCACCGCCAAGAAGCTCAGGAACATGAGCACGCCGGCGGTTGCCAATGCACGGAACTGAAGGGATTCACGCCAGAGCCTGCGCATCCGCTGCGGAATGTTTCGGCGCGGCTTGCGATTCTCCCGCGCCCGAGGGGTTCGGGTACGCGAAGAGGCGGAGGCAACCGCCTCCGCCGCCAAAGCGCCGTGCTTACGGCGCGACTTCGCAACAGACAATCAGGTTATCCCTTCGCCACTGTGGTGAGAGTCGTCGTGTGTTCCCGCTTAGTTTGCGGAGGAACCAACCAGTTCGGTCGGAATCTTGTATCCGACACCGCGCACTGTCTGGATAAAGCGATCCGCGCCCAGCTCGTCGAACTTTGCACGCAAGCGCTGGACGTGCACATTCACCAGAGAATCGCTCACGTCGGTGTAACCCCAGACCATGTCCAGCAGCTCCTGACGGCTCAGGGCCTGGCCGGGGTGGCGCACCAGGGCCGCCAAAAGATCGAACTCCAGCGGAGTCATCGGGACCTCGGTGTCGTGGTACTTCACCGTGCGGCCGTCCATATCCATGACGATATCGCCAATCGACACGACCAGCTGGCGGCTCTCACGCGGGCGCAGGCGGGTGCGGATGCGAGCCAACAGCTCGGCGTGCTTAAACGGCTTGGCAATGTAGTCGTCGGCGCCGGCCTCCAGGCCCTTCACCACGTCTTCGGTATCGCTCTTGGCGGTCAGCATGATGATCGGCACGTTCGAGGAACGGCGAATCTGCTGACACACCTCAATACCGTTCATTCCGGGAAGCATTAGGTCCAGAAGAACCAGGTCGGGAGTGGAGCGCATAAAGGTTTCAAAAGCGCGTGCACCATTCTCGCAAAAAACGGCGTTGAACCCCTCCTGTGCGAGCACAAGACCAATCATCTCCGCCAGGGCGTCATCATCATCAACCACCAGAATGGTGTGTGCGTCGCCTACGCTCACAGTACCTCCCTAAAGAATTGCCGAAATTACTTACACTAAAATGTCATTCCTCTAATCATACCCCGCACTCGCCCAGGGCTCGGGCACACTCTGTCACTCGCGCCAGAGAAGCCGTCGCCCCTGTGAGGCTCAGCGAGGCGTAGCCTCCGGCGGGCAGACGAGCGTCGTCGGGCATGAGGCCCACGGAACTCAGCTGATGGGCATCCAACCCCACCTCGCGCCACAGGTTGAAAAGGCATCGTGCCTGGTGAGGCACCATTTCCTCGGTGACGACCGGCAGCCAGATGCGGGCCCCCGCATCCACTAGCTGGGCGATAGGCTCCCAAGAGCGCGGGTCGCTCAGGGGCGGCACGTGCAGCGTTCCTGCCCCGCGCGGACGGGAACGGTCGGGGTGCAGCATCAGGGCGCAGGGCAGGGCGGGGTTGACTGCAGCCTGCATGGTTTTGAACATCTCGAGCGCGTCCAGGCTCGGGGCGGGCTTAACACTCACCTTCGGCGCGCGCAACGGCTTCACCCCGGTGCCGTCGATATTCAGGATGACCTGCAGGTTCAGGTCGGCGCACCGCTCCGTCAGGCGCCGGTACGCCTCGCGATAGACGTGTGGTTCAATTGCCGGCAGGGTACGGAAGCCGCTCACGGTGGGGATAGAGCCCTCCAGCAGGCGCTGAAATTCTGGCTCGTCAAATTGCACGGCCAGCGGCGCGGTCGGGGCTTGCAGGGCCTCCCGCAGGAGAATAAACCAGCGTTCCATACCCTCGAGGAAAGAATCCAGCAGATCGCGGCTCGCGCCGGCATCGCTCATCGCCCGTTCGCCACCAGGCAGGTACACCTGCGCGGCGAGGCTCAACGGACCGGTGAGCTGGATCTTGTAGGCGGGGCGGGTCGCCCTTTCTCCCCCAGTCTGCGTTGAGGTGCGGCGGCCCGAAGCGCGTGAGCCCACTCGGTCAGCCAGAAGATTGATATCCGAGAGCAGCCGGTCCTCGGCCAGAGCCGATTCGCGTGCACCGCGTCCGGTGCTGTGCACCATGCGCCAGCCGAAGGATGCACCATCAAAGGCGATTCCCTCGCAGATTGCCAGGGTGCGCGCGGTCGCGGTCCCCTTCCAGCCGGTGGCCGGCAGCTGCGGCAGATAGGGCAGATGTGGCGCTCCCAGTTCTCCCTCGATGCGGGCCATCGCCTCCGCCAGGGAGGTTCCGGGGAAGGGCCCGGTGCCGCTGGCGCGCACCAGAGGACGCTCGGCGGCGAGGGCCGCGAGCTCCCGCTCGTCCAGCTCGTCGCCCTCGGGGGTACGGTACTCGCCGGGCATCAGCAGACGTTGAGGCATCGGTTCCGGCGCGGGGCCTCGCCCGCCCCGGCGAGGGCTACTCTGCATGATCGGCCGAGGCGGGGTTCTCGCCCTGCTCGGAGTCCTGCTGCTCAGCCGCGATACGAATGTGGTGACGAATCACCTCAGAAATGATGAAGTTCAGGAACTTCTCGGCGAACTCGGGGTCCAGGCTGGACTCCTTCGCCATAGCGCGCAGACGGGCAATCTGAGCTTCCTCGCGGCTGGGGTCGCCCGCCGGCAGATTGTGCTTAGCCTTGAGCAGACCCACGCGCTTCGTGGCTTGAAAGCGCTCCGCCAAAATGTGCACGAGGGCCGCATCGAAGTTGTCGATGGAGCGGCGCATCGCGAAAAGCTCCTCGTAGACCTCGGGCGCAACCTCATCGCCCATGGAGGTGGCGTGAGGGTCAAATTCGCAGGACGTGTGTTCGGCGGTCATCGGTTTCTCCTCAGATTGGTTGTGGTCTTCTGTGCGTTGCTGCTGCGGTGTGGTTGGGGCAAACCGCGAGAGTATTTACTGCTGTGCCTTAGGCGCCCAGGGCTTCCTGAATATCCTCGCGGTTCAGGGAGTATGCGCGGGCAATCGTGGACTGGCCCAGCACGCGGGTGCCCTGGTAGAGCACCATGGTCTGGCCGGGAGCGACGCCCGAGAGCGGGTCCAGCAGGCGCACCACGGTCTCCAGGCGCAGCGCGTTCTCTTCTTCAGCTTCGGGGTCGGGGGCCCAGGTCAGGTACGCCTTGGCGCGCACCGGGTCGGCGTGGGCGCGCACCTGCGCGGTCACCTCAAACTCTTCGCTGCGAGCGCCTGGCTGCTCCGGTTCCTGCAGGAAGCGGGCTGCCTGATCCACCGGGACTCCCGCCCAGGTGGCGCGGATGCCGCGAATCTCGTCCACGGCCAGAAGCTCGCGGGATCCGACAATCACCTCGTTCTCTTTGGGGCGCACCTCCAGCACGAAGCGGGGCTTGCCGTCGGGGGCGGGGCGGCCCAGCGCCAGGCCCTTACGCTGACCGACGGTGTAGGCCTGAGCGCCGGGGTGCTCGCCAAGCACCTGGCCGCTCGTGTCCTTGATGAGGCCCGGGCGCATCTGGATGTGCTCGCCGAGCCACGCGCGGGTGTCACCCTCGGGGATGAAGCAGATGTCGTAGGAGTCAGGCTTCTTCGCCACGGAGAAGCCGCGCTCGGCGGCCTCGGCACGCACCTGTGCCTTCGAGGGGGTATCGGCCAGGGGGAACCAGGCGTGCTTGAGCTGCTCGTGGGTGAGCACGCCGAGCACGTAGGACTGGTCCTTGGCCCAGTCGGCGGCACGGTGCAGCTCACGGTTACCGTCCTCGTTCGTGATGACGCGGGCGTAATGGCCGGTCACCACGGCGTCGAAGCCGAGGGCGACGGCGCGTTCGAGCAGGGCCGCGAACTTGATCTTCTCGTTGCAGCGCATGCAGGGGTTGGGGGTTCGCCCGGCCTCGTATTCGGCGATGAAGTCGTCCACGACGTCTTCCCTGAAGCGTTCCGAGAAGTCCCAGACGAAGAAGGGAATACCCAGCTGGGAGCAGACGCGGCGGGCGTCCATGGAGTCTTCGAGGGTGCAGCATCCGCGGGAGCCGGTGCGCAGGGTTCCGGGCATGCGCGAGAGGGCCAGGTGCACGCCCACGACCTCGTGCCCCGCATCGACGGCGCGGGCCGCGGCCACGGCGGAGTCAACGCCGCCGCTCATAGCTGCCAGAATCTTCACTACGCTATTCCTCGTTTCCGTGGCCGAACCTTTCCGCGCGTTGCGCGGTGGGGTGTTCGGCCGGTCCTGTGTTGATGTCGTCTATACGCCGATGCTCTATCGGCTGCCTCGGATGTGCGGGTGCGCAGAGGCACGCGGGCCCGGGGCTGTAGCTACCTATTGTACGCAGGGCGACGCCCCGGTACCGGGCAGTGCACCCTCAGCGAACCTCCGGTCCAGGGGTGAGGTTCGGGGCTTCGGGGTGTTTTGGGCGGTTCCGGGGCGTTCTATGCGTGGATGCTTAGTGCCAGCGGGAGGCGTCCGGCAGCTGAGACGACAGCCCAGCCTTGGCGGCCTGGGTGTAGGCGGCGGGCAGGGCCGCGATGAGGCGCGCAATATCCGCGCCGGTGCTCGAGTGGCCGAGGGTGAAGCGCTGGGCGCTACGGGCGGTGTCCTCGTCCATACCCATGGCGATGAGCACGTGGGAGGGGCGGGTTACCCCGGCGTTGCAGGCCGAGCCGGTGGAGCTGCTGATGCCCTGCATGTCCAGCAGGAAGAGCAGGGTGTCGCCCTCTGCGTTCTCGAAGGTGAAGTGCGCGTTGCCGGGCAGGCGCTTCTGGCCGGGGTACTCCTCGGTGAGCGGATCCTCGCCGCTCAGGTGTGCCTGCGGAATGAGCGCGCTGACGGCGGCCACCAGTTCGTTGCGCAACGCGGCGATGCGGGCCGATTCCTGGGGCAGGTGCTCAACCGCGTGCACGGCGGCTTCTGCAAAGCCCGCGATGGCGGGTGCGTCGATGGTGCCGGAACGCACGGAGCGTTCCTGACCGCCGCCGTGGAGCACGGGGGTCATCTGCACGGCGCGGGTAGCAATCAGCGCGCCGATACCCATGGGGCCGCCAATCTTATGGCCGGAAATGGCGAGGGTGGTCGTGCCGCTGGCATGGAAGTCAATCGGCACAGCACCAAAGGCCTGCACGGCGTCCGAGTGCATGGGAATCCCGTACTCGGCGGCGATAGCGGCAATCTCGGGGATGGGCTGCACGGTACCCACCTCGTTATTGGCCCACATGACGGTCACGAGCGCGACGTCCTCGGGGTTCTTCTCGATGAGCTCGCGGACCGTCTGCGGGTTCACGCGGCCGCGTTCGCCCACGGGAATCCATTCAATCCGTGCGCCCTCGGCCTTTTCAAGCCACTCGCAGGTGTCTTCCACGGCGTGGTGTTCGATGGAGGAGACGAGAATTCGGGTACGCCGAGCGTCTTCCTCGCGGCGCTTCCAGTAGATGCCTTTGACGGCGAGGTTGTCCGCCTCGGTGCCGCCCGAGGTGAAAATAACCTCGGCGGGGTCGGCGCCAATGGCGCGGGCTATGCGTTCGCGGGCGTACTCGACGGTGGCTCGGGCGTCTCGGCCCAGGGCGTGCAGTGAGGAGGGGTTGCCGCCCGCGCGCATCTGTTCGACCATCGCGTCGATGGCGGAGGGAAGCACCTCGGTGGTTGCGGCGTGGTCAAGGTAGACGCGGCCGTTCTGGCGGTTGGTTTCTGCGCTCATGTGTTCCTCCTGCTTGCTCGCGAATAAAGGGGCGAGAATGAACGGGGGCGCGGCTGACCGGATGCACGCGCCGGGTGCACACGCCCACCTGGCTATTCTAGCGCGTCCCCCAGCTCGCGGCGGTCTCGTCCGCTCCCTACCTGATGCCCCGTTCGCTTTCGTCATGGGTTCCTCATGCGGCGGAGGCGACCGCCGAGCCCACCTGGCCGCGCGGTACACTTAGGAACGTGTTCAAGATTCTTTTCTATACCCCCGAGATTCCGGGTAATACCGGTAATGCCATCCGACTGGCCGCGATTACCGGTGCCGAATTGCATCTGGTGGAGCCGCTGGGTTTCAACTTCGATAACGCCCACCTGCGCCGCGCGGGCCTGGATTACCACGACCTGGCCGTGGTGACCGTCCACAAGACCCTCGAGGACGCCTGGCGAGCCCTCGAGCCGGAGCGCGTCTTCGCGTTCACGACCACGGCTTCGACCTCCTACGCGGATATCGAGTACCGTCCCGGAGACGTCCTCATGTTCGGCCCCGAGTCGGTGGGTCTGCCCGCCGAGGTACAGCGGGACGAGCACATTACCGAACGGGTTAAGATTCCCATGAAGCCTGGCCGCCGTTCCCTCAATCTGGCTAACTCCGCATCGATTGCCGTGTTTGAGGCCTGGCGCCAGAACGGATTTGAAGGAGGCGCCATCTAGCATGGCTACCGCACACCACGATTTGCCCGAGCACATGGTTCAGCAGATTCTGAGTTCTACCCCTCCCCTGGCCGAGCAGATTCGCCGGGATCCTGAGAATAAGGAGTACACCGAGCAGGGCTGGGAGCCGGTCTATTCGGCGTCACCTAGGGCACGCATCGTGGTGATTGGTCAGGCACCCGGCAGGGCCGCGCAGGAGAGCCGCATCCCGTGGAACGACCCGAGCGGTGAGAAGCTGCGCGAGTGGATGGGCGTGACAGACGAGCAGTTCTACAACCCCGAGCTCATTTCGCTGCTGCCGATGGATTTCTACTACCCCGGTAAGGGCGCGCACGGCGATAACCCGCCGCGTAAGGATTTCGCGCCGAAGTGGCATCCGCAGCTGCTGAATCTCATGCCGGACGTTCAGCTGATTCTGCTGGTGGGCGCGTACTCCCAGAAGTACTATCTGAACGGTAAGCGCGGTCCGAAGGCCGAACGTAACCTGACCGAGACGGTACGCGCGTGGGAGTCCTACCTTCCGAAGTTCCTGCCGCTCGTGCATCCTTCGCCCCTAAACTTTAGGTGGCAGGCGAAGAACCCCTGGTTCGAGCAGGAGGTCATCCCTGCCCTGCAGAAGCGCGTGGCAGAGATTCTCAAGAACGCCTAGCCTTCCCGCAAGGCCGTTCCCGTAGCGCTAATACGACGAAGCTCCCGGCCCTCACATCGAGGGTCGGGAGCTTCGTCTCTATTTGCTCTTCTACCCGCCCGTATTTGTCGGCTCGCATCCCCGTCGCAGAGGCGAGCGCCAAAGAGGCGGGTTAGCGCTACGAGCTGGCGCTGCCCAGGGTCACGGTGATGTCCTTGGTCGTCCCGCCGCGCTTAACCTTGAGCGTCATGTTCGAGCCGGCCGCCGCCGCACGTACCGTGCCGTTGAGCTCGTCGCTCTTCGTGATGGGGTGGCCGTCCGCCTCCACTACGATGTCGCCGGCACGCAAATCTGCCTTGGCTGCGGGGCTGCCGGAGGTCACAGAGCTAATCTCCACACCGCCGGAAATCAGCTTCGAGGAGCCGCTACCGGTGTCGGCGGGGCTGTTCTTAACGTTCGCACCCAGGTAACCGTGGGTGGCCTTGCCGTTAGCGATGATTTCGGAGGAGATACGCTTGGCGTAGTTCGAGGTAATCGAGAAGGCCATGCCGTCGGCGGTACCGCCGTCCTGGCTGGCCTGGCCCTGCGCGTTAATGCCGACCAGTTCTCCCTTGAGGTTGACGAGCGGGCCACCGGAGTTACCGTGGTTGATGGGGGCGTCAGTCTGAACCATGGGGATGTAATTCTGGCCCTTCTCGTCGGCAGGCTGCACGCGGTTCGCGTTCGACACAACGCCGGAGGTGACCGTGTCGGTGCGGCTATAGGGTGCACCGAGGGCCACCACGACCTCGCCCGAGACCAGCTTCGAAGAATCTCCCCAGGTGATGGGCTGCAGGTCAAGACCGGAAGAGTTAATCTTCAGGACGGCCAGATCGGAGGCTTCATCGCGCCCCACGATCTTGGCGGTGCGCACCGTACCGTCGTTCAGGCGCACCTCGACGATGGAGGCTTCCCTGTTAGAGAAAACCACCACGTGGTTATTCGTCAGGATGTGTCCTTCCTTGTCCAGAACGACGCCGCTGCCGCCGCCGGCAGTGCTCGACCCGTCAGATGCCACGATGCTAACGGTCGAGGGAAGAACCTTCTTCGCGGTCTCGGCGACGCCGGTGACAGTCGACGAGTTGCTGATGTTGGAGCTCACCGACCCACGAGAGGAGCTCGAAGAGGAGGAACCGGCCGAGGCGGTGAAGGACCCGACGCCGGCGCCCACGCCGCCACCCACGAGGGCCGCGAGCACGGCCGCAGTGAGAACAACTCCGCCGCCGTAACGCTTGCTCTTCTCCGGGGCGGGGGAAGCTACCGTAGCGGTCGCACGATACCCGTAGCCGTTCTGAGGGTACGCCTGCGAGTAGCCGTTTTGGGAGGCCTGGTACCCGGCCTGCTGATAACCCTGGTAATTGGGTTGCCCGTTTACGCTCTGCAGAGGCCGTGTCGCGTCGGAGAGGCCGTCGTTGCCGCCCGGAGACCATCCGGTGTTCTGAGTCATGGGTTTGTTCTCCTTGAAGTCTACCCGTGCGTCGTTCGGGCGCACTATCTCTATCTACTGTAGAGGGTCTTTTGTGCCGTTCGATGCTTTTTCACTGTCGCTCAGCGTAGAGTTCCCTGGGAATTTTCTGAGTGTCGGCTTTTCCCCGCGCTACCCGCGAAGTGCCCGCAAATGAGAATCTAGCGAACGGCAATCTACACAGCGGTGCCCGCCTCTACGCACAGCTGAAGCACAGAGAAGACCCGTAGCGTGGAGGGCAGATGATAAACGAAGGAGGAACTCCAGTGATTGCAACCATAATCTTTTGCGCCGTATTGGTTTGCTCAATCGGCATCGGTGCCGGTGTGGTGGCCTGCTGCTCAGGCATGGTGTACCGCCGCCAGCAGGAGGAACAACTCCACGAGCGACACCAGAGCGCGGCCATCTCTAGATAGCGTTGGCCAAGACGACGGATAAGGCTCCACCGTCGAACGAGTTTTCCGGTACGGGAGTTGAGAGACCCGTAACGGATGGGGGTGTATCCCCGAAAGTGTCCTTCGGCTCGGGTGAGGCCGAGCCGGGACATATGTGTTAAGTGATGAGTGATGAGGATGCGGTCCCCACCCCGAATACGGGTGGGGGCCGCTTCTTTGTTTGGGCTCGTACCTGCGTTAGCTCCGCGTCCCGGGCTCACCCGCTCCGCAGGATGGCTCGGGTATCGACTCTTAGCAGGCGGCGGATTCACACGCTCCCGAGCACGGCGGGGCATGCTGGGCTATCGTAAAGACATGAGTACTTCCTGCGCCGCGTTCGCTCTTCTCGCCACGCTACCTTCGCTATCGGTGGCGGGCCCTGCACCCCTGTACACCCTCCTCGGGGGCGTACTCGCTATCACCCTTGTCGTTCTGCTGGTTAGCCTCCGTGCCCAGAAACGGCGGGGCAAAAACGACGCGCAGCAGAATCAGCGGATGTCGCCTCCGTACAGCCCGTACCCGGCGAGCGCACCGCAGGCGCCTCCCCATGCTCCGGGACAACCCCAGCACGGGTACCCTTCGCAGGTTCAGCCTCCGCAGGCGCAGAACCAGCAGGGTCAGCCCGTCCGGGGTGCCGTCAGCTATCCGCAGCAGTACCTGCCGAATCCGCAGCCCTCGAGTGCCCCGCAGGGTACCACCCCGGCTAACGACGCACAGCAGAACCGTGTTGAGAGCACCGCAGCGAAGCAGGGGGTGCCCTCCCCGCTCGCTCCCCTTCAGATGGAAAGCCCCGCTGGCGCTCAAGAGGCCGGTGTGCGCGAAGAATCCCGGTCGGAGGAGGCCGTTCGGCAGGAGGCCACTCCCCCGAACGGAACGGCTCAGCAGGAAGAAACTACGCAGAAGGACGAGGCCGACCAGCCCAAGCCTGCGCCTTCCGACCCTTTCTCTTTGAGCACCAACTTCAAGCTCATTCCCCCTCTAGAGAACGCGCAACGCAGCCGCTACCCCATGGTGCTTTCTGTCAGTAAATCTGAGGATGAAGTCTTTACGCTGCCGTCGATTAGCGGTGTGCCGCAGCACCTGCTGGTCGGTACGCAGGAGAATCATGTTCCGCTGAATCAGCGTCCGCGCCGGGAGCAGGTCAGCATCCTGGAGAACTACCTCATGCGTGCGGTCATGAACCTGCAGACGCTCGAGCGTGCACAGGTTTCTCCGTTGCACAGTTTCAAGGAGACTGCCCAGGCTGACCGCACGGTACTTGCCGCCGAGCTGGAAGAAACCATCCGGGTATCTCGGCTGAAGCTGAGCGGGGCGCTAGAGTTTTATACGTCCCTGCCCCGTCTGGCGGATACCCCGGGCTCTTTCGCTTTTGCCCGTGACCACGCGCTCTCTTTGAGCGCCGCCGTCATTAGCCTGACCGAGGAGTGCTTTGAGCGTACCTTCCGTTGGCGCCTGCTGGAGGATAGCCTCCCGGATTCTTTGAGCGACCGTCTCTACGCGGTGCGTTATCTGCGTGAGAGCGCCCAGAAGCTGGCGGCTTTTGTGGAGCTGAGCGAATTTGACCGCGCTATGCAGCTTGCCGAGACCTGGAAGAAGACTGTTCGTAAGGATTCGAAGATCGATGAGGCCAAGGTCTGGAATGAGATGACCGAAGTCGCCTTTGACGTTCTGCCCGAGTTGCGAGAGCGGGCGTTGAAGGGCGTGCAGTCCACGTTGGAGTTTAGCGAGCTTTTCTACCGCACTGGCGAGGACGGTGTGCACCGTATGCTCCGCCCAGAGCAGCTGAGCGAGTTTGAGCTCAAGGGCGTGCAGTCCACGCTGGAAGAGCGCCTGGAGAAGGTGCGTCTTGAGCTTCAGGATGCGGAGTTCTGCGCCGCGGTCTTGGGCCTGCAGACGAACGCTGTCATTGAGTTCCTGGAGGAGCTTCTGCAGGTTGAGCGGGACGGCGTTCTGACCGAGGTTGTGACCGATTTGCGGGCGCTTGCTCATGACTCGCCAGACCTTGCCGAGCAGCCTATCCAGACGTCGATGTTCAGCCGCGAACAGTACGCCCCGGATGGGGAGGATCTGCCGACCATTGGCGAGCGCATCCGTTCCCTCTCGAGTGTTCCCGAGGTTCTGGCGTTCGTTCACTACGAGGGACCGGTGCTTCTGGTGGGCGTCTCGGATCCGTATAAGGCGTTTTCCGGGGAAGGCTCCTTCGAGGGTCTGCTTTCGGAGGAGAAGAGATTATCTTCCATGCCGTTGTCTGTGTTGCGCACCCATTCGCGGCTTCTGAAGCAGGTGCTTCGTCTGCAGAACCTGCGTTTGAAGCTGGTGTGGGTGAGTAGCTGTAGCGGCTACATGCCTTTGAGCCTGGTTGAACGGTATTTCGTCGGCCCCTCTGCCGCTGATGAGGATTTGAAGGAGCTGACCGAAAATATTGAGGCGCTCGCTGAGCTTCTGGACGCCCGTTCTAATTCCCAGGTGTATAAGGGCCGTGGCGTGCCGACTACGCCCTTTTTGTGGTCGCAGATGCGGAAGCAGGCAGATCGCAGTTCTAGGTTGCTGAATACTGTGCAGTTCTTGGGCTGGATGTTCGCCTCGTCTTCGCGGGTTAAGGTGGTGAACGGCATAGCACAGAGCATCCACGATGTTGATGCCGCGGAGGTCGTTGAGTACCTGATGAGCAATCTGAAGATTGCGCGTCGGCGCTAATCGACTGAATAGCCGGTGAGCCGGGGTCTGGCGGGAGGCTAGACACCGGCCCACCTGTATGCCGGCTTTCCTGTATAACCCTGGGAAGACGGTGAGCGGGTGGCAAACAACCGCACAATATTGTGGTCTTATTCGCTGAAGGCTTCGTATCATCGGCCCTTGGCCGCGGGGCAAGCTGCCGGGCTGTTAGCTGGGTCGGTTGCTGGGCCGCGGTTACACTAATAGTGTGACCGGTGTTGAGGGTACGCAACGACCGCTACCTGCACGAACGAGCACATAAATACGTCACGATAACGGAGGAAATAGCATGACCAACCACGCCCCCGCGCGCTACTCTCGCAGCGTCTGCTAGTGGGAGCCGTTAGCAATCATGCCCCTTGACCAGTATTCGTGGCAGCAACAGGTCAAAGCCCTCGAAAACTACCTCGTGCACGCCGTGCTGAACCTGCAGACGCTTGAGCGTGCGCAGGTTTCTCCCCTGCACTCCCTAAAACAGACGCCGAACGCATCGAAGGAACTTCTCGCGACTGAGCTGGAGCAGTCCATTGAGCAGAACCGCATGCGGCTTAGCGAAGCCCTGAAGTACTACGCTTCCCTCAATAACCTCGAAGGAAAGCCGGATTCCTTTGCGTACGCCCGAGACCGTTCCCTCGCATTGGCGTCCTCAGTGGTGACGGAGACGGAGCGGTGCTTCGAGCGCACCTTCCGTAGCCGTCTGCTGGAGGGTACCCTGCCCGCCGATTTGAACGACCGCCTCCATGCGGTGCGCTACCTGCGCGAGAGCGCGCAGAAGCTGGCGGCCTTCGCGGAGCGGAAAAATTACGATCTCGCGGTGGATCTCTCCCAGACCGTACTGGCTAACCGAGCTCAGCAGTATAAGGCGTCGAATGGCGGTGGGCTGGGTGAAAAGGATGAGAGCAGAAAGCTCTGGGATGCCACGATTCAATACGCTACGAATCTTCTTCCTGCTCTGCGCGAGCAAGCCCTGCTGCTAGTTCAGTCCGTATTGAAGTTCACCGATCTGTTCTACCGCACCGGTCGGGACGGCATCACCAAATTTTTGCGCGTCGAGAATCTGAACGAGTTTGAGCTGACGGGTATGCGAGCCACTCTCGAGGAGAGTCTCGATGCGGCACGCCAACAGTTGCAGGACGCCGAGTTCCTCGCAGCCGAGCTAGACATTCATGTGCGCGAGACCATCGAGGCGATGAACCTTATCCTCGCGCTTGAGGGTGAGGGAATCATCGAGGAGATGACCGCCGACCTTCGCCTGCTGGCTCAGCACGACCCAAAGACCGCGGAACAGCCAATCATGATTCCCAACCATGTAGAGGATTGGGATCATCCCGGTCCCTATTCCCTTATCACCATCGAGAAGCGCATCCAATCGCTAACGGGGTTCCCCGATATCATCCGTTTCCTGCACTACGAGGGGAAGCTCTTGCTCGCGAATCCCGGCTCCGCGTCCCCGGCTCGTCCCGAGCAGATGCCCCTCCCCCTGCTACGGGCTCACGTACGTCTACTCCGCCAGACGGTACGTCTACATACCGTGCAGAGGCAACTGACCTGGCTCGTAAGTTGCGATGGATACCTGCCTCTTTCTCTCATCGAACGCACCGCTTGTGGCCCGTGCGCAGACGATACCGAGAGCGTTGGGGTGCTTCACACCGTTGAGGCGCTGGAAGACCTCGTCGAGGCTCGCGAATCTTCCCGCCCCGTTGCGGCGGGTGCTTTCCCCTCGCTCCGCGACGCGTGGGAGCAGGCTCAGGAACTCATCCGTGATGGTGAGAGAAGGCTGAGCACCGCCAAGATGCGGGGCTGCGCGCTCGTATCTACGGTGAGCATCTCCGACGGAAAGGTAGGTACCGTGTACGGCTCGGATGCTCGGGGCGTCCCGCATTACCTTCTTATGAATCGCAAGCAGGCAAGGGATTCTCACCGCTAACAGTCAAAGTAAACGATCAGTAAACAGAGTTCCAATATTCGGGTCATATTCGCTGAAGGCTTCGTATCATCGGGCCTTGACCGCGGGGCCGCGGTTACACTAATAGTGTGACCGGTGTTGAGGGTACGCAACGACCGCTACCTGCACGAACGAGCACATAAATACGTCACGATAACGGAGGAAATAGCATGACCAACCACGCCCCCGCGCGTTACTCTCGCAGTCAGCGCCCGCGCCTACGCACCGTAGTGGGTGCCACAGCGCTGGCAGCAGGTCTGTCCTTCGCCCCCGTCGTGGCCCCGGCCGGTTCGGCGTTCTTTACCGCAGCCGGCCCCTCGGCCGCACAGGCCGCTGACCCCATGCAGATTACCGGTACCCGCATCTACGACACCACGAATTCCCTGGGCAATACCTCCACGCTGAGTTCCAAGATTTCGGCTCTGTCGAAGAAGCACAACGTGGACCTGCACGTGGTGACCATCGATAAGTTTGAGAACCCCTCGGGTTCCCAGGCGTGGACCAAGGCCCTGGCTACGAAGAACAACTGGGGCTCGGCCGACGTTGTGCTGGTGATTGCCACCGAAAGCCGCCAGGCGTATTTCCTGGCCGGTAGCACGAAGACCCTGTCGAGCGATCAGCAGACGAAGGTGTACCAGAACTACATCAAGCCGAAGCTGCAGAACAGCGATTACTCTGGCGCAGCGTTGGCCGCGGTCGAGGGTATCGAGGCTCAGAAGGGCGGTAGCTCTTCGAGCGTGGTGACCGGTGTGCTGGGAGTCGGTGCGGTGGCTGCCGTTGGTGGTGGCGTGTACGCGGCTCGTCGCCGTAAGCGTCGCAAAAACGCCCCGCAGCAGAACACCTATAACGCTCCCCGCCCGGTTCCGCGTCCGCAGGTCCCGGAGATTCCTCTGGAAGAGCTGCGCACCCGCGCCGGTAGCGCCCTGCTACAGGCCGACACCACGATGAGTCGCGCCAAGCAGGAGCTGGAGTTTGCACGCGCCCAGTACGGCGATCAGCAGGTCGCCCGCTTCGAGAAGGAAATCGCCCGCGCCGAAGAACTGATGCGCCGTTCCTTCCAGCGTCAGCAGCTGCTGACCGACAGTATTCCCGACACCGAGGCGGAGCAGCGCGCCTGGTTGAGCGAGATTATCGATAACTCCCAGGCCGTGGCCCGCATCTCGCAGGAGCAGGACGCTCAGCTGGCCCAGATGCGCGACCTTGAGCAGCAGGCCCCCCAGGCCATCGCTGCGCTGAACGAGCACCTCCCGCAGGTGCGTAGCACGGTGGCGGAGTGCTCCGCCCGATACGCCCAGATGAAGGAACGCTACCTACCCTCGGCTCTGGAGCCCATCTCGAAGACCGCTGCTCTGCTGGAATCGAACCTGGCTCTGTGCACCGATGAGCTTCAGAAAGCACAGCAGCTGGTGGATACCAACCGAGCCGAGGCCGTTGCGCACCTGCGCTCTGCCGAGGAAGCCTCGGCACAAATTCTCATGCTGTCCAATGCGGTGACGAACCGCAACAACGAGCTCAACGCGGCTCAGGAGGCTTTGAGTACCGACCTGCTGAGTATTCAGCGCGACGTGGCCGAGGCCAAGAGCCTGGCCATGTCCCAGGGTCGTTCCGACCTGGCCGCCGTGGCTGCCGGTATGGAAGCGGTCCTCGGACAGGTGACGCAGAGCTCCACCGCCCGCCCGAACGACCCGCTGGCCCTGGCCAATCAGCTGCGTCAGCTCTCGAGCGAGCTGGACAAGTCGATGACGGAAATGCGCGCCACCCGCGACCGTTCCCGTGCGGCAAGCCAGACCCTCGATCGCACCCTCCGCTCCGCGCACGCCGCGGTGACCGGTGCCCGCGGGTACATCGATAATCGTCGCGGCGCCGTGGGCCCCACGACCCTGACCGCGATCTCCGAAGCCGAACGCCACCTCATGAACGCCAACCGGATGCGTAACTCCAACCCGTTGGAGGCTCTGAACGAGGCCAACATGGCCCTTCAGCAGGCCAACGACGCGCAGAACCGCGCCGCCCGCGAGATGGGCCAGTTCTCCGAACGCTCCAGCGGTGGCGGCGGTAATAGCTGGGGTAGCGACCTCGCGAAGGGCCTGCTGCTGGGCGCCATCCTGAACACCCTGGGCTCCGGCTCAACCCACAGCTGGGGCAGCAGCTCCGGCGGCTCCTCCTCCGACGGCGGTTGGAGCGGCGGCGGCTTCAGTGGCGGCGGAGGCGGCGACTGGGGTAGCGGCGGTGGCGACGGCGGTAGCTTCTAGTTCACCCAATTCACCCAAAGTTTAGATTGAGGTCATCGGGCGTGCATGGTTTTCACAGCCCACGCCCAGAAACCTCTCACATAATAAGTTGTACGGGCACGGCTCACGAGGAGCGTGGCGCTCCCCCGCAGCCCGTTGAACAGAAAGTAGGAAATCATGGCTAAGCAGACTATCTTCGGTCGAATCGCACAGCTGGCGAAGGCAAACATCAACGCCCTGCTCGACGCTGCCGAGGACCCGCAGAAGATGCTGGACCAGATGGTTCGCGACTACACCAACAGCATCCGTGAGGCAGAGGCCGCCGTCGCCCAGACCATCGGCAACCTGCGACTGCTGGAGAAGGACCACGCAGAGGACCTCAAGGAAGCCCAGGAGTGGGGCGCCAAGGCTCTGGCCGCCTCCAACAAGGCAGATGAGCTTCGCACCGCTGGCGACACCGCTAACGCTGACAAGTTCGACAACCTCGCCAAGGTTGCTCTGGGCAAGCAGATGCAGGCTGAGAAGGCTGCACAGGCCCTCGAGCCCCAGCTGGCTTCCCAGACCCAGGTCGTGAACCAGCTCAAGGACGGTCTGGACAAGATGCGTACCAAGCTCGACGAGCTGAAGTACAAGCGCGACGAACTGACCTCGCGTCAGAAGACCGCCACCGCTCAGAGCCAGGTCAACGACGCTCTGAAGGCCTTCGACGTGATGGACCCGACCAGCGAAATCTACCGTTTCGAAGAGAAGGTCCGCCGCGAAGAGGCACGCGTCATTGGTCAGCAGGAGCTGGCATCCTCCTCGCTGGACGCACAGTTCAACACCCTGGAGGAGATGGGTCGCCAGAACGAGCTCGACGCCCGCCTGGCCGAGCTGAAGGCAAAGCAGACCCCTGCTATCGGTGGCGACACCCCCACCCAGACCCTCTAATCCGGTAGCGCGCCGATAGGCGCCTCCCTGTAGGTCACATACAAGAACCGCCCCGCTCCTGAAAAGGAGCGGGGCGGTTCTTTATGCTTTAGGGGCCGTACGCCTTAGTTAGCGTAGATGTACAGGTAGCCTGCCATAGCGTCGCGGGTGATGGCTGCCGAAGAGGTGGAGCCGGTACCGATGCCGTTCGAGGCGGCCCAGGCCAGGGCCTGCGATGCGTAGCCGCCCTGAGCCTGTGCCGGGGAGCCGGCCGCACGGTACATGAACTCGGCCATGGTGGACTCGGTGACGGCTTCCAGAGGACGGAAGTCGCTACCGGTGATACCCTGCTGGCTCAGCCAGTAAATCTCCTTGTACGCGGGGTGGTTAACCGGAACGTCGCTGAACGGCGAAACGGCCGGTGCGTTCACGGCGGGGCGACCAGCCACGCGGTACAGGTAGGTTGCCAGCTGCGCACGGTTGACCGATGCGTTCGGGCGGAAGGTGCCGTCCGCGAAGCCGAGCATGATGCGGTGATCAGAGTTCCAGCTGATCTCGTTGTAGTTCGGGTTCGAGTCGGACAGGTCGCTGTAGCCCAGCGCGGGGGTCTTGCCCGCGAAGTCCAGCGAGGAGGCCAGGATGTGCGGCAGGTCGTAGTCGTGGTGGCTGAAGCCGTCAATCAGCTTCACGCGGGCGTCAGAGAAGCCTGCGCCAAGGTATGCGTTGTAGCCGGACTCGACGGCGCCTCGTGCGCTCCAGGTAACGGGGTTGGTGTTACCGGAGGTGTCATTCGCGCCAACCCACCAGTACATCGGGGATGCCTTGGTGGTTGCGTCAGCGTCCACCGATCCGTCCGAGTCGCCGCCGGCGACCATGATGGAGCCACCGCCCTGACGCCAGGAGGTGTTGTGATCGGTCAGCTCGTAGGTGATGAACTCGGCGCCACCGGAGTAACCCATGGTCCACACCTGGGAAGCGTCCAGGTTGTTCTCGCTCACGAAGGACTTCGCGAAGGAACGGAAGAATTCGCCGTTGGCGTCCATGTCTTCCCACCAGGTGATGCCGTCACCGGATGCGTTGGTGTCCGGGGAAATGACCGGTACAAACACCATGTTGCGGGCGTTCGCGATCTTACCCATGGCGGCGAGCATGCCCTCGTCGGGGGTGTAGACCTTGGACTCGTCACGCTGCCAGTAGTCACCGTCGAAGTAGAAGACCACGCCGACGGGCTTGGAGTAGTCCAGGTTGTTCGCGTACACGTGGTACTGCGAGGTGGTGCCGGCCGGGGAAGTGTAGCTCTGGTAGGTTGCGGAGCTCATGGTGCGGGCACGCTGGGTGCTCTGCTGCTTCTGCTCAGCCTTCTGCTCGACCTTGGGGGCGGCGGTTGCCTTACCCTTGGTGAGCGAGTTGCTCAGAATCTGCGAGAAGTTGTAGTCGAAGTGGCCCGAGCCGTTCAGAACGGTTGCGGAGGCGTTGGTGTAGCCAGCGTTGCGGTAGGCGTTGTAGCCGCCCTCAACGGCGCCGCGAGCGCTCCAGGTCTGCGGGTAGGTCTCGCCGGTGCCGTCGTTCGAGTTTGCGTACCAGAACATCGGCTGGGACTTCAGCGCCGCGGAGGGGGTGCCCTCGTCCAGGCCACCGCCAGCGACCATGATGGAGCCACCGCCATTGCGCCAGGTCTGGGGCTTGGTGTTCAGCTCGTAGGTGATGAACTCGGCGCCACCGGAGTAGCCCATGGTCCACACGTTGGAGGAGTCCACGCCGTTAGCCGCGATGAAGGAAGACGCGAAGGAGCGGAAGAACTCACCGTTGCGCTCCATGTCCTCCCACCAGGTCACACCGCCGTCGTAACGGTTGGTGTCCGGGGAGATGACGGGCACGAACAGCATGTTCTGTGCAGCGGCGGAGGCAGCCATATCGGCCAGCTCGCCGGAGGGGTCGTAGACCTTGGACTGGTCGTTGCGCCAGTAGTCACCGTCGAAGTAGAAGACCACGCCAACGGGCTTGGAGAAGTCCACACCCTCAGCGTACACGTGGTACTGCGAGGTGGTGCCCGCCGGGGAGGTGTAGGACAGGAAAGTCTGGTTGGTGCGGGATGCGGGAACGGTGCTGCCGGCAACGGTGGACTGTGCCGCCTGAGCGGTCTGGGCGTTAGCAACCTGCGAGAGAGTGGGCTCGGTGACCACGGGAGCGGTCTGGGTAGCCTGTGCCGACGGGGTAGCCTGCGCGGACTGCGCGGACTGGAAGGTGGCGGGGGTGGTCTGCTGATTTACCTGCGCGGGCTGGGTTGCCTGTGCAGTGTAGGTCTGCTGGATGGGCTGGACCTGGTTGGTTGCGGGAGCCTCAGCCTGCTGGCGAACCTGCACAGCCACCTGCGAAAGAGTGGACTGGGCGGTCGCGGTAAAGAGCGAGCCCTGGGGTGCGCCGCCGGGGATGTCCTGTACGACGGGAGCGAACGCGGATGCGGGAGACAGCAGGGTGCTACCGAGCACGGTGGGAACGGCAATAGCCGCGAGAGAGCCTGCCTTAACGGTGCGGGGGCGAAGTGCCATGGGGTGTCCTCGTTGTTGGTGTTTCTGGGGCGTGAACGCCCGTGAGTGGTTGAGTGATAGGTGATCTATAGGTGAGAAGCCTATAGGCGGTCGGCCTGCGGTTTTGGCACCGCTTTGGTTTGTCCATCACCATCCCGTGCTCGTGGCGGGGATGTCCTCATGCGATGGTTTGTGCGGGGTCAGTCCGATGACCTGCGCGGCGGACCGTGGTAACCATGTACTCAAAGCTACCAGGTCAAAAAGCCTTTTCTAACGGTTTTTTGGAGCATTTTTACCCCCTCGCAAAATACTAACCCTAAGCCTGAACTTTTTCTAAGGTTTAAATTGAGAATGACATGGGTTCAACCGACGGTTGAATGAGGGGGTTTGCCTTGATTTTTCGCGGTTTTTGAGCGTTTTTTGAGCTCTATTCAAAAACATTCACTCCAGGCTTTAGAGTTTTATTGTGAGGACAATCACTTTCCGAGTTAATTTTTGCGGTTTTTAGCCATTTTTGCACCAAAATCCGCAGAATTCCGGGGTAAATCGACTGATTTCTCAACCGGGAATATAGAGAACCTATCGCATATTCCGGTTCTGGCATGAGGTAAAAATGTCCTTTCGGGGAGTTCATAGCAGCTCACCGACCCCCATGCGCACGATTCCGAGTGCCTCGACAAGGAGGCATTCTGACTCCTTCGAACTCCTTCGAGGAGCCGCCCCGAAGCCCCAATTTTCCCCACCGTCGATCCGATCACTACTGGTCCGACTGGCAAACTCAGAGCATCTGG
>SKEH01000483.1_pt1 | contig 23928 bp, 14 predicted proteins | sample 4826571 | NCBI WGS metagenome assembly SKEH01 (sample SAMN11008814, study PRJNA524170) | human gut metagenome | biome: Human fecal sample; material: Feces; isolation source: fecal sample from pouch patient p29 | host: Homo sapiens | place: Israel: Tel-Aviv | collected 2016-09-14 | reverse complement strand
CCAATAATCTCATCAAAGTCATTAAGAGAAATGCCTTTGGTTTCAGGAACTTTGAAAACTTTAAAAAACGGATTTTGATTGCATAGAACAGTGAAAAGGGCTGGGGAGAGCCCTTTTCAGCTTATCTCCTAAAAACAAGAAAGAGATAAAGAAAGAGAGAGCGAAGTTCGTCCTCTCTAGGTGTTAGCTTTTCATCTACCCACTACAGTTGACAAAGAGCCTTATCGCGGGTTATTTCATGGCTTTTACTTACTCTTTGGATGACTTTGCTGTAACCTTTTTCGTAACAGGAAATGGCTATTCAAATCTTTCGGTTGAAATCTACTCAAGGGCTCGACAAGGTATTTCTTTGGAAATCAATGCCTTGTCAGCGGTTGTGTTCCTTTTCTCTATCTTGTTGGTAGTGGGTTATTATTTCCTTTCACGTGAAAAGGAGGCCAACTAATGAAACGACTGTATTCATTTTTTGTAGGTATTGTAGCTATTATTCTTGTTTTATGGGGAATCAGCTACAAGTTAGAAGATAATTCGACACAAGGAACGATAGATAAATTGGTTATCTATAATTGGGGCGATTATATTGATCCTGAATTACTAGATGAATTTACTGCCGAGACAGGAATTCAGGTTGATTATCAGACTTTTGATTCCAATGAGTCCATGTACACAAAGATCAAGCAGGGGGGAACAATCTACGATTTAGCAGTTCCATCAGAATATATGATTTCCAAAATGACGGAAGAAAATATGCTGGTTAAGCTCGATAAGTCTAAAATCGAAGGTTTGGAGAACATTGACCCTCAATTTATGGGATTGAGCTTTGATAAGAATAATGACTATTCTATCCCCTACTTCTGGGGAACCTTGGGGATTGTGTACAATGATACTATGGTTGAAAATCCTCCTCAAGAGTGGGAAGACCTATGGTCCGACGAATACCGTGATAACATCATGTTAATTGATGGCGTGCGTGAGGTTATGGGCTTTGGTCTACAATCCCTAGGTTATAGCCTGAATTCTAAAAATCCTGTAGAGATTGAAGAAGCAGCTGAACATCTCTACAACCTGACACCAAATATCAAGGCTATTGTTGCTGACGAAATAAAGGGCTATATGATACAAGATGCAGCAGCCATTGCGGTGTCTTTCTCAGGTGAAGCCAGTGAAATGTTGGATGGAAATGAACATCTTCACTATGTCGTGCCATCGAAAGGATCGAATCTTTGGTTTGATAACATGGTAATTCCCAAATCAGCTAAAAACATTGATGGCGCCTATGCTTTTATGAGTTTCATGCTCCGTCCTGAAAATGCATTGCGTAATGCAGAATACGTGGGTTATTCCACTCCAATTCCTGCAGCCAAGGCTATGTTGGATGAAGAAACACAAAGTGATGAAGCTTTCTATCCTTCTGAGGAAACGATGAAGCAGATGGAAGTTTATGATAATTTAGGAAAAGAACTACTTGGTACTTACAATGATTTGTACCTCCAATTTAAAATGTATCGTAAATAATTTGATTGGACAGGTAGCAACATAAATATAAGAATGGGAGTGAGGTTCTTTACTAAGTACTTATTGCTCCCATTTTTTTGGCGTGTATACCATAGAAATAATGGAAAGGAAGTTCCAATGGAAAATCACCGGAAAGAAGTTAGTTTTATTTCGCAATCAATCATCTATTCGGTTCTGCTTGGTATTATAGTTGGTATTGCTGCTGGTTTAGTGGTTGTTGTATTTCGCTTAGCCATTGAAAAACTATTTGGTGTTTTTTCACACCTCTATCCTCTGGCAACAGACAATCCAATCTATTTACTTCTTATTGGGGGGCTTTATCTGGTTATAGCTTTACTTGTTGGCCACTTGATTAAGTACGAACCCAATGCAAAAGGTTCCGGAATTCCTCAAGTTGAAGCGGAACTAAAAGGATTGATGGATTTAAGTTGGTGGTCAGTTCTTTGGAAAAAATTTATCGGTGGCGTTTTATCCATTGCATCGGGCTTAATGCTGGGTCGAGAAGGTCCCAGTATTCAACTAGGTGCTCTAACAGCTAAAGGTGTATCAGTTCTTCTTAAATCCAGTGAAATGGAAAGAAGGAGTTTAATTGCTAGTGGTGCCGCGGCTGGTTTGGCAGCGGCTTTCAATGCCCCAATAGCTGGACTTTTATTTGTTGTAGAGGAAGTCTATCATCAGTTTTCGCGGCTGGTTTGGGTCTCAGCCTTAGCTGCTAGTATCACTGCAAACTTTATTTCCTTACATGTTTTTGGATTAACACCTGTTTTGCACATGCCGGAAGATTTGCAGCTACTATCTCTTGACCAATATTGGATCTATATCTTACTTGGTATTTTCCTTGGGCTTGCTGGATATGTATATGAAGTTGTTATCCTCAACATACAAGTTTTCTATACCATGCTTGCAAAAATCATTCCTCTCCCAGCTCCGTATTATAGTGTATTTGCCTTTTTGTTCATCATGCCGATTGGTTATTATTTCCCTAATCTATTGGGTGGCGGGCATCATTTGATTTTAGAGCTTCCACATCTGGATCAAGGGCTACTGACATTAGCAATCTTGATTTTAATACGATTTGTATGGAGTATGATTTCTTATGGTTCTGGTCTACCAGGGGGGATCTTTTTGCCTATATTAACCTTAGGAAGTCTCCTTGGTCTATTTGTTGCACGGTTCTTCCTTGATATTGGTTTCATCAGTCAGGACCAGATGCTATTGTTTATTGTATTGGGGATGGCAGGCTTCTTTTCAGCGATTTCCAAAGCCCCTCTAACTGCTATTATTCTAGTAACTGAAATGGTAGGAAGTTTGAATCAATTGATGGTCATTGGGTTGGTGGTTTTGAGTTCCTATGTGATAATGGACATCTTAGGTGGCGCGCCTGTCTACGAAGCGATGTTGGAAAAAATTCTGCCAGAAGAAGTAGAACAGCAAGAACATATGACCTTAATAGAGGTTGTTGTCAACGAAACTTTGGATCAAACCTTTGTAAGTGAGTTACGTTTGCCGGATTCATGCTTGATTACCAGCCAAATTCATCACGGAAAGTCTAGGATTGTGAAAGGAAACAGCCAACTTTTTATGGGTGATTCCTTGCTCGTTGCAGTTCCAATTTCACAAATTCATGCCGTTCATAAGATATTTGAGGGAGATTAGCATTTTTTTAGATTGTCTTAACAAAGAGATGAGAAAAGTCCCAATATTATAATGTTTCTGTTGTCTGGTCAACTTTCTCAATTCTGGAATGATTACATCGGGAACAAAACTCCGAGGTAGCAGACCAATCCGCATTTATTTGGCAATCCAGTAAGCATCTTGCTTGTCAGTTTTCTGACCTGTAATGGCCTTCATGTGGGCTGGTTGAGCAAGTATTACCTCGAAGTCATCACATAGAGCATGCCAGACAGGTCACCAATAGACACCTGTGCTTTCCATACCAACAGCTTCCACATGAAATTGACTGAGAAAATCGTGGTAAGCACGTAGACCTTTAGTCGTTGTATCAAATGTAGCTAAGTAACACTTTGGACAAGTTGAGGGGAATACAAACGACAATGTCGACTTGATCTACACATGATTATCTATGACAATTCCTTCCTTCTTAAAATTAGAGAGCCTATCTACTGAATTTTAGTCATATTCTTGAGCGCATATTGTAGTTCTTATCAGTAGGGTGGAGTAGTTTTGTCATCATAATTAACATTAATAATGCACCAACAACAAGGCACTCATTAGGTATATAATCTTAGTGAGGGCTTTATGCTTATTTTCATTAAGGACGGAGCCATCATGAATGTCTTGCTCACTCCCTTTTTAGTGTGCATTATCTGTATCTATGGTTATAGATATTATTGATAGCTAGTTATAATTTGAAGAAATAACTGAATTTTCAGAATATACTTGCGATGCCGACAATTTTATGTTTTAATATATTTATTGGTTTTGCCAATAATGAAGGAGAAAAACTAGGAGGAAAAGTTATGAAAAAGAAAGAAACTTTCTCACTTCGGAAGTATAAAATTGGAACTGTGTCTGTTCTTTTGGGTGCAGTTTTTTTGTTTGCAGGTGCACCATCGGTAGCTGCAGATGAATTGACAAGCCTTGTAGAGACTAAGGTGGAAGCAACTGTTCCTGACGCAATCGTCAGCGAATCAGCCTCAGAAAGTCCCGTAGCCGAGGAGTTGGTTGACACTTCTGTGGAGGCTACCTCAACTGATGTAACCACTACAGATAATGAAGAGGAAACACTTGGCTCAGAAGCTCTTGAAAACATCACAAATACAGAAGTAGAAGCGACTCAACCAGCTGTAGAAACTCCAGCTATTTCAGAGAAAAAAGTAGAAGAAGAGGAGAAGCTTTCCGTAGCAGATGAGACTACTGCTATTACTAATCAGGAAGAAGCGAAACCACAAAACATTGATAGTAATACAATCATTACAGTACCTAAAGTTTGGGATAGTGGTTACAAGGGCGAAGGAACAGTAGTTGCAATCATAGATTCCGGTCTTGACGTTGACCACGATGTATTGCATATTTCAGATCTCTCAACCGCAAAATATAAATCAGAAAAAGAGATAGAAGCAGCTAAAGAAGTAGCAGGAATTTCCTACGGTGAATGGTTTAACGATAAGGTTGTATTTGGTTATAACTATGTTGATGTGAATACTGTCTTGAAAGAAGAAGACAAACGCTCACACGGTATGCACGTAACGAGTATTGCCACAGGAAATCCGACACAACCAGTCGCTGGACAATTAATGTATGGTGTAGCTCCTGAAGCGCAAGTCATGTTTATGCGTGTATTCTCAGACCTCAAAGCTACAACAGGCGCAGCATTGTATGTAAAGGCGATTGAAGATGCTGTAAAATTAGGTGCAGATAGCATCAACCTCAGCCTGGGAGGAGCTAACGGCTCTGTTGTTAACATGAATGAAAATGTGACTGCAGCAATCGAGGCTGCTCGTCGTGCAGGGGTTTCTGTTGTTATTGCAGCTGGTAATGATGGAACATTTGGTTCAGGTCATTCTAATCCGTCAGCCGATTATCCAGATTATGGCTTGGTCGGTGCACCTTCAACAGCTCGCGATGCAATTTCTGTCGCTTCTTACAATAACACAACGGTTGGTAGTAAAGTAATCAATATCATTGGCTTAGAAAACAATGCTGACTTGAATTACGGTAAGAGTTCGTTTGATAATCCAGAGAAAAGTCCGGTACCATTTGAAATCGGGAAAGAATATGAATATGTTTATGCGGGAATCGGTCAAGCTTCGGATTTTGATGGTCTAGATTTGACTGGAAAACTTGCACTTATTAAACGAGGAACCATCAGTTTCTCAGAAAAAATAGCCAATGCAACAGCTGCAGGTGCAGTAGGGGTGGTCATTTTCAATAGCCGTCCAGATGAAGCCAATGTAAGCATGCAACTTGATGATACAGCTATTGCAATTCCATCTGTCTTCATTCCATTGGAATTTGGTGAAGCTTTGGCAGCTAACTCATATAAGATTGCGTTCAATAACGAAACAGACATTCGTCCTAACCCAGAAGCAGGTCTTCTTTCAGATTTTTCAAGTTGGGGTCTATCAGCGGATGGCGAGCTAAAACCAGACTTAGCTGCTCCAGGTGGTGCTATTTATGCAGCCATCAATGATAATGACTATGCCAATATGCAGGGAACAAGTATGGCTTCACCACACGTAGCAGGAGCAGCCGTACTAGTAAAACAATATTTACAGGCAACTTACCCTACTAAGTCCCCTCAAGAAATCGAAGCCTTAGTAAAACACTTGCTTATGTCTACTGCTAAAGCACATGTGAACAAAGAAACAACAGCCTACACTTCCCCTCGCCAACAAGGTGCAGGTATCATCGATACTGCAGCAGCGATTTCTACAGGTTTATATTTGACTGGCGAAGACGGTTATGGCAGCATTACTTTGGGAAATGTTGAAGATACATTCAGCTTTACGGTCACACTTCATAACATTACAAACGAAGATAAGACTTTAAACTACTCAACGCAATTAACAACTGATACTGTCCAAAACGGATTGATCACCTTGGCTCCGCGTCTATTAGCTGAGATTCCTGGCGGTAAGGTGACTGTGCAAGCCAATTCAAGTACAACTGTTACAATTAATGTCGATGCATCAAGCTTTGCAGAAGAATTGACAGGTTTAATGAAAAACGGTTACTATCTTGAAGGTTTTGTTCGATTTACAGATGTAGCCGATGGCGGTGATATTGTCAGCATTCCATACATTGGTTTCCGTGGGGAATTCCAAAATCTAGCCGTTCTAGAAGAGCCGATTTACAATCTTATTGCCGATGGTAAGGGGGGCTTCTACTTTGAACCTGTTACAGCACAACCAGATAGTGTTGACATCAGCCATCACTACACAGGTCTTGTTACAGGAAGTACGGAGTTAATCTATTCTACAGACAAACGATCTGACTTTGCGATCAAGAAGACTCTAGGTACATTTAAAAATGAAGCAGGATACTTTGTTTTAGAGCTTGATGAGTCTGGTAAACCTCATTTAGCTATCTCGCCAAATGGGGATGACAACCAAGATTCGCTCGCTTTCAAAGGTGTCTTCTTGAGAAATTATACGGATTTAGTCGCAAGCGTCTATGCTGCAGATGATACTGAGCGAACAAATCCACTTTGGGAAAGTCAACCACAGTCAGGCAATAAGAACTTCTATAGTGGTGATCCTAAAAATCCAAAATCAAGCATTATTTACCCTACTGAATGGAATGGGACAGACAGCGAGGGAAATGCTTTAGCAGATGGTAAGTATCAATACGTTTTGACCTACTCATCTGAAGTTCCAGGTGCAGCAGTACAAACTATGATTTTCGATGTTATCATCGATAGAGAATCACCAGTTATCACCACAGCTACCTATGATGAAACAAACTTTACATTTAACCCTCGTCCAGCCATTGAAAAAGGAGAATCCGGTCTATATCGCGAGCAAGTATTCTACCTTGTAGCAGATGCAAGCGGTGTGACAACTATTCCTTCCTTATTAGAAAATGGAGATGTAACCGTTTCTGATAACAAGGTATTTGTGGCACAAAACGACGATGGCTCCTTTACATTGCCTCTTGATCTTGCAGATATTTCAAAATTCTACTACACAGTAGAGGATTATGCTGGTAACATCAGCTATGAAAAAGTAGAGAATCTGATCAGTATCGGCAATGAAAAAGGGTTGGTAACTGTCAATATTCTTGATAAAGATACAAATAGTCCTGTACCAATACTTTTCTCTTACTCAGTCACAGATGAAATAGGCAAGATTGTTGCAGAATTACCACGATATGCCGGCGATACTAGCGTTCTTAAGCTACCATTTGGTACTTACACCTTTGATTTATTCTTATATGATACAGAATGGTCAAGCCTAGCAGGCGAAACCAAAGCAGTCGTGACGATTTCGGAAGAAAATAGCACTGCCGAGGTGAATTTCTATGTGACTTTGAAAGATAAGGCCAACTTGCTGGTAGATATTGATGCATTACTACCTTCTGGTTCAACCATCCAACTGGTAACTGCTGATGGCCAGACTATTCAGCTACCAAATGCTAAATATTCTAAGACCGATTATGGTAAATTTGTACCAGTTGGTACCTACACTATCCTTCCAACCCTCCCAGAAGGCTATGAATTTTTGGAAGAATTAGACGTAGCAGTACTTGCAAACCAGTCAAATGTTAAGAAATTAACCTTGATTAATAAAGTTGCTTTGAAAAAACTGATTGCTGAACTTGCTGGACTTGAAGAAACAGCGCGTTATTACAATGCTAGTCCAGAACTTCAAACTGCCTATGCTAAAGCATTAGAAGATGCCAATGCAGTATATGCCAACAAACACAATCAGGCACAAGTAGATTCAACACTTGCCAGTCTTGTGGCGGCGAGAGAACAGCTAAACGGTCAGGCTACCGATAAGGAAAAACTAATTGCTGAAGTATCAAACTACACACCGACTCAGGCAAACTTTATTTATTTCAATGCTGAAAATACCAAACAAATTGCCTATGATACAGCTGTTCGTTCAGCACAACTTGTATTGAACCAAGAGAATGTAACACAGGCAGTTGTCAACCAAGCGTTGGCGGACTTGTTAGCAGCGAAAGCCGGCTTAGATGGTCAAAAGACTGATATTTCAGCCCTTCGTAGCGCAGTATCCGTTTCTTCCGTATTAAAAGCGACAGATGCTAAGTATCTCAATGCATCTGAAAACGTGAAACAAGCTTATGACCAGGCAGTTGAAGCAGCGAAAGCGATTCTAGTTGATGAATCTGCAAGCCAAGCAAGTGTCGATCAAGCTCTAGCCGTTCTGACAAGCGCTCAGGCAGAACTGGATGGTGTTGCTACTTCAACAAATGATGCCAAAGAGCCAGCAAATACTGCCACTGACAAAAAAGATGAAGGCACTGTAACGCCTCCACCTATAGACTCAGAAATAGTTGATGTACAGGCACCTCCTGTAAAAGATACTGGGAATTCAGAGCATGTACCGATAGGTCAGAAGCCAAACCCTCAACCAACTTTACCTCGTCCAGTCACTTTGCAAGCTAGTCTATCTAGTCCTAATCAAGAAAAACAGGTGACTCAACTACCAAATACTGGAGAAAATGATACGAAATACTATCTTGTTCCTGGTGTCATTATTGGGCTAGGGACTCTGTTGGTAAGCATACGACGTCACAAGGAAGAAGTATAACCAACACTAGCTTTATCACAAGTTTGCTAAATAATAAAACCGCTTAATCATTGTGATATACTCCCCTTATAGTGGACAGTGAAAAAACAAAAATTTTCACTAGAAACTATAAAGGGAGTTTTATTATGTCCAAAAGAAGTCCAAAGTCTATCTCTGAGAAACTAGAAATTGTTCTACTCCACTTGGAAGCTGGGAAATCACTTAGCTGGTTAGCTAGGCGCTATGGTGTGTCTAAAGACACTCTATCAAACTGGGTTCGGAAGTACAAAGAAGCTGGTGTTGAGGGGACTAGAGGAAAGTCATCACTGGACGAAGTATAGTAAGGAACTAAAGGAACAAGCTGTTTCCGACTATCTCAATGGCTTGGGAAGTCTCAAAGATTTGACTGAAAAATATGGAATTTCTTGTGATTATGTTCTCAGATCTTGGATAAAACATTATACTAGTGGTAAAGAATTGCAAGCTACTAGTAGAGGAATGAGTCGCATGAAACAAGGATGCAAGACAACTTTTGACGAACGGGTTGAGATTGTCAATTTTACCCTTGCCCACGAGAAAGATTACCAAGGGGCTGTTGAGAAGTATGGCGTTTCCTACCAACAGGTCTATTCGTGGGTCAGAAAGTTTGAGAAGGACGGTTCTAACGGCCTCCTCGACCGTCGTGGAAAAGGTTTGGAAAGTAAGCCTAATCTGACTTCGGAAGAAGAGTTACGCCTAAAAATCAAGCAACAGGAAGAACGGATTAAGTATCTTGAAATGGAGAATGGCCTGCTAAAAAAGTTAGAAGAAATCAAGCGACGAAACCGACGGTAAGACTAGGTCGCCACTTGGAATCCTTCCAAGCGATTAAAGAATATGCGGATGAACAGAAAGAGGCTTCTATCAGCCACTTGTGCCGTATTCTAAAGGTATCTCGCTCAGGCTATTACAAGTGGTTGCGTCATCAAGAAACTCCTTCTGAACAAGAAAATACAAGATTGATAGACGTCATCAAGGCCCTTCATAGCCAACATAATGGCATTCTTGGTTATCGTCGTATGACTCGATTTGTCAATCGCAAGCTTGAAACAAACTACAATAAGAAGCGGATTCGTCGCTTGATGCATATTCTAGGTATTCGCTCCATTATCAGAAGATCCAAGGGGTATTGCACCAAGACTAGCTTTGTCAATGTAGAAGACAATATTCTCAATCGTGATTTTACAGCTACTGCCCCCGATCAGAAATGGTGTACAGATGTGATGTTTTTGAAGTACGGTATCGGCTGTAAAGCCTATTTGAGTGCGATTAAGGACCTTTATGACGGCTCTATTGTCGCTTATGTGGTTGGTCAGTTTAATGATAATGAATTGGTATTCGAAACACTTCGTAAAGCCCGAAAAGCTAATCCTGAGGCGACACCATTGATTCACAGCGACCGAGGTTCACAATATACTTCGAAAGATTATTACCGTTTAACGACCAAGTATCAGATGATCCGCTCCATGTCTCGTGTTGGTAAGTGGATTGACAACGCACCAACTGAGAGCTTCTTTGGGCACTTTAAGACGGAGTGCTATGATTTGAAGAAATATAAGACTTTTGAGGAGCTGGTGTCAGATATTGATGCCTACATCTATTTTTATAATCATCAACGTTTTCAAGAACGCAACAACGGCCTTGCCCCTCTTGGAATGAGGAACAAGGCCGTCGCCTAATCTTTTATTATTTCATTGTCCACTTGACAGGGAGCTGTTCATATTGTGGCTCTATAATTTCTGTAGTGGGTAAATCCTCTATGGAGATTATGGAGCCTTTTTGATTGTAGAAAAAAAGTCCCATATGACCTATAATGAAAAGCGACTAAACCATCATTTTAGAAAGACTCATATGGAACAACTAAATCTTATCACAAATTTTCTTGGAATAAAAGACAAAAATATTATCATCACTAATGAATACGATATGGGAATGCACAAAGAACTTCACGGTTACTTGGATTACGAGTCTCCTAAATGTCCTGCCTGCAAGGGACAGATGGGCAAATACGACTTCCAGAAAGCCTCTAAAATCCCGTATCTGGAGTGTGCTGGCTACCGAACTCTCATTCGCCTGAAAAAGCGCCGTTTCAAGTGTAAGGAGTGCGGAAAAATGGCTGTCGCGGAAACTTCTCTGGTCAAGAAGAATCACCAAATCGCAACCGTCGTCTATCAGAAAATCGCTCAATTGCTCATTGAAAAACAGTCTATGACCGACATTGCCAAGCGCCTTGCCGTCTCTACCTCAACCGTCAGTCGCAAGCTAAATGAGTTCCAATTTAAAACCGACTGGAATTGGCTGCCTGAGAATATGAGCTGGGATGAGTACGGCTTCAAGAAGGGAAAAATGAGTTTCATCGCTCAGGATTTCGACTCATTAAAAGTCATCACAATCCTCGACGGACGCACGCAAGCAACGATTAGAAACCACTTCCTACGCTATTCCAGACAGGATAGAAATCGCGTTAAAGTCATCACTATGGACATGTTTAGCCCTTATTACGACATCGCCAGAAAATTATTCCCTAACGCTAAGATTGTCCTTGATCGCTTTCACATTGTGCAACACCTTAGTCGTGCTATGAACCGCGTCCGCATTCAAATCATGAACCATTTGGACCGTCAGTCACAGGAATATCGTGCCCTGAAACGCTACTGGAAACTGATCCAACAAGATAGTCGCAAACTCAACGATAAACGCTTTTATCGTCCGACTTTTCGTGCGCATTTAACCAACAAGGAAATCCTAGAAAAGCTACTGTCATACTCTCAAGAACTGAGAGAACATTATGAACTCTACCAACTTTTACTTTTCCATTTCCAAGAGAAGAACTCGGACCATTTCTTTGACCTCATTGAAGAGACGAGTTCCAGCGTACACCCTATCTTTCAGACAGTTTTTAGAACTTTTTTGAAAGATAAAGACAAGATTATCAACGCCCTCGAACTGCCGTATTCAAACGCAAAACTGGAAGCAACGAACAATCTCATCAAGGTCATTAAGCGAAATGCCTTTGGCTTCAGGAACTTTGAAAACTTTAAGAAACGGATTTTGATGGCAGTAAATATTAAAAAAGAGAAGACCAAACTGGTCCTCTCAAGAATTTAGCTTTTCATCTACCCACTACAGTTGACAAAGAGCCAAAAAAAAAGATCCTCACGGACCTTCTTTATATTTAAGTATAACTTATATTATTTAACTGTGCGGATACGCATAGTATTTGTATTACCAGAACCAACTGGAATACCAGCAACAATAACAATGTTATCACCTGATTCTACAAGACCTGATTCAAGAGCAACACGCTCAGCAACTTCAAACATATCATCAGTAGATGAAGGTGTTTCAGTAACAACTGGAATAACACCCCAGTTAAGCATCAATGATTTTTGAGTAAGTTCATCGAATGTTATTGCCAAGATGTCAGCTTCTGGACGGTATTTAGAAATCAAACGAGCTGTGTTACCAGATTCAGTAAGTGCAACAATAAGTTTGATATTCATTGAGTTAGTAGCATCTTTAACTGCAGATGCAACAACTTCAGTTTTACTTGAGCGATCAAATGTTGATGAATCAAGACGACCATACTCTTTAAGAAGAGTTTGAGCGTTTTTATTAATTGTAGCCATTGTACGAACTGATTCAACTGGATATTTACCATTTGCAGACTCACCAGAAAGCATTGTCGCATCAGTACCATCGATAACTGCGTTAAACACGTCAGATACTTCAGAACGAGTTGCACGTGGTTTTTCTGTCATTGTTTCAAGCATGTTTGTAGCTGTAACAACAATTTTACCAGCAGCATTTACTTTAGTGATAATCATTTTTTGGTAAACTGGAACCATTTCGAATGGTACTTCGATACCCATATCACCACGAGCGATCATGATACCATCAGCAGCTTCAATGATTTCATCGATATTATCGATACCTTGTTGGTTTTCGATTTTAGCCAACAATTTAACGTGGCCGTTTCCAGTTTCTTCACAGATAGCACGTACTTCTTGTACGTCTTTCGCAGTACGTACAAATGAGATTGCGATAAAGTTAATACCTTGTTCGAGACCAAAACGAATATCAGCATTATCACGTTCAGCAAGTGCTGGGAAAGGAATTTTAGTGTAAGGGATGTTTACACCTTTTTGTTTAGCAATAATACCATCATTTTCAACTTCAACGATGAATTCACGTTTTTCAGCATCCTTGTCTACAACACGAAGACCAAGTTTACCATCATCCACAAGAACTTGTTTACCAACTTCTACATCGTCGAAAATGTCAAGTGCACCAGCAACGTTCAAAGCAATAACGTCGCGAGTTGATTTGAGACCTTGTTTAGTAGCAATACGGATTTGTTCACCAGTTTTGTATGCATACTCTTTAGCATCACCTTCAAACAATTCAGTACGGATTTCAGGTCCCTTAGTGTCAAGAAGGAAACCTACTTTTTGACCAGCAATAGATTCAGCCATACGTACGACATCCATACGTTCACCTTGCTCAGCGTGGTTACCATGTGAGAAGTTGAAACGGAAAACGTTAGCACCTTCCTCGATCAATTGAGCAATGTTTTTAGCAGATGCATCAGGGTCAAGTTTTTCACTCCAGTAACCATCTTCACCAAATTTCTTGCCACCACGGATTTCAACCGCAGGACCAAGTGTAGCAACTATTTTTACGCGTTTATTCATGATATATAAAACTCCCTTATATTTATTGTCGCTTTTGCGACGGATTAACAATAATTAGTAGAACCGCTATTATTTCAAGTTAGCTAAAGAACGGTTAAGCTCTGCAAAATCAAGACGAGCTTTGTGTGGATTGTTTACGATAATTTTACCGTCTTCAGTAAGACTGAACAAAGCACCTTCTTCTGCTGTACCAAGGATTGGACTTTCAACAAGCTGTTCATTATGGATACCCACAGCAACACCACCAATTCCTTCTTTAAGAAGATCAACGGCATGTGCACCCATCCATGAAGCAAGAACACGGTCACGTGCAGTTGGTGAACCACCACGAATTACGTGTCCAAGATTTGTAGCACGAAGGTCTGATGTATCTCCAGCTTCTTTCATTTTAGCTGCAAACTCTTCAGCACCCATAACGCCCTCAGCAAGCACAATAATGTGGTGAGATTTTTCGCCAGATTCATAACCTTCTTTAACTTTACGAACCACTTCGTTGATGTCATATTCTTCTTCTGGCACAATAATTTGGTCAGCACCTGAAGCAATACCAGCCCAAAGAGCGATATCACCAGCGTTACGTCCCATTACCTCAACGACAAAAGTACGTCCATGACTGAAAGCTGTATCTTGGATTTTATCCAAAGCTTCTGTTGCAGTTGCAACGGCTGTATCAAATCCAATTGTATAGTCTGTACCAACGATATCGTTATCGATAGTTCCTGGGAGACCAACTGCTGGGAAACCATGTTCAGTCAAACGCATAGCACCATGGTAAGAACCATCTCCACCAATAACAACTACACCTTCGATTCCATATTTTTTAAGTTGCTCAATACCTTTAAGTTGACCTTCAAGTTGGGCAAACTCGGGATAGCGAGCAGACTGAAGGAAAGTGCCACCACGGCTAAGGATGTTTTCTACGCGTTTGGCATCAAGTTTGAAGATATCTCCTTCAACCATACCGGCGTATCCACGGTTAATGCCGAACACTTCAATTCCTTCAGAAATTGCTTTGAGAACAACTGCACGAACGGCAGCGTTCATACCAGGGGCATCTCCACCACTGGTCAAAACAGCAATACGTTTCATTATTCCTGATACTCCTTTTATATATTTAACATTTTCATTATAACACAAAGAATTATAAATGGCTTTAAATTTGAAAAGTTTTATCGGTTTTTTTAACGTAAAACCGTTTTCAACACAAAAGGTGCTAATTCCCTACTGAGTTCTTCGTTCTTAGACACTTTATATCGTTGACTAACTATTGTTTCCTTGCTTCCCTGATAACGAATAACCACAGGAATATGTCCAGGATACTTGGCTAAAATGTGAGAAACTTCTAAATCTTTATTATGATTCTCTAGTAAAATCCAGAAACGCTCAGTGCTAGCCTCCTCTATATTTGACAAAATTAATTGAAGACGTCCGTCGCGCTCTTGAGTTCGTCCTTCTAGATAAAAGAGACTACCTTCACTTAACTTATCTTTGTGATAGAAATAAGTTTCTGGAAAAAGAGTGACATCCAGTTTATTCACCCCATCAAAAACACTTAGGAAAGCCATCTGGTCTCCCTTTTTCGTTCTGATAATGCGAACTGATTCAAGCTGGACCAAAACTGTAGCCTTACTGTTTAAAGTCAACTCAGAAATTGGTTGGTAGGGCCGTGATGCCATTTTTTGAGCTAAATGTAATGGATGTGTACTAAGTCCAACTCCTAGTAAATCCTGCTCTATACTGTAGCGTTCTGTCTGACTATAGTCTTCATACTCCACCCAAGAATAAGACGACTCTGCAAACAAACTCCCTAATTCATTAACAAAAGTAAAGAGGTTGCTTAAGTTTCCGATGATTTTCTGTCTATTAGGCTCAAAACGATCAAATAATCCTATTTGGATCAAAGGTGTCAAAATATCTACTTTTTGATATTTACTAGGAATACGTGTCAAAAAATCCTCTATAGAAATGTATTTACCATTTTGTTGGCGATCCTCAATAATCCAAAGTGCAAAATCTCTGGGCAAACCTTTTATGGTTTTTAGACCTAGTACAATCTTTCCATCAGAAATCTTGTCCATATAAGGAATTCTATTAATATCCAGGCTAGCTAAGGAAAAGCCATTTTCAATTGCATCCCTAATGTAATCACTTGACGAATAATTTAACATGACGTCATAGAATATCTGAGGATAATGCGTTTTAAAATAAGCTAATTGGAAGGCTAGGGATGAATAAGCATAGGCATGACTTTTATTAAAACCATATCCTGCAAACTTAGTTATCATACTAAAGAGACGTTTAGCAACCTGTGGGTCACGCCCTAACTGACGACTTCCTTCCATGAATTGTTCGGACATCTTGGACATTTCATTGGCATCTTTTTTAGACATTGCCCGACGAAGCAAATCGGCTTTTCCAAGGCTAAAGCCAGCAAATACTTGGGCAATCTGCATAACCTGCTCCTGATAAAGCATGATACCATAGGTAGGTTCAAGAATTGGAGCAACCACTGGGTCAATGAGATCTACTTTCTCCTTACCATATTTACGAGCAACGAAATTATCTGTGTAATCGCTAGCTCCTGGACGGTTGAGAGAGGTTGTCGCTACTACTTCTTCGAACTTAGCAGGTTTAATCCGTTTAAGGAGATTTATAGCACCTGCCTGCTCGAATTGAAAAATTCCCTTTGTCTTACCACTGGCAAAAAGCGCTAGGGTTTGTGAATCTTCCAAGTCAATGGATTTGATATCGATAGCGATTCCCTGTTCTTCTTCAAGCTTCTCCTTCATTTTTTGAACAAAGGTCAAATTTCGAAGCCCCAAGAAATCCATCTTAAGCAAACCATTGGCCTCGACTGCGGAAGCATCGTACTGTGTAACCATCATGTCCTCACCTGCCTTAAGAGGAATATGATTGGTCAGGTCATCATCGCTCATCACGATGCCTGCAGCATGTATGGAGGTTTGTCTTGGCTGGCCTTCAATAGCCTTAGCAATTTCAAAAGCTCTCTGAAATTCCTGCCTCTGATTAATTAGCTGTCTGAATGACATATTTTTCTCATAGACAGTTGTCAAAGTATCTCGAAAAGATATTTTTTTACTGAGTTGGGATAATTCAAATTCCTTAGCTCCAAAACGTTTAAAAACATCTCGGATAGCCTGCTTAGCCCCAAAAGTTGAAAAAGTAACAATCTGTGCAGAGTGCTTACTACCATAACGGTCTCTAACGTAATGAAGAAACTCACTTCGATAAATATCAGGTAAGTCTATATCGATATCAGGCATACTATAACGTTCCTTATTTAAGAAACGCTCGAAAAGTAAATCATTTTTAACTGGATCAATTCCAGTAATATCAAGGACATAAGCTACCAAACTCCCTGCAGCAGACCCACGTCCCATTCCCATATAATAACCTCGACTACGACCAAAACGTAACAAATCCCAAACAATCAAGAAATAGTCATCAAAACCCATTTGATGTATTATTGACAATTCCTTGTCTAAACGTTCCTGATAAGCTGGTTCTCTTAACGCTTTACTATCTAATCCAGATTGAGCTAACTGACGCAATTGATCAACTGCTGGCATTTCACGATTAAAACGAGGAAGCTTGAGATTTGTATCAAATTGATAAGAGACGTCTGAAACAAGCTGATTCAAATTGTTTAAAGCCTCTGGAAGCTTACTATAAGCTTCTTCCATTTCTTTGGCCGAGAAAAGGAGCTGATTCATAGGACAGATGGATACCTCAGACAAGGACACATTTTGTGAGATAGCATGTAACGTCTGGATAGTCGAGCGATCTGCATTTTCAAAGTAACGCACTGTATGTAAAGGAACCACAGGATAATCAAACTCTTTACCAGCATCCTCAGGTCTTACCCCAATGAAAACTTCTGAGCCAAGACTCATCCCAGGCTCCCAGTCCTCACTTGGAAGAATTAGGGCAATGTCATTCAGATAGTCTGAAAAATATGTAAACTCCCGCTGTCCTGAAGACAGCTCTGTTGCCAACTTCATCAAGTTTTTATAGCCCTGATTATTTTTAGCTAATAGGCGAAAGGGAATTTTTCTCCCTTCATAGAATAAATTAGCTTCTGTTCCAATTAAAGGACGTAAACCATTTCTGATTGCAAGCTGGGCAAAATGATAGGCCGCATAGAGATTATCACGATCCATCAAACCAATGCTTTGATAACCAAGCTCTTTGGCACGTTTTACATAGGTGTTTAAATCTACAACACTGTCCATGAAGCTATATACTGATTTTGTATCCAATTGTGCAAACATGAAGGGCTCCTTTCAACATTATTTTTTGTCAAATAATAATTTAGGTTTCTAGAAAAAATTAAAGAAATCTATTCAAATAGTATTATATCACAAGTTTTTAAGCATATTAAAAGCAGAACCAGAGGTTCTGCTTTCTTGAAGACATTATTTTCTTAATAATACTCACCTTGACGGTAGTTCCAAGAATTAAAGTGGTCTGAAAGGTTCATCATAATTTTATCTATATCAAGACCTTTACGGATAACTACTGGACATGGTTCTACTGAACGGCTTCCCTCACCTTGTTCAGGAATTAATTTACCGCCTGCATCAACCATTGATACCATAACACCTTGTTCATAACGTGTTTCAACTGTTTTATCAGGCTGAATTGACGCAACGTATTCATCAGCTTCAATGACAAGGTCAACAGCATTTTCAATACGTTCACCAATACCTTCAACCTTACCACGGTTACCTTTACCTGAAGGGTTTGCTGATGAAGCATAAACCATTTTACCTTCTTTTTCCCACATTTCTTTAGCAATTTGCTCACCAGGTTTACCAAATTTAATAACGAAACATGATGTTCCACGTGCATCAGTCATAAGCTCTTCACGGCCATCACCAAATGCTTGGAGTTTTGCGTAAGCATCCTCACGCCACGGAAGAATACATCCAAGAAGAATGTCTTCATCCCAGTGCTTTTGATAGAAAGCATCAATTTCAGGAGTCAATTGTGCCAATGCACGCAACTCATCCATGCTTCCGCAAAGAACAACACCTGGTTTGTTACGGTTACGTTCTTTAGCTTCGAATTTACGTTCCAAACCAGCTTTATCGCTAGTCATAATAATATAACCAACTTTAGTTGGTGTAACGATACATCCACCTTCACCTTTAAGAATTTCAAAACCTTCTTGGTTAAGGTTACCATCCCATTGGACATGTTTAGTCATAATGTGTGTTCTCCATTTAATTTATAATACATATATTTTACCATGTTCATAGCTATCAGGCAAGTAATTTTCGGAATATTCGAAAATATAAGACTATTACTGCCAATAGCTTGGACGATGTTTTTCGTACTCGGTTATCAAATCCTCATACTGCATGGTAATCCCTATATCATCTAATCCATTTAAAAGTTTATGTTTCCATTCACCATCAATTTCAAAAGTGAACTCACCAACCGGTGAAATAATTTTTTGTTGTTCTAAGTCTACCGTCACTTCATCAGTAGGTTTTAATTGTTCCAATTTTCGACGTACTTCTATCGGTTGAACAATTGGTAACATCCCATTATTAAGTTCATTATTATAGTGAATGTCTCCGAAGGAACCTGCAATAACAACTTTAAATCCGTAGTCAGCTAGGGCCCACGCAGCATGTTCACGAGATGAACCTGCACCGAAATTATCGCCTGTTATTAAAATAGTTGCTTTACGATATTCAGGTCGGTTAAAAACAAAATCAGGATCCTCAGTGTATTTGTTATCTTTATAACGCCAAGAATACATCAAATATTTTCCAAAACCTTTTTTGTCAATCAGTTTGAGAAACTGTTTGGGAAGAATCTGGTCGGTATCGATGTTATCATTCATCAATGGAACTGTCGTACCGGTATAAATGGTAAATTTTTCCATGTTTCCTCCTTATTGTACTTCTGGCATTCGGCGAACATCAACGAAATGTCCGGCGATAGCTGCTGCCGCTGCCATTGCAGGACTACAAAGGTGTGTTTTTGCTCCAAACCCTTGTCGATCCTCAAAATTTCGATTACTTGTTGAAGCACAATGGACCCCATCAGGCACTTTATCTGGATTCATTCCAAGACACATTGAGCATCCTGGCTCTCTCCATTCAAAACCAGCATCTTTAAATATCTTATCCAACCCAATTTTCTCTGCAGCTCGTTTAACAGGTCTAGAACCTGGAACCACAATAGCTGTCAAATTAGGGGAAATCTTCTTACCTTTAACAATTCTGGCTGCCAACTGCAAGTCACTCAAGCGAGCATTAGTACAAGACCCAATAAAGATATACCCAAGATTAATGTCTTCTGCTTTTTGACCCGGACGAAGACCCATATAATGGTATGCACGCTCATCATTCATATCTCGAACTTCAGGGAAAGGCGTATCAAAATCTACCCCCATAGATGGATTAGTTCCCCATGTGACCATTGGTGCCAACTCAGAAACATCCATGCGAATGACTTTATCGTATTCTGCATCATCATCACTAACTAGTGTCTTCCAGTCAGCTACTGCTGCATCAAAATCCTCAGGAACACATTCTCGACCACGCATATAATCATATGTTGTTTGGTCTGGATTCATAATTCCCATTTTCGAACCAAATTCAATTGACATATTACAGATTGTCATACGTTCTTCCATAGTCAAACGGTCAATTGCCTCACCGCGGTACTCTACAACATAACCCACTCCACAAGCAACCCCATATTTAGCAATCAAGGCGAGAATGTAATCTTTTGAATAAATGCCTTTCTGAGGCTTCCCAGTGAATTCTACCAACATCTTTTTAGGTTTGACTTGCCAAAGTGTCTGTGTAGCAAAGACATGCTCAACCTCACTCGTTCCAATACCAAAGGCTATAGCTCCAAAGGCACCGTGGGTAGCTGTGTGACTATCCCCACAAACAATAAACTTACCTGGTTGCGTACGTCCTGTTTCTGGACCAACCATATGTACAATTCCTTGCTTATCCGAACCATGTGACGCATTGTCAATACCAAACTCAATGACATTTTCAGCAAGTTTATCAATTTGTGCCTTAGAAATAGCATCTCTAATATCAAAGATATTCACAGTTGGAACATTATGGTCAAAGGTCCCAAAAGTCAGATCTGGACGCCTTACTTTACGTCCAGCATCACGAAGACCTTGAAAAGCTTGAGGACTAGTCACTTCATGAATATAATGTTGGTCCACGTACATAAGTTGGGGTTGCCCCTCATCACCCGTAATTACGTGGCGGTCCCAAAGTTTATCGAAAATTGATTTTCCGCTCATAAAATACTCCAATTATAATCTAAGGATTGGTTAATCCGAAAGCTTCATTAGGATAAGGTATAAAAGAACGACATCTATAACAATCCCTGAAAGCCAGCAGAACTTAAAGTACCATTTGTTAATTTTATGTCTAAATAGTCTCCCACCTAGAAAGGCACCAATACCACCAAAGATAATAGTCTGCAATAATAATAACTTCTCAGAAATCCGTCTCTTATGTTGAATAGCCTTATGTTTATCAAGTCCATAAATGGATAAGATGACTAGATTCCACACCAACAAAACACTTAGTAACACTAATTTCAGTGTCATGATTTTAGAGATTGCTAATAATAGCTGCTGTCATTTCAGCAGTCGAAGCCTGACCACCCAAATCACGTGTCAAGATGCCTTGATTCAAGGTCTTATCAACAGCATTTTCAATCAATTCTGCCCCTTCAGTTTCATTGAAACTTTCACGCAACATCATAGCTACTGACAAAATCATTGAAATTGGATTGGCAATACCTTGACCAGCGATATCTGGTGCTGAACCATGAATCGGTTCATAAAGACTTGGACCGTTTTCAGAATGACTAGCAGACGGCATAACACCTAGGGTACCTGGAAGAACACTTGACTCATCAGATAAGATATCACCAAATAGGTTTTCAGTCACAACAACATCAAAGCGAGCTGGGTTGGTAATCATAATCATTGCTGCACTATCAACGAGCTGGTGTTCAAGAGTTACATCTGGAAACTCCAAAGAAACTTCATCAGCAACCTTACGCCACAATTTAGAGGTCGCCAAAACATTTTGTTTATCAATGCTAGTAACCTTTTTGCCACGACCTTGGGCAATCTTGAAGGCACGACGCATGATGCGACGAATCTCATCAGCTGAATAATCATTTATATCACGAGCCTTATCTTCCTCTAAAATGTGCTCACCAAAGTAAATACCACCTGTAAGCTCACGAACAACGACAAAATCTACGCCTTCAATACGCTCCGGTTTAAGAGGTGACAAGTGTTTCAAAGCATCAAAGATACGAACAGGACGGATATTAGCAAAGAGATTCAACTCCTTACGAATGGCCAAAAGCCCTTGTTCGGGACGAACTGGTGCATTATCATATTTAGGTCCGCCAATAGCAGCCAAAAGGATAGCATCTGCCGATTTAGCAGCTTCTAGAGTAGCTTTAGGAAGTGGATGACCCTCAGCATCAATACCAGCACCACCAAAAGGTTTAGCATCAACATCATAATCAAATTCAATTTTTGAAGCTACTTTATCCAGAACTCCAAGACCTGCTGCCATGATTTCAGGTCCAATACCATCACCAGAAAGTGTTACAATTTTTTTTGTCATGTTTAACACCTCTTAAGTTTGTGGAAGGTCACGGTAAGAAACTTTTCGTGCCATCTCACCAGCATTTTCTTTTTGAACCAGCGTATTCGCATTAATATATGCAATTGCTGAAGCTTTCAAGACGTCAAAATCCAAACCTGAAGCGTTGAAGATTGTATCTGTGTCCACATTTTCTACAGATACAAGTACACGTGCTTGGGCATCAATACCATCAGTTATGGCATCGATATTATAAGAAATCAAGCGGACTGTTTGATTGAAGAACTTATCGATAGCATTGAAGATAGCTTCAACTGATCCTTGGCCATTTGCCAAAAATTCTACAGCTTCCCCGTCTTCATTTACCAAGCTAACTGCAGCAGTAATTGTTTCATCAGGATTAGTTGTCAAGCGAAGATCTTGGAAATGGAAGCCTTCTGGATTTTCAACATTAGTCCCAGCAACAAGTGCACGAATATCAGCATCAGTAATGTCATGTTTTTTATCAGCCAAGCGCTTGAATTTAGCAAAGAGTGGTTTGATATCTTCTTCAACAAAGTCAAGCTCAAGTTCTTTCAATTTTTCAATAAAGGCATGGCGACCTGACAATTTACCAAGTGGAAGTGAGCTTTTCTTAACCCCAACCAACTCGGGTGTAATGATTTCATAAGTAAGAGGATTTTTAAGGAAACCATCTTGGTGGATACCAGATTCATGAGAAAAGGCATTCCCACCAACAACAGCTTTATTCTTAGGAATAGCGATACCTGAATATCGAGATACAAGTTCAGCAGTGTTGACTGTCTCATTAAGCACAATATCACTTGTTGCTTGATAGTAGTCTTCACGGATATTAAGTGCCACTGCCACTTCTTCAAGCGCTGCATTTCCGGCACGTTCACCGATACCATTCACAGTTCCTTCAACACGGCCAGCACCATTTTTAATAGCTGCAAGTGTGTTAGCTACAGCCATACCAAGGTCATTGTGACAGTGAGGACTAAAGATAATTTCACGATCTGATTTAACATTTTCAATGAGATATTTGAAAATATGACCGAACTCTTCAGGAGTTGTAAAACCCACTGTATCCGGAATATTAATATAAGTCGCACCGGCATCAACTGCTGTTTGAACAACTTCCAAGAGATAATCGAGCTCTGTACGAGTAGCATCTTCAGGTGAAAACTCAACAACATCAAAACGTTCACGCGCATAAGTCACATGTTCTTTGATAATCTCAAGAATTTCTTCTTTTGATTTCTTCAACTTAAATTCACGATGAATAGGACTTGTTGCAATAAAGACATGACATTGTGGGAATTTTGCATCCTTAATAGCTTCATAACAAGCATCAATATCAGACTTTACAGAACGAGCCAAACCAGAAACTGCTGTAGTAGTCATAGCAGCTGAAATTTGTTTTACAGCCTCAAATGAATCTGGACTAGCTGCAGGGAAACCAGCTTCGATTGAAGAAATTCCCCATTTTTCAAGTTGCTTTGCAATAGCAACTTTTTCTTTGATTGAGAAGTTAACACCTGGTGTTTGTTCCCCATCTCGAAGGCTTGTATCAAGAAACTCCACTTTACGCATAGACAATCCTCTTTCTAAAAGTAAAAACAATAGTAGTAAAAAAACATCTCACTCGGAAACCCAAGCGAGATGTTTTGAACTCCCGCTTGGTAAACCAAACAGGACTAATGCTTTTGCACTAGCCCTCATTACGCAATAGCAAGATAGTTGTAGTTGCGAATGTCATCTGATTTATTTCCTTTCGATGTATCTTGTTTTATATGATACATCTTTCAATCTCGA
>SKEH01000481.1_pt1 | contig 23986 bp, 24 predicted proteins | sample 4826571 | NCBI WGS metagenome assembly SKEH01 (sample SAMN11008814, study PRJNA524170) | human gut metagenome | biome: Human fecal sample; material: Feces; isolation source: fecal sample from pouch patient p29 | host: Homo sapiens | place: Israel: Tel-Aviv | collected 2016-09-14 | reverse complement strand
TCGAACAATTTTATAACAATTATAATCCTCATTCCGCCAACAATGGTTTAACTCCAAATCAGAAAGAAGAAAATTATTTTAAGAAAATATAGCTCATTTTGTGTCTAAATATTTGACATTAGTCCACCCTCCATCAAGTATACCACTATCAGTTATCTTTCCCCACTCTATGCTTTCATCATCTCGATATTTTTTTGAAAGGTATATTTAATATATTTGATTTTGGCATCATATCTTCTCGATTCTAAATTTCAACTGTTTGGTATCTTGAATAAAAGCATTATATTTTTCACCTTCTACGTTGACTCTAAGCACCTTAGCTAATGTGATGTTTAAATAAACATCCCCTGTTTTTAAGCTATTACTATTAAATTTTAAATTCCCATTCGAGATATAATTATCGCCTTCTTTTAACATTATTTTCTTGCCAAAAGGACTAACAATATGTCTGAAAAACATATCATTATCTTCTTGTGAATTTATATCAATAAACACCATATAATTGAATTCACTATCAAGATTAACTAATTTGAATTTAATATTAATTACAGTATCATCACTGATTGACAAAATAGCATTTTTAATTTGAGGTATCTTAACACCATAAATTACTGTTTTTTCTATTTCCCCACTGTCACTTAATTTTATTTCATGCAGTTGTTTAGCAGTCGCATTATCAAATTGACCATCAACATTTAATGTAACCGTTTGTGGAAAGGGATTTTATCTTATCAGATAACAGAAGTTATTGTATTGTGGAGGGTAATCTTGATTATCATGGAAATAAAATTATTGACCAAGGTAAAACAAGAGAAACCAAAACTAAAGCTGTTACTCGTGAAGTAGATATAAACTCACGCGCAATTGTAATTTACGAAGAAGCTTGTACTCTATCCACAAATTCAGATTTCATTTTTACAACTAAGAACGGAAACCCGCTTCAACCAACTGCTATTGATTCTTTTTTGAGAAACAACAAAGAAAAAATGGGTATACCTAAAGATAAAAGAATTTCTACTCATATTTTTCGACATACTCACATTTCTAAACTAGCTGAACTTGAAGTTCCATTATATGTAATTCAGAGACGAGTAGGGCACTCTAGTTCTAAAATAACAGAGAAAATGAAAGAAAAAACAAGAAACTTACTAGAATTTCTCTAGTAAGTCTTTAGTTGCCTGCTTTTTAAAATCCAAACTTTAATATTTAATATTAAATAGATGAATAAAAATAAAAAAACCGCTCAATAGAGCGGTTAACCTGGTGTATCTTAACGACGACGTTCAGCGATACGAGCTTTTTTACCTGTGAGTGCACGGAGGTAGTAAAGTTTCGCACGACGTACTTTACCGTGACGGATAACTTCGATTTGTTCAACACGTGGAGTGTGAACTGGGAAGATACGTTCTACACCAACACCGTTTGAGATTTTACGAACAGTGTAAGTTTCGTTAATTCCTGAGTTTTTACGAGCGATAACAACGCCTTCGAACATTTGGATACGTTCGCGAGTTCCTTCGACAACTTTTGCGTGAACACGTACAGTGTCACCAGGACGGAAGTCAGGGATATCAGTGCGGAGTTGCGCAGCGTTGATAGATTCGATAAGGTTCATTTTTTTCTCCTCTTGCCCATCATTAAGCAGCATCTAGCAAATTAAGCTCAGCGGATGAACAGTTTTATTAGTATGCAAAAACATACTCAATAAGTATAACAGATTATCCATCCTTTGACAAGTTCTTATTTTTAGTTTTATCAGTAACCAATTTGTTCGATATCAACTTCAGACTGATTAATCATGTCCACAACTTTATGAATAAGATACATTCTCTCATCTAGTGCATGAATTTGCTCTGCACAATTTTGTAGTTCACCACTGAGTTGCTCAGGAATTTGTCCATCATATTTATAACGAACTTTATGTTCCAACGTTGCCCAAAAATCCATTGCCGAAGTTCGTAACTGAATTTCAACTCGACACGTTTGTTCACTAAATAGATGTCCTAAATTAACTTCGACAATCATATGATAACTACGATAGCCTGTTTTTTTAACGTTTCTTAAATAATCTTTTTCGCTAACAACTGTAAAAGCTTCTTGGCTTTTGATAATTTCAACAATCTCATAGATATTTTTAGCATAAGAACAAATAATACGAATTCCTGCAATATCTGATAAATGTTCATCAGCTGCATCGGCGGTCACAGGCAAATCTTTCTTTTTCAGCTTTCCTGCAATACTTTCTGGTGATTTTAAACGATGTTTGATATGCTCAATTGGGTTGATTGCCTCAAAATTATTATAATAGGTATTTAGATTAGAAAGTTGAGTTCTGACAACATCTAAAGCACACTCATATCTGACAAGTTTCTTTTTTAATTTTTCAAATTCTTCTGGTTCAAATCTTGTTTTTAAATAATCTTTTTCCATTTTACTTTAATTCCTATCTAGTCTTATCTTCTTATTAATTTCTTCTCAAATATTTAGTGATTAATAAATTATAATATAGTTTCCTTATATTTTTCTTTGACTGGATAATGCTATTTGCTCTAAAAACGATTCACATCATACTTCTAATTATAACATTTCCTGAAAGTTTTTTGTGCGCTTTCTACTGTAAATAATTACTATCAAAAAAGCACCAAATCATTGATGCTCTTATGCAATATTTATTTTAATGTTTTCAATATTTCTAAAAAGTTTTTTTCACTTTCAGAGAGAATGGAATTTTTTTGATAGGCATAATTAATATGAAAGAATTGTTTATCTTCTTCAATAAATGGTACTTTAACTAGATTTTTAAAGTCTTCTGATAAGCGGATATCTGCCATAAGACTGATTCCTAAATTTTTTCTGACAAGCTCTTTTATGGTATGAGCATCATCTAATTTCAAAACTACATTAGCTGATTGATTATATTTTTCATTTAAACGATTAAAGGCATTAAAGTGGATATTATGCTCTCCCAATAAGATAAAGTCTTCATTAAGTAAGTCTTTAAATCCTAATTCTTTTTCATTGGCTAGTGGATGACTATCTGACATAATGATAAAAAATTCTTTTTGAAAGAGTTCTTCTATTTCTAATTGGGGATGCTTAATCTTTTCTAGACTTCCTAAAAGGCTCGAATCTATTTCTTCATTTAAAAGTAGGCTCAAGAGTTCATTAGAGCCACCATAAATCATATGTAAGGCATTCAAAAAGTTCAAATTATCTTGCTTTGATAGAAGATATGAACTTATAATTGGCGGAAAACCAACTTTAAAATCTTTCATACTCGAACGATGAATAGCTTTTTTCGTGTGATTTAGTTCAGAGAGAATTTCATTGGTTCTCATTGCCAAAAGTTCGCCCTCCGGAGTTAAATCAACTACCTGATGCGAGGAATCTTTATAAAATAAATCACAGTCATAGTAGGTTTCTAAACGTTTGATTGCGTAAGAAATAGTGGGTTGACTAACCCTGAAATGTTTGGCAACATTGGTGAACGAACGCAATTTTGACAATTGATAAAAATATTCAAGATCTCTTAAATTTAAACTCATGGCTATACTCCTAGAAGCTATTTTAACATAATTTTGTAATTATTCTTAGTGCCATAAGTATTATTGAGCAACTCTAGTTTAATTGTCCATAAACCTTGAGCTTATCTGTTTTGGCTGGATAAAAAACCATTACAATGCTTGCAATGGTTTTTTATATTCTATGCTGTCTTTTCAAATTTACGATGTTTAAGAGTAAATACAACATCTGATGCTTTGGCAACTTCATTTTCGTGAGTAACCAGAATCACAATTTTATTATCTTTATGAGCAATTTCTTTAAAGAGTTCAACAATTTGGGCTGTTGTTTCTTCATCGAGATTCCCTGTGGGTTCGTCAGCAATAATTATCTCATGATTTAAAACTAATGCTCTAGCGATGGCCACTCTTTGTTGCTGACCACCTGAAAGTTTACTGACAGGTTTATAAATTAGGTCTGTGCTCAATCCTACTTTATTCAACGCTTCTTCTATTGCTGCTTTTTCATTTTCAAATTTTACTGACGAGATTTTTACGGCCGTTTTGACGTTGTCATAAGCACTCATGTAGGTCAGTAAGTTATAAGCTTGAAAAACGGTACTTACTGTTTTTTTACGATAATTTGTTAAATTACTTGATTTGATTGCTTTATCATCAAAAGACATGCTTCCAGATTTTGGTGTATCAAGTCCGGCAAGCAGGGAAAGAAAAGTAGTTTTTCCTGAGCCGGATTGTCCTAGAATGGCATACATCGTGCCTTTTTCAAAACTTTCTGTGACATCTTTAAATAGATAGTCATCGGGGTTGCTATAATAATAAGTTAAATTTTCAACTTTTAGAGTCATCTTTGCTCCTCTCATTTTAAAAATTTACTGACAGAATCTGGTGATTATTTTTTGATAAAAAATGAAGGCTGTCAGTAAATTATTAGACTGGTTCTTCTTAGAAATCAATTTGTTAAAACTTGTTTAGGATTCAATCTGAGAATTCCAATACTTGCTAGACCTACAGCGATTAGTGTAATCAAAATCGCAATAGCAACAAGAAGTAAAATTTCACTGACAGAAGTTTTAATATTCAATTTTTCAAGTGCTTTTGCTTCAGAAGCTGATTGTCCAAAACCAAAAGCTCCACCTGTACGCCTCATAAATCCGCCAGCATTTCCTGATGGTCTTTGACCTTCGGTTTTGCCTCCATTTGCTCCTGGAGCTCCTTGCATGTTGCTTGTGCTTGTCGTTGTCTGCGTTGTTTCTTGTTTTAAAAGTTGTTGTCCAACGACATTTCCTACTACATTTCCAGCAGCTGATGCAATACCAACCGAAACAATCATAACCATGAAGAGTTCAAAGAAAAATTGACCAATAATTTTGAGTTTTGATTCTCCAAGACTCATCAGAACACCAATTTCAAAACGACGTTCGCGAACCATGAGCATCACGATGAGCGCTAAGATAATGGCTCCAGCAATTGCTACAATGAGTACAATATTTCTAGCAAAACTTGCAACATTATTCAATGATGATTTTACATTTTGATAAGCTTGGTCATTTTTAGAAACTTGGAAATTACTGTCATTAACTAATTTATTAGCAGCTTTTACAAAAGTATCTGCCTGTGCAGGATTTTCCATGCTGTAAGTTGCATTTGATACTTTGCCAGTCGTACCTTTGATAGAATTTGCTACAGAAAGTGCAGTATACATTGTATTCATGTATTGAATTGAGCTTTCTGTCGAGCTACTTGTTGTTGTATAGATACCAACAACAGTCATTTTATATGTTTTGTCATTACTATCTTTGATTGTGAAAGTTGAACCCACTTTTAATGAGTTTTGGCTAGCAAGGGTTGATTCAATGACAACATTGTTTGTTCCCTCATCTGAATCCTTAATTGCACGTCCAGAACTAATCTTATAAGAATCTGTAAAGCTCGTACTTGCTGCTAAATCATTTGTCCCACTGATTGTGAAGTCCTCTTGGGAAGCTCCACCCATTCCTCCTTCACGTCCACCAAATCCACCAGCTGCTTGCGTATCTGTTGATGAACTTGAAGAACTACTACTTGTTGAAACTTTTTCAATACCCGAACTTGCTGATGCTTGAGCCTGATAAGTGAAACTTGCTGATTTTACACCATCAAGTTTGGCAATTTTTTCAGCAGTTGTTTCTGAAATCGTTGGTAAATCAATATTAAATCGTTTACCAGCTTCAGCAGTATCACTTGAACTACTACTTGAACTTGATGTTGCACTATTTTGTGCTTCTTTGATAACATTTTGCATGTTAACAGAGAGTGACACGGTTGCTCCAGCAGATTTTTTAGCATTATCAATAGAAACATTAGCTGCACTATTAATAATTAATCCTGAAAGTACAAAAATTAAAATTGCTGAAAAGGCAACAATTAAAAGTATTGTCCGTCCAATTTTGGCTTTAGTGAAAAGCCAGGCCCGTCTTATAAAATCCATATTTTCCTCATTTCTGAGTCTTCTTCTGATAGATAGACTCTTTTTTGTAAGTCGATTTTAAGCACGTCAGTCAATTTATTAAAAATAAAGACAGAAAGAATGATTGGCTCAACGTCCTTAAAAACCACTTGGCCCTTTATGCTGATGCAGTTCCACTTTCGTCACTACTTTCTTGTGTCGTTCCTGAATTACCTGACTGACTATTAGAACCACCCGTAGTCGCACCGCTATTAGTGTCTGGACTACGTCCATTTTGTCCAAAGCGATGTTGCATTTGTTCTTGAAAATTATTTTGCTGTGATTGATTACTTTGGCCCTTACCAATGAAAAAGCCACCTACTCCACCAACAATTAATGTTAGTAATGAAACAAAAATAATTTCTTTCCCCTTTAAAAGTTTAAGAACATTTTTCATTTTGGAATCCTTTCTTTTCTTGATAAATTGATTATAATTGTTAAAACTTAATTTCAACCCAAGTAAAACTTAAGCTTTTCTAAAAGTTAAATAATATTTTCTTGAGTATTCTGTCAGTAAAATATTAACTTTAAAAAATAAAAAAGTCGCTCACAAGAGCGACTTTTCACTGACCATTCTGTCAGTAAATTTATTAATTAAAAAGCAAAGTAAATACAAAGCGCAATTACTGACAGCACTGCTGTAAATAACCAGAAGACAATGTCAATTTTCCATTCTGACCAACCAGCTGCTTTTCCAGATAATCCACCGAGTTCAAAATGATGATGAATAGGAGTCATTCTAAAAATACGTTTACCACCTGTTTTCTTGAAATAAGCAACTTGTAGCATCACTGAAAGTGTTTCAATGACATAAACCGCACCAATTAAAAGCAAAGTCCATTCGGCATGAAGTAAGATTGAAACAATTGCAAGAAAACCACCCAAAGCCAACGAACCAACATCACCCATGAAAATTTTTGCTGGTTTGTGATTAAAGACAAAGAATCCAAGCAAACCACCAATGACTGACAAGATAATTAACAAAACATCATACTGTTGATGTGCTACTGCGATAACTGCATAAGCTGTCAGTGAAATCGCAACAGTGATTGAAGCAAGACCGTCGATTCCGTCAGTAAGATTGACCGCATTTGACCAACCCACAAGCCAAATAATAATGAAAATTGAAAAGAAAATCCCAATATTAAATTCCCAACTTAAAAGATGAATAATATGTGATTTTTCCCCATGACTGTAAATGAAATAGGAAACAATCCCAATTAAAATTTGAGCCAACATTTTTTGTTTGGCAGTCAAACCTTCATTAATTTGTTTGAATACTTTCAAAAAATCATCTAAGAAGCCAATGACAGCATACATGGCAAAGACCCACCACGCAGTAATGAAAGCTGGACTAAATTTGCCAAAAACCAAAGCGGCAATTAATGAAACTACTAAACTCACAACAACGAAGACAAAACCACCCATTGTAGGAGTCCCAGCTTTACTAGCATGCTGTTTTACATCTTCAAGGGTTGGTTGCCCACCCAATTTTTTCTTGTGGAAGAACATAATGAAGCGAGGAATACCAATGATTGTTATAATCATTGTAATTACCGCCGCCACTATCCCATTCAATAACATTTTCTTCTCCTAATTTTTGAAGCTCCACATAGACTAGTGTCTGTGGAGCCTCAATTAATAATTTTTAATTTCCCATTTTAACAGTTAGAGTTTGACCTTTTTTAACATTGGTAGAAGTTTCGATACTTTGAGTCAAGACTTTATTTCCTGACCCTTCATAAGTTACTTTAATTCCAAACCAATTAGCCAATTGCTCAACTTCTTTTTTCGACCAATCATACATATCAGGCATCACCTGATCTTTATCATTCGTCAAAAGTAAAATTCGTGAATTTGCTGAAACTTTTTCACCTTCAGCAATTGATTGAGCAGTTACTTTTGCCCCTGTCCCGATAATAACCGGACTAAGGACAGTACGGCGTAAGCTATCAGCAGTATCTCCTGAATCTTTTCCTTTATAATTCTCAATGGTCACTTTACCAGCTTTAGTATCAGTATCAGCACTAACTGATAAATCATTTTTCATTGCTTCAGCACTTGTTAACAATGGATTTGCCACTCGAGCAATATATTTAAGTGTCCAACTTTCTGTAGGAATTTTTACATTCATATAGAAAATAAAATCAGGATTCTTAGCAGGATACATCACAACAGCAGAGTAAAGATAATCTTGAGAACCGCTCATATAACCACCCGTTGGTGAGGCAATTTGGGCCGTCCCCGTTTTAACCGCAGCCGGTTCACCATTGACCATAAATAAAGGACCAGCAGCAAGATTTTGCTCAGAATCGCCACTTGTTGAATAAGATGTTCCGTAAACAGGGTCAGTATTTACTGTTAACATCAAATCACGCACACCACTTGCTGCATCATTAGAGACCGGATGTCCAACAACTTCTGCTTTAGAAGTCAAACTTGTTTTTGTATTCGGATCTACTACTTTGCTGACAATATGTGGCTCAAGCATTGTTCCATTTCCAGCAATAGCCGTCCAACCTCTAATCAATTGAAGTGGAGTAACCGCAACCCCTTGACCAAATGAAGATTGAATTTGCGAAACGGCATTTGATGAAGGAAGGGCTCCTGGATTTTCACCATCTAAACCGGCTCTTACTTTAAGACCAAATTTAAATTTATTAAGATAACTTCCCCATAAAGCATCTCCCATATTCATTTCAATTTTACTCATCCCAATATTTGAAGATAAAGCAAAACCTTGAGCATAGGTTACTGTTTCTGGCAGAGTATAGCTTTTATTTTCTGTTACATCCCAGTCATTAATCGTTGTATCATAAACTTGAAGTTTCCGTTGGTAAGTTTCATTAAGATTTACTTTTCCACTATCAAGCGCTCCAGCCATCAAGAAAGTTTTAAATGTTGAACCCGGTTCAAAGGCTGATTGTGAGAGCAAACTGTTCCAAGTGAAATACTTTTGTTTCTCAGCATCATTGATCGTTGTTGCCGTATAGGTTGGACGTTGACTTGTTGCTAAAATCTCACCGGTATGAGCATCAACTAAAGTTCCTGAAAGTTGTTGTGCTCCAGTATCCGTAGCCGCTTTGTCCATATATCCTTCAAGATTTCTTTGAAGTTGTGCATCAAGTGTAGTATAAACATCTTGACCATTTTTAACAGGTTCAATGACTTTAGTTGTTCCTGGAATTGGGCGACCATAGATATCTTTTTGATAAGTTTCTTTACCATTTTCACCACTCAAAACATTATTGAAGGCTTTTTCCAAGCCCATATCACCCTTGAGAGCTTGAGTACCATTTTCATCTTTAGGACGAGCAATACCAATAAATTGAGAAGCAAAATTTCCAAAAGGATAAGAACGAGAAATATTTGCCGTGAAACCAAGTCCAACAATTTTTTCATTCTCAGCCGCTTTTTGAATCTCTTTCATTTTTTCAAGAGAGATGTCACTCCCTTGAGGGCCAAATTGAACTTGTTTCAATTTAGAATTGAGCTGCTTTTTAATCAAATCACGGTCAATTCCAAGTTTACTATTCAAGAAATCTTCAACTTTGGTAAAATCTTTCTTATCAATATAAAGAGGATTTCCGTTTGAATCAACCTGTGTTTTATCAATTACAGCATAAATTGTATAGGTACTTGAGTCTACCGCAATGGCCGCACCTGTACGGTCATATATTGTCCCACGCTTCGCCTGAACCGTTACTGTGCTTTGATAGTTGCTCTTGGCCATCGTTGTAAGATTGGTTCCACCGACATGATTGACGGTAATTAGCCAGACAAAACGAAATATAAAAACCGTAAACAGCGCAATAGCTAGGAAAAACAGGCTCTTACCTACTCGTTTACGATTTCTTTCTGTACTCCAATTCGTTTTTCGGGCATTTCGTGATACTTTTCTAAAAGGAAAGAAAATTAGTTTTTTTAAAAATTTTATCATTTCGTTGCTTTCAATACATTAGAAGGATTTTGTTTTAAATCAGCTTTATTCGCCGTATCAAGCACTTTAGTACCTGATGTTAAATCTAAAATTTGTTGATCATACTCAGTTTTTCGGGTTGTTTCTTGAGAAATTTTTGAACGTAAGTCCATTGTATTCCCTTGAACTTCAAGTGTCTTAGTCTTAACATAAAGTAGACCAACAGCCAACACTAAAGCAGCAACTACCATTGTCAGATAGAATACCTTTTCAACACCAGAAAACTTTTTAAACTTACTTGCTAGAACTTCTGGCGCTAAAGTTTCCGTATCAATGAGATAACTATCTTTTTTCGCCGCAGTTTCTATATCGAAGTATTCTTTAGGCTGTGCTGCCATCTTTGCCTCCACTCGTTTATCTTACTAAAGAAATTCAACTTACTCTCTTCACTATTGAAAAGAGAAAAGCTAAATATTGTTATTTCATTTATATAAGACATCCAAAAACAATCCTCAAGTGGGAAAACCCTCTTTATTAGACCAACTTGTTATTTGATTAATCTCTTTGTTTTTGCGCTACTCTTAATTTTGCACTATGAGCTCGATTATTAAATTCGAGTTCTTCTTCGCTTGCAAGAACTGGTTTGCGATTAATCAATTTTAGTTTCGCTTCCATATCTTTAGGAAGCATCGGTAATCCCTTAGGAACATTAACTGTACTATATTCTTTGAAAATTGTTTTTGTTAAACGATCTTCCAAAGAATGAAAAGTAATTACCGAAATTCGACCATCAACTTTTAATAAATCAATGGCTTGTTCGATTGATTCTTCCGCTGCTCCAAGTTCATCATTTACTTCAATACGAATCGCTTGGAAAATGCGTTTGGCTGGATGCCCTTTTTTCTTGAGCTCCTTTTGAGGTAATGCAGATTTTATTAAATCCGCAAGCTCAATTGTTGTCTCAATAGGTTTAATTTTTCTTGCTTGTTCAATCTTACGAGCAATTTGTTTAGAGAATTTATCTTCGCCGTAGCGGAAAAAAATGCGAACTAATGCTTCGTAAGGATAATCATTTACAACTTCATAAGCAGAAAGAGTTTGATTTTGGTCCATCCGCATGTCTAATCTTGCCTCTTTTTTATAAGAGAAACCTCGTTGACTATCATCGAATTGTGGGCTGGAAACTCCTAAATCATAAAGAATTCCATCAATTTTCGTGACTCCTAATTCAGCTAAAGCTGATTTAAGATAGCGAAAATTACTTTTAATCAATGTTACTTTATCTTCTGCAAGTTGCTCACTTAAGCGTACTTTTGCGTTTTCATGAGCAGTTTCATCCTGGTCAAATGAATAAAGATGACCATTAGTCAGTTTACTAAGAAGATACTCACTATGTCCTGCGCCACCTAGTGTCGCATCAACATAAATTCCATTTGGCTTTACTTCAAGCATATCTACGGTTTCATGTAGTAAGACTGTATCATGCTTAAATGCTATTGTTTTTGGCAAGAGCGCCGTCCTCCTTGTATACTTACAGTTTATTATATCACTTTTTTTCTATTTTTGTAGTAGTTTACATGATTATGTAAAGATTTTTTTAATAAAAAGGCTTACATGGACTGCATTTGCATCTATTACTGGCTTCTTTGATGTCAATTCAATTTACAAGTTGTGTAAACATGACTTTTTATAGTTTAACAATTAATACTAAAAATAGACTGAAAATAATCAGTCTATTTTTTCAAATAAAGAATTTTTTTTATTTGTTTTTAATTCTCCTGTCGCCATTACTTCTACAAGAATTAAACTCAATACTGCAATCATTACTAGTAAAAATAAGAGATATTGAACTAATTGATAGTGACCGGTTGTATATGTTATTTTTAAAGTCTTCGTGAACATTTGATAGAAAATTAATATTCCACTTGTTCCACCTAACAAAAATGATAGTCCTAAATTACTTAGACCAGCATCTCTTAAGCGTCTTACATGAATCGTAAGTTGTGGGAAAAATGTTCCTAAGATAAATAGGAAAAAGAATAAACGCAGTACCATACTACCAATAAAATTGTAGCCAAACATTATTTGTTCAAATTGATTGAAAAGATAAATTAAAAACAGAAAAAGAATAAAGGTCAATCCCCAAAACAGTTGCATCCACCAAAAATTTCTTCTTGTCGTTCTTCCGCGAAATTCAAAGTAATTTTTGAAATAGTCCTTGAATATGCCTGACAATGTTTTTGTCTCTGGTAAATTATTAAATTCTTGAGAAGAATTAATCTTGTATTCCTCGAATTTTAAAGCCCTAGGTGAACTTGGAAGTAGGTTAAGTACCAAGAGCACAAGAGTTCCTAGCCCAAGGATAAAATTAAGAAAAATAAGTGCCCAAGGTAAATCAGCATCATTTAATCTTCGAACAGTTAGAGCAATGAAGGACAATAAACTTCCAAAGAAATATAGGTTAAATACCAATTGAAAGAATGAAGCAAAAGTTTGCCATAAAGTCGCTAGTTGATAAAAATCTAGTAGATTAAAGAAATGATAAGCTTTAAACAAGATGACAAATATTATGATATGAGTTAATAAGGCTGACCAAAAATCTTTACGACTAGTCTTTTTATTGAAAGTGAAAGCACCCAGCCAAAATTTTTTATAAGCTTGAACCATATTTTACCTCTCTATTTTTAAAATTATTCATAAGTTCTTGAATCATCTTCTTCGTCAATGCCATATTTGGTTGGAAAAAGGCAAAGAATATAAATAATGAAATTGATAAATCCAACAAAATAACCCATTTTTGCTAGAAATTCTTGATGAATAAACATTGTAACCAGCCCATAAATTGCAGCTACTCCAAATACAAGAGAAATCCACCAAGGAAACCTAGCATCACGTAAACGACGAGCTGTCAAACTGATATTAGGAACAAGAATAGCTAGACCAATGAGAGCTGTAACAATAACTATTACTAATGCTCCACCCGTGGGGTTGGCATATAAGTCTGTCACCTGTTGAATAATTTCTTTTTGTGATAAAGTTGCAGATTGGCTCATTATTTTCCCAGCTTTAGGGATTGTCACCATAAAGTTTAAAATGCTGAGAATCGCAAATATGATTGAATTAGTCAAGAAAACCCACCAATAATCCGAACGATTTGAATAAGATTTTAAATCTCCTGCTTTTTTCCAATATTTGATGTATGCTTTAATCATTGTTATTCCTCTTTACTTATAATATTATTTACTGACAGAAGGTCAGTTATTTATTCCAAACTTTTTTATTAAGTAAACTCATATTTTTATTAAAAGATTATTTAAACATTTTTTCAATATTTTTATCTGGAATCACCCACATTGAAAAAATTATGGCTGAACCAACAAGCATGATTACTGGAGCTATGAAATAGCCTAATAAAATGCTGACAATATTGAGCACAACACTTAGGATATTTTTTCTAATCGTTGTCTCAGAAGTTTTACGATGTCCGTTTATTTTCAATAATTCTCTTGTCAAAAGTAGATAAATAAAATTCCCGAAGAAAAAGATAATCACATAGCCTAATTCTGGGATAAATGAATTAGGATAGATTGATACCCAGTTAGAAAAAATAGGAATAAGTGATAAGACAAAAAGAAAACTAATATTTATCCATAGAACTTTTCCATTAATTCTTTTGATGCTTTGAAAAAGATGATGGTGATTGACCCAGTAAATAGCCAGTATAAAAAAACTTACAAAATAGACACCCAGATGCGGAAGTAAAGCAATAAAACTTTGTAAGCTATCTGAATCTGGACGGACCAATTCTAAAACTAAGACAGTCATGATAATTGCGATGACAGCATCCGTAAATGCTTCTAAACGTGTTTTACTCATTTTTAACTCCTAAATTATAAAATATGACTTCAGTTTTTAAATTACAAACCTCTCCTTTCAGTACTATGGTTGATATCTCATTATAACATATTGAGTTTAATTCATAAAAGAACTTTAACAGAAGTTCTTAATGGTAAAAAATCTAATTTTACTTCATAATATCACCTTTGGAGATAAAAAGCCCCAATAAATTGAGGCTTCGAATTTATAATAAAAACGCCTTTATCTTATATAGGAGAAGGCGTTTTTATCTATGGCTCTTTGACTTGGAAGTTGGCACATAGTATATAAAGATATTTTAGCCTTTTTCAAAAGGCTTGTCAGTAACATTTGCTAACAAATCAAAGAAATTTGTCTAAAACTAGCTTTTTAAAATTTATTTTTTTATCTTTTGATTTCTAAGAATTTGGACCAGCATTTCGCATAACATACAGATTATTCCCGCACAGGCACCAACAATACCTACGAACAAGAAAAAATAATTTTGATTATAGTGCCCATAAATTGAAAAAACAAACAGACCCAAAATGATTAAAATCCAAATTTTATTTACTTTCACATATACTCCAATATTTTTAATAGTGTAACTACAATTTAATTTTAACATTTATTATTTTTGGTATATACACATTTGTGGTTGCAATTTTACACTAATTATGATTTTGTCATCTAAAAGATAAAAAGTCCTGATTAAAAATCAAGACTTTTTCTTAATAATATTCGATTTATTTGCTCAATAAACGTTTAGCCTGAGCTAAGGCTTCTTTAGTTAAATCTTCACCAGCAAGCATTTTCGCAATTTCATTTACTCTTTCTTCAGCGTTTAATTTTCTAACTGTGGAAGTAGTAATGTCATCAGTTGAAGCTTTTTCAATATAAAATTGTCTGTCGGCAATAGCCACAACTTGTGGAAGGTGAGAAATTGCAAGAACTTGCCCATGCCTAGCAATTTTATATATTTTATTAGCAATCGCCTGAGCAACACGACCAGAAACACCAGTATCGACCTCATCAAAAACAATGGCTGTTTTATTTTCGCGTCTTGAAAAGCTTGATTTTATGGCTAGCATTAAACGTGAAAGTTCACCACCCGAAGCTGTTTTGGCCAGTGGTTTAAATCCTTCTCCTGGATTGGTTTGAATAAAGAATTCAACATGTTCATTCCCGTTTGCCGAAAACTTTGCACCTTCAAAACTAACTTTGAAATCAGCTTTTTCCATATAAAGCTCAGAAAGTTCGTGTTTAATATCTTTTTCAACTTCTATGGCAATTTTATGGCGCGCTTCATTGAGTTTTTTACTTGCTTCAATGAGTTGAACTTGTGCAACTTTAACTGAATTTTCTAGATTTTCTGAGTCATTTTCTGAACCCGTCAATTCTGAGAGTTCAAGTTGGACTTTCTCTAAATAGTTCATCACATCAGACAATTCTGGGCCGTATTTTTTCTTCAAAGTGGTCAAGGTCATAATCCGGTCTTCAATTTGTAAAAGTTCAGCTGGATTAAATTCTAAATCACTCATGATTCTTTGAATTTGATTAGCAACTTCTTCTAATACATAATAACTTTCAGCGGTCTTGTCAGCAAGCTCTTGGTAGTCATTATCAAAGTTACTAATTTTATCCAATTCTGTCATTGTTGTTCGGATATTATTAAGACTTGAATAATCATTATCTTCATCATCAAGCGCTAGATAAGCACTACTAAGCGAATCAGCAATATTTTTAATATTATTTAACTTTTCTCGGCGATTAACTAATTGTTCATCTTCTTCAAGATTAATTTCCGCCGCTTCAATTTCTTCAGCCTGAAATTGAAGAATTTCAATTCTTTGAGCAAATTCTTGCTCATTTTTTTGTCGTAAATTGAGCTGTTGACGCAAATTTTTGAAGTTTTCAAATTTGAGTTTGTAATTATTTTTTATCTGATCAAAGTCTTCGTCACCAAATTCATCAAGTAAACGAAGATGGCTTTTCGGATTCATCAATTCTTGGCTATCGTGTTGACCATGAATATCAACTAATAATTCACCCACTTGTCTTAGCGTAGCTAAATTAACCATTTGACCATTGATTCGACAAACGGAACGACCATTAGCAAAAATCTCACGTCTTAAAATAATTTCAGAATCTACTTCTTCAAAGCCAAGTTCTAATAATACCGCCTTCAATTCTGGAGTTTTATCAAAGAAAAAGAGACCTTCTATTTCGGCTTTGTTTGCCCCATGCCGCACAAAATCACTCGAAGCACGCCCACCTAATAATAAAGACATTGCATCAATAATTATTGATTTTCCCGCACCAGTTTCCCCAGTTAAAATCGTCATTCCACTCTCAAAGGATAGATGAATTTCTTCAATAATTGCAAAATTTTTGATTGAAATCTCTTGTAACATCAAAATTTCCTTTCTCAAAAATAAATGACAAGGCTATTAGTAACCCAATAACCTTATCTTTCCTACTTTGATTCTTTTTTACTGACAGCTATTAATTCGCTCAAAATATTCAGCAGAATTTTGTCACAATATTCTTGTCAGTAAATTTAAAATTCTGTCAGTAAATTATAAAGATTTTTAGCATCTTCTTCCATTTCAAAAATAACTAAAGCACTATCATCATCAATAATGATTGAAAAAATATCATCGCTATATTCTTCCAAAAGATAATTTTTCACAAGACTTGTTGTCCCTGGATTAGCAAGAATCCAGAGCATATTATCTTTGATTTTTGTTCCCGTAATTGCATCAAAAGCTAAGGCTTTATGAAGGCTTGACTGTAAAACTTCCTTGTTTTTTGGTAAATCATAACGATAACCACCAGATTCAGCTGGCACCTTGATTAGGGCAAGTGATTTAATATCGCGGGAAACGGTCGCTTGAGTAACGTCAATTCCATGAGTTAAGAGGGTATTCACAAGTTCTTCTTGCGTTTTAATTTCGTTTTCACGGATAAATTGAGCAATAAAGTTTAATCGGTCTTCTCTTTTCATAGTTCTTCACTTTCTTTTTGTAAAACTGATTCAATATTAACCTGCTGAGCAATTTCTGCTTTTCCATCTTTAAGTAAATGGACAAGAAATTCAACGTTTCCAGCCCCACCCTTGATTGGCGAAAAGGTCAAACCTTTTACTGAAAAACCAAGTTGGATCGCTGTTTTTAAAACTTTTTCAATAGTCATTTGGTGAACTTTAGGGTCACGAATAATGCCATTTTTTCCGACTTGTTCACGTCCCGCTTCAAACTGCGGTTTAATAAGTGCTGCTACTTCGCCATTTTCTTCCAAAATTTCATAAAGTGGCGGTAGAATTAAATCTAAAGAAATAAAACTAACATCTATACTAGTAAATGACGGTCTTCCTTGTCCAAAGTCAGCTAAAACAGCATTTCGGAAATTAAATTGTTCCATAACGACAACGCGTTCATCTGAGCGAATTTTCCAAGCCAATTGATTGGTTCCAACATCTAAAGCATAGACTAATTTGGCACCATTTTGAAGCATTACATCAGTAAAACCACCAGTTGAAGAACCAATATCAAGACAAGTTTTTCCATCAATTTCTAAATGGAATTCTTTAAGAGCCTTTTCTAATTTTAAACCTCCTCGACTAACATATCTTAACTTTTCACCTTTAAGACGAAGTTCTGTTCCATCATCAATTTTCTGACCAGGTTTATCATAACGCTCTCCTGATTTATTATCAACAACTAGACCAGCCATTACTCCTCTTTTGGCCTGCTCTCGTGTTTCAAACAAACCTTGATTCGTGGCAAGTACGTCAATTCTTTCTTTCATGTAGATCTTTCTTTATAGTAATTATACGTATTTTCTTAGAAATGTAACTAATAATTTCTTTTTTTATTTCATTTTTTTAAATTATAACTTCAATCTCATCACGGCAATCTTTTGCTTTTTATTTCCAAAATCTTGTTCTGTTTCTTTGAATTTTATATATCCTAAGGATTTCCAAAATTTTATAGCAGAATTATTGACTTCTAAGACACCGATTCGTAAACTCTTTGCTCCTAAATCACGAACTTTCTCAATCAAAATTTTATGAACAGCTTTACCTAAACCTTGGTGACGGACAGCGGGTACAAATTCAAGTAACCCTAGCATAAATTCCCCTTTTGTTGGAAAATCCTTTATTAAATCAATCACACCGACTAAGTTATTATTTTTATCAAAAATACCATAATTGAATTTGTCAGTCAGCTTTTTTGCAGGTGGTAAATCATTTATGAAACTTTCCGTCTCTAGTTGTGGATTTGAAAAACCGCTCTCAAGAATTGCATAATCACTCGCTTTTTCAAAAAATTTTTCAATGATAGTTCTATCATTTTCTGTCAAAATTTTGATTTGAAAATCCATTTATTTCACTTCCAATTGTTCAATAATTTTAAAAATTTCAGAGCTGTCAGTAACTGATAAGTCTGTCAGTAATTTTTTAACCTCTGACAAGTTTTCCGTCAGTGATTTTTTTGCTCCCTCAAGTCCTAAATGAGCAACATATGTTGATTTTTCCTCTAAAATATCCTTACCTGGTGTTTTTCCAAGCTCAGCAAAAGTTGCTGTAACATCTAAAATATCGTCTCGAATTTGAAAAGCCAATCCCAAAATTTGCCCCACTTGACGAAGTTTTTCAACTTCATCCGTTGATTTTTGAGCAACAATTCCAGCAGCTACAAAAGGAAAAGTTAAAAGTCGCCCAGTTTTCAAGCGATGAATCTGCTCAATTTCAGCTAATGTCAACTCTTTTCCTTCACCAGCCATATCCAAGATTTGACCCGCAACCATTCCATAAGAACCTGAAGCAAAGGCCAATTCACGCGTCAACGCTACTATTATTTCTGCGGATAAATCAGCAGTTGAAAGGATAAAGAAAGGGTCAAAAAATAAAGTATCACCAGCTAAAATTGCAGTTGCCTCGTCAAATTTCTTGTGATTAGTTAACTGCCCTCGACGATAATCATCATTATCCATTGCTGGTAAGTCATCATGGATTAAAGAACCCGTATGAATCATCTCAAGTGCGGCTGCCACATGATAATGAGCCTTACTCAATTCTAAATCAAAAGCCTCTAATAGGTTTAAAAAAAGGAGAGGGCGAATTCGTTTACCGCCTGCCAATAAAGAATATTTTGCTGATTCGGCTAAGCCAGTTGGAAATTCAGCGCTTTCATAAAATTCAGTTAAAAAGTCTTCTAAGTTTAGTATCTTCGTATCCATTACCCTAATTATACCAAAATTCGCGGCTAAAAACCGTGATGATTTGAGGAAATTTTTTTATTTTTTAAATCCATTCCCTTTTTATAAGTGAGCCTTTTGCTCATTCATTGCTAATACTCTTGTAATATTTTCACTTGTTCGCTCAAGGTTCTTTGCGCCGTCAGCCAAGGCATCTGACAAAGATTGTGCTTGACTCAAAATACCAAAAATAGCGGTCATTCCTTCCTCATAAAGAACATCTGCTCCATCCCCAATATATCCTGCCAAAGCAAAGCAAGGTTTCTTGTATTTTTTAGCAATTTTACAGACGCCATAAGGTGCTTTACCAAATTTTGTCTGATAATCCATCCCACCTTCACCTGTAAATACATAATCAGCTTCTTTAATTTTATCTTCTAAGTATATTGTTTGTGCAACAAGCTCAATTCCTAATTGCATTTTTGCATTGGTAAAAGCAAGCAAACCTGCTCCCAAACCACCTGCTGCACCAGCTCCCGGTTTATTTTCAACATCTTTCCCCAGATCATTATGAACAATTTCTGCATAATGCTTCAAGTTTTCATCCAATACTTTGACCATTTCCACAGTTGCTCCCTTTTGTGGTCCAAAAACATAAGAAGCGCCATTATTTCCGGTTAAAGGATTGGTGACATCAGTAGCAATTAATATTTCAATTTCTTCTACTCTTGGGTCAAAATCACTCATATCAATTGTTCTGACTTCTTTAAGGAAAGCTCCACCAAGCGGAATTTCTTCTTGGTCTTTATTTAAAAACCTAGCTCCCAAAGCACGAGCCATTCCAGAGCCACCATCATTAGTCGCACTCCCACCAATGCCAATGATGATTTTATCTACTCCTTCATCCATTGCAGCCTTAATTAATTGTCCTGTTCCATAGGTTGATGTAATCAATGGATTTCTATCTTCCAAAGCAACCAATTCCAGACCATTTGCCTTTGCCATCTCAATGACTGCCGTATTTGAGTTTCCCAAAATACCAAAATAGGCCTCTACATTTGTATTTGCAAATGAACCTTGTACTTTTTTATATACCCGTCGTCCACCCGTTGCATCAATCAAAGCATCTGTTGTTCCCTCACCACCATCAGCCATTGGCATAGAAATTATTTCAGCCTTAGGAAAAACTTTTTTAATTCCTTTTTCCATTGCTTGACAAACTTCCAGCGCACTCAAACTTTCTTTGAAAGAATCTGGCGCTAATACAAATTTTTTCTTCATTTAATCTACTCTTTCTATAAAAGACTTGACCATAACTCTATCTACTATTAGTATATAATAAATAAGATTGATATTAGAATAATAGGCTTTTTTGTCAGTAAAATTTTGTTTAAAATAAAAAAACCTTGAAAAATCAAAGGTTTTTTATTTTAGTAGTCTTTCTGTTCCGGAGAGAAATCACTCTCCTGATCATTTTTTCCAACTATTTTTACTAATGTTTCTTCCGCTTCATTGAGTGTTTTTTTCAAAGTTTCCGAAATTTTCATTCCTTTTTGAAATTCAGCAATAGCATCTTCCAACGCTACATCACCAGATTCCAACTTACGAACAATATTTTCTAACTCTGCCAAATTATCTTCAAATTTTACATCTTCTTTTTTGGTTGCCATTATTTTACCTCCACTATTACTTTTCCGTCAGTCAATTCAACATCTAAAGTCTGACCTTTTTTCACATCACTTACGGATTTAATAATCTTTCCCTTTTCGTCAGTAACGAGAGAAAAACCACGCGCTTTTATTTTCGAAATATCTAATAAAAGTAAAGACTGATAAAGTTGCTCCGTCTTATTCTTTTTAGCTTCAACTATCTTTCCGTAAGTCGGAATTAATTTCCCAGCTGACAGCTCATAACGGTGTTTCATATTTGCAACTTTATTTTCCGTCAGCACTGACAAACGTTCACACAGACGGTCAAGTTTTTGTAAGTGTCCATCGTACAAGCGTTCTGGCTGTCTAAAAACGACTGACTGGCTTAATTTATCTACTCGTTCACGCCTTATTTTAATTAAATGTGTTAAGCGGTTAAAAAGTCGTTTTTCCTGCTCATTCGTCCAATTTATTAAATCAACCTTCGTATTTGGTGTTGCTAATTCGGCTGCCGCTGTTGGAGTCGCTGCACGACTATCAGCAACAAAGTCAGCTAAAGTCACATCTGTTTCATGTCCAACCGATGAAATAATTGGAATACGTGATTCAAAAATTGCTCGAACCACAATTTCTTCATTAAATCCCCATAAATCTTCGATAGAACCACCACCACGACCAATAATCATGACATCAAAATCACCACGTTCATTAGCTCGACGGATATTTTCAGCAATTTCTTCAGCCGAACCTTGTCCTTGAACTTTTGTCGGATAAAGAACGATTTGACTCATCGGAAAACGACGTTGAACCGTCGTAATAATATCTCGAATGACCGCTCCTGACGGGCTAGTTACCACAGCTATTTTCTTAGAAAATTGTGGCAAAGTTTGTTTCCAACGTTGTTCAAATAGCCCTTCAGCAGTCAGCTTTTTCTTCAACTGTTCAAACTTAACCGCAAGAGCTCCAACGCCATCTGGAACTAAACTTTCAATATTTATAGAATAAGAGCCAGAAGGTGGATAAATACTGATTCGACCAACAGCCAAAACTTTCATCCCCTCTTCTAATTCAAAGTCTAATTTGCGAAATTGTCCCGCCCACATCGTAGCTTGAATCACAGCGCCCTCATCTTTAAGTGCAAAATATTGATGATTTGGTCTTCTTCTAAAATTTGAAATTTCTCCTGTCAAATAAACCCGTTCAAGATATGGATCACGGTCAAATTTCGCTTTTAAATATTTTGTTAAGGTTGATACTGATAAATATTCTGTCATTCCCTCACTCTTTAGTTCTCAATTAATCTTTTTACTAATCATTCTGTTAGTAAAATTTCTACTGCTAAAATCGAAAAAAAGTAAAAAGTTTATCTTCAAAAAACTTCTAACTTAAAAATAAGTCCTTAGAAATTACTATAAACTTAGTTACTCTTTTATTAATTAACTATTTATTTTCGTTCATTTTTCTACTTGCTGCACGAACTGTCTGTTCCATGAGCATTGTAATCGTCATCGGACCAACTCCACCAGGTACTGGGGTAATCAAACTTGCAACATTTTTTACTTCATCGAAATCAACATCACCATGAAGTTTTCCATCTTCATCACGGTTCATTCCAACATCAATTACAACTGCACCTTCTTTGACATCCTCAGCTTTAATCATCCGGTCACGACCAATAGCAACTACCAAAATATCAGCTTCCTTCGTCAATTCGCGCAAGTTTTCTGTTTTTGAATGAGCAATTGTCACAGTAGCATCAGCCATCATTAATAATTGCGCCATTGGTTTTCCGACGATATTTGAACGACCAATCACAACTGCACGTTTACCAGAAAGTTCCACATTATATTCACGGAACATTTCCATAATACCGGCTGGAGTTGAAGGAATCATCAGAGGATTTCCAGACCACAAACGTCCCATATTCATTGGGTGAAAACCATCCACATCTTTTTCTGGATCAATAGCTAGTAAAACCTTTTCTTCAGAAATATGTTCTGGCAATGGCAATTGTACCAAAATACCATGCCATTGTTCTGATTGATTATACTGTTCAATTAAATCTAACAGTTCTTGTTCTGTCACTGTTTCTGGTAGACGAACCACACTAGAATTTAATCCAATTGCTGTGGCTTGTCGTGCTTTATTTCGGACATAAATTTGACTCGCAGGATCTTCGCCCACAAGAATAACGGCAAGACCTGGAACATTGTCCGCTTCTTTTAATTTATCGACTTTAACTTTCAACTCAGCTTGCATTTTAGCAGCAAGTGCTTTTCCATCTATCAAGTTCATAGAACTATTATACCATAAGCCAACATTCATCCTCTAATCATTATCATTCCTTTTTCTTTCTTTATTTTAAATTGTTCGTAATTTTTAATAAAGAAATAATTCCAAATTAAAAAGAAACTTCTTTCCAAAGAAAAGAAGTCCTTAATTAAAATATACTACTCAAAACCTTTTTTATATTTAACTTTTCCAATAGTTAACGTTGCCACTAAGCCTAATCCCAATTCTGCTAATACTAAACTTAAATCGTCATCAGCACCTGTTTTGGGAAGTTCTTCTTTCGTTACAGTTGGTACAAGTTGTAAGCTCGTTGCGCTTAATGAACTTGAAAGACTTGGACTACTCGATACCTTAGAAATTAAAGTCGAAACTTTTGCTTCATTCGAAGGTAAATTTGAGCCACTCAAGTTATTTAGTTTCACTTCTGAAGTATACGAACTATTTAAAGTTAGACTTGAGCCATTTTTATCATTAGATTGTAAATTTGGATTAGTCAACATACTTGAAGATGTTGTTGAACCACTTGACTCAGATGAAGTCAAACTTGCACTACTTGATTCATTTGAACTCAGACTCGATTGACTTGAATTTTCAGAAGATGAACTTGTAGTACTAGTTTGACCAGTGTTTGAATTTGAATCACTTGTCCCACCAGAACTTGTCATACTACTTTCGTTTGAACTTAAACTTGAAACGCTTGAGCCCTCTGAGCTTGAACTTGAGCTATTTACCCCAGCTGAACTTGACTGACTCGAGTCTACCGAAGATGAACTGGCAACACTACTTTCACTGGAATTTGAACTTGAAGCACTTGAACCTTCTGCGCTTGAACTTGAACTTGAAGCATTAGAAGTCGAACTTGAAGTATTTGCTTCACTAGAATTAGAACTCGTGTTGCTTGATACATTTGAAGATGAAGTTGAACTACTAGCTGCACTTGATGACGAACTGGCACTACTGCTTGATTGGCTACTATTAGCACTAGAATTTGGATTAACTGTTGAAGCACCAACACTTGGAGTTAAAGAATTGATAATTGTCGTTATTCCATTAAGTGCATTAT
>SKEH01000479.1_pt1 | contig 24091 bp, 27 predicted proteins | sample 4826571 | NCBI WGS metagenome assembly SKEH01 (sample SAMN11008814, study PRJNA524170) | human gut metagenome | biome: Human fecal sample; material: Feces; isolation source: fecal sample from pouch patient p29 | host: Homo sapiens | place: Israel: Tel-Aviv | collected 2016-09-14 | reverse complement strand
AAATCAGACGGGGATGACACTCAACACAAAGGAAACACCATGACTGAAAAGAAGTACGAACTCACTAAGGACGTTCTCACCACCGCATCTGGCTCCAAGGTCTACCGCATCCGCGCAGTACGCACCTTCACTAACGGCAAGAATACTATTGAAGCAGGAACCTACGGCGGGTACGTGGAGAGCGAAAAGAACCTCTCGCATGACGGCGGCGCATGGCTGTACGGTGTTGCCCGCGCATACGAGAATGCTGTAGTAGAAGGTAACGCCGCGTTGCGTGGTCTTGTAGCCGCAAAGGGTAACGCAGTTATCGGTGGCGACATTGTTGTATCTGGTACCGGCGACATTGACGGCAACATCACCATCGCGGGTAGCCGTCCCATCCACCTCAACGGTGAAATCCTTGCAGGCGAAGGCACGCTCACTCTCAACAAGAAGCACTACTAAGGGGGCGCACACTTTGACTACGACTATCACGTTCCCTGCCCGGTCAAACTTCTTCATCTCAGAACTAGCTAAGCTTGCAGATAAAGATATGTCCGGGTACAAGCTTAAAATCTCGACTTTGAACGTCCCGCATAGCCCCACTAAGACCCATGTTAGCGGCACCATTGTTTCCCCAACCGGAGGAATAGCACGCACTCTTCACAAGGTGATTAACCATGAGGAATATGCGCCGGAAGCAATTGCTGGGTTGAAGCATAACGTCACATCAATCACCCCTATTCTTGATATTGAGGTGGATGCGGAAGTTGATGAGATAACTTTCACTCTTGGCTAGGTCGAGTCATAAACGTTAAATTGCCCCTGATGAAACAGAGAACACTCCATCAGGGGCAATGTCTTTTACCTGCTAGTTGTGAAGAAGAAAAGTAAAAGGTGACCAGTGAGCTACATGTGCAACTTACTGGTCACCTCAATTTTTCACTACTGACAGTGAATGTAATTTCAAGACCCTCCTACCGGACTTGAACCGATAACCAACGGCGTATGAAACCGTCGCTCTACCAATTGAGCTAAGGAGGAAAATGCGGATAGGGCGGGATTCGAACCCGCGGAACCCCGCTAAGGGCTCTCTGGTTTTCAAGACCAGTGCATTAAGCCGCTCTGCCACCTATCCTAAACAGCCCAGAGGTGAAACCCTCGGCTGACGCTGAGATGCTAGGATTCGAACCTAAAGTACTGGGGTCAGAGCCCGGCGTGTTGCCAATTACACCACATCTCAATAAACAATATTTAGTTTTATGCTGGGGTAGCAGGACTCGAACCTACACTACACGGTTCCAAAGACCGGCGTGCTACCGATTACACCATACCCCATTATAGGGTGGGAACCTCAACTATTGTCAAGGTTCCCACCGGGAATACAAGACTCGCAAGCGCCTCTGTATTTCTGACGGGCAAGCTGTCTCGCCGCCCGTCCTTAATCTACTATAGCATATAGAAATTAGGTATGCAAGCTAAGTCGCCTATTTTTTGACAATATTTCTAACAGGCTCCAAGGAACCATCATATACCTGTTTAGCCCGCTGACCAATTTCACGAAGCGTCATCTCTGCAACTTCGACGTTCTCACTTGTACACAAGTCGGACACAGTTTCTAGGTCATCGTCACTAAGTACGATAATGCGCCATAACTCGGGCTTACTGCGAATGTTCGGGTTTGTACAAACGTCTTCCAATGTTTTGTAGAGGCTGTCCCTGTCACTGGTGAGTCTTTCTCTCATCTTGAAGGTGATGCGCGCTTTAGCCGCAACGTCCTCTAAGGGAATGTCGCCCGTTTCTGATTGAACGGTTACGCCAGGGGCGATGATGACTCGATATGTTCCTGTTCGCCTATTCTCGTAGGTAAGCGTGATGACGGGGTATTGGGGGCGTGCCATTTTTCGTAATTATTCCTTCGCGTTAAGTTCGTGTTGCATAACGTATAGCTGTTCCTGTTAGGTAACTTTGAGCCAGCGGTCTTTAAATCGGATACCGGACTCTTTCGGGAACTGGTTCACAGGCTTCCAATACGCGGTAACTACCTGCTGGTGTGGTGGGTCGATACTGATGACGAGAATGAGGTTGCACTCTTCTGGTGGGGCACCCTTCTCAGGGGCGATGACTCGGCTGTACTCCTTTGAGCGAATGCTGATAGACCGCCCAGATTTACGTTTATCGTCGTATTCTGTAATGGAGTATGTGCCAGGGTTATACGATTGAAGTGTAAAATACACATCTTCCGCCGTGAGCCCTGCCAGTTTCCCCGTGGCTAGTTTCTCATACACATGCTGACTGAAATCAAGTGTGACCGGGTTGATGGCTTTCACATGCTGGTGGAACCTTTCAACGCTTGCCTCATCCATCTGCTGATAAGTGATTTGCCTTTGACCCTTTGTGAGGCGGGGCCAATGCGCGCGAGTACCCTTTTTGCGGGCAGTTTTCTGTTTGAAAGCCCACAATGAAAGAATCTGTGGGACATCCCACGGCACACCATTTTCCTCAGCTTTTGCTTTCTCGCGGTCAAGTTCCCGCTGTAACCTGCGAACCTCTCGCGCTGGAGTCTTAGGGTCACGCATCTTTGCATCACGGTCAGTAATGTACCTTGCCCTATCTAAGTAGATACGTTGTTTCTCCAGTTCAACCAAGTACTCTTCTTCCGTCTGAGGTGTTCGCTCTTTCGGTGAAGGAAGAATATAAGTGCGCCCATTAAGACCTGAAACCTTTATATCGCCAGGCTGGAGAGGCGTGTCAGCTATTGACTTAGCGTTAGGTAGTGTGCGTGGCTTACTGGCGTTGGGTGGCGTTGGGTGCGGCATACTACCTGGTTTAGGGATGCCAGGCTTAGGAGATGGCGGCTTGGGGGCTGATGGTTTGGGCTTAGCGTCAGCATTTGGCTTAGTGGCTGGAGTGGTGTCTGAACCAACTTTTTTCGCGTCTGCCTTTCCCGATGCCATCTTTTGCGCACGTTTCGCTTCATATGCTTCACGTCTTGCTTTTTCGCGAGCATACTTTGGGGCAAACTTATCATTGGACATCTGTTCAGCAATGGTGCAGACGTGGTTTAGTGACCCATGCGGATTATCTCGGTAAGGGCACCTCTCTGCTTCCTTCGCGTCACATTTACCGAAGTCATTATCATTGTTGAGATGGTATTTCGGAGGAGAATCTGTCCCTGTTGTTTGTGTTGTCATGTTTTTAGGTCTTTCTTCTTCTATTTATGTGTGTCCTACAGTTTAATGGTAGGCATATTGCGTACATAGCAAAAAAGTGGAGTCACATAAACGGGGTTTGTTTATGCGACTCCACTTGGGGTGATGTAGGGGCACGCCGGGTGGTTATGGTGGTGTTAGGCGTGCCCCTACTTACTTAGATGATACTCTCTTACCTGTTGGTGATGGATTCAGGTAGTGCAGGAGAGTTTCTAAGCAGTGGGATGCAGGCGGGTTAGACCTGCAAGGGTTGTGTTAGGGAGCGGCGGGTTAAGTCGCCCCGTAACACAAGTATAGCACGCTCTAGACGGCACGCAAGCTCATTATGTTGGGTTTGCATTATTTTTTCGTGTGAGGTGTTTCACTGTCAAATCTTTTGAAAAACCGTGTTTTGGCGAGTGGTTATGCTAAACTTGAGGTATCGAACCTGTTTCGGCGCTGAGATTTATCTTTCGCGTCTTGGGTGCCTCAAGGATACTCCTAAGCATCTAGGTTCTACTGGTTAAGATGCGTAACGCGCTATATCTTGCCATGACAGGCGGATTTTCCACTGTCGCGGTGCATGAACATGCCATATAAAGGTAGCGTCCTAGATGTTGCCCTGGCACTGCAATGCACCTGTAAATAATAACTCTATATGATTGAGGTAACTCTTATGGCTGAGAAGAACGCTTGGCAGACCATTGTTGATGACGCGGCAGAGAAGGCTGGCATTTCGCTAACCGCTGGTCGTAAGTTCGCTAAGGAGCTGATTGAGGGCATTAAGTCGCATCTGGCAGAGGGTAAGCCCCTCCAGATTCTTGGCTTTGTGAACTTTGATATTGCTCTGCGTGGTGAGCGTGACCACAAGAACCCGCGAAACGGCGAGGTTATCACTAAGCCCGCTCATAAGACTGTCACTGCTAAGGTGTCGAAGAGTGTCAATAAGGTGGTCGGCGCTATTAAGCTGACTAAGGATGAGATTGCTGAGGCTAACGGCTCCAAGTAAGCCCTCAATATTTACGGCGGTACGCCCTGTATAAAGCAGGCGTACCGCCGTTTCTGTCCTCTGGTCCTGTTATAATTTTATGTAGTAGTTATTATATTTAGAAAGGCTCACATGGCTATTCATGCCCGCAAACCATTCAAGGCAGGAGAACCTATCGAGTTCACCTTCACTAATGGAAATATGATTTTAGTGTCCCCGGCTGGTGGGGATATTCACGGCGCGTTTCTAGAGGTTGTAGAAGCGCTCCCCTCGACAGATAGCGGTGAAGAAAGGTATAGGACGGCGCAGGTAATTCTTGACCCGAAGCAGATTATTGCGTTCTTCACCGCAACTATCCCTATGACTGGGTATAATGAACGGCAGTTGCGAGATTTAGCTTTTGATAGCGGGCTTGTGGCAGACGTGGAAGGTACTCAGGCGAGGTTAAAGTCTAGCGGCGGGACGGCTCATATTAAGATTGACCCACCATCGCTACCGAAGGATAGGACATGCCGCATTGGAGACACATATGGCGACGTGCTAACGTCTAAGCCTCGGAAGGGCACCCCTGGTTTGGTGGACTTCACGTTTACTACAGATGGGGAAGATGTTACGCTCACCATCCCGCCGGATATGCTGGTGGCGCTGTTCACCTCGTGTTGTCGCTCTGTGAATTATACCCCGGAAGAAATGCGTGAGATGGCTATCCGCGCCAATATGTCCCGCCCTGTCAGTGTCCCGAACCGCAAAGAAAAGCGCCGTCGAGAACGTGTAAGGAAGGTCGCTAAGCCAGCTGGTGCATACAACCTGTCTAACCTTAATTTGCCAACCGAAATTGGCGGCAAAGCCAAGTCAAGCTCTTCGTTCTTCCGGTGAACCAACTTATCACTTAACATTTCGAACTAGCCCACCAAGAATTAAGAAAGGTCTTTATAGAAATGTCTGACAAACCCGAAGTCATGCAGTTGTCCGCACCTAACTTCCAGCAGTTCGCTCGATACATCTTGAAGGACTGCGCTTCTACCCCCTGGGATTCTTATATGCGACGTGTTTACCGCACGCTAGGGCTTCCTGATGGGCTAGAAATTCCGCCTGCGCCCACTAGCCGCTTTAATAGCTATGGCATGTCGCCTGGGATGTGGCATAAGGCGGCACTATCTGCCGGTTCTTACAGTCTTGCTTTGGAGGCGTTAGGTGTTGCAGAAGCTTTCAATGCGAATACTGGACTTGAAGACTTGAAGCGCATCTCCGCATCTGCCCATGCGCACCCACTAGCGCCACTGTTCACGCATGGTGTCCGTAAGTTCACAGCCGAACAGCAAGCAACGTTGAATCTGTTAGTCAGCCCGCATATGAAAAAACTAATTTCAGCTGTCGGGATTGATGCCATGTTAGGTTTCTTGCCTGCAATTGAGTTCATTGATGGTTACGGATATGCTGATTTATCGCGTCTTATCGACTCTGAGGGCGTTGAGTCGATTGTCCCTCTCAAGCCTTCTCAGGTGGCGGACTCACCGCTTGGTCGTGTGCTCACTGAGGCATTTGACGTAATGGATTCCACTTTGGCGGATATGTTGGAGATGCCCGAGTCAATTGCCCGCATTGGCTGGTTCCTCGCTCATCCTGCCGAAGAGTGGGATACCCTAGATGCCCCTATTGCTGTCCGTGAAGCCCTCCCAGGCTATGTGGCTGTGGAAGCTTCTGAAACGAAGCATTTTACCGACATGGCACTGTTTTAGGTAGAAGCCGTATAAGGGCACAGAAAAGCCCCTAGAGCCTCAATGAGAGGTGTTTCTAGGGGCTTTTCCATGTGTGAAGGACGCTTTAGCTTTCGTATCCTGCGTTTAGGTCTTCTAAAGTGGGGATGTCCAGGTCGGTCTGGGTGCCTGCAAGGGGGTAAGCGAACTGGATGCGGTTAAGTTCCGGCTGGTAGAGTGCCCAGTAGGGATTTTCGTAAATCCATGAGTGACCTGGGATTTCGCTAGTGTGCGCGTTAATACTGTGGGCTACAGCGCGAGGAATAATGTCAGCGACATTGCGGGTATGCAGATGCCCATCTAGGTCTTCTAAACCTTCGCCAGTGTTAATGTCTGTAACGTCGCATTTCATGGAGTATGAACCGTCTGCCGAAATTTCTTCGTTGATGCTGGAGATATTCAGTAGCGGGCGTACAAGCGTGTTAGCTTCCAGCGGGAACGGTAAAGGCTCAGGTAAATCAATCGTTCCATACAGGTAGGACGGGGCACTCATCATCGCAACGCGAAGCTCAAGCTCAGAGAACGGCAACGTCTCATAAGCATCATCAATCGCGTATTCAGCGTCATATTCAGCAGGATTTACAGACATGGTTAGTAAAGACCCTTTCGAGGCATATAAAAAGTTTAGGGAGGCTACCAAGCTAAACATTACATCCAGCCCGATAGCCTCCCTAAACTTATAGCGCAAAGGCGCAACTTCTGCCGCTACTCAGTATAAGTACCCTGAGTGGAAATCCACCCATTGAGAGCGTGCATACGTCGCCAATCCAGCGGAGAAACAGTCTCCTCCATGTTGAAGAGGCATGTGAAATCGGCGTTACGGAACTCATCAACGGTCGGCTTATCCTGTTCGCGAGGCTGTTCAGAACGGACAACAGCGATGTTGCGAGTACCAAATCGGTTAAAGGCGGCTTCGGATTTAATGAGTACCGGCGAGCCACTGAAACCAGCCTGGCGCGCCTGCCACTCTTCAAAGTCCATAAGTTCCAGAGTACCCGGTTCATAGGTGATGACGGGCATCAGCTGAACCTCGCCACCACGAATCTGATACACAACAGCTTCAAGGGTGGTTTCCCAATCGTCAATTTCGTGCCAATGCGGGTCATTACGCGGGAACACCTTGAGAGTCACCTTGCCGCCAACAGTGTAAGTATGACCACCAATGCGGGTACTATAAATACCGGCACCAATATACTGAGTGTGAGCCTTACGGATAGCGGACTCAACATGCTCAGGATAAACGTCTAGAGGGAAGTCAAACTCGTCACTCAGAAGCTCTTCTTCGGTCATACCCAGATGAGCGGCAATTTCCTGCGCCGTGATGCCGTTGCGGGCGAGGGTCTTGAGGGCGGCTTCCTTGGATGCGCCATCAAGTTCACGCATCTGCTTCAAGGAGTCAATGAACGACTGTGGTGCGTCGGCAGGAATTTCCGTGTGGAGAGTGATGCGGGGGACGTTAGCGTTGTCAGTCATGAGAAAGAAACAATCCTTTCAAAAGTGTATTTGTGATAAGGTAGTTAAGTGCGCCTCAATGCAAAGTGTGAGTCGCGGGTTACCCATGTGGCTCAGTAGCACCTTACAAGGACGCATATCTAAAGTGTAACACAGATTGCTGATTAATGCAAGGAGGGTCGCTATATGCGCACCCCGTATATGCGGTACAATAAAGGGGGACCCCTATATACCTACAGAGAAGGAGTTTTGTGTGGAAGAGCTGTCAGGTAATATGACCATCACAACTTTCATTGAGGCTACCATTATACCATACCAGCAAAATCGGGAAGCAGAAGGCAAGCCTGTGAGGTTTTACCGCGTTATGACGCTTAGCGAGGCACCGAAAGATTTGAAACCTACAGACCTTCCTGTCACATCCTCGCAAAGTATCCACCTGAGTACACATACGACAGCTGGTGAAGGTGTAAACATTGCGGCGCGTGTCATTACCAGAGTTGTTCATGATGAACATCTGCAAGGCTATCTGGAAGCAGTATTCAATCGCGCACCTGCTGACGACAAGCGCCTACTGTCGCTCTACCACAACGCCAACCCTGCGAATGCGTATGCCGTAAAAGGCGTTTACACGTTCCCTGCGGGGGTTACGCCGCATGATGCCGCCTGTACTATCCTCAATAATGCGGCTAACAGGGAAACTATCACCCCTTCACTGTGGGTAGATTTAGTGAAAGAGATTCATGGCTTAGTTAGCCTGGCGGCAACAAATTCCGTGGAGTGCCCAGGTATAGATGGCAGACCTTGCCAGCAAGCAACACATGACCACATTCCAGATATGATGGGGTTATGCACCTGGATTGACACGGAATCCGTTTAGGTATGAAAAAGAAGAGGTGGAGCCCCCGTACTTTTCAGGGGCTCCACCTCTTCCATATGCTTACTCGCTAGAGTTATTAAGTTCCGGGCGTGCCGTGGCAACATACTTCGTTACAAGACTGTTCGCAAGATTCGACTGAACCTCCAGGCTTGCAAGGAATGCCGTCTGAACATTCTCAGAAAGTACCGAGATGCCCGTCACTGCGTGAGCTTCGTTAAGCAACTCCTCATTATCCTTGCCCCAAGCGCGGCTACTCAAGATAAGTGTATTCAGTTCAAACTGATTTACTTCCACAAAGTCGCGCACAAATTCGAGAACGGCGGTACTGTTGGTAATCCAGCGACTTGCGGCGGTACCACTGTGCATACCGCCGTCCAATAGACCGTCTGCGCCACCGATACGGTTGCCAGGCTCACTCTTAAAGAGAGTGAAGGTGTACTTGCGACCGTTAGGGGTGTAGGAGTAGGTGTTTGTGACGGCGAACGAACGCGGCTTGAAAGTGAACGCAGTTCCATGTAATGCGGTGTGGTTCTGGCTCTCTGAAACATTGCCGTCTTTGCCGATATGCGGCTTGTCGGTCACGAGGACAGTAACGGATGCGCCTACATTGTCTTCGTAGGCTGGGCTAGTTTGAGTTACGGTGTAAATGAAACGTGAGTCTTTAGGCATACTGGTTCCTTTCGTGTTAGAGTGAAATGGCACCTGGCGAAGCCATTGCTTTTGGCTTCAAAGGCATTTTTAAAGGTGCCTCTTGCTTACAAGGCACCACCCAGTATATCAATATTTGATGCGTTGCGCCTAGTGGGGATGCTGTGAGGTTCGTCCCAGTAGGCGCAACGCTGGTTCAGTTAGGCACTAATGATGTACGCTCGACAGGGGCGCGCGATGAAGATGGTGAGCGTTTCGCGGAGGTTGTTGCCCTGCGCGGTGAGTCCCTTATAGCTGATGAGCTTTGAGGTTCCGCGTGCGTGCCAGCGTCCAGTTCCAGGGCGGACAGATGCCTGCTTATTTCGTTCGATAATGCCTACCTGCTGACCATCTGCATTGATGATGCGGTACATGTTCTTGTGGATGCGTTCGATGGTGTAGCCGCTAATCTTCATTTGGTACCTCCTGGAGGTGTGCTAGCTGTTGCTGACGTGGCGTTGAATGATGCTGGTTAGCTCTGTGTGGGTGAGCTGACTGTAGGTTTTCTTGGTCTTGGTGAGGTATGTGATGACCGCATTGGTGGCGGATTCGACGTGGTAGGTTTCGCCGGGCTTCGGGGTGTATGCCTCATCAAGCTTATTTGACAATGCGGTGAAATGGTTCATTGTGGGTTACTTTGCGGTGTAAGGGGTTACGAACTCGTAATAGAGGACATAGAGAGCCTTGAGTGCTTCTACATGCTCTTCAACGCGGCTCTTAGCCTCCTTAAACTTTTCGGTTGCCTTCTCGTAGGTTTTGCGGGCAATGGCAAGTGCCTGTACGCCGACGGTCTGGATTGCTTCTAGGGTGCGGTCGTAAGCAGTCTTGGCATCTTCAAGCTTCTCAGCCCAGTAGTTTGCCCAGGAAGTAGCGATTTGGAGCAGGCTTTCCTCTTTGGCTACTTCATTGTCGAGGTCGGCTTCAATTGCGGGGGTGAAGTCCTTTGCGGTCATCGGTTCTTCCTTTCTCTGGCACTTCAATACTTGCTATATGAATAGTGTACCACAGATTAGAGAGCTTGCGCAACCCTATATTTTTGGGTGGATAAGCGTAAACCCACCCAGAAAATATGGGCGGGTTTACGTTATTGTCTCACATATTACTCAGTAAGATTGGAGAAGTTGAAACTATCCGTTGCATGTCCAACAAGTTTACTGAAATCAGTTAATCCACAGAATCGAGTTACGGCATCGCGAACATCCTGCGGTGTACGGATAGTGTCATTAAGAGTCTGCATTGAAATTTTCTTAGAATACTCTGAGGACAATTCCCACCAGTTTCCATCCCAAGACACATCTGTTCGCTCATTCACAATGCTGGTCATCATGTCTCGTAGCTGTGTAAACGACAAATACTTGTACGGAAGCGGAATGTGTTCCTCTAGGTTTGCTACCTTAAGGAAGTAGAGAATCCCGGCTGTATCACCTTCAAGGAGAAGCGGGTAATACAGTGCGCATTTGCAGTCGTCATAGATGTGCGCGTCGGGGGCAATGCAGAACCTATTGACAGTAGCGTCGGATTGCATAACTGAACGGGCGGCACGCAATGTTCCTGAGATAGACTTCTCTAAAACCTTAGAGTAGTTATATGTATCTATCTCGCCATCTACAAGAAATTGTGCCTCAATCTCTTCAATGGGTTGGTTAAAGATGGCGGAGGCGAGATAGGGGACAGTATATAGCAGATTGAAGGTTGCCATCTTGCGACCCTCCCCCCATGCATTATCTCCAGGTAGCCAGTGGTCGTCGCTCTCAATATCAATCACTCCAGCACCATAGAATGACGTACAGAATGATGAAAAATTGCCACTCAGAGTGAAGCTACTCCCGTCATAGAAGGAAGTTGAGCTTAGTGCTACACCAGGGGTAAGGATTGATACAGAACTATTCCACACCTCTATGCCAATGCAACTAGCACCCTCAACACTAAGGAAGGAAGACCCCTTAATAGAACCCCCATCAATAGTTGCATCCTTCGCAACGACTTTAATAGCTTGGCGAGGGAAATTTTCTTCATCATAATTATCGGTGACAATGTTCTTTAAGGTGCTATCGGTTACATCTAATGTAAGCTTAGGATATTCCTCGTATTTGTCGTAGTGCCAAAAGGAGTCAATGGTGCTACCGGCAATAATTCCAGAGGCTTCAATCTGTGTACCATGATAAATGGTGGAGTCCTTAATCTTAACGTCTCCGCCAATATTAATTCTATAGTCAGAGGAGGCACTGTGGCGAGGAATCTCAAAGTCAGCCTCAGAGGATTCATTGCTAATAGTGCTATCCGCAATAGACACTTTCCCCCTGATGGTTGCCTTGGCATTGCGCATGTTTACGGTGAAAGGGTCTACCTTCGCATCTTCGTAAATCTTATTGCCGCCAATGATGTTCCTAGAGACTTCCGGCGGAAGGGAGTAGGTGTTGCGCCCCTTTCGCCCAGCAATGGTGAGGTGCTGGTGAAGGCTTGGGAGGTTCTTCTCAATATCTTCAAAGACTGAGGGATAAGAGTAGTCTTTATTATAGACTCTGCTACCCCAAAAAAGGGTGTCATAGAGTACGTAGTGGAAGTATGGGTGTGCCTGATTAGATTCATACCATTCCCCCGTATAATAGTAGGGGCCAGTTCTAGGAGCCAGGTCATCACCCTTAACGGACAAGATAAGCTCCTTAGGGACTGACTCGAAGGTAAAGGGCAGAATGTCTTTAGTTACTTGAGGGTAAGCGTGCTTAAAAACTGGGAATCGGGTGTTTTTACTAAGATTTCGCGCATACTTGATAAGGTGGCGGCAGTCTGTCGAACTGGAAGTCATTAGTATTCTCCTTTTGTTGATGCGAAAGTAGCTTGTCAAGTTTATTGTACCACAAATTAGAAGTGTTACGAGATTAGGTAGATACTTAAGAATGGGGGTGCGCTTGGCGATTTATGTCGCCAAGTACACCCCCATTCAATGCCGCCGCTATGCGTGATTACTAGCGGCGGAAAAACCGTGTGTTACGACCCAAAGGAAGCCGGTAATCACACTTATCTCGCACAATGTCCCTCACGTCTACACCATAAATTTCAAGAATGGTGTCCTCCATATCTTGCACACTTGCAATATTGGGGACATGCCCGCTCAGGAGTTCGATACAATGATGAACAGACCGTTCCATATCTAGGTTCTCCCCCACCTCAGCAATAAGGCTATTCATACTGCTTTCAAGCTGAGCCGTAGACAAGCTCTGGTATGCGGCAGGAACCTTGCCACCCAATCCAGCCGCCTTGAGGAAGTAAGCCACAGCAATTGGGTGACACATCAGAAACAGCGGGTAGTACAATGCGCAACGGCACTGGTCGCCCAAGTGAGTGTCTGGCAGGCAACAGAACTGCTCAATATTATGCGGCTTCCGTAGCAATTGAGCACTCAGGTTAAGCGTCCCCCGCACGTTGATAGAGAAAGCTGTCTCTGGTGAAGTCCAGCCATCATCCCGGTGAACACAGGATTCAAAGGCGCGCTGAGACAGCATGAGAGGCAGGATGTAGTATCCGTTTACTCGGTCAAAAAGGTACTCGCTACCACGACTGCCCTTGGGGGTTGTTGCTCGAAGCTTGAAGGAGCCGCCAAAAGTGCTAAGCATGAAGCCAATATTTCCTTCAATGTGAGCATTTCCACCTTCAAGCCAAACATGCTCAAGGTTTGCCTGACCAGATAGACTGAGGTTTGCATCTCGCTTAGCATAAAGATTCTTAATCTTAGCGCCGGAGATATTGATGTTGCCTTCACTTTCAAAATTAGCGCCCAGAATTTTTACATCATTGAGATGCAGGTCAATATCATCACTGGTTACATGGACACTCTCTAGTGAGCTATCTTCAATAAGGGTGTTTCCTGTCAATGCGCAGTCGCGGTAGATATTGCTATTGCGGACGACAGTTTTGCCTTTAATGAACAGCTTGGAGTTACTGGAGTATGATGTTAGAGGTAGACCACTAAACATACCATGAGGCATAGAGTTGCGAGTAATTACACCGCTTTCAATAGTTGCATCCTCAGAGATTCGGCAACCAGCATTGCGCATATCAACCTTGTACGGGTTCACGGTAGCTCGACCGTAGATGTAGTTGCCACCTAGAAGATTTTCGGCACATTCTGGCAGTGAGTACACGCTATCGTACTTGTAGAGAACTTGCTGTGCATCACTGAAAATGGCGGGGATGTTGATATTAGGGTCGCGAATTACGGTCGGAAGGGGAGCATCAGTGTGCGGTTCCATTGCGCCACTTTCCTGATTGTATTTTCCGGCGGTGCTGTAGAGAACAGAGAGGTACTGCCAATTTTCAGGACAAACTTTCCTATCCACTTCGCTCCAAACATTCGTGAAAGGGGTGCGCAGGGTGCCACGACCGTCTTTCAAAGTGTCGCCCAAGGGGACACGCCAAACGCTATCGGATTCCCGGATGGCTCGTTGCTTCTTCTTAGGAATGGTATTAGCGCCGCCATGTTGCCAAATAGGGAGGGTGGTTGCGTTCGTGATGGGCTTACCGTCGGGGTTGTATTTCAGTAGCACCTTAGTGGTGTTCTCGGTGGTCATGATGTTTCCTTATAGTAGTGGATAAGCAATTTTATTAAAAGTGTACCACATATTTAAATCGCTATCCAGTAGTAGGGTGTTACAAAGCGTCCCCTCGCAACAATAAATCGCAAGGGGACGCTTCAATACTCAACCTATCCCACTAAAAGACTTCTCCTTCTAGAATCTTTCGGTAGGAACGTTTATATAACTTGTCGCTACTTGCGACACTATGCATGAAGTACACGCCACGGTCACTATCAACAGTAAGCGCCCGCGTAATGTCTGCCTTCATCTCGGGTTTCAACTCGTCAAACAGCAACGTCAGGTCATGTAGCCCATAGTCACGTTTGAGAGTTTCGCAAAGCTTAGCACTCAGACTATCCTCATCAATATTAACTTCCAGCTCATCCGCGATTTTGCCAATCAGATAGTCATTGCGTTCATTGACATCATTAAGCATCTGAGTGAGCTGTGCCCAGGTGAGGTTACTGTACGCCTCGGGGACATACTTCTCCAGCCCATCGACAGCCTTGATGAAATATGTGATTGCAAGAGGGTGTCGCAATAGCAGTAGTGGATAGTACATTCCACAGTGGCAACCATCAGAGTTGTGGATTTTGGGGGCGATACAGAAAGTTTGCACTGTTACACCACTTTGGGAGAGGTTTTCAGTGTTCTTCTCAAATGCGCTTAGCTTTTTCTGCGCATCGCCCTTCTTTAAATCAGTAGTGTATGGATAAACAATGCCAACTTCATAATCCTCACCTTCAACAGCAAGTAGGGACGGCAGATGGTAAAGCAGGTCACCATCTCCCTTGTTCACAAAATATAGTGGGCGCGGCTGACCGAACGAAATTTTTGTTTCGCCACTGGTAGTTACTTTGAGAGTGAAATCCCCGCAGATATTGCGCCCAACAACAGTAATGTCACCCTCGATATGGATACGTCCCTCATGTGACGGCTGAAAGCTTACTCCGACAGTATCAACGTTACCATCAATGTAAGTACCGCTATCAAAAGATGAATCCCTATGCTTGCCACTAAGTACCACGGCACCACTATCAACGGAGCAGTGGTTAAGGGTTAGATACTTAATAGTGCCCAATTGGGCATCTGGCGAAATATTGAATCCTTCGCCGGTAGGAGCATTCTCCTCTGTTGTCGAAATATATAAGGTGTGCTTCTTGGGGTTACGGTGGCGGTCGGTGTAGCTTACCGTGAGAGGCGCAATAAACTCTTCCATTGTCTCCTTCTTCATCTTTAAATGGTGGGGGATGTGCCAGTAATATTTCTGTAGTGTGCCAGCCAGCTTTCTGGCAACTGTCTAACATATTTATACCAGGTGGTGTGGTACTCGGTATTAAAATTTGACTTTATTTGATGCTGGCTCACTGTAACAGGGTGATAGATAGGTTGAATGTTTCGACATACATTCAAATAGACGTTATTCATCACTCTCTGTGCATCTGCACTCTCTAGCTCGTCCTCTGGAACATATACGCCCCACGGGTATAGGTTTGTATCGGTAGTGTCCACGTCATCTTGTAAGCAATCTTCCATGATGCTGGACACTGTTGCTGACAAGAGGTTTTCTAAAGCTGAGAAGCTAAGTGTACTAAGCGGGTTCCTGATAGTACCATCAAGCGCAGGGTAATCTGCATTCTCGACTGACGGAACACATAAACCTTCTACTCGAAACAAATACTGTAACGCCAGTGGGTCACCAGCCATGATAAGCGGGTACCACATGAGGCAACGACAGTTTGGGTTATGCGCCTTATGTTTAGATGCTTTGAGGCACGCAGTAAACTCTCTCCATGAGGCGCTTTTCAATAATCCGTATGTTGCGGTTAATCCGCGTAAGATACCGGCGGCAGGGGCTAGGTACGAGCTATCCCGCACCGTACCCTGGCGTGTAGGGTGGGGTGTAATATCTTTGAAGTCATAACGTAGTTGGCTATACTCAGATACTCCATTAGTGCTGTTTTTAGCCGCAAGAATAGCAGGTTCCGGCAAATCATCAGGAACCTTAATAACTGTATCTCCGCCAATCTGCGCTTTATAGATGTGAATGTTTCCTGAGATGGAGGTCTTGCCTGTTGCTGTCACTCTGTAAGTGCTGACATTACCAAGGATTTTTGTGTCACCTGTAGCGATTAAGTGCTCATGTGTTCCGCCGAACACTTGAGCGTTGCCTTTGAAACTGCAAATGCCCTTCGTTACTACGCCGCTTACAGAAACAGTGCTTACGGTTCCGTAATTCACAGCTGAGGCTCCTTACTTCCATAAAGTAGATTCGTGGGGGTGCCAAGTTTTTATTGCGCTTGGCACCCCCACCCGGTTACAACTCGTCTTTAAAGCGTCCCGAACCGCAGGTCAGGCGCGCCGATAAGGTCACACCTGTAGTTGTACCACTTTGTGCGGCTTAGCACTACAGGAAAGTTCTTTGTTCCAGGAATATATGTGGTAACCGCTTCCTTCCATCGCTTAGACGTTTCAGTTTCAACTCCGTAAGATGCAGTAGGGTGAGCGTCGCTTTGAAGGATTTCATCAATGACGAGGCGCATACGGTCTTCCATCATTACGTTTGTGAATGCACTGTAGGGGTTGCGGATGGAGTCTTCCACATTTACACTTAGTGCATGACCGGCGGGCTTTAGGATGCCGTCTGCACGGAAGAAGTACTGCATTGCGATTCCATTGCCCATAAGGTACAGCGGGTACCACAACATGCAGTGGCAGAGTCCCATGTTTTCCTTATGTGTAGCGTGGTCAATGCACCACACGCCGCTCAGGGCATCCGGGTCGTCAAGTACCGTCTTCGTAATGTACAGCATATTGAGCAGACTCTTCCTATCGAAGGACTTTCCTGCATTGTAGAACTGGCGAGTCTTGCGGTTAGGCTTAGTTTCCTTAATGTTGTAGAGAAGCTTCTCAGTGTTCTCTGCAAGGTTAAGTACGGTGTCTGAATGGGGGATATCAATTTTAATGTCTCCCTCAAGCGCCACATTGCTAAGCTTGATATTTCCGCTAATGTAGGCGTTGTTCTTGATGGTACACTTTTCGGTCGTCACACCATTAATGATTGCCTTGTTCTTAATGGTCAGCTTATCGTGGTAGCCTCCGGTAATGCTAGAGTTGCCAGATGCAGTCACGTTATTTAGGTTAGTATCACGAACGGTAGCATTGTTCTCAATGAGGGATGTTTCATTGAAAGTTACATCACCAAACACGCGCGCATCATCAATAACTAGCGAGGTGTAGTCAGAGTAGCTGTTGGCGTGAGTAAGCTTACTGGCGGCAGGATAGTCGTCGCCATCTGCCCCTGTAGGGTTATTGAAGCCCACGTCAGGGAGATTGCCTTCACTGGTGGCTACGATTACGGGATAGTTGTTTTCGGGTGTGTTGCCGGGTGCATATACGTAAATCAGGCTCTTATCTGATTCGATAAGCTGGTTTAGCGCCTTTACCTTGGTAGCACCAATGACGAGCATATTCTCTTTCAGGTTATGCCCTTCGTTTGAGCTCACCTTTTCGCAGGTGATAGTAAACTGAGTATCACTCATTCTTCCTCCTAAAATAATTAACTATAAATAGTGTACCACATATCGTGCAAAACTTATAGAAGTGGTGACACATATCGGGTGATACGTGCCACCACTTCCAAGCGCTCACAGTGAGGACTTACCTAAGATAACGGTCTGCAACTGCTGGAGACATTCGGAAGTAATTACTTCCTCGCTAGGAATGTCCACACCGAACGCATCATAGTTCTCAATGTACATCTCCGTAACCTTATCCGCTTCAAAGCTACTGCCATAATAACGGTCAGAAACATACATGCTGGAATACACCTCACACATCAAATCCTCCAGCTGGAGAATCGAAAATGAGCTGAACGGGTTAGCCATCGAGCTATCCAGATATACTGTTTCAGCTTCACCTGTCGGCTTGAGAAGACCCTCAGCGCGAACAATATAATGGATTGCGGCGGCATTACCAAGAAGTGCCAAGGGGTTCCACAGTGCGCAACGGCAATGGTCAATATGCTGGGAGTGAACCGCTGGGTCTAGGCAGAACGTGACTTCCCTCAGCCAAGGGTTCTCACCACGTGATTCAGGCGGCACAAGATTGCCTCCCACCACTTCTGCAATGCGACACAAGTCCTTGAGACTCATCTCACCTGAGTATCCAAAAAGTTGGCACGAGTCAAACTCAGTAAGGTCATTAATAGCCCTACCGAACCAAGGACCAACATTAACATGCTCACCTTCGGGAACACAGCCACGCGCGTCAATCAGAATATCGCCAGACAAATGCAGATTACGGACGCTAACATTACCCATAATCCGGGTATTTCCTACAAGTTTCACGCAGTCAGTGACCACGTTACCTGCAATTGCTGATTTATTGAACATCTTGAGGAACGTGTGACAGCCACCATCAATGGTTGCGTCATCTTCTACGGAGCATTTTCCTTCCAGGCGGGCATCCTTCACGACAGCGCGCCCCTTAATGACGTTCACGCCGTCAAAACTAGAACGCCCCTCCACTGTCGCATCATCTACTACAGCCACAATAGTTTTAGGGCTGGTGGCATAAAGCCAGCCCAGGCGCGCCGGGTGGCGCACCTCTCCGTTATTGGGTGCCCAAAATTCAGTAGGGGCAATTTCGTCAGTATTGCTAAAATTCACATCCGGCATATTGTCAGGAGATTCAATGACGAATTGCGCACCCTTAGCAACACCTTCACAGCGGCGTTCATTGATGGCAATAAGCTTACCACCAGCTTTCTGAACCTTGCCGATAACTGCCGGTGCTTTACCAGTAGGCGTGGTGATTTTCTCAGTACCCGCCTTGGAGTAATCAAGGACAGTGTAAACGTGAGCATAAGGCTCAATGATAGCCTGTTCGGTCATAAGTAGTTCGTTCTCCTTAGGCTTTAAGCGAAGATATTAGTTCCGGTCGCTACCTTGATAAGGTGTGCCCACTGATTTAATAGGCTCCCAGGGTTTTCATCGGGGATGAGGTCGCATATATTGTGTGCCTCAATGTTCATTAGCAGTAGGCTACAAATATCGTCAGATGATTTGCCGGAAAGCTCCCCCAAGGACTTCTGCATGAGTGTTTCAAGGCTAGTGTAGCTAAATGCATTATAGGGGTTACGGATACTATCTTCGGCGTACACACTCTTATGCTTTCCACCCATAGGCTGTAGCTTGCCGCCTACGCGGAGGAAATAGTGTGTAGCGATAGGGTCGCATACGAGTAGGAGGGGTAGCCAGAGGAGGCAGTGGCATCGAGGATTGTTTTCCGCGTGAGCTTCACCGTTGAGGCAGATACGTAGGGCGCTATAGTTGCCATCAGTGTTAATTGTCGCCAAAGAGCTATGTGTCAGCTCTTCAATGACGGCTTTACCGGAAGTCGCTGTAGTGCTTGCAAGGTACGTAGTGTTGTACAGCCTGTCTCCGTTGTTGCAGGGGAAGACTGGGTACGGGGTATTTCCGGTTCCAAAGTCGTTAATTTCGATATTGCCGGTCAGCTTGCCGCCACAGACAAGAATGTTCCCGTAAACCTTCACATTTCCAGAAATGCTACTTTTTAGCATTGTCGTACATCCGTGGAGAGAGGCATTGTCGGTTGCGGTGAGTCCCATGTGTGTTCCATCGGCAACTTCTGCATTGTCGGACAGTACACATGCCGTAAGGTTCACGTTGTGAGCACGGGCGTTTCCTGACAGGAAGCTAGGGTTCCCGGTAAAGGTGGACTCGCCTGTAACTTTTGCGTTGTCGGTAATGTTTGGGGTGGTGGCGTGAAGCTTATCGGTGGTTTCCGAGTCGTCGTGGATAGTTGCAGTACTCATACCTATTTGCCTTTCCGTGGGTTCTTTAGCGGTGGATAAAAACTGTATATAGATATTGTACCACATATTTTACGGACTACTGCCGATTTGAGAATTATTAAGATAAAAGAGGAAAGCCGTACCAATTTAAGTATTAACCCCGTGGATTTTCTTAAATTGGTACGGCTTTCGCGTCACGCTACACCTTAACGCTTGTTGTTATCTACATCATGCAGACTAGAGTACGCCTGAGCCATCAAAGTGGTAGGGATAGACAGCGGGTGCCACATCACCTTTTCCAGCTTCTTCTTAAGCTCCTTCTCCTCCTTGACACTCTGAGGATTCACATTCGTGTCAGCAGGAAGACCCATAGAAGCCAGCGGCAAGTTATTCAGCAGGTGCTTGGAGTACACATCGGAAAGCGCGGAGTGTGGGACGTGAAGACCAGGCTTAGCCGGGTCAATACCCAAGATGTCCATTCGCTTACCAAGTGCATCAATAATCTTGGTAAGCGTCACATGCAGGGGTGCGCGGAATGCAACGTTGTTCAGCGGAGACGATGCATCAACAAGAGTGTAGATGAAGCTACATGCCTTCGCAATATCCTCACCCAGGGAGTCCTTCTGCTTCTTGGAAGCGCCAGACTTAGGCACGCCATCAATCTTATCCTGGATGTAATCAGCCAGACGCTCAGCAATATCAGACGCAAGGTTCTGGTCGTTCTCCTTAACGCCCTTAGACAGCTTGCCGGGGTCTGCGAACATCTCCTCAACGGTCATCATGGCGACAGAATTATCACTATTCAGCGACTCTGCGTAGCGGCTAAGTGCGCCCCTGAACGCATTGTAACCATCAAAACCAATAATGGCAGTCGCAACAGTCTCAGCAAAATCAATAAACGTATCCTTGTCGTCATGAGGTGCCAAAGCCAGCGCGTGAATGAGGTTATCCCAGCTTCGAGGAGAACGCCATGCGTAGGTAGCGGCATCGCGGCAGTTATTGTCCATATCCGACGCAAAGCGGTCAAGGCGAGAATCGCGGTCGTCCTCATGCAGTGCGCCGTCACGGTCAGACATGTACTTGACTACCATCTTGCGGATAGCAGGCTCATGCTCAAGCATAGGCTTACCCCAGTTATCAATAGCACCTTCAACCCAGCCGTCCTTATCCTGCGTCACAGGAAGCCATGCCACACGGTTCTGAGTAGGCGGAGCAATGGGGTTCGGGTTTACCGAAGAGTTGGCAGAGTTCGTTGCCAGAAGGATGACGGTTTCTGCGGGAATTTCAGTGCCATCCGGGAAGCGACGCTCATTAAAGATGTACAGCATAGCCGCCTGGACGTTAGGACCAGAGTTACTGTACTCATCCAGCAGTAGAATAACCTTCTTCTTCTCACGGATACGAACCTGGAACGGCTCGTTTAGGTACGCGGTAGAGGGGATATGTTCTACAATACCGTCAGCATTAGTGACGGCGGTTTCACCGACCGACGGGATACCGCCAATCATTTCGGGGGACAGCTGAGAACCGATAAGCACCTCAACGCCTTCATAGTTCATTTCGTCCTTGAGAGCGTGAATAGCGGCAGTCTTACCGATACCGGGTTCACCAATCAGTGCTACGGACAAGCCGGGGCGCAGGGAGCCATCAGTGTTGCTGTTCGGGAAAGCAAGCGACTTCACGAAATTCATTGCCTTCTTGAGGGGCAGGGGTGCGACAGAGATGTTACCAGTCGCCTTGTTGGAGGTTGCAGACATAGTGATTATTTCCTATCTGTAGGTGGGGTTAAGTGATATTGGGGATTGATGCGTTAGAAGTTGCTTCGTGGGTGCTCAATCTTAATGATGGTAGGTCGTGCGTTAAGTGGCAGGTGGGAGAAGTAGTTGTTCATTTCCGCTACAGAGTTTCTGTTGTGGTCTGAGGTGAGGACGATAGCCAGCTTGTAATTGTGGCGCTGACCAAGTTCCCTAGCCACAGCCTTCCAGTCGATGTATCCGTCCGTAATGAGGATTCCTAGCGCGGCGGGCGGGTGCTTACTGTCAGTACCCTTGTCATACTCATTGAGAGCCTTGACGAAGGGAGCCATTTCAGTGCCGCCACCACCGACGAAATTAATTTCGGAGATGTCCCTTACATTCTGGAACTCACCCATCTTCGTGTCAATGGCACAGATTCGCATTTCAGCGCGATTCCTAAAATCATTCAAGATGCGGTCGATATTGCCCAATGCGCGACCGGAGTCTACTTCGTTCAGCATGGAGCCTGACGTATCCACGCCCACGTAAACATGAGGCTTCGTGTCGTAGTAGGTAGGGAACATGACTCGGTTATCCGGCATGATGACGTTTAGACGGTTGTACTTGCGGAATGTTCGGTAAGTCTCACCGGCGGTTCGCTGGCTAGAAGCCGTCGCCAGGGTTCGCTTGAGCAATGCAGTCCAGTGAACGGTGTTTCCTGCTTCGGTCTTCGTAACCCAGTCAAGGATGCTTTCGTTGTGACCCTTGCCTCGGCTCTTTTTAGCCTGTTCCTGGCGAACCTTGGCGAGCATGTCCTTGCGAGATTCACGCTTGACCATTTCGCTTGCCGCCTGGATACCTGCGCCGTCCATTAGCGCTTGGAGGTTGTGGTTGGTCACGAACTCGTCGGTAATTCCGCCGCTTCCGTCTTCTTCGCCATCTTCTCCTGTGTCACTACCGCCGCCGCTGTTACCTTCCTCGTCGGAAGTGTCAGACGGGGTTCCGTTGCCAGAATCCTGACTCTCATCACCCTGGCTATCTTCAACGTCACCGTTGCCATTACCAGACTCGCCAGTGTCGTTATCGCCAGTGTTTCCCTGGTTGGGGTCTTCCTGGTTATCGCCACCTTCTTCCTGGTTGGAGCTTGAACCACCCTTAGAAGCGGTACCAGAGCCATTATTTCCATTAGAAGAGCTAGGGGTTCCGTTGCCGCTCCCATTGGTAGACTTCCCGCCCTGCTGACCACCATTGCTAGAATCAGTGGAGTTGCCGCCCGAAGGGGGTTCCTCCTCTTCGAAGTACTGGAGAATGGTGTCGTAGAACTCCTCAGCAATACCAAACGGCGGGAGGTCGTAATCGGCAGGAACGAAATCATTCTCAGGGTCGAGTTTGATTCGTCCACCAAGACCACTAAGGCGCTGGTTAATTTCCAAGTCAAACGATGCGCGGGCGGTTTCGTCGTCACGGTATCCTGCGCGGGCGGCACGTTCTCGCTGAATGATAACGATACGCAACGCTTCACGCATTATCTTCGTAAACGTCTCAAAATCTAGGTAGTCGTCTAGCGAGCCCTCAGGAAGCGCGATTCGCCAATGCTTATCAATATACGCCTTGTCCGTGTTGATAATTGCGGGGCGCAACTGTCGAAGGATAGGCGCGAAGTATGGGGTAATCTTAACAAGCTCCTGGATATAGTGAATATACCTCTCAAGCTCTTTAGGGGTTAGCTTGCGCACCTTAATAGGCGGCTTTTCAGGCTTTTCGCCATTGATAGGCTGACCTGTGATGCTATTTACAGCGGGGGCACCCGGCGGGGGTGCCATAATAATCTGAGTGGGCAATCCGTTACCCTCCTTTCCAATACTTATACTGTACCACATTTTTAGATGGTTGCGAAATGCTGAGTGTTAAAAATGCTGTGAAGTCAATCACGCACCCCAGTTATATTGAGGTGCGTGATTTTAGTGCATGTTCTAATTATCGCCAAGTATATGCTTATGGCACAGTTCGGAGTACTCCTCAAAAGTAAGTTCTCCATAGGCGCACTGTCACAGTAGCTTTTTAATGTATGGGTCAGTAATTTCACACTCAGCAAGACCCATACCTGCCTCTACTACTTTGAGGGCTTCCTCTGGGGTTACCGCTGGACGTGGGTACTTATCCGACTCGTACACCGGGAAATTATCGTTGTTGTTATCCATGCAGAAATCTGTATCCTTTCCAGAGATGAGGTTCGCCTGCAAACATGCCCTATAACTAAAGGGCGATGCTTGCAGGCGAACTATTATATATTATCTAGCTAGTCGCTCCAGGAGCCACAGTCAGAGGAGCCAGAGTCGTAAGATGAACTGGAACTCCAAGAAGAGTCAGACGAAGAGCAGTAATCGCTAGATGAACTACTAGAAGAGCTGTAGCTGGAAGAAGAATCATCGTAGCTAGAGTAGCTATCGTCGTACCAGTCATTCCCACCTGAGTAGTAGCTACTAGAAGAGCTACCAGATGAAGATGTACGGCGGACGGAATTGCGGCGGGTTGCCGCCGATGCGCCAGAGACGCGGGAGTTCTTCTTAAGGGCAGAATAACCGAAACGTGACATGACATCACTCCTTACTTTGAGGTGGGCGAGTTACGGACGTACTCTAGGTACCCACAGTATTTAGCATACGCTACCCCAAGGCTAACACTTTCCGTATTGGGGATAGCTTGGGAAATTCGATGCCGCATACTCTTATATTTTACCATTTCCGAGGCAGGATACACTATCCAAGTTTCCTTCGTCTTGGTGTATCTTCGGGTAATGTGAGCGAGGGGCTTATGAGGTTCTGCTGTTGTATCGAAAACTGTGTAGATTTTCGGGTTATTGGTGGGGACAAGCACTGTTTTGCTACTGTAGTTTGTTGCAATTGGTTGCCACGGTGTCCCCGCATGACGCAGATGGTCTACATCTGACGCTTTCATGGTACCCATACGCTCCTCCTCTCTATATTTTCGTTGCAGGCATCTTTAGCGACGACTATTGCCTCCAGTTGCGA
>SKEH01000475.1_pt1 | contig 24220 bp, 23 predicted proteins | sample 4826571 | NCBI WGS metagenome assembly SKEH01 (sample SAMN11008814, study PRJNA524170) | human gut metagenome | biome: Human fecal sample; material: Feces; isolation source: fecal sample from pouch patient p29 | host: Homo sapiens | place: Israel: Tel-Aviv | collected 2016-09-14 | reverse complement strand
GGGTGAGGATATCTATTATCTTCTTCTCTCCTTCCTTTTATCCACTAAGACTAAAAAACCATTAAAAATAAAGATTTTCAATGGTCTCTTCCCTGATATCCTCAACAACCTTAGTTTAAGATTGATTACTTTCTTTATCTTCCCTTTTTTTAATATTAGTATCACCGATTATCAAAGCTCTCTATTAATATCCATCCCTTCATCTATTGCACCTCTTTGTCTATCATTTCTCTTTATTAAATTATTCAAGGGGAGTTTTACCATACTTCAAAAGCAGAAATCAAATTCTCCGATTCAACATATTATTATAGTTGCTAACTTTTTTATGTTTGGGTACACCCTACTGTTACAGATCCTCATGTATCTTGAAAACACTACTCATTCTTCAACTTTGGAGCTTCGAAAACTCTGTGTTGTTATTTCACTTGTCCTCTTCTTCATTATGATTGTCTTTTTAGAAAGAAACATTCGTGAAATGATTCAAGGACAATTGGACTTCCAAAAAAATCTCCAGCTAGAGAATCTCTACACCTACAATAAACATATTGAATGTCTCTACAATTCTGTTCGTAGTTTTAGACACGATTATAGTAATCTCTTAGTCACATTACGATTGGGGATAGATAAAGACGATATGGATATTGTCAAAGAAGCCTATGATAGTGTGCTTCAAGAATCCGATAAACGATTAAATACAAGAAACTTTGACTTAGCTAGACTCGTTAATATTCAGGATAATACTTTGAAAAGCCTTCTGTCCGCAAAAGTTTTACAAGCAGAAGAAGAAGGTATTGAAGCTCAGATTAGCATCCCAGAACCCATCCACTTGATTGGGATGGAGATTCTGGACTTCATTATCGTCACTTCTATTTTTTTAGATAACGCTATTGAAGGTGCCATTCAAACTCAAAACCATAAAATTACTATTAGCTTTTGGGAAGATCATCGTTCACAGCTATTATCTATTAGCAATACCATAAGTGAAGAAAAAACAGAAACCAAAACCATATTTGAAAGAGGTGTCTCCAACAAGGGACGAGAGCGAGGCATTGGCCTTGCTAATGTCACAGAAATCTTAGATAACTATATCAATGTAAACTTAGAAACACAGAGTAACAATTTCTCATTCACACAACAATTAACAATAACTAAAAAGGCCTAACAGCCTTTTTTCTATACCTAAGCTTGAGGAATGTTATAGTCTTTTGTTGGAAGCGTTCTTTGCCCTCCGAATCCTTTTAGGAAACCATTTATATAATCCATCCACCCACTTCCACCTACGACTTGTTCAAGAGCGTGGTTATCAAGTGTTTCAAAGTTATTAATCGTATTGTTAGCCATCAGTAATTCTCCTCCTATTGGTCTTGCAAGTTTAGTAACTTGTCTTTAAAGTAATTGAAGTAGGTCTTTTGGTCAATAACGCTTGTCACACGACCTTCTAGACCGTAACGTAGATTTTGGGCTTCTTTTTCTGAAATACTTGCCCTAGCAGTTACTCTAAACACATTCCCCCTTTCTGTTTCCGTGGCAGAATTATCAATACTCTCAAGTTTTCCAATAATTGTGGTACCGTGATTACCAACCTTATCCAAGGTCAGTCGAACTGACTGGCCTTTTTGCAGTTTTGGCACATAATCCGAATTCACATAATAAGTAATGGCAACTTCCTGGGTTTGAGTCATATCGGGATAAAGCTGGGCCAACTCAGTTCCTGTCGCAGCCATGGTTGCTTTTTTATCAGCTTGACTCAAGTGTAAGATTCCATCTTCTGGTGACTGGATGAGGGTATTAGTCAGAAGGACATCTGCCTGATTGATTTTACTCTCGGTATCGGTAATTTGTGTTTCCACTGAGCTCAATTGCTGTCCTGCATTTTGCAAGAATTGATTTTTTAGAGCTTCTTTTTTAGTGCTATCACTATTGTCATAAGTTACAACTGTGCCTGTCCCAGCCTTTTGGATTTCTAGATTACCTATGGAAGCATTCAAGCTCGAAATATTGGTATTAACTTGAGATAGGTATTGGTCTGTTACACTGGCATCCGGTGTCGTAGCATACTGACTGTTATAGGCATTTAAGGTTGCCTGATGAGGATTGCCTTCAGGTAAAGTCGTTTCATGATTGGTAATAGCTTGAGAGAGCGCCTCATACTCTGAGACCTGAGTCTGCAATTGACTAATCTGGTTATCAATAGCAGAACCGGTATTACTCGCAATTGCTGCTTGGTTATTAACCTCTGTATTTGTTTTAGCCACACCCAAGTCAATATCCTGTGCCTGACTTAGGTAGGTGTTAAAAGTACTCTGATAACCAAACTCGTCTTCCTGTTCTTGGAAAAGATTGGTTCCCTGCGTTAGGCTAGATTGCAAGGTCTTCAAACCTGATTCCTGTCTTTTTAAAAGTTCTAGTTGCTTTTGAAGCCCCTCTTTTTGCGATGCCTCCATGGTCTCTGAATACTGAACTAAGGTGTCCCCTTTTTTAACAACCTTATTAGCAACCAGTTGATTATCTATGATGGTATTGTCACTGGTTGATTGGATTACTGCGATAACCTTGGTTGGCTCTATACTTCCTCTAGACGTGACTGTAACTTCCTTCTTAGCAAAAAAAGCGAAAAGAAAAAGGAAAATAACTAACAAAATCAAGGGAGTAATCAAAACAGTAGACATATTGTGGTAGCGACGATGGTAAAACTCTGTGCTTTTAAACAACTGTGGATTCATCGTGTTTCCTTTTCCTCACTTTCTAAATAATTGATAATAGAAACCTGGATAAGACATCAGGTCTTGATGAGAACCTGTCTCCACTACGCGTCCCTGATCAATGACTACGATACGGTCGGTCCGCTCAGCGATACTAAGCCTGTGTGCTACAAAGATGATCGTTTTATCTTTTAGTGCTAGGAGGTTATCAATAACCTGCTTTTCTGTCAAAACATCCAATCCGCTAGTTGCTTCATCTAAGATTAGTACAGGAGATTTCGTTAGTAGTGCACGCGCCAAAGCGATACGTTGCTTTTGCCCTCCAGACAGACCTGCTCCATCAGACAGCTCTGTCTGAAACCCCATAGGCATGTTTTCAATATCTTGACGAATTTCTGCTATTTCACAAGCTTTCAAAATATCAGCTTGCGTAATACCCCGTGCTGCACCTAAAGTAAGATTTTCTAAAACACTACCACTAAATATATAGGATTGCTGAGGGAGATAGTTAATATGTTGACGAAGAGTTTTCTTGTCTATGCGACTAATATTTTGACCATTAAAATCTATGTGCCCCTTATATGGTTGATAAAAATTGACCAACATTTTAGCTAGAGTAGTCTTACCAGATCCACTGACACCAACAAAACTGATTTTTTCTCCTTGTCTAATCGTCAAACTGACATCAGTCAAAGTATCACGACCAAAACCATATTTATAAGATAAATCCGTAACAGTGATATCTCCATCCGCAATGCCTTCTTGATAGGTATCATCACTTTGTCCAAACTCTGATTCAATCAGATAGACCTCATTGAGCCTAGTATTAGCTACCTTAGCAGACTGTAACTTGGTTTGCAGGTTAATGATATTTTCCAAAGGATTCGTGAAGTAAGAAAGCAACATATTAAAAGTAATCAATTGTCCTATCGAAATGGTATTTCCCATCACCAACTGAGCACCTGTCCAGAGGATAAGTACATTTAAAATAAGTTGAGCACCTTGTTTCAATGATGTTTGTAGTATAGATAACTTAGAAAGGCGAAAAGAATTGTCTAGATAGTCAACAAACTCACCATCAATCTTTTGATAGCATACTTCTTCGCTGGTTAGTGACTTTATGGTTTCAATCCCATTAATGTCCTCAATGATGGCTGAATTAACCATAGCATTACTCTGCATGACGTCATGATTCATTCGCTCAAAAGGTTTCATAAAGGCAAAGACGATAAGGGTATAAATTGGAACCGAACAAAGAACTAGCTTGAAGAGATTGCTATTTTGTATCAATAACACGCCTCCTACGATAATCACAATAGAGAAATCAAGGAAAAGTGATAATATCGTCGAAGCCAGAGCATCGATAATAGAGTTAGCATCACTAAAACGTGAGATAACCTCCCCTGTACGTCTTGTGGCAAAAAAAGACATTGGGAGTTCAAAGATATGTCGTATGTAGGACAAGATAACGTCAATGGTCAATCGCTGACTCAGTATGGTTAAGAGATAATCTCTTGCAAAAGTCATCATTTGTTGTAAAACATAGGTCACAACTAATCCAATTGAGATAATTCCTAAGGTAGACTTCATTTGATTAGGGACATATTCGTCTAGAATACCTTGTAAATAATAGGAACCTAAAATATTTATTAAAGTAACCAAGAGACTGGCAAAGACAATATTAGCTATCAAGGACCTTTGTTTAAAGATCAAAGGGAGAAAGTCCCAGAGTCCATTTTTCTTATCCTTATGTGGTTTATAACTGGGTTCCGGTCCCATAAAAAGAGTAACACCTGTCCACTCTTTCTCAAAACGCTCTTTAGTCATTTTAGTTACTTTTACACTTGGATCAGGGTCTCCAATTATCAGATAATCCTTGGTGCTTTTATAAATAACATAATAATGTTGAAGCTTCCCATCTTTATTAACATGAGCAATAAAAGGATAAGGAACATCTTCCATCTCAAAGAGCGACATTTCAGCCTTTATAGCTCTCGTTTCAAAGCCAATTTTTTTAGCAGCCTCTACAAGACCTAAGGCAGTTGTCCCTTCTTTATTGGTCTTCGCCAACTCACGCAGATGTGCTAATGAATAATCTGAACCATAGTACTTGGCCACTGATGCCAAGGCAGCAACTCCACAATCCCTCATGTCTATTTGAGGGACAAAAGTCCTACGAAAACGAAACATACCAAACCCTTTCATCACAAATTATCATATGATTAGTATGTCATATTTTCAGGATAAAAAGAGCCAGCGTCCCAAAAAGTTGCCATACGTCCCAAACGGTAAGAAAAATCTTAAAGTCATCTCCACTATTACCATTTAAGCCGTATTTGGGGTCATTTAGGACAAGTTCATTGAAATCGATTTCAAAGTTATACAATAGTTATTAGAAGGAAACATTCTAAAATAGTCCTACAAGCATACGTATTTGATCTAACCATTATTACTGTGCCAGCCCTGGTATTTCCAAAGGAAACCATGACTGCTGATAGCCTCGGAGCCTATCTCTATCGTATGATGTCATAATTTGATTATTTTTATTCCGAAAAGGGATAACATTATGAAAAACGTCAATCCATATCTCAAAAAATCCTATCAAAAAAGGCTAAATCAGCCTCTTGAGATTCGATTACTCAATTATCGGTTTAATTTTCCTTAGCTTTGTAAGTGTATTTGTTATCACTGTCAATGCTATTTTTAGCGTCACTAGAGGGGTTCCCTTCCTTAATGCCCACCTTATTTCCACCTTGAGTAATTGTGCCTTCTATCTTTTGATTTACTCAACCTTGAGGTGGCACCATCTCAAAAAGCTCTATAATCTCTACAGTGGTTTTTCCCACTACAGAAATTATAGAGCCGAAGTTAAGTAGTTCTGTGGTAAACTGAGTCATAGGAATAAATCTCTTTCTAGTAATGTTTTGCAACTCTACTATAACGGATTTATTCCTTTTTGTGTTTACACAACTTATTTTACACTACCTCAACGTTTGCAAGTACCTCGAGATCGAGTGTTTCAAATGTATTATTTGTTTGCCTTGTCATTCTAACAACCTCCTAAATTATTTTTAGCTTTTTCTCTCAAGCTATGATTTTATTATAGGGTGGTAGCCAACAAAAAAGTAGTGACATAAATGTCACTACTCGATTTTGATTTTTAAGAAATCTTTTCGAATATAGAAGCTATGGTCTAGATTAGCTTACTCTCCTTCCATGGTGCCTGCTTGTAGGCTGTACATCTTGTGATAGGTGCCGCCGAGGACTAGGAGCTCTTCGTGGCTACCGTGTTCAATGATGCGGCCCTTGTCTAAGACATAGATGCAGTTAGCATCTTGGATTGTTGATAGGCGGTGGGCAATGGCAATGGTTGTACGGCCTTGACGCATTTTTGCAAGAGAGTTTTGAACAATAGCCTCTGTCTCCGAATCAATATTGGCTGTCGCTTCATCCAAAATCAAGATTTTAGGCTGGCTAGCAACGGTTCTAGCAAAGGCTAGAAGCTGGCGTTGACCGGTTGAGAAACTTGAACCACGTTCGGAAACTGGGGAATCATAGCCTTCAGGAAGTTTATCAATAAAGTGATTGGCATCGACAAACTCAGCAGCAGCTTTAATCTCTTCATCAGTTAAATCTTGATACATGGCAATATTGGATTTGATTGTGCCATGATAGAGGAAGGGGTCCTGAAGGACAAGACCAATATTCTTGCGCAGCTCTGCCTGACTATAATCACGAATATCCACACCGTCTAGGAGAACTCGTCCTGATTGGAACTCATAGAATCGCATGAGCACGTTGATAATAGAGGATTTTCCAGAGCCTGTAGATCCCACAAAGGCGATGGTTTCACCTTTATTGACAGAGAAGGAAATATTATCCAAAATCTGGTGCTTGCCATCATAGGAGAAGGAGACATTCTCAAAGCGAATATTCCCCTCAGTAACCTTGGCAGCTGTGTCTCTCTGTTCAGGCTCATAGGTACGCTCGTCAATCAAGGCAAAGACCCGACCTGCTGAGACCATAGAGGTTTGTAGAGTCGAGAAGTTTTGTGTCACTTCAATCAAGGGATCAAAGAGGCGATTAATATACTGGATAAAGGCATACATGGTACCTGCTGTGATACCCAGATAGATACCTCGGTAGCCAAAATAGGCCATGAGAACAGCATAAGCCAGGAGCTTCAGTAGACTCATGGCTGGGCGTAGAAAGAGAGAATCCAGTGATATAGAACGGCTGGCATAAATCAGGTGTTCCTCATTAATGGCATCAAACTCTTTTTTAAGACGCTTCTCCTGGTTAAAGGCCTGAATGATGTGAATCCCTTCGATACTCTCTGACAGTTTGGCATTTATATCTGAAAGCAAGGCTCTGGTCTTTTCAATGATGACCACTGATTTTTTGCGATAAAGGTTAACCAAAAGGACAATCAGAGGAAGAAAGAGGACAATAAGCCCGGTCAGACGAATGTCCAAGATCATCATGGTGTAAAGGGTGGTAACAAAGATAAAGATAGCCGAAATAAAACTAGACAGAATTCCTGAGAACATCTCGCTAATGGTCTCAGTATCATTGGTCAAGCGGGAAACGATGGAACCTGCTGGGGTCTTGTCAAAGTAAGACATACCCAGTTTTTCCATATTGGCAAAGGCATCTCGACGAATATCTCTGACAATGCTATAGGACACACGCGCAAAGAAGAGATTTCCCAGATACTGGACTAGTGTCTGCAAGAGGTAGAGACCATAGTAGCCAATCAGAATCATACTTGCCGCCTGATTCATATCATGAAGATAGTGATCAATAAAATAAGAGGCCACCAAGGGAATGATACTCTTGATAACCGTTGTGGACAAGAGGAAGGTCAAAGCTAGAAAGGTCAAGAACTTGTAAGGCTTGAGATAGGTCAAGAGACGCTTAAACACAGACCATTGGTTTTGATTAGGCATGAGCTTCTCCTCCTTCCATTTCTAACTGTTGAGACTCATAGGTCTTGGCATACCAACCACCTTGAGCTAGTAAGTCGTCATGACGCCCACGTTCAATGATACGACCATCTTGCATGACCAGGATGAGGTCAGCGTGCACCACCGCACTGAGACGGTGGGCGGTAATAATAGTTGTTTTGTCCTTGCGAGTATGCTTAAGATTATCAATAATGGCATGTTCTGTCTTAGCATCAACCGCAGATAAGGAGTCATCCAAAATCAAAATTTCTGGATTCAAAATCATGGCCCGGCTCATAGCCAGACGTTGTTTTTGACCACCTGATAGGCTGACACCCTTTTCACCAATGATTGTTTCAAAGCCTTCAGGCATATCCTTGATATCATCATAAACTTGAGCTAACTTAGTCGCTTCTTCCACCTTATCAATGGAGAAATCTGGATTACCAAAGCGGACATTGTCTAAAATAGAACTGGCAAAGAGAAACTGGTCTTGAGGAACATAACCAATCAAGCTACGCAAGTCTGATAGGCGATAGTCTCGGATGTCATGTCCATTCAAATAGATAGCTCCTTGATTGACATCGTGCTCCCGCAAGAGCAACTTGACAAGAGCCGTCTTTCCTGAGCCAGTCGGTCCAACCAAACCAAGGGTTTGCCCCTTGTCCAAGGTGAAATGAATATCTCGCAAAGTATCCTCATCCTCAAAAGCAAAGCGGTCAATCGCAAAGTCTAAACGACCATTTTTAATGCTTGGAAGAGGATAAGCAGGATCTTGAACATCTGATTCCTGCTCTAAAAGAGTCTCGATACGTTGGTAGGACACATTTCCCCTCTGCGTGATATTAAAGAGGAAGCCAATGGCCATTAGGGGCCAAACCAGCATGTCCAAATAGGTAATAAAGGTTACCAAATTTCCGACCGTTATCTGACCGGCCTGAATCATAAAGGCCCCGACAAGGAGGGTCAAAACATAAGATGAGCCAACAAAGAGCAAAACCAAGGGATCAAAAAGGCTGTCATACTTCATGGTATGCATATTCTTTTCAAAAGTCATCTTATTGGTCTCTTGGAAGGACTGGAGCTCAGCCTCCTGATAGCCAAAAGACTTGGTTACCTTGATACCTGACACCGATTCTTGTACCTTATTATTAAGTTCAGAAAAAGCTGCCTGGGATTCTCCAAAAGCTTTGTGGGTCTTACGTCCCAAACGACTAGTCGCAAAAGCCATGAAAGGTAGAGGTAAGACTGCCACCAGGGTCATCTGCCAGGAAATGCTGAAGAACATGGTGATTAAAGTCACCAAGGCTGTGATAGACGCATCCACGGCTGACATGACACCCCCACCAGCCAAACGGGTTAGAGAGTTGATATCATTGGTGGCATGGGCCATGAGATCACCAGTTCGGTACTTTTGGTAAAAAGAAGGCGACATCTTGGTAAAATGCTCAAAAAGCCGCGAACGCATAATCTGTCCCAAGCGATAAGACGTTGCCAAGATATACATCCGCCAAACATAGCGCAAATAGTACATTCCTAAAGCCGCCAAAAGCAAATAAACGAGATTCAAAAGCAAGATCTGATTGGTCAATTTTCCCGATGTGATAGCATCAATGACCCGACCCATAACCATAGGAGGAATCAGATTGAGAACCGAAACCAAACTCAGTGCCAATATCCCGACAATATAACGGCGTTTTTCTAACTTGAAAAACCACCAAAGTTTTGCAATGATTGATTCTTTAAAAAACAAGTTATTCCCCCTATCCCTACAAAAGGATGATTATAAGTCTAATGAAAGTTATTTCCAATAGCGATAAATTGTACCATCTTCTAACTGAAAGTGACCAATATAAGTCAATTTTCCAAAATCAGTAGACTCTGGCAATTGATAAGCAAAGGAGTCAAAATTATAGACCTTGTGCCCATCATCAATAGAATCAGTTATCCTTATCGTGGATAACTGATTCGTCCTTCTTAGGGTTCCAAATACGTCTGATTTCATCAGATGTCTTATACTCTCTGACAAAATTGTACAATTCGAAGTTAGTTGTCTCACTGAGATAGCGACCATCAGTGTTGTAGTTAGCTAATTGAGACTCTCTCTTAACCTCAGAATAGCTCCAAACCTGCCCTCTTTCTCGCATAATATCAGCATCACGGCCACTTTTGATAAGTATCTACTTTAACCGTTGTCATTGTTGCTCCTAGTGTCAATACGGTGACTACTGTCACATTAAGTATTTCATTGTTTCACTAAAAGTGTTTATTCATTTTTCCCTCTTTTGGATGTGTTGTATTTGTATGAGAGAAAATAAGTGAAACCTGGGACGCAAAGTGTCCTAGGTTTTTTACTCATTAAAATACGTTTGAATCAGTTTCACAAGGAGGCGGTAGGCACCTAGTGCCACCAAACCACCCAAAGTGTTGGTCCATAAATCATCTAGCTCAAAGACACGATTAGCATCAATGAGAAGATCAAGAATCACCTGCCCGATTTCAATCGTCAAAGACATGGCAAGCGTCGCTACAAGGACCTTTTTCCAAGACCTAAATCTTGGGTACAAGGCTAAGAGCCCTAAAATCAGCGGACTCAGCAAGAAAATGTTGGTCACATTTTGCCCAAGGACAAAGACAATCTCCTTAAGACTATCCAGCTGATTAAAATTAGTCAGACTGTTGAACGGCGTCAAAAGCACCACTACCCTACCAAAATGTTGAATACCAGGGGTTTCAACACCTTCAACTAGCCCATACTGGGGTGTCCAACAAAGGAGTACTAAACAAAGGAGATAAGAACAAACCAAAACTTGACTTAGCTTTCTTCCTTTTGGTGTTAGTTCTCCATTCTTATCTACCCAAGTCGTCAGCCGAAACATCTTACTTACCTTCTGATTTACCAGATGCTTCTGCCACAGCCTTTTGACGGTCACGTTTCATAGTGTTTGAGCGCAATTGTCCACAAGCAGCATCAATATCTGTACCATGCTCTTGACGAACGACACAGTTGACACCATTTTTCTTGAGCACATCGTAAAAGGCAGCCACACGTTCTTTAGTTGAACGGCTATAATGGTCGTGCTCTGATACTGGGTTGTAAGGAATCAAGTTGATGTATGACAACTTACGGATTTTCTTAGTCAAATCAGCCAACTCTTGAGCATTTTCAGGGTGGTCATTGACCTCATTAAGCATGATATACTCAAAAGTTACACGACGGTTGGTTGTCTGGATGTAATATTCAATAGCTTCAAAGAGTTTTTCAAGTGGAAATGAGCGGTTAATACGCATAATGCTTGAACGAAGGTCATTGTTAGGCGCGTGAAGTGATACGGCGAGGTTAACTTGAACACCTTCGTTGGCAAATTCCTTAATTTTTGGTGCCAAACCAGATGTTGACACTGTAATATGACGAGCTCCAATAGCAAGGCCATTATCATTGTTAATGGTACGCAAGAAGCGAAGCACATTGTCATAGTTATCGAAAGGTTCACCAATCCCCATAACAACCACGTGACTGACACGTTCACCATCACCACGGTCATCAAAGTACTTTTGTACCAACATGATTTGAGCAACAATCTCACCAGCAGTCAAGTCACGTTGTTTCTTAATCAAGCCACTAGCACAGAAAGTACAACCGATGTTACATCCAACCTGAGTTGTCACACAGACAGACAAACCATAGTGTTGACGCATCAAAACAGTCTCAATCAACATACCATCTGGCAATTCAAAAAGATACTTAACTGTACCATCTTTTGATTCTTGAACGATACGCTGTTTTAATGGGTTTACGCAGAAATTATCGTTCAATTTAGCAATGAAGTCCTTAGAAATGTTGGTCATTTCTTCGAAAGACTGCACACGCTTCTTGTAGAGCCAATCCCAAATTTGAGTAGCACGAAATTTCTTTTCACCGTGTTCCACAGCCCAGTCAATCAACTCATCACGAGTAAGACCGTAAATAGAAGGTTTGTAGCCCTCCATATCCTCTAATTTCTGACGTTTACGACGTTCTGGTTTTGATTGTGTTGTTACTTCTGACATAGTTTAATTTCCTTTTTTTCTGATTGTAAAATGCTGACCATCTGACTTGGCATTACTTTGCTTTTTCAGTGAGGGGGTTTGATTTTTTGAAGCTTTCTTCTGACTCTTCTTGAAGTTAGGCTTTCGCTCACGACTACCATCCTCGGACTTAGATTTGAACTTAGATCGACGCTTGACTTTCTCAAAGCTTGCCCCTTCTTGGTCCCTGTCTCCTCGTTTGGACTTATCCCGCTTTTGCTTAGCAGAAACTTTTTGTCCCTTATTCTTTTGAGAAGCATTATGCTCCTTCTCTCTAGATTCCTGAGAAGAATTACGACGATTATTAGAACGACGACACTTGCGACGAGGCTCTGTCTCCTCTTCAAAGACGATTAACTGCGGCTTTTCATTTTTCAAAATAAAGTAGGCACAACCAAAGGCACAGTATTCGCGTAAATACTCTGACAATCGGCTAATACGATCTGTCTTACGCGTATTGGGACGATCGTCCTCGTAAAATCCCTTAAGGCGAAGCTGGTCATTAGACCAATCACCAACAATATAGTCATACTTGAGCATGATTTCAGAAAAACGTTGCCCAAAGCGGGTGGCGTCTAAAGCATCCTTGTGATTTTCAAGAACCGTAAACTGATAGGCATCTGATTTCAGAAGGTCGGCCACATACACAAAGTCTGGCCCTGGATATTTATTATAATTAAACATTTCTGGCAAAATTTCTTTACGCATGCGCCATCCTTTCTGCTCTCTTATTTTCTATCCTGATGCACAGTGATAATGTTCTTATCTCTTATCCCAATCAGCACCATTATTTCTTAAATACTTGGCCACAAGTTCCCTAAACAAATCTGGAAAAAGAAGCGTGACTTCCTTTTCCTTGATTGTAGGGAAGTAAGAAGAAAAGTAGTACTGATCCACAAGGACCAAACTAAACTTCTCATTGGAATCTACAACCCTACTATTATACAACAAATTACCGTTTTTGTAAGCAAAATTACCTGTAATTAGCTCACCAAATACCTTACCTCTAAAGCCCATACCTTTAATAGCTTGGTTTTTAAGGAGTTCAGCCTTAGTAAAAACTTCACGACAAATTTCCTTGAGTTCTTGCCCTGTCACAAATAGACGGGCCATCCGCATCTGATGGGGAAGGGCTTCTTGAAGGTCTGCCATTGTCACTTGAGGACCTAGCGTTTTCATGATAAGTCCTGTATTCAAAAGCGTTAACTGGCTATCTGTCTCCTGACAAACAGCTTGTAAAACCAATTGACAGGTCTCATTAAAATTTAATTTTCGACCTAGATTAGCCACTTTTTCCTGGGCCAAACGACGATGGCCTTCCTCACGCATGGCCTTGATAAAGGCTTCGTCCTCCTTGTCCAAATCCAAGATATAGTCCTTAGTGGGGATAGCCTCGATCTGACACGCTATCATTTGCCCATTTTCCACAGTTAGGTCAATACAGCCAAGAAAATAGCCATATCTATCAGCAGCTGCCAAATAGGTCTCATTAATCAATTTGCCCTCTTCAAAAAGGTGATGGGTGTGGCTTCCGATAACAAGGTTGACCTGTGGATAAGTCTCTGAAATCTGCTCATCATAACGCACACCTAGATGGCTAAGTACTATGACTAGGTCTGCATCCCTTACCTCAGAGCGGGCCAAATCCTCTTCCAACCTAGCCATAGGCTCTAACACCTGCCAACCATTGGGAGCATAGGTAAGGTAATAGGGAAAGGTATAGGCCAAGAAAGCAATTTTTGTACCAGCTTTAGTTTTGTGAACAAGATAGGGCTTGGCCCATTCAGGCTGTCCCTCCTCATCCTTGAGATTTCCTATGATCGGTTGAAACTGAGCCTGCTCATAAAGACAGTCTAGCTCATCCTTAGCTAGACCAATCCCCTCATTATTTCCAATAGTCGCATAGTCTATCCCCAGCTCATTCATCAAGGCTATATTAAAACGCCCAGCTGTCGCATCTGACAAGGGATGAGACTTATCCACATTATCCCCAAGATCTACCTTAATCAACTCTCTGTCCGTCTGACTCAAATCATCCACAGCCCGCTTGAGTTGTGGATACTGTTCAAAATGAGAGTGCAAATCATTGATATGGAGAATTCGAATCTTGTCTTTCATGACTTCTATTTTAGCACTTTTACCACAAAAAAACTTGACATTCATTCAGCCAAGTTTTTATATGTGAGACGATGCTCCTTGCTATCCAATTTTTTAATTACTGAAAGGCTTATGAGTAATGATGTTTTTTAGTATAGATAAGGACTACAAAACCTGTAACTCCTAAAACATCTATCATTGTAATGAACCAATGATGAGGAACACACAACTGATAGCAACTTGCTAGAATGAAACACACACAAATAAAAACGCACGGATCATTTTGTTCTTTCAAATTTCTAACTAAACTCCACAAAATGTAGCCATTCCAAGACCGGCTCCTGACCATGCCCCAAATACCCCACCTGAATGGTCCCAACAATCGGTAATGTATGGGTTCCAACTGATATTCCAGTCAAAAATCTAAGCACAGGAGATCCCAGCAGCCCCAGCTACACAACCAATCACACCCTCACCTTCAATAATAGAAAGGTCTTCGGAATTAAGTGAATTAAAATTGTTAATGATTTTTGTTGTCATGAAAAAAACCTTCTTTAAACTATTTTGTTTTATGCTTTTCTTAAAGCTATGATTTTATTATAGATGGGAAGCCAACAAAAAGTAGTGAAATTATAATTTTGAGAGTTGATTCAGCTTAGAACTTACAAGTTCTTTTACTTTTAAAGAAAATCTTCTAAAAACTAAGGCTTTCCACTGTGATAAAAACACCTAAATCTTTGTAGTCATAAGGCTTGGGGAGTGAGACCTTCGGCTCAAAAGATGAATAATAAGTAAAGAGGCCGAAACTTTATAGTTTCAACCTCTTAAATTTTTTTAATCTAAATTTACCTTTATCTAAAAGCCAAGCTTAGAAGCTTTGCTTCTTAGCTTTACGTTCAGCACGTCCCTTAGCACGATTGGCTGCACGACGTTCACGTTTGCGTTTTTCGTCAACCTTCCACTGAATTTTCTTCTTGTAACCAGGCTTGATTTTTTTCTTTTTCTTCTTAACCAAACCAATCATTTCCGTGTCAAGTTTTTGATAGGCTTTTTCTCGGTTGGCACGACGGTCGCGGTCATAGGTATCTTGGAACTCACCATCTTTAAAGACCTTAGGTTCAAAGGTGATCCCCATCTTTTCAAGCTCACGAATATCTGAGTCGTCACTTGGTTGATAAAGGGTGATTGCTGTTCCTGACAAGCCGTTACGTCCAGTACGTCCTACACGGTGAACAAAGAATGACAAATCTTGAGGAATAGCGTCATTGATAACATGGCTAACCCCTTCAATATCAATTCCACGCGCTGCAAGGTCAGTCGCTACAATATACTCAAATTCAAGCTTTTTAACTTGATTCATGATACGCTTACGTTCACGTGGTGGAATACCGCCATGAATTTTCGCTACTTTAAGACCGTTTGATACCAAATAACTGTGTAAATCATCCGCACGTTCCTTGGTATTAACGAAAATCATTGCCAAGTATGGCTGCATCCCCTTAAGCATCTCAAGAATTTGTCCATTCTTGTTGCGCCCCTTGGTAGATACTAACCAGTTATCAATGGTATCCGCAATCACCGTTGAAGTCTTGATTTGTTCCATGACAGGATTGGTCAAATATTTCTTCAAGAATGGTTGTAATTTTTGAGGAATGGTTGCTGAGAAGACCAAAATTTGAACTTCCTTAGGAAGACTTGCCGCAATCTTATCCACAGTAGCCAAGAATCCCATATCCATGGTCATGTCGGCCTCGTCAACGACAAAAGTATGTGCCTTGTGGATAGCCAAGTCACCAGACTTAAACAGGTCATAAATACGCCCTGGTGTCCCGATAACGATATGCGGTTGGGCTACCTTAAGTTTCTCGATCTGACGTTGTTTATCCGTACCACCGACGTAATTAACAACACGAATTTCTGTATCAGAGTGTTTGGCAATCTGTTTTGTCGACTGATATATCTGTGTCGCCAATTCACGCGATGGAGCTGTGATAACAACTTGAACATCCCTGCTCTCTGGATTAAGCTTCTCAAAAATTGGCAATAGGAAGGTATGTGTCTTCCCTGAACCAGTCTTTGATTCACCCACTAAATCACGGCCAGAACGGACTACTGGAATCAATTTTTGCTGAACAGGTGTTGGCTCCTTAAATTTAATCTCATCGAGAGCCTCTTGAATATAGTCTTTAAAATTAAAATCTTTAAATGACATTTTTTCTTACTTCTTTTCTATCTAGTCTACCCTTATCATTATAACAGAAAAAGAGCATTTCTGCTCTTTTTCATTTATTTCATAACGTTTCCAAGAACCATCCAAAGGGTAATGGAACTTGCAAGAGCTCCAATAGTCCAAAGGAAAGCATCAACCTTCCATTCTGACCATTTCTCACCCTTACCCGAGATACCACCCAACTCGAGATGATGGTGAAATGGTGTCATACGGAAAATACGACGACCTTCACCATACTTACGCTTAGTATATTTGAAGTAGCTGACCTGCAGCATAACAGAAGCTGTCTCTAAAACATAGACTACACCAATCAAGAGTAGTGTCCACTCCACGCGTAGAGCGATGGAAATAACGGCAAGCATGGCACCAAGTGACAAGGAACCGACATCCCCCATAAAGACCTTGGCTGGCTTGTGGTTAAAGACAAAGAAGCCAAGAAGGGCACCAATCATAGTGATAATGATAGTCAAGATAGCTAACTCACCCTTGACAAAAGCGATGATTCCATAGGCAATCAAGCTGATAACCACAGAGACAGAAGCTAAACCATCAATACCATCTGTCAAGTTGACCGCATTTGAGAAACCAACGATCCAGAAAAGGACAAAGAGAACATAGAAGACACCAAGCTGAATTGTCAATCCTCCAATAGCTAGGCTATTTGTCCCACTAGGGAGTACATGGATGAAATAGAAAAGCAAACCTGCAACAATCTGCAAAGCCATCTTTTGCCAAGGTTTAAGACCCTCATTGATTTGATGGAAAATCTTAAGGAAATCATCAAGGAAGCCGATAATACCATAAATCAATATTACAAAGAGAATCCCTGCTGTAGCACCATAAGCTTGGTGCCCCTCAGTAAAGACGTGAAAGTTGAAAATCAAACTAATCAAGATGGCAACCACTAGGAAGACTGTCCCTCCCATAGTTGGTGTACCAGCCTTAGCCAGATGCTGCTTCACATCTTCATGCATCTGTTGGCCACCGATTTTTTTGATTTTGTAGTAAGTAATAAAATGGGGCATGGCGAGCACCGTCAACACAAAAGCGGCCACGCCTGCTATAAGACTCATAGTCATCTTAGTCTCCTAAAGTAATGGTAATCTTTTTGGTTTTAGACAGGGCTTCTCCTGCCGCAACACTTTGTTTGGTAACAGTCCCTGACTTGCCACCTTTATAAGTAATTTTAATGCCTTTCCATTTGGCAAATGTTTCAACATTCTTCTTGGTCCAACCATACATGTCCGGAAGTTCTGTGAACTCATTAGTCATGATTAGGATCTGCTCATTAGCTTTAATATTTTCTTTTGCATCTACAGAAACCTTTTCAATCTTATTGCCAACACCCAGAACAATCGGATGAACTAGGTTTTGGCGAAGAGTATTAGCTGTCTCTCCTGGTGTCTTACCAATGATATCACCAGTTTGGTAGCTAGTCTCTTCAGTCTTTCCACTCCCCTCAGAAACAGAAGTATCCAAAGTAGCACCCATAGACATGGCTTCTTCTAAAACAGGGTTCACCACAGTCGCAAAGAAATTATTATTCCAGGTCTTAGGCTCTTGAACGGTCACATACATGATGTATTCTGGATCCTCAGAAGGAACCATGGCTACAACTGAGTTGAGAGTCTCGTTTGTCCCAACTTTATAGGTTCCTGTCTTTTCATCGGGCACTTGGGCTGTGCCTGACTTAACCGCAACATCATTGTTACCAACCTGAATGATTGGTGAACCTTCAGACTTGTTGTACAGGGTACCAAACTCTGGATCTGTACCAACAGAAATCATATAATTACGGGTTTCAGAAGCAGCCTGCTTAGAGACAGGTTTGCCAATAACTTCTTTCTTGGCTGTACGAACAGTACCTTTATTAGTATCAGCAACTTGTTTGATAAATTGAGGCTCTAACATAATACCATTGTTAGAGATTGCGGTAAAGGCTCGAAGCATTTGGACTTGAGTTACTGAAATCCCTTGTCCAAAAGATGATTGGGCAATATTAACTGAGTTTTGAGAGACAATCCCTGAAGACTCGCCAACCATCCCAAAGCGGGTTGGAATTCCAAATTTGTATAGCGATAGGTAGTTAGACCAGACTTTGTCTCCCATGGCTTGTTCCAGCATGGTCATACCAACGTTACTTGAATATGAAAAACCTTGTGCAAATGACATCGTTCGACCTTTTGAGATACCTTCATTGATTGACCAGTCATTGATTTCAACATCACCAACCTTAATACCATTAGCGTTACTGTAGGTTGCATTCGGGTTGAAACTTCCATTATTGATAGCTGCTGACAAGAGCATCACTTTCATGGTTGACCCTGGCTCATACTGAGCTTCATAAAGGCGGTTGACCCAGTCGTAACCCTTTTTAGCCTGTCCTTCTAGCGTATCCGAGTTATAGGTTGGACGTTGTGTCGTTGCAAGGATTTCACCTGTTTTCGCATTGACAACTGTTGCTGAAGCATTTATGCCTTTGGTCTGCTCCATAAAGGTATCCATCTGCGTTTCAAGGAAGGTCTGAAGGGGGGCCGACAAAGTCGTATAGATATTCTTACCATCGATTGCTTCTTTGGTAATCGTTTCCGTACCCAGAAGCGTATTACCGTCTTTATCCTTCTCATAGATAGCTTCCCCATCTGTCCCAGTCAACAAGCTATTAAGCGAACGCTCCAAACCCGTTTGACCAATCAAAGAATAAGAACCATCTTTTTTATTTTCAATAGGTTCAGCACGACCAAGAAACTCTGATGCAAAGATGCCATTAGGGTACATACGTGATGTTGTTGCCTCAAATGCCATCCCCTTAATACCTGCATCCTTAAAAGTCTTTTCAAGGTCCTCTTTGACAGAGTAGGTGATTCCTTTTCCTTTTAGTCCAAAGGATACTTGATAGGCACCCTTGGTACGCAATTGAGCCAAAGTATAACTCTTTTTAATTCCTAGCTTGTCTTTCAAAATATCGGCAACCTTATCAAACTGACTCTCTTGTACATAGAGTTTTTCCCGAGTTGGTGACACATAGCTGGTTGATACAATAGCATAAATGGAATAACTGGTTGAATCCTCAGCCAAAACATTCCCATTTCGGTCATAAATCGTCCCACGCTTGGCCGCCACTGTGGTTTTCGTTTTATAAGACTTAGCAGCCTGTGTTGACAAATCAACACCAAACTTACTATCGGTTCCAATAATTACCACAAAGTTGATAATAAAAACAAAAAAGATAAAAATACTGAGAACCATCAGGTTCTGACCAACATGCTGTCGGTTTTGAGCTGGCTTTCTCCTATCCCTTACGACATAGTTTAGAAATAAATGTTTAAGTTTTTTAAGTCTGTTCATTTGCTATTTCACACTCTTAATACTATCGTTATTAATAGACAGGCCTGCCTTAGTGGCAATCTCTTTGATACGATCAGAGTTAGTTAACTCATTTACTGCCTGCTTAGCATTGTTAAGCTCTGTCTTTTCGTCACTAATCTTGCGATTAAGGTCTGTGATTTGATTCTTGATGGCTTGATTACGTCCTTGCAAATAGACGACTGAGATACTCATTACAATAGCTGTCAAAACAATTGCCGAATAGAAGGCCTTTTCCATACGTGTCATAAAACGAATATGGTTTCTAATAGCCCTATTAACAATCTGACGTTCCTTATTTTCCATAGTTACTTCCTGATTTTTTTAGCCACACGCAACTTAGCAGAGTGCGAGCGGTTATTGGCTTCTAATTCTTCCTGACTAGGTAGGATAGGCTTGCGATTAACCAGAGCTACCTTAGGTTGTAAGTCTTCGGGAATAAAGGGCAAGCCTTTAGGCACATCTACCGTGCTAGCTTCCTTAAAAAGCTGCTTAGTCAACCGGTCCTCCAAAGAATGGAAGGTAATCACCGAAATACGACCATCCACAGCTAGGAGATCCAAAGCCTCCTGAATAGACTCATCCGCAGCACCAAGCTCATCGTTGACCTCGATTCGGATGGCTTGGAAAATTTGTTTGGCTGGATGGCCCTTCTTCTTTAATTCCTTAGCAGGCTTAGCTGATTTAATAATTTCTGCCAGTTCCGTCGTCGTCTCGATAGGTTTTACCTGACGTACTTGCTCAATCTTACGTGCAATTTGTTTAGAGAACTTGTCCTCACCGTATTTGAAGAAAATACGTACTAAATCATTGTAAGGATAGGTATTGACCACATCATATGCGGTCAGACTTGCCTCCTCATTCATGCGCATATCCAGCTTGGCATCCTGTTTGTAGGAGAAACCACGCTCACGCTCATCCAACTGCGGGCTAGACACGCCTAAGTCATAGAGAATACCATCGATTTCAGACACACCCAAAGCTTCAAGGTTGGACTTGAGATTACGGAAATTATCTTTAATGAAGGTCACCATGCCCTTATCAATATAGTCCTTGAGACGCACTTGAGCATTATCAATAGCCTTCTGGTCTTGATCAAAGCAATACAAATGTCCCTTTTCAGACAATTGTGACAAAAGATAAGACGAATGTCCTGCGCCACCCAAAGTCGCATCTACATAGATGCCATCAGGCTTGATATCAAGCATATCAACAGTTTCGTGCAAAAGAACAGTTACATGGTGAAATTCATTAGTCATAATTTTTATTATAGCATAAGAACAGAGAAATTGTCTCGACTTGAAAGTTGTTAGGAAGTCAAAAAAGCTAGACCCTAGGCCTGGCTTTATGATTGATATATTAGTACTCAAAAATTAGTCTACTCTGTAATAATAACTTTTCTCTGAAGGCATCCCATTAGTCGCTAAAATTCGGTCCTTACTGTTATCTCCAGCATCACTTCCATCGCTAACCCCTTTAGGACAAAGCTCAATTGGGGTGTGTTACCTGTCGGAATGGAATCAATATAAGTTAAACTATATATCCCAGACACATATTGACTTTGTGAAACCTTATCAATTGGATAAGCATTCCCCCAAAGTTCCAATTGTCCATCCGAAGTAATTTTGATGGTCATTCCATTTGAGGACTTCCATGTGCCTACAGCTGACTTATAGTTACCATTTTTCAGTTCATCAGCCTTAAGTGAGCTTGAGCTTGTTTTATCTTCCAATGATGTTTTAGAACTACTATTACTTTCATCACTACTCAAATCCTCCCAATCCCAACTAGAAAGATCTGCTTTTTCAGCACCTGAATCACTGTCGTTTTTGACAAGAGGAGGGACCGTCATTATTAAAGTGGTAACCTTAACCACCGCCTGCCGTGGCACCGACACTACCATAGTAGCTAAACGTCTTATCCTTGAGGTAAGCCAAGGTCATACGCTCACCTAACATTCCCAATTGCAAACCATCAGTCAGACGAATCACCTGACCATCATCCTTAGAAATAGCGTAGATATCCGTAATCATATAGTCTTTAAAGACATTTCCAGGTTTAAAAGCAAACACCAACTCGTCAACCCATTACCATCCATATCATAATAAGCATAGACAGTGGACGCCGGATTCGTTTGAGAACGAGCATAGGTCACCACCAAAGGATTAATTGAAGCGTCAGTTTGATTGTCAGCTACAGCTGTTCGATACTTGCTGATAATGTCGTCATAAGCAGAGGTATCTACTTTCTTCTCTTCACTTGAACTTGAGTCTTCGCTTTCGCTCCCTTCTGATTGGAACTGCTCTACTGATGAGGCAGAATTTGTTTGTGATAAATGATTAGACTGATTTGAACAAGCTACCAAAAGGGCTAGGCTAGATAAGCCAGTTACTAATAACAATATTTTCTTTTTCATGATAATCTTTCTCTCTATTCGGTCACAGTAGAGCTCTAATATCTGAGCCGTAGGCAGGGTCTGTATAGCTTGAGGTACCACTATTTGAGTCGGTATCAGTTGTTGGTGGCTCATAGTTATACCGAGGAGCTTGAGGACGAAGATTCACTTGAGCTTGTTGAAGATGACGATGAACTAGAGCTAGATGACTTGGACGAAAACTTGGTTTTGCTTGATGATGACTACTTAGTAGCTACCTTGACTTGTACCTTAGCACGATTGTGCGTGGGTTGCAAAAATACGATTGCCAAAGCCAAAAGGATAGCCGGTAGGGTAAAAGCCAAAATAAGGTAACGTTTTACTTTTAAATGACGAAGTAGTTTCATAGAGTATTCACATTTCTTAAATATAATTTTAGTATCAATTAGTCTTAGATAAAATTATATCAGAGGTATTAAAATGTGCAATATTGACATAAAGATTAGGGGATTAGAGAAACCGACTTTAAAAGAATTCAAAAATTGGTTTGATTACCTACACATTATTCAAAATCCATTAATCGAGCAATTCATTTCCTAAAGCATCTTGATGGTATTTCGTACCTGGTTTCGAAGTAAATATCATAATACCGAGAACAATATTCCATACGAGATTGACCGCTAAGAGTTGTTAAATGGGGACTCAACTTTAGTTGGCTTACATAACAAAACAAGTAAAATAATCCAACCTACAAACGGAATAAAAATAGTAAAAATATAAGGCCATGTATATCCAGTATCATGCAAACTACCAACTATTACAGCAAGACCTGGTAAGAACTCACCAATTGTATAGACCCACATGATAAGTCCAAGGATGAGTGAAATGATTGCCAGAGCACTTGAACCAATTGAAGAAGAAATTATTCCAACAACTGCTACCACTATATATGGGCACCATGTAATCAGAACATTGACCAAATAGGCAAACCAATAATCTGAGCAGCTTGAACGTCCCGTGAAATCGACATAGCCCATCCAATATTTTTTAGAGAATTTCTCTATTGAAAACTACAAATACTCAATACTTACAAATCCCTTTATATCAATATTTAAAAAAATGAAACTTTCATGAAAATAGACTAAAAGCCATAAAATTGGGATGAAATTGACACAATTAACACCATAAAATAGACTAGCAATTATAATTGAATACAAAAATTATTATCAAAATAATATTACTATTTTCGATAAAATTTAGGTATCCAAAAAGCAGACTCCAAAGGTCTGCTTTTTACTATCAGCCGCTGACTGAGCTTGTGCTTGAGCTTCTTGATTATTTTCAAATGTTGCTTTTGCGGATGCAAATTGTTCTGCGGTAACTAACTGGGGCTGTGCCTGACTGGCTGTTGTCGTAGTAGTATTATCAACACTATCAGCATGTGCTTCTTGACTAATGATACCTGTCGCAAGGACAGCTGTCGCCAAAGAAACTGATGAAATGATTTTCTTAGAATTCATCCTAAACTCCTCTTGACTTTTAAACATTAAAACTCCCACTAATTATCCCCCCGAAAATTTGTCAAGACTTTTTTGGGTATTTTTTGAAAAATTTAATAGATTATTTTTAATATATTTTCATTTTTTCAGGAAAACAATACTCTTCTAATCTAGAATTTTATTACTGAATTTAAATATAATAAAAAACGCCAAGTATAACCTGACGTATGAAATCACCTCATTTTTTAGCTTTGTATACACGAAGCTTTTTATTGGTCTTTAAACATCACCAAAGCTCCTCATTTTTGATGCCCCCAATATATCAGAAGCGTCTTACTCTAGCAAACTGACCAAAAAAGCCCCTCATGGAGCTTGATGGGTTATTCTCTAATTTGACCTTGACCATTAATATAGAACTTGGTTGAAGTTAGGGCCTCAAGTCCCATTGGTCCACGGGCGTGCATTTTTTGGGTTGAGATTCCGATTTCAGCACCCAGTCCAAAGACGAAACCGTCTGTGAAACGAGTCGAGGCATTGACATAGACAGCTGCAGCGTCAACATCGTCTTGGAATTGCTCAGCACGACTGATGTCCTGAGTCACGATAGCTTCTGAATGTGATGTCGTGTAAGTATTAATCCAATTAATCGCCTCATCAAGGCTGTCTACTACTTTAACAGACATAATGTAGTCAAGAAACTCTGTCGCAAAATCCTCTGGTGAAGCGGGTACAGCTTTTTCCATAAGTTTCAAAGCCCTTTCATCCGCGCGGAACTCAACAGACTGAATTTTTGAAATAGCTTTTTCCAAGTTAGGCAAGAATTCTTCTACAATATCATCATGAACAACGAGAGATTCTGCAGCATTACACACACTTGGTCGTTGGGTCTTGGCATTGATGACAATCTGTGTCGCCATATCTAAGTTAGCATATTTATC
>SKEH01000473.1_pt1 | contig 24345 bp, 18 predicted proteins | sample 4826571 | NCBI WGS metagenome assembly SKEH01 (sample SAMN11008814, study PRJNA524170) | human gut metagenome | biome: Human fecal sample; material: Feces; isolation source: fecal sample from pouch patient p29 | host: Homo sapiens | place: Israel: Tel-Aviv | collected 2016-09-14 | reverse complement strand
ACAAGATTTCTGTCGTTGTTGAGTGTGTCGAAGAGCTTCTAGCTTAGGGGCAGGAGAAGTATCTCAAGCTCAAGCAGGCGCTTGACTCTGCACCGACTGAGGAAGCCAAGTACGAAGCGCGCGTAAAGTTCTTCGACCCGAAGAGCAAGAGTGCAACTAACCCTCAGATGGCGCTAGTCACTACGCACCTGCGAGGCAAGACGTTCTCCCAGCTTATCGAGGAGCACCCGGCACGCCTCAAGTCCTTCACCCAGGACATCATGGAACGACTTATCGCCCGAGGTGTCAGTGTCACCATCGAAAAGCCCCGCCCCAAGCAGTAAGTGAAACAATGGCGGGTGTAGGCGGGCAATCATTGTCCCACCTACACCCGCCATTAACATACATACTCAATATGAGAAGCGCCTCAATGACACTTCCCAAATGATTTTCCTTTAAAGGAGGAAGACCCGTCATGTACACCTATCAGTATAATTAACCGTTAATCCAACTTGTATAATTTTGTACTTATCTGTATCTTATTGTTGATGCCCTCACCTTATGGCATACTGTGATTACATGAAAGGAGGAACCTGATGCAACTGACAGAGAGACATCTCATCAAGCCGAACCATGAGCTTTATGCAACACTGGATGACTTAACGTTCAAGGCGAAGAACCTTTACAATCATGGGCTGTATCTTTACCGTCAGTCGTATTTTGAGCACAAAAAGAACCCTGATGTTCCCGTTTTGTCGTGGGCTGAGATTGATAAAAGCCTGCGAAAGCAAGGACACGACGACATGCGTGCCTTGCCGTCTAAGGTTGCGGGTGCCGTACTGAAAAACTTGGGCGAAAATATCTCGTCGTTTTGGAAGTTGGTGCGTCTAAAAAATAGCGGCAAGCTGGCGCAAAAGCCTAAGCTTCCTTATTATCTTCACAAGACTGATGGGCGTTATGCTGTGTCTTTTAATTATCAGACTTTTGGTGCTAAGCGCGGCGCTAACAATGAGTTATTTTTATGCCCGAAAGGTATTAATCTGCCTATTCCTACTAAGGTTGATAATCCTAAGCAGGTTCGTATTGTCCCTAGCCACAATAATTTTATTATTGAGGTGATTTATAATGCGGAAGAAAGCGCGCCTAAAAGTACGTCTAAATATGCTGGAATTGATTTAGGAGTAGATAATTTTGCTACCGTCACATTCTCCACCCAAAACAACCCCCTAATTATTAAGGGTCTTGAATTAAAGTCCATCAATCAGGGATATAACCGTCTTATCGCAAAGGCACAGTCTTTACTTCTAGGCTCCCAGAAGACAAGTCAGTCCATCCACCGTCTTTGGTCACGTCGCTCATGGGTTCTTCGCACGAAAATCCATCAGATGACGGCGTTCCTTACTACTCTTTTTGACGAGATGCAGATTGAAAAAGTCTTTATCGGGAAAAATACTGGCTGGAAGCAGAATTTGCCTTTTGGTAAGAAGGTTAAACAGCGATTCGCTTATCTACCCTATGAGACTTTTATTGAGCAATTGCGCTATAAGTGCCAATTGCGAGGAATTACTGTTATTGCTCAGGAAGAATCATATACATCTAAGGCTAGTTTTCTAGATAATGATGATATTCCTGTTTACGGTGAAACAGGTAATCCGAAGTTCTCTGGGCGCAGGGTTAAACGCGGACTTTATCGCACTGGTGATGGTCAGCTAATCAATGCTGACGTTAATGGGTCGTATAACATTATGCGAAAAGGTTTGATGAATAATCATTTGTTCCTTAATGTTGATAGCCCGTTGATTCAGCCCCTTGTCGTCAAGGGCATCGGTCAAGAACCTAACAGTAAATTGGTTCAACTATATATGTAACCCTAAACATTTATTTGTGATGGGCTAGAGGTACTGTAGGGTGCCTATAACAGGTAAAACTGTTATGAATTAAATGCAACATTTGAGTGTTTTCGCAACACTTCGATACACCATTTAAACCTATATTGCCCATATCTACGGTAAGGCGTGTATTGATTACGGGAACCGTTTTGCTACCTACAAGGAACTTCTGGGTAGTAACAGCCGCCCTGTTTTTGAAAGCTGTCTTTTCACTCTCTCCCAGGAATACCTGCCGGACTATTTCTACCGAGACTATGGTTCAAGCGCCGAACTCACCCACAACTGGGAAGAGGTCATGTGCAATGATAGGTTCAACTTGGAACTAGTTCAAACGTTCTGCTTCGACACTGTAAACCATATTGGCAACTGTAAGTGCGGGCTTTTCTTGCCGCTTTACCTCGCCATAGTACCTGCCGCAGTACAGTACTTCAATCTGGTAGATAAGCGCCACCCCGCGCCCCTACCTACTGGTCATGACGACAGCGGCAAGACAATTGAAGAACTAGAGGGCGACCTTCTTGGGGAAAATCTACTCGACATGAGCTACCCCGAAACATACGATGAATGGCTGGAACGCATGGAAGACCTTACTGGCGTAAATCCCACCACATACCTGCCACTCTAATTTAGGCACCCATCAAGTACCTCATTCGATATGGGAGATGTGATAAACTAACCTTGTAACGAGTGAGGTACTTTTATGCCCACTGAAATTTCTGATTCCTACTTGGAGGGAATAATGACTCTAGCAGACAGCATTGGCATGGTTAAAGGAAGCAGGCGTAATGTGAGGGCTTCCTTACCTAAGCGCGTCTCTGACGCTGTGATTGCTAATACTTACGGCATTGACTCCCAGATTGCGATGTGTGCGGTTGCTACCCGTAAGGCAGAAACTCACATCATGGAGTTGGGTGGACGTTACGCCACGGTAGAAGAATACAATGAATGGCTTGAAACCTACCTTAAGCTGGGTGGGACGATTGATGTCTACCATGATTACCCGATGCCGCTGAACGCCTTTTTCTTCTTCGCCAACCCATCATGGCTAGACCTTCATACGGCATTTGAGTATTCGTTGCCTATTAATGTGCTTGCAAGCCCTAACTACAACCTTGAAAGCCACCCCTTCAAAGGTTCTAATAATATTGATTGCATGGTCAGCTTCTTCGGGTGGGCTCCCACTAGCGAAGGTAATCTCTCCCCGGCGATTAGCGGCAATAACACAGTGCATGTTTGGAGTGACACGGTGGATAAGGTTCTCATGCGTGAGGATGCCGAAGATGCCGCCCTGTCTGCCCGACTGAGGACTATGTATGATGAGTGGCATGACGAGTCTACCCTTGGGAATATTGATGGGCAGATGCGTGCTCATCACATGTCAGGGGCAGGCTCGCCGCTTGTGCAGGCGTTACGTGAATCTGTTGGTACGGTATTTAGTGAACCTGCAACGAGTAGCGATTATGCTGAGTGGTTGCAGGAGTATGTGAACTATCTGGACAGCACGGGCGGCAAGCCTGCCGAGTCACAGCGCGGGAATCTGACACACAATGAAGAGCCTTACGCCACCTTAGTATATATGAATGGTTTCAATCTTGATGCGAGGGCTTTTGTGCGTGTTTACAAATTTGCTTTGCCGTTCTCGGTGTTGCCGTGGGCATATGATACTGAATGCTTCCTCTTATTGGACAAGGGCATTGATGCTGTTGAGTACGCAGACAATATTGCCCGAATGCAGGCAAGGTATGGTTTTGGCAACCCTCACATCATTGTTTTTGGGTGGGATGTCGAGGGTGTCCCTGTTGTGATTAACGGCATCGCGCCTATTTATCGTGAGTGTCTTGATGCCCCTTCTAGGGCTACTATTATGACTGCTTTTGATAAGGATGTTTGGGCATCCTATAGCTAGAGTGAAGTTTCCTCATTTTTAGAAAGTTCCCCTTTGTGTGACTGCATATAAGGGGAACTTTCTTCTTTGTGTGGTGGGTGTAGTCGGAGCCAAATATCTTAGATTTGTTTCAATACGCAAATCTGTGGTACACTTATCTTGTAAGGCAATGACGAAAGGATTCGCAATGCAGAAAAAGAATCAGCCCCTCAGCGGTGATGAAATCTTTTCATACGTGGCGTTGGCATTTATGCTGACTCTCATGGTAGTAGGTATCGGGTATGCCGCATGGATTAACCGACCCACCCCCACCATTGACACCAACCACAACTTCCAAGTTACCCGCATCGAAACCCGGAACTTCAAAGAAGGCGAATGGCACCGCTACAGCCACTTCGGAGATTGCCGAAACATCGACGGAAGCACCTACACCTGCATTGTGGACGACGACTACTGGGTAGGTGACACCTTCGAATGGCGTGAAGCTGGCAAGTACGAGAACGCCGACGAAGGCTGGGTGAAGGTCGAAAGCGACGTAAAGCCTACCGACACCGACCACGCATACCGCAAGGTATCCGACTGGGATGTTGTGCGAGATGCCCCCGGCGACAGCCGCAACGGTCAGGTAGTCAAGCACGTACACCTTGACGAGTTCTACCTCTAAAGCGCCCAAATAAGCGGCGGATTAACACATAGTCCGCCGCTTATAGTAATATTTGGAATATGCAACGAACGTTCCTCAAAAGAAGAATCTTCTTGCATGAGAGACATGCCAGTAACCAGTAACAAGAAAGGGATAACTACAACATGCCGTCCAAGGAAGTTCCCGTAAAGGTGGACAAACTTAAAGTCTACGTTCACCTCAAGGTAAATGACCGCAAGGTACAAGACTCCATGCTGGAGTACTACAACGCATACATCAAAGTCTGCAACCTAGCCAGCAAGGTAGCCTACGCCCTGAATACCGTAAGTGTAAACCGAATCCATGCCCGCGTAAAGAGCGACGCACGATTCTACGAAGAACAGCACCCCGGAGTCCTAGACCGCGCCATTGACGCAGTGACCAAAGACTACGTAAACCACGTGGCAGGCGTGAACAAGTTCCCCGAAGCACGCACATACACTATTCATGACATTCCTGTATGCCAGGAGACTGATTACGACTTCATCCCCTTGGGCAATAATCGACACGGTGTGGAACTTTACCTCGCCAACCGTACCAGCGGCTTCCCTGTCACCGTGCAGTTCTTGGCGGAATGGCTGAACCTGCCCAGCGGACACGCATACTCCACAACCGCCTCCACTGCTGAACTGTCATTCGACCACAAGCTAGGCTGGCTCCTTAAGTACGACATGTATACTGTGCAGAATACGGTAGTAGGTATCGACCTGGGTACGCGATTCCTTGCCGTCACCTATGACGGTACAGACACCAAGTTTTATCGTGGCGGTGACACCCCTCTTCGTCATGAGATGGCGACGTATAGCCGTCGCCGCCTGAGTCTTAAGGGGAAGGGTACCCGTAGCGCCCGCAAGCGACTCAAGGCACTCTCAGATGACTGGCATAAGCATCTGGAAGCAAATATTAAGAAGACTGTCAAGGAAATTCTCAAGGGCGCTGAACCTCACACAGTGTTCGCTCTAGAAGATATTGCCGCATCTCCAGAATTGCATGAACGATTCTCCAAAGAAGATGTGGGTAAGCTACCGACCGTCATCTTTGACATGTTCATTCGAACTATTCGAGATGAGGCGCAGAAACGTGGACATATTTTTATTACCGTTTCTAAGGCAAAAACTAGCACAAGGTGCCCCGCATGTGGTATGATTGTTAAAAGCAACAGGAAGCAGGGCAAACACATCTACGGATGCTCCTGTGGTTTCCGGTCTAACGACGACCGTGTAGCCGCAATTAATATCCGTGAACGTGGCATTGTTCGGCTAACTGAACGCCTAGCGTAAGCGTCAGGGAACATGTTCCCTGACGTGGGGTGAGATGCTACCACCCCACCAGGCTTAGGGTAGTAGGTTAAGCGGTAAAACGCTTAGCCTCAGCAAACACCCTTTAGGGCACATAAAACATAAGTGCATGATGATAGGTGACGGCAATCAAGAGTCGAACCGCTTTATCTGGCAGAGAGGCAAAACTCTCCAGAGTCACTTCCAAGAAGAGGGATGTGGCGCGGGAAGCTTGAATACCTGATTCTGTTGGATTGTGTTTATGTTTTCGCCAGCCTGACGAAGTTCCACTCACGCGGGAACCTGATGACTCATGCTTGCTAGTATGACGAGGGTACCTGCGGCGCGTGTTTGTACACATAAGCGTATAGTAGAAGGGACAAGCTGACCTGCAACTAGCGCCACCACTAGCTTCATTGATAGCGCAATAGGCTAATAGCGGCAAAAGGACGCAGGTCAATACAGCAGAATAGCGACATTCGCACAATGCATGTGCAGGGAACACACTTTATAACTTCCACATGTTCACAACCTGCCCTGTATTTAACGGATGTTAGAGACACCCCAACGGACGTTTGGGTAAGTGGACGGTAAAGCTGAATCAAAGCCCCAATAAGGCATGACGAAGCATTATCACACCAGAAGCGTGTCACTGTGCAACTATGTTGCCCGCCAGTAAATGAGCAAAGCTGGCATTATCGGGCACTGCCAATAGTTACCGGCTGTTTGCCCAGCCACACAGTATTTCATGGGCACACTGGATGCGACAAAAATACCAGCCACTTACAAATGCTCGAACCAACGTCACCACCAGCAGGTTCAACATAACGAGCCTCACGGCGGTTTGAGGAACGACGACTTACCCCTCTTGCAGGAGGGTGAAGTCGGGCCAACAGTTGAACGCAACACAACGCAGGAAACTGATTCGTTACTCATCGTTGCGGGTGTCTCTCTTTTTTATGCCCAAAAGTGGTGCTCTTGCCTATATGTGAACTTCAAACGATTACATCGCAAAGATGTACATGAATTAAAATTTGTGGTACAATTGAGTTGTGCTAAAATTTATGGGGTGCCACCGCGCTTCCATATACAAGCAACGCATCCACCCAGAAAGGCAAAACGTAATGACTCACAACTACTTCATTCAATCCGGGGAACTACTGGTAGTCCCTAACGACCCCAACGAAAACCCCGGACGGCTATATGACACATACCTCTGCATTCGAAGCGAAGACGGAATGCCGGGACGTGTTGCATCCCTCAACCCAGAAGACATGGGAAAAGAATGGGACGTAACGAAAGACAAAATCAAACTGGAGGAAAGCACGAAGCTCACGCTCTGGTGTACCGAAAATGGTCACGGCTTGTACGCCAACACGGTAGATAGGCACACGAAAGTGTATCCATGCCGCCCCATGAGGTTCGACTACCATAAAGCATATGAATGGGTGGAGGCAGGCAACAAGGTTTATGACATGCTGACCAACAAAGATAGCCAGCCTTATAACACCGACCCCGAAATCAGCTTCTACTTCGACGCACTTCGTAAGCTCATCCTCCAAAACCACAAGTACCGAGAGTTCGTCGGGGGTGTAGGTATGGAAAATGATACGGTAGCGACCCTCACCAGTTTCATTGACACCGACATGAATAACGTAAAATCATTGCTACGTTCAGATGCAGGTGCCCTGGAACGCGCCGCCATGAAAACCCAGCGTGCCCTCACCTACGCCCATGACGAGGAGAAGAGTGACCGAGTTGCAGACGCACTCAACACTCTCAAATCAATCCGCAACAAGGGGACACTCAACACTTCCATTAGCGCTGACGCTATCGAAAAGGCTTTAGGATGGGTGGAAGAAGCGGCAGAAATCCATAAGAACACCGACGTACTGTTCCCCAACGATTATATGCCCCTCGCCCTTGCTACCAAGGAACTACAGAAGGTGAGCACTTCACTTCTTGCACCCGTAGAAGAATGGCATGACACCATCAATAAGCTCATCACCATTCAGAGCCCAGAATATGACGAAGCACGCAAGAAGTACCTTAATAAGCCTTCCAATAGCATCTGGTAGCCAAACCTTGTAGCTTCATTGCAACGGGTGTCGCCATCTAAAAAAGAATAACCAACACAAGTAACCCAAAACCAGCTTCACTACCAGGTAGTCACAATCATAACCAGCAGTGAACAAAGAAGAGGTGTAGTTGTAGCACGCTCGCTGTTAAATCAGTTGAAGTGCCACAACTACACCTCAAACTATTTACCAGTAAAAACCCTTAAAGATAAAAGCCAACTATTACCCCACTCAGGGGCAATAAAACCCTCAAGCACCACTTAAGTGAACGTTTAACGTGACCAGTCTCTCACCGCGAAAAGCAATAAATGCACCAAATGCACTAACACAGCCGGGAAGCACCTATGATATACTTTTTGCAAGCGGGATAAACACGCCGCCCGCACCACGGCACCCCAAACCAAAACAAGGGGTGACGGTGATATGCAGTGCAACACTAACCGTAAAAGTTAGGCGCACGAAAGGGGAGGGCATTTAAGCCTCACTCCTAAAATGTCGCCAATCAAACAGGCGGTGCCCCGCAATCAAGCACCCCACGACAGGCGTAAACCCAACAAAGGGTGAATAAGCCTAAAATAATCCGCAAGGTTCTTGGAAGCAAGTCATACGCAATAAAGACATAGGAGATACACTTGTCTACTACCCCCAATGAAACCCCGGCAACCTTTGCCAGCGCAAAGCGTAAGGCGGCAGGTGCAGTCATGCTTTCCGTCCTCACCCTTGGCGGTGGATTCGGTGGCGCGGCAATGCTCAATGTAGCACACGCCGCAGAGGTGGCATCCGCTACCGCAACCACCCAGGCACGCACTGAGAGTACCGTAAACCTGACCACTAAGGACTTCACAGGCGAGGCACCTAAGGAAACCATTCAGAACTACGTGAACTGGGTTGTTAATCAGGAAAAGGTCTCCCCTTTCTCAGCTAACAATACCACCACCTATAAGGTGAATGTTGCCGACCTTGTGGGCAAGGGACTCACCATTAAGCCTGGTACACTACAGCTTGGTATTGGCGCTTACGGTGGCGCAGAGGGCAGTTTTGACCTACCCATCTACGGTAGTGCTGACACTGCAACCCCTCGCGCCACCACCCTCCAGTATGGGCACGGTGAAGGTGCGCCAATTACTATTACCGCTGATGCAGACGGAACCATCAGCATCCCCCGCCCGGACGACGCAAAGATGGACATTAACGTCCTCTACTCCGTGGAAGTAGAAGGCGGTAAGACCGTCACTCAGATGCTTACCATCAAGGCACCAGAGCCCACTGTTGAGGCAGGTACCTTTAGCGCTTCCACCACTCTCGGTGAGCTTGGTACCACGAAGGACGCGCCTACCGAAGTTAAGGTGAATGAGTCCGGTAAGGTGACTTTCACTTATACGAACAACTCGAAGCTGACTGCAACCACCGCAACGGGTAATCCGAAGGATGACCAGAAGATTCACCTGACTATTGCGCGCGATGGTAACAACATTGAGCTTCCTGTAGTTGAGATTGCGCCCGGTGAAACGAAGACCTTCTCTGTCGAGAATATTACCGCATCTGGCAAGGCGGGCGAGGTGACCGGCGCGGATTTCAAGCTGACCGAGGTTTTGCCCCAGAATATTGGGTACATCTCCGTACACCCCTGTGACCACCTTGCGGCTTCACCTATCATTGCTCCATCCACCACTGCGGATTTCTTGAAGCTGTTCACCAGCGGCAATCATGAGCGAGTCGCACCCATCCTCCCCGATGGTGCTAACGTGAACCTGCACAACACTAAGGCTCCCGCAGACTACATCGGAACTTACAAGGCTGGTGGCACATGTGGCGATGAAACCTACGAGAGCTACATTAGCCCTTATGACGGTCAGGTGGGCATTGGCTTCGGCGGCAGGGGCGCATCCAACTACTACGGCTGGAATGATGTTAAGCAGAACGTAACCGAGTACAGCGTCTATGTTAAGCCTGTGGCGGTTGCTGAACCTACCCCTGAGGTAACCCCGGAGCCTACCCCGTCTGAGACTCCTATCGAGACTCCGGCACCTACCCCGAGTGAGTCCACTACCCCGCCTGCTCCTACTGTAGAGCCTTCGCCGTCTACCCCGGCTGAGTCTCCTACCCCTGAGCCGGTTCCGACTAGCCCGACCGCCATCCCTTCGGTAGACCCGACTCCTACCGCCACCACTCCGGTTCCTTCGGTAAGCCCGTCTGAGCCTGCTGTGGTGAAGCCTTCGGAGCCTGGCGTGAAGCCGAGTGAGCCTGCGAAGCCTGTTGAGGCTAAGACTGGTCACGAATTCGACTCTGCTAAGCCGGTTCTTGGCGGCATCCTTGGCGCTGTAGCTCTTGGTGCTGTAGCCGGTCTTTGGATTTTCGGCAGGAAGAAGAAGGGTGAGGGTGTGAAGCCTGAGGCTACCACTTCCGATGCTGATACTGAGACTACTGCTGAGGGTACTGACTCCAAGTAGTAAGTAAAGGGCGACCTTTATTTGCCTACCCACTGTTACCAGGCGGTGTCTAGGTTAAGCTTTAGCCCAGTGCGATGGTGCTAGTGTTGCCTAGGTACCACCCGGTGCGGGTGGCGGGTGTTGTGGTCTATATTTGTAGGTTGGCTTTTAGTGGTTGGCTTACGTTGCGACGTTTCATGTAGACCGCGTGTTCATAATTTGATTGAGGCACCCTTTTATAGGGGCTGAGTATATGTTCAGATTTTCACTATTCGTTGATTGTCTGGAACACATGCTCAGCCCCTATTATTTTTTTGCGCACAGTCACGCATTGTGGCGCGTCAAGTATGAGTGATAGGTGTAACATGGCTGTGTGCTCTGCATAGGTGAGCCCCACAGCTAGAAAGGCATATAATGAGAATGTGTTTGTAAAAGTGCTGGCATCATACCTTGCCACACATTTTGGGGTATAATGTATCTTGAAATATCACTTGTCCTCCACCTGTAGAAAGGAAATATCTTATGGTGCGTAAGAAAAAGGAGCACTCGCAAGAGGACGCTTTACACGTTGAACTTACTCCTGCCCGTAAGCTGAGGCAGGAAATCACGCAAAGTAATGCCTTGCTGATTTATGCGCGGCTAGGGTGGGGCGGCATTGGTCTGCCCAAAAACAATACGCCCCCTGCCGGTTCCCTAACCCTGCAAAGCGCCATTATCCGGTACTATAACACTGTCACCAGTGCAACGACCTTAACGGATATAGAGCGAGCTTACGCAGACCTACACCGTGAAACTGAGAACGCACTATATGAGCATTATCAGCACAGTGGCGTAACGAAAGAGGAACTGGCAAGTATTGCATCTGGAGAGAGGATTCTACAAATCATGACCGCTATCGACAAAAACGTGAGTTCCGACCCTACCATCAGTGAAGCTCTCGACACTGTTATTACTATGCGCAAAGCATTAGGTAACAGCGCGCTACCCATCATGGCGACCATCACTGACGCTAAACTCCTAGAAGCTGACATTAAGAACCTCAGAGACCGTATCGACTCCAACCTACGCGAAGAGAAGAAACTCACCAGCAAGGCGACACTCAGCAACGAAGAGAAGAATCAGCTTGAGGTAATTCGCAAGACGCTAACCCTTGACGCAATGCAAATCCGCGATAAGGAACACCGCCTCAAGAACAATATTTCCGTTCAAGACGGCTACCGGAACCTTATTGACGCGAAATCTGAACTCATCGACAAGGAAGAAGCCGCCCTCCTAAGCCTGCAAACCTACAAACAGTACGAAAGCGACCAGGAACAGCTACAGCGAATCAGCCTCGCCCTGAACATGGGCGACAACACTGTAGACGGGCTAGACTCGGCTGTGAACGCCGCAAGAGCAAGACTACAAGCATGGGATGAAGTACGCAACAGCAGTATTGACGAAGCGAACAAAGAGTTTGCCCTAATGGAAGCTGGCAACTACCTAGACGAACGCCGCCGCAACCTCTAAACAACCAAACCTACTGGTGGGTGCCCACACATATTTATGCGATGTGCGGGCACCCACCAGAAAACACTCGCCTGAAAGGTGGTGACAATGACCAACGAAGAACCAAAAATTACCTTTGACAGTATCCTGCAAAACTGGAACGCACATTATAGCCCTACTGCCAAGGCGCAGACACAACAGCCCATTAAGGCATTAGAGTTAAGCGCCACCATGTGTAACCCCCAAACACCGGCAGGCACATACCCCGCGTTCGAAGCCTACCTTGGTGTTGATGTAGTCGAAAAGAAATGTCAGCTTAAACAAGAGAAGCGGCGAAAGCGTAAGGAAATCAGAGGGAAAATCTTTGGCTTCCTGAAAGTTGTCATCCCTATACTGCTTGTAGGTGGCGCAATCATCGGCGGTTTCATGTTCTTCAAGCCCAGCACCCCACAGAACACTAGCAATGGTGATATTCAAAACGTCCCTCAGGCGGCAGAAACCATTGCAATAGCATCACCGACCACCACCACCTCGGCGGCACCCACCCCGACAGCGGTACCCGAAGGAACCGTAATACCCACAGCAGGGGCTACGCCAGACCAGAAACATTGCCTCACCACCCCAACCAAATCTCCGTTCCTGGATGGTGATGGTGCGTTGCATTACGGCAAAGGCACTGGGTATGACTCGTACTATGTTCCTGCCAATGAGGACTGTGGTGTACGATACACGGCAGAGGACGGAAGTACTTACCAATCAGACAATGGGGGCTCGGTAGGCGAAGGAATTGCTAATGCACTCGTTCTCATCGCGGGGGTTGTTTTAGGTATGATTCTTCTCGTTTGGTTCATTGCTATCCTCTCCATCTAGAGAGCTTTGAAAGAATCCCATACATGGTTGGGTACCTAGTGCCATAAATAGCATAGGTGCCCAACCACAACAATCCACAAGAAAGAAAGGCAAAACAAGAAACCAATGTCCAGTAAGAACAGTAAGCGCCTAGTCAGTCACACTAGGAGTCACGGTAACGCTAAAGCATTAAGCGCCGCTACCCGCAACCCAGCAACCCCGGCAGGCACATACCCGGCATTTGAAAACCATCTTGGAGTGAGTGCGCTTGAAAAGAAGCATGAACTCAAGCAAACCAAACAGCATAAGCGGAAAACCCGCAAGGAAAACATCTCACTATTCCTAAAAACCGTACTTCCTGTGTTCCTTGTAGCCGGGGTATTACTTGGTGGCATTATGCTCTTCGCCAACAACACTCCACGAAACAGTGTTGATAATCAAGTCGCTGTTAGTGCCCAGGTGACCGTAACACATCAACCTACCGCAACCACTACCCCCGAAGCAACAGCAAAGCCGACCCCGACAAAAACATCTACCGCATTTATCCAGAAATGGTGCTCCACAACCCCAACAGCAACCCCATACAGGGACAGTGACGGAGTTATGCAACACCCGGCAGGTTCAGGGAGAGACGCATACTACGTTCCCTTCAATGAGGACTGTGGTGTGCGATATACGCAAGCAAAGAGCGATAAGCCCGCATCTTCATCGAGTTTGGGTGACCATCCTATACTACTCTGCCTGCTTCTTGGTTCACTTCTGGCTCTCGGCGGCGGCGCGGCATATGCGTTCGACAAGGCTACGCGAAGCATGGAAGAGTAACCTCTAAAACCAACAAAGGAAAAGTTACTATGAACATGAATGACCTTAAGGAAAAGCTTCCTGACGGAATCCTAGGGAAGTTGCTGTGGGTTGCTGTTGCACTTGTCATTATTGCTATCGCTTTTCAGATTGTGAAAGTTGTGGCGTACATTCTGAGCATCGTGTTATTGGGTGCTTCTGCATACCTTCTCTACGATTCATGTCGCAAGCTCAAGAACATAAACTCAGACAGGCGTTAGCTTCTATTAGACCTAAAGCAATGCTTGTAAGTGAGGCGGCTAAGTGAAACTGTTTAACTGGATATACCCAGCCAGGTTCTCACTTAGCCGCCTTTTCATATGCTCAATACATTGGGTGTGGCACACCACAGGAAACAGGTTGCGCGCCACTGGAAATATGTGGTACACTTTTTATGTCACGTAAAGGAAAAGCCTTTACCAAGGAACCGAATCAAACCTACTGAAAGGCAAGCCAGTCATGACCGTCATTGACTTCGATTTTGTACACTTCAACCCCAACGCTGAGTTCCCCACGACCATTGCAGAGTTTGAGGACGCAGAGATGCGTGCAAGCTTCGAGTTCGTGCGAATTAACGCAATGGTTGCAGAGGAACGAGTTGCCGTCGCTAACGCCATTAAGAACACCGAAGCTTCTGCTGATGCCGACAGCCCCGAAACTCAGATGCGCATCAATCAGATGTGGGCAATCTTGGAGGACATTGACCGCAATATCTTCCACATCAGCAACAGCAACAACGGCATTATCCCCATGCGCGAGGCAACCCGCGATGGAGACACTGATAAGGCTGAGTTTATTATGGACAGGATTGTTCGCGAGGTAAACGATATTGCAGAAACCTATGTGCGAATCCGTGACTGGCGCGAAATCTAACCTTCGCCCCAAAATCCCAACCCCCTGCCAGTAGTGCAATGCTGGCAGGGGGTACCCCCAATACCTATTAAGTAAAGCAAGGAAAGCTGTAATGGGCACCCCGAACAAATACCCTACCTACAAAGAAGAACCTCTCTATGGTATGCGCCGCCTCGAAAAATACCTCAATAAGGTACTTATCGGTCGAATCATCACTAATGTAAACCATGAGGGCGGCTACGACTCCCCCTATATTGAAACCGTAACCCTGGATAACGGCTACGAATTTTCCCTCGAATCCATCGATGGCTGTGAATGCTGTGGCGGTATTGACTCCTCCCTGCGTTTCCGGGATGAAAACCTTGAAGGTGTGACTATTCGAAGTATTCGTGTTGAGCATGAAGATGAAAATGACGACGACAACGGCTGTTTCACCATCACCTTCACAGGTAATCGCCGCCGCAAAGTACTCTGTACAGGAGATGAGGGCAAGGACGGGTTTGGCGGGTGGGGGTATGGCTGGTACGTAACCGCTGGTTTTCCTAGCAATGTCGAGGAAAGTTAAAATTTGCGCAACTCTGCTTGTCTCACCCTTTTTAATAGAGCGAGGCATATAGCCAGACTACCAAAACCATAGACTTACACAATCAATAGATTATGTGCTACACTAAAAATATTGCACCTCGCCTGTGAGAGACGGGAGAGGTGGATAATCTAAGCGGGCGGGCGACTTTGGTTGCCCGTCAAGACCAGGATAGCGGGGCAACCCGCTTGAGGGTCACCGTCTAGTGAAACACTTAGACCCAGCCCACGTAGGGCACCATTAAGGAAAATCCTTTTTAGCCTCACCACAGGTCTGGCTCCCAGCCTCAGCTCTAATTTAAGTCTCATACATCCAACAAAGGAAGTTGATAACATGTCTACTACTGAAACCACCGGCACCTCGCCGGACACTATCACTCGCCACATCGCGTTCAAGTTCTGCCTCGACCCGACCCAGGAGCAGTTGATTGCCCTGGCACGTGACGGCGGCGCATCCCGCTTTGCCTACAATATGCTTGTCGGCTACAACGCAGAAGTTATGCGTACCCGCAACAAGTATTGGGCTAAGCGCAACGAAGAAGGTGCAACCGACGAAGAAATTAAGGTAGAACTCAAGACCCTCACCAAGGAAGACCCCAAGTTTAAGACGCTTGGGCACATGGCGTTCGCCAAGATGCTGACTGCTGAAATTGCGCGTCACCGCGCCTGCGCTAAGGCTATCGAAGAAGGCACCCCTGTGGAAGAAGTGTGGGGCGAAGATGAACGTTCCAAGGAGCCTTGGCTCCATACTGCTAAGCGTCGTGTCCTCACCTCAGGTCTACAGGCGGCAGACAGCGCCCTCAAGAACTTTTTCGACTCGCGCACCGGCAAGCGTTCCGGTAACAAGATGGGCGCACCCAAGTTCAAGAGCCGCGCCTCTAATAGTGACTCTTTTACCATCTACGCACCTGACACTATGGGCGGCTACGGAACCGCATACCTGCGCGGTGAGCCTGCTTACCAGCACGCCAAAGAAACCATGAAGCGACGCGGCGAAAAGGGAAACCCCACCATTAGCGACTACCGTCACGTCCGCCTCGGACACCTCGGAACCATGCGCATCCACGGAAACACCCGCCGCATGATGCGCACCATCCGACGCGGCGGCGCAATCAAGTCCTTCACCGTATCCCAGGTAGCCGACCGCTGGTACGTATCTCTCCTCGTAGAAACAGCCGTACCCACACCCAAGCCCACCAAGGAACAGAAAAATGCGGGCGCTGTAGGCGTAGACCTCGGCGTGAAATACATGGCGGCACTCTCCGACATTCACGCTCCCAAGCGATTTAACCCCGACAGTGGCGTAAACTTCACCAACGGAACCAACCCCACCATCGAAAACCCCCGCTGGCTCAAGCGCGCCGAAAAGCGCATCACCAAACTCCAGCAGAAAATCGCGCGACAGGTCAAAGGCTCCAACCGACGCAAAGCAACCGTCCGCAAGCTGGCAAAAACCCACCACCTCGTAGCACTCCGCCGCGAAACCGGACTCCACCAGCTCACCAAAAACCTAACCACCCGATACGCGCTCATCGGCATCGAAGACCTCAACGTCGCCGGAATGACCGCATCCGCATCAGGAACCATCGAAAACCCCGGCAAAAACGTAGCCCAAAAAGCAGGACTCAACCGAGCCGTACTCGACGTGTCCTTCGGTGCGTTCCGTACTCAGCTTGAGTATAAAGCCGCGTGGTATGGTTCAGTCGTCCAGGTTATCGACCGCTACTACCCGTCCTCACAGACCTGTAGCAATTGCGGCGAACGACCCGACACTAAGCTAACCCTAAACGACCGCGTATACAAGTGTGGACACTGCCACGCCGAAATTGACCGCGACCTCAACGCCGCCATCAACATCCGACGCGAAGCAGAGCGCCTCCACGCGGAAGTATAAAACGCCCTCAGTAACGAGGCGACCTCGCCTATGAGAGATGGGAGAGGGTATAAACGGGTGGACAGCCTTTCGGGGTTGCCTACCAAGACCAGGATGGCGGGGTAACCTGCTTGAGGGTCACCGTCTAATAAAATATTAGACCCAACCCGCGTAGAGGGTGGCTCAGTTTGACACCGCATCAGCGGCGCTTCCTCCGTACACGTGGGGATGGCTCCAGTGCAGTGGTCTTGCAGGCTTTTTCGCCACGTTTCCTCTGCATATGTGGGCATGGCTCCCAGAAACACCCTGAGTCGCAACGGTAAACCCACTTCCGCCCCCCCATACGTAGGGTTGGCTCATGCCAGGTGTGTGACACAGATAACACAAAATCGAGTTGCATACCATGAAAAACATGTGGTACACTTGATATATAAGGCGCGAGGGCTTGAAAAAGCCACCGACGCAAAGCTCATTGAAAACCAAATAGTGTAACTATTTAATTAAGCCGCAGTGCCCGAGTCCGGAAAAGGGGGCTGACTGTAAATTAGCTGTCGTTCGACTACGGGGGTTCAAATCCCTCCTGCGGCACGCAACACACTAGTAGAGTGTGTTTCATATACCTCGCCTGTTGGTGAGATGGGAGAGGTAGTAAAAATAAACGGGTAGGCAACAGTGTTTGTCACGCCAAAACCTGAAAAGCAGGTTATAGCCACAGGGCAATCTGGGCGCTTCTTGACCGTGCAACAAGGGGTCACCAAAAATCAAAGCACAGGCATATTCAACACGTCAGTATGATTGAGTGTTTCGACCTCGACCTGCGAGGGGCGGGGAGGTCAAAAAAATAAATGGGCAGGCGGCTACCAGCTATCCTGCCAAGACCAGGAAGGCTGACGACAGTCAGCTGGAGGGTCACCGTCAGGGAAAATCCTTTGACACGACTCACGTCACGTATAGGGTGGGCTTGAAATGGCGACACGCCACTAAGCCTGCCCTATACAAAAGCGTGTCTCTGTCTCAATATCGGGATGGTTCAGACCTTCCCATATGCGGGATGACACCCGCAATAAAACAATACGAAACCAGACTTGCAAACCACAAAAACATGTGGTACGCTGGTTTCCGTAAGCCTACTTAGCTTAAGTAAAGCAGGCGGTCTCCAAAACCGCAAGATGCCGGTTCAAGTCCGGCGGTAGGTGCGCAATTGTGCATGATGCGGACGAAGTAGTAAGTCCTGAGCTGTCCTGTAGAGGCGAAGCAAGACAAATAGCAGGTGCAACTCCTGCCATGCGCACGTAGCCGTAGAAAACCGTACATTTTCTGCGTGCTCCTCTGTATTGTAAAGTCACTAGCTAACCGCGTGGTTAGCTTAAAACATGGGCAGGGGGCACGTAACACTTCTTCTTTTGAGTTGTGTTCACTCACCTCGCCTGTGAGAGATGGGAGAGGTGGCTAATCTAAACGGATAGGCGGCTTCGGTTACCTATCAAGACCAGGATAGCTGACTTCGGTTAGCTTGAGGGTCACCGTCTAGTGAAACACTTAGACCCAACTCGCGTTATATGAGGCGGCTACAATATCGAGTAGGTCCACCCTATCTCATGCACACGCAGAGATGGCTCGAGATGGCTCTCAGTACGACTGCCCGGATGCTTCTCCGTAATACTCCTATATACGCGATGTCTCGGCTCAACTTGTCGGTATCATGTTTGTTTCTCTCTATATCTGTGACATAGATAACATAAAATTGAGTTGCAAACCATGAAAAACATGTGGTACACTTGATATATAGGACGCGGGGGTTTGAAAAAGTCACCGACGTAAAGCTCATTGAAAACCTCATAAAACAAACTATTTATTACAAGCCGTCGTATCCAAGAGGCTAAAGGCACCTGACTGTAAATCAGGCATCATTCGATTTCGGGGGTTCGAATCCCTCCGGCGGCACGTAACACGCTAGTAGAGTGTGTTTAGCTACAATCTTCTATATATGCTATAGTTGTTGTAGTAATTATTATGGCGTACTAGTTTAGTGGTAAAACCTCTGCCTTCCAAGCAGATGATACGGGTTCGATTCCCGTGTACGCCTCTCGCGCAAGGAAATCATTCTTTGCGTTACTATTTAGTAGTTAAATAGTTAAGCGCCCGTGGTGGAATTGGTAGACACCCAAGATTTAGGTTCTTGTGCTTCACGGCGTGTGGGTTCGAGTCCCACCGGGCGTACTTGGTGTCCACAAGTGCATGTGGGTGCCCGCTTCCGTATCCAAGCTAGGTTAAGGGGAGCGTCTTTCATGAGCCTTCTGCACATAACGGCTATGGGAGCGCTTGCGGTGCATGAGAGTGCCCGCGCGCCGGTTCAAATCCGGTCGGAAGCACGTAATCCCACCTATTTTTACAATAGTGGGTTGCCTCTCGCCTGTGAGAGACGGGAGAGAGTGAAAACGGATGGGTAGCTTCGGTTACCTGTCAAGACCAGGATAGTGGGGTAACCTACTTGAGGGTCACCGTCTGGCAAAATGTCAGACCCAACCCACGTGAGGGAAATACGCAAAGCGAATCGCTTTTACGACTCGACCGGGTGTTTAGCCTAGTCAGGAAGTGTTTTCCCTGTATGCGCGGGGATGGCTCAGCTCACACGCGACTACAGTCACAGTATTCCCTGTACACACAGGGATGGCTCGTTAGTCCCATTAGGGCAACTTTTTTGGGGCATCCTTATTGCAATGGGGGAGACTTCGGGCTTTCTGATTTTTTCTCACTCTTTTTGTGAGAGTGAGTGTTAGTGTGATATGCTTGTCATGTTCACGCTTTAAGCGCTTGTGGCGGAATTTGGCAGACGCGGCGGACTTAAAATCCGCTTCTTCGGAGTGTGGGTTCGAGTCCCACCTGGCGCACGCAACCTCCTTATATTGGGAGGCTTATTCCCTTGTAGCTCAATTGGCAGAGCGGGCGACTGTTAATCGCTAGGTTACTGGTTCGAGTCCAGTCTGGGGAGCTTACATCACCTATGTGTGATGTTATTGTCTCAGCTTTTTGTTGAGGCGATGGGCGGTTAGCTCAATTGGTAGAGCATCGGCTTTACACGCCGAGTGTTGCGGGTTCAAGTCCCGCACTGCCCACGTAACACGTTCTCTTTGATGTGTTATATACCTCGCCTGTGAGGGACTGGGAGAGGTGGATAATCTAAACGGATAGGTACCTTCGGTTGCCTGTCAAGACCAGGATGGCTAGGTAACTAGCTTGAGGGTCACCGTCTAGTGAAACACTAGACCCAACCCACGTAAGGGAAGGCTCCTTGGACTCGAAGTTTTGATGAACGGAGAGCCCGTTTTTCCTGCACACATGGGGATGGCTCCCGGCGACCTTTCGTTTTATATAAGGGCTATAATGCTTTCCTCATACATATAGGAAAAACGATATGGCGCAGATAACATAAAATTGAGTTGCATACCATAAAAACCATGTGGTACACTTGATATATAAGGTTCAGGGAAACCTGAAAAACCAATACGTTATTTCTTAATTGAATGAAGTATTTTGCCTCCTTAGCTCAGTTGGTTAGAGTATCTGTCTTGTAAACAGAGGGTCGCCGGTTCGATTCCGGCAGGAGGCTCGCTAAAGCAGACATTCTTACTGTTTGCTTTATAAGGGCGGTTAGCTCAATTGGTAGAGCACCTGTTTTGCAAACAGGCGGTTACGGGTTCAACTCCCGTACTGTCCACTCACACACCTGTTGCAGGTTGTGTGTTAAGCCCCTTTAGCTCAGTTTGGTCAGAGCTACGGACTTTTAATCCGCAGGTCGTGGGTTCAAATCCCACAGGGGGCACGTAACACGTTCTTTTTTGGATGCGTTATATACCTCGCCTGTGAGAGACGGGAGAGGTTGTAAATCTAAACGGACGGGTGGCTTCGGTTACCTGTCAAGACCCGGATAGTTGGGTAACTAACTTGATGGTCACCGTCTGGCGAAACGCTTAGACCCAACCCAAGTGGGGAATGGCTCATTATTAGAGCGTCTGGATGGCGCTGGTAACCAGCTTACCCCTATGCAGGTGGGTTTTCTTACATGCACACCCAAGGGTAGCACCCTGGTTAAAACACAAGATAAAGGCACCTCATAGCTGGGGTACCCATAAGGTCTGTTAGCTTAATGGTAGAGCACCACCCTGTCACGGTGGGGAGCGCGGGTTCGAGCCCCGTACAGACCGCTTATATGGCGTACTGACCGCCTAAATAGTCAGTCTAAGCCCTTGTAACTCAGCTGGTTAGAGTGCCGCTCTGATAAGGCGGATGCCGGTGGTTCAAGTCCACCCAAGGGCACTGTGTGTGAAGCCGGATAGCGAGGCGCTTGCTTGTGGCGCAAGTAGTAGCGGGTGCGATTCCCGTCACACACCCCGCCCCTCTAGCTCAGTATGGATAGAGTACGGCGCTACGAACGCCGGGGTCACAGGTTCGAATCCTGTGGGGGGCACGTAACAGCACCTATTATGGTGCATGTTATATACCTCGCCTGTGAGAGATGGGAGAGGTGGTTAATCTAAATGGGCATTAACGTGCCAAGACCAGGATAGCGGGGTAACCTGCTTGAGGGTCACCGTCTAGTGAAACACTTAGACCCAGCCCACGTAAGGGATGGCTCATAGGGGAGCGGAGTGAGCGACGGGGGTTGAATGTTTCCCCGCATACGCAAAAATGGCGTGCCATTCCATCATCTATCAGTGACAAGACTTACGGGTTTTTCCTATACACACAGGGGATACCCCTTTTATATAACAACAATATATGCCCCCATCGTCTAGATGGTTAGGATACTACCCTTTCAAGGTAGAGATGCGGGTTCGAGTCCCGTTGGGGGTACGCAACGCGCCCTTGCGGTGTGTTATATACCTCGCCTGTGAGGGACGGGAGAGGTGGTTAATCTAAACGGACTCGGCGGCTTCGGCTACCTGTCAAGACCAGGAAAGCTGGGCGACCAGCTTGAGGGTCACCGTCTAACAAAATGTTAGACCCAACCCACGTAGGGGAAAACGTAAAGTGAATCTATTTTGCGGCTTGACCAGGCATTTAGCCTAGTCAGGAAGTGTTTTCCCCGTACACGCGGGGATGGCTCCACCTAGGGTAAAGGAAGCTACCCTACGCGGCAGTTTTCCCTGTACACACGGGGGTGGCTCATATGTTGGTACCGCTATATATAATTCCATAACTTTTAGTCCCAGTAGCTCAGTGGATAGAGTAGTCGCCTCCTAAGCGAATGGTCGCGGGTTCGACTCCCGCCTGGGACACGTGACATACCTTAGGGTATGTACCACCTCGCCTGTGAGGGACGGGAGAGGTGGTTAATCTAAACGGACTTGGTGGCTTTGGTTGCCTGTCAAGACCAGGATAGCTGGCTTCGGTTAGCTTGAGGGTCACCGTCTAATAAAATATTAGACCCAACCCACACAGGGGATGGCTCTTGTTCCCGCTTTTGTGGTGCCGTTTCCCTGCATACATAGGGCTGGCTCCAGAGTGTTCGCCTTCTAAGTGGGGGCGCAACAAGTTAAGTTCCTTCTAGGAATACTTTTAGATAAGCCTCTTTTCAGGCTCATTATTGCCTCTCTAGCTCAGGGGAAAGAGCATTTGGTTCCGAACCAGAATGTCGCAGGTTCGAATCCTGCGAGAGGCACGTCCCCGTGGTCTAATGGTCAGGATTCTACCCTTTCAAGGTAGAGGAGCGGGTTCGATTCCCGTCGGGGGTACGTTCATGCGCGACTTTTTGTTGCGCGTGTGTTTTGCGCTTTTAGCTCAGTTGGTAGAGCAACGGACTCTTAATCCGTGGGTCGCCGGTTCGAGTCCGGCAGGGCGCACGTAGCACATTCTTTTGAGTGTGTTCACTCACCTCGCCTGTGAGGGACTGGGAGAGGTGACTAATATAAACGGACAGGCGGCTTCGGTTGCCTGTCAAGACCAGGATGGTTGGCTTCGGTTAGCTTGAGGGTCACCGTCTGGCAAAATGTCAGACCCAACCCGCATATGGGGCGGCTCAGTGTTTGAGAATGAGGGCTGTGCCCTCAGTGAGTATTATTTCCCGACTTGACCGGGTATTTACCCTAATCAGGAAGTGTTTTCCCTGTACACGCGGGGATGGCTCACCGCTAATATATACAATTACATACCTTTTTGCCTCAGTAGCTCAGTGGATAGAGCAGTCGCCTTCTAAGCGATTGGTCGCAGGTTCGAATCCTGCCTGTGGCACGTAGCACATTCTTTTGGGTGTGTCGCATCACCTCGCCCGTGAGGGACTGGGAGAGGTGTTTAATCTAAACGGATGGGTAGCCTCAGTGCTACACGTCAAGACCAGGAGAGTTGGCTTAGGCTGATTTGAGGGTCACCGTCTAATAAAATATTAGACCCAACCCACGTAGGGGAAAGTAAAAGTGATTGCATTTCACTGTCTGACCAGGTGTTTAGCCTAGTCAGGAAGCGTTTTCCCCGTACACGCGGGGATGGCTCGAGGCGCAGGACTTAACGAAGGTTTCCCCCGTACACGCGGGGATGGCTCCCATCACGTCTACGTAGTCGGCTAGTGTCTTAAGTTTTCCCTGTACACACGGGGATTGCTCACCGCTATATATAATTCCATACCTTTTTGCCCTAGTAGCTCAGGGGATAGAGCAGTTGCCTTCTAAGCGATTGGTCGCAGGTTCGATTCCTGCCTGGGGCACGTAGCACACTCTTTTAGGTGTGTCGCAACACCTCGCCTGTGAGAGACGGGAGAGGTGGTAAATCTAAACGGATGGGCGGCTTTGGTTGCCCGTCAAGACCAGGAGAATTGGCTTAGGCTGATTCGAGGGTCACCGTCTGGCAAAATGTCAGACCCAACCCATGTGTGGGGCGGCTCAGTGCTTGAGCGTGAGGGTTGTGCCCTCAGTGAGTATTTCCCGTACACATGGGGATGGCTCTCCGTCTGTTCCGAGTGCGGCGGCGCGTATGGTTCTGATTTATGACCGTGATGCGGTGTCTGCTGGTGCGCAGTTGGTGGGCGTTTTCACTGTTTCTGCTGACCCTGCTACTTTTGCGTGCTGATGCTGATGGTCGTGTTGATGGTTTGCGTCTTGTTGCTGGTGACCCGACGTTGAAGGGATTCCTGGCTGTGAGGTTGCCTTTTGTTAAGGGTGCTCCTCAGCTTGTGGGTGTCCCGACGGATGAGTATGGGTATCGTCTTGTCGCGAAGTTTACTAATTTTACCTCTGGTTTTGTCACTATAAAGTTCCCGCTGTTTAGTCGTAGCCGGGTCTGTTATGATGCTGGTAAAGGGTTGTATTCGCTACCTGTTGTTGTTGCTTTTGGCTCTAGTTCTCCGCTGTGGGTTCCGGGTGACTTAGATTCTCGTATGCGTTACGCTAATGCCGTATTAGACGCTATGGGGCTTTAATGTTCCCACGCTGGTTGCCTGTCGTTTGTGCGTGAGTGTGGGTTGCGGCTGTGTAGTGTGTGCTTTTTGGGGAGCTTGTCATACTTTTGTGTGGCAGGCTCCTTTTTGTGTGTTTTCCGGGTTTTGGGCGGGTTGGTGTGGTAGACTGGTGGTGGGGTTGCGTCGGGTATTGACGTTGCCCCCTTTTTTCTATCTTTTTCTACTATTTTTTTGGAGGTTGTTGTGGCTTTT
>SKEH01000471.1_pt1 | contig 24420 bp, 23 predicted proteins | sample 4826571 | NCBI WGS metagenome assembly SKEH01 (sample SAMN11008814, study PRJNA524170) | human gut metagenome | biome: Human fecal sample; material: Feces; isolation source: fecal sample from pouch patient p29 | host: Homo sapiens | place: Israel: Tel-Aviv | collected 2016-09-14 | reverse complement strand
GAGGAATAGAATGGCATCACAGTTTACTGATCAGGATGAAATTAGATGTTCTTTTTGTGATAAAACACAAGATCAAGTTAAGAAAATGATTGCTGGCAATGGCGTTTATATTTGTAATGAATGTGTTGATTTATCCAAAAAAATTATTGACGATGAATTAAAATCAGATTCACTCAAAAAAGCCAAAGACTTACCTAAGCCAATGGAGATTAAGCAACAGCTTGATCAATATGTTATTGGCCAAGATCAGGCAAAAAAGGTACTGTCAGTGGCCGTTTATAACCATTACAAACGTATAAGTCAAATGGATATTGACTCTTCAACTGAATTACAAAAATCAAATATTGCTTTAATTGGGCCAACTGGTTCAGGAAAAACCTATTTGGCACAAACTTTAGCTCGTATTCTCGACGTTCCATTTGCAATTGCTGATGCAACAACTTTAACTGAAGCTGGTTATGTCGGAGAAGATGTTGAGAATATTTTATTAAAGCTTTTACAAAACGCTGATTACGACATTGAACGTGCTGAACGAGGAATTGTTTATATCGATGAGATAGACAAGATTTCCAAAAAATCTGAAAATGTCTCAATTACTCGTGATGTTTCCGGCGAAGGAGTACAGCAATCATTACTAAAAATTCTTGAGGGTACCATTGCTTCAGTTCCACCTCAAGGGGGAAGAAAGCACCCACAACAAGAGTTGATTCAAATTGATACCACCAATATTTTGTTTATCGTTGGTGGTGCGTTTGATGGAATTGAACAAATCGTTAAAAACCGTATGGGTAAAAAAATTATCGGGTTTAGTGCAGAAAATGAACTGAACAAAACAAAAGATGATTCATGGACACAGCATTTAACTACAGGTGATTTGGTTAAATTTGGTATGATTCCAGAATTTATCGGTCGTATTCCAATCATTGCGACGCTTGATAAACTTAGCAGCAAAGACTTGGTAAGAATTTTAACAGAACCTAAGAATGCGCTGGTAAAACAATACAAGAAATTGCTTTCGCTTGATCAAGTTGATTTGGAATTCACTGATAGTGCTCTTAAAGCAATTGCAGATTTAGCAATCGAACGTAACATGGGTGCACGTGGTTTGAGAACAATCATTGAAAATGCAATGATGGGCATAATGTACAAAACACCAAGTGAACCTGATATTGAAAAGGTTGAAGTTACTAAAGAAGTTATTACTGATCAAGCAAAGCCAAATGTAATTCGGCGAAATGCTGATGAAGATAGTGAAGAAATTAAGGCCGCAAATGATAATTAAAACGAGCGACTATGCAATCAGTGCTGTAAAAGAAGAACAATATCCTAAGGATCAACTTCCTGAAATAGCTTTGGCAGGTAGATCAAATGTGGGTAAATCAAGTTTGATTAACTCATTATTAGGAAGAAAAAACCTTGCTAGAACTTCATCGCAACCTGGTAAGACGCAGACATTAAATTTTTATATTATTAATGAAGAATTTTATTTAGTCGATGTTCCTGGCTATGGTTATGCGAAGGTTTCTCAAGTAAAACGGCAACAATTTGGTGAAATGATTCAAGATTATCTTGAAACTAGAGAAAATTTAAAAGGCTTAATCCTATTAACTGACTCACGCCATGAGCCGACTAAAGATGACATTGCGATGTATAATTATTCGCTCTATCTTAATTTACCAATTTTGGTTGTTTGTACTAAAATTGATAAGGTAAAGAAAAACCAAGAAAATAAAGTACTATCCAATTTAAAGAAGCACCTTGATTTGGCACATGACAATGTTACTGTTCTAACATATAGTTCAGTTAAGAAAACGCATGTCAAAGAAGTATGGGACTGGATAGAAGAAAAGCTTTAAAAAAATGACTCTCATCTTGAGAGTCATTTTTTCTTCTTCTTATCGTCTTTATCTTTAGTAAGCTTTTTCTTTTTGTCTTTTGGAACTGTTGCAAATTTATCAAATAACTTTTCCAGTTCATCCTGTTTTTTATATGTTAGGCCCATGGCTTTTTTCCTTTCATTTTTGATAATTATAATTGAAAAAGCTGTGACAAGCTAGTATAAAAAATAGCATAGGTAAGTTTAAGAGTAAAAATAGGTAGTAAGAATAAAAGCTGACAGAATCACTAGTTCGTATTTTGTGTTAAAATTGATAAAGCAAATTTAGAGAAGGGGTGGTTTTTTGGCGTCCGAATTAATTGAAAACAAGTTAAAACTTCTTCCTGCTAAACCTGGTTGCTATTTGATGAAGGATATTAACGGGAAAGTAATTTATGTTGGTAAGTCAAAAAATCTTAAGAAGCGAGTACGTTCTTATTTTAAGAGCACCCAAGTTGGTCGAAGGGCTGAATTAGTTAATGAAATTAGGGACTATGATATTATTACCGTTTCAACTGATAAAGAAGCCTTTCTTCTAGAAGTAACTTTAATTAAAAAGTATCAACCGTACTATAACGTTCAGTTGAAGCAGGGTACAGGTTATCCCTACATTGAAATTACCAATGAACGGGATCCGCAGACAAAACTAACTAGTATCGTTAGAAAAGATGGCGGCTATTATTTTGGCCCATATCCCAATGTTTATGCTGCTCAGGCAACTCTAAAATTTATTCAAAAAGTTTTTCCTCTAAGAAGATGTAACGGTAAGCAAAAGCGACCTTGCTTGTACTATCACATGGGTCAATGCCTGGGAGCATGTTTTAAGACAGTTCCTAAATCAGAATATGATGCCCAAATCAAAAAAATCAAAAGCTTTTTGAACGGGGATATTGCTTCAGTGAAACAAGAGTTAAATCAAAGAATGGAAGAGGCGTCGCAAAACCTTGAGTTTGAGCGAGCAGCTGATATTCGTGATCAACTCAAATATATTGAAGAAACAGTCGAAAAGCAGAAAATCATTTCTAACGATAATACTCAACGCGATATTTTTAATTTTTACGTTGATAAATCATGGATTTCAGTTCAAGTGTTTTTCTTACGCCAGGCAAAATTGCTTAGAAGAGAAACAAGAATGTATCCTTTGACGGATACTGGTGATCCTGAAGACGCTTTTGCATCAGTTATTGTTCAGTTTTATGGTCAAAAAAATCGAGTTCTTCCTAAGGAAGTTCTTGTCCCTGAAGGAATTGATAATGAAGCCTTAAGCGAAGTATTAAAAGTCCCTGTAAGAACACCAAAAAGAGGGCAAAAACGAGCACTCTTAAAGATGGCTAAAGAGAATGCTAAGCTGAAACTCGATGATAAATTTCGTTTGCTGGAACTAGGAAATAGAAAAACTAAAGGTGCGCAAAAAGAAATTTTTGATGCACTTGGCTTACCGTATGGCCATGTAATCGAAAGCTTTGACCACTCTCATATCCAAGGAACAGATCCTGTTTCTGCTTTGGTCGTTTTTAAAGACGGCGAACCAGACAAAAATTCTTATCGAAAGTATAAGTTAAAGGGAGAAGTTGAACATCAAAATGGTGGCGATGAAGTTCGCAATACCAGAGAAGTTGTGCGTCGAAGATATGGAAGACTTTTACGTGAGCATAAAGCGATGCCTGACTTAATTTTAATGGATGGTGGTCAAATCCAAGTAGATGCTTGTCAAGACGTTTTACGTAATGAACTGAACCTTAATATCCCTGTAGCAGGAATGGTTAAGGATGATAAGCATAGAACCAATCATCTATTGTATGGTGATCCGATTAACGGTGTGCCAATGAAACTGATCCCATTAGATCCAAAATCACAAGGATTTTATTTGATGACTAGGATTCAGGATGAAGTTCACCGCTTTGCAATTACATTCCATCGGCGGACACATGCGAAAAATGCTTTATCGAGTAAATTAGACTCAATTAAAGGAATTGGTCCGAAGAGTAGAAACAAGCTATTGCGTCATTTTGGCTCAATTAAGAAAATTAAAGAAGCATCAATTGATGAGTTGCGCGAAGTAGGTTTGACACTCCCGCAAGCACAAACAGTAAAATTAACGCTATAGCAATTAAATTACCACGAAAGAGCTGCTTTTTTGTGGTATAGTAGTAAAGTTAGAGAAGACGGAAGGAGAATTAGCATGCCTACATTTGTCGATCAGACTAAGATAGAAGTTCAAGCTGGTAAAGGCGGGGATGGTATGGTTGCTTTCCGCCATGAAAAATACGTTCCTAATGGCGGACCCGCTGGTGGAGACGGTGGCCGTGGTGGAAGCATTATTTTTGTCGCAGATAGCGGCTTAAGAACTTTGATGGATTTTCGTTACCGGCGCAAATTTAAAGCTGAAAGCGGTGAAAATGGCCGTATCAAATCACAATATGGTCGCGGTGCAAAGGACTTATATTTGCGCGTCCCGATTGGAACAACGGTATATGATTTTGATACTAATGAAGAAATTGGCGATTTAACTGAAAACAAGCAGGAATTAGTTGTTGCACGTGGAGGCCGTGGAGGTCGTGGAAATATTCACTTTGCTACAAGTATCAACACTGCACCTGAGATTGCCGAAAATGGTGAGCCTGGTGAAGACCGTGTCTTGCGTTTAGAGCTAAAGGTTCTGGCAGACGTTGGCTTAGTTGGCTTTCCATCAGTTGGTAAATCAACTTTACTTTCTGTTGTTACCAAAGCCAAACCAAAGATTGCTTCATATTCATTTACCACATTAACTCCTAATTTAGGGATGGTCATCTTACCAGATGGTCGAGACTTTTCAATGGCTGACTTGCCTGGATTAATTGAAGGTGCAAGTCAAGGTGTTGGATTGGGAATTCAGTTTTTACGACACATAGAGCGAACAAAAGTTATTTTACACTTAGTATCAATGGATCCTGAAAATGGTCGTGATGCACTTGAGGATTATCAAAAAATCCGTAAGGAATTGTTGCTCTATGATGAAGAACTTAAAAGCAAAAAAGAGCTAATTGTAGCAACACAATTGGATATTCCTGGTTCTGAAGAAAAATTGGCTGAATTTAAGTCAAACTTGAAAGAAGCAGGCATTACGGAGCCGGTATATGCAATATCTAGCGTTACGCATCAGGGAGTTGATGTCCTAATGCAGGATACAGCTTCATTAGTTGAAAAAGTTGAAAAAGAAAAAGCCCAAGAAGAACCAAAAGCTGTTCAAAAAGTTAAGGAATATCGTTATAGTTCACCTAAAAAGAATGAATTTACAGTTATCAAACTTGAAGATCATGTTTTTGAAATTAAGGGTGAAAGTTTAGAGAATTTAGTTAAACGTACAAATCTTGATTATCAAGACGGTGTTGTTCGTTTGGCTCGTAAATTGAAAAACCTTGGTGTGGATGAAGCATTACGTGAAAAAGGAGCCGTTGACGGCGACGATGTAATAATTGGCACATTTAATTTTGAATTTGTGCAATAATTAAAAATAGAAAAGTAGAAAAATGGCAAAAAATCGGTTTATTACGGGATATTCTGGACTCAGAGCGTTAGCAGTTATCGGTGTGATTTTATATCACCTGGATCCTAATACTTTTATTGGAGGCTATCTTGGAGTGCCGATTTTTTTCGTTTTAACAGGTTATTTGGTTACATGTCAGATACTTAAATCTTATGATGAGGAAGGATACTTTGACGTTAAGAGATTCTATCTAGGTAGGTTAAAGAAGCTATATCCATCTTTAATTGCTGTTTTATGGCTAGCTGCTGCTTATATTATTTTATTTCAACGAAATTTATTAGCGAAATTAAATCAAATTGTTATTGCTAATCTATTAAATGTCTATAATTTCTGGCAAATTTTTAACGGGCAGAGTTATTTTGAGCGTTTTGCGACAAATGAATCTCCCTTCACGCATTTATGGACAATGTCAATTAACGGACAGTTCTATATTTTATGGCCACTAGTGATTTTTTTACTCGTAAAATACGGTAAAAAAAGGAAGAGAATCTTTGAAATTCTTTTTGGTATGTCTATCCTTTCCGCGCTAGAAATGGCAGTAATGTATAAAACCGGCGTTGATCTTAATCGGATATATTATGGGACTGATACACGCTTCTTTTCACTTGGTTTAGGTGCCGCGTTTGCAGTTATTTGGCCAATGGACAGAATGAAATCTCGAATTGAGCAAATAGATACGACATTGCTTGATATTGTAGGTGCGATATCGCTAGTTACGATGCTCTTTCTCTTCTTTGGTCCAACAATGAATCCAGAAAAGAGCTTCCCATATTATGGCGGCATGCTACTGTTCACCATTTTTACTGTTATTTTGGTTGGCGTCATTGCTCATCCGGGAAGCCATTGGAATAGCTGGCTGACTAATCCAATTTTTAATTGGTTGGGCTCTAGGAGTTATGGTATTTACCTGTATCAATTTCCAATTATGATCTTTTTTGAAGATAAGGTCACTAATATGGCCGATCATGTAGTGTTATACCGACTAATTGAGCTATTATTAATTTTAGTATTCAGTGAAGTTTCATATCGTATTATTGAAAAGCCACTGGGGAAGATTACTTGGGCTAAATGTAAAGCTTTTTTCTCCAGATTACGTGACTTGGATGCCAAAAACAATTTTCTTAGAATAAGAACAGCTTTAATTGGCTTAGTTTTTATCGTTGGTAGTATTGCAATGCTTGTTTCGCCAACGGTTAAGGCGGAAGACTTTAATAAATCCCAACTTGCCTTAAGAATCAGTGCAAATCGAAAGCAACAAAACAAAGATAATAAAGCTTTGATTGCAAAAATGAAAAAGGCAAAAAAGAAGGATGAAAAAAAGAGCAAGCTGATAGCTCAAGCGAAGCGAAGCGCTAAAAAACATCCTGTAAATCGCTCCTATACAAAATATGGGATTAGCCAAGTTGACCTACAGCTGGGACAAAAAGTGCGCCTTACTGCAATAGGTGATTCGGTCATGGCCGGTTCGAGTAATGACTTAACTAAGTTAATGCCTAAGGCAATTATTGACGCGGCTATTTCACGTCAGCTAAATGTTGCTTTTGGATTGGTTAGTCAATATAAAGCCCAACATGCACTTGCTGACAATGTGCTAATTGGTTTAGGCACAAATGGGCCATTTGCCATGTCTGATTTAGAGCAGTTGATGAAAGAAGTTGGTCCAAAGCGACATGTTTTTTGGATAAATACGCACGTACCAAATAAACCATGGCAAAATCAAGTAAATAAATTACTGGCACATGCGGCGAAACGTTATCACAATCTTACAATTATTGACTGGTATGATTTTTCTAAAAATAAAACCAACTGGTTTTACGAAGATTTGACTCATCCAACACCAATAGGATCAAAGTACTACAGTGCTTTAATCGTCAAAACGATCACAAAAAACGCCAAATATTAGAACGAGGGACATATGGAATTAGAATTTTTAGGAACGGGTGCAGGGCAGCCATCTAAGCAGCGCAATGTTTCGAGTATTGCACTTAAAATGTTAGATGAAATTAACGAAATTTGGTTATTTGATGTTGGAGAAGCAACACAGCATCAAATTTTACGTACAAATATTAGATTACGAAAAGTGACCAAAATTTTTATTTCTCATAATCATGGTGATCATATTTTTGGGTTACCTGGCTTGCTTGCAACCAGATCGTTTCAAGGGGATGTTGGTCCGATAACTATTTATGGTCCTCCAGGACTAGAACAGTTTGTTCGCACTGCCCTTAAAATTTCGCGTACAAAAATATCCTATCCAATCAAGTTTGTTCAACTTGAAGAGGGTGGTCTAATATTCCAAGGCCAAGGATTTAAAGTATATGCAGAAAAACTTGCGCATCGTGTTCCAAGCTTTGGGTACCGTGTAGTCGAAGATAACCATCAAGGTGAGTTGCTAATGAGTAAGTTAACGCAATATAATATTCCTAATGGACCATTACTTGGTAAACTAAAGAATGGCGAAAAAGTGACCTTAGAGGATGGTACAATATTGGATGGAAATGATTTCTTAGGACCAAGTAAGCCAGGTAGAATAATTACAATTATTTACGATACTCGTTCTACGCCGACAATTGCAAAGCTTGCTAAAGATGCTGATGTATTGGTCCATGAATCAACTTTTGCTGGTCATGAAGCTGACTTAGCGCATTCATATTTTCATTCAACGGCGGTTGAAGCAGCTAAAATTGCGCGCGATAATGGAGTAAAAAGCTTATATTTGGATCATATTTCAGCCAGATATTTAGGGGCAAAAGCCAGAAAATTAGTAAATCAAGCCGAAAAAATTTTCCCTAATACGAAATTAGCGAATGATTTTGACCGGGTAATAATTCCAATGGAGGGTGAGCAGAATGAGTGACTCATTAAGAAATAAGGTCGTGGTTGTTACTGGGGCATCCAGTGGCATAGGCCATTCAATTGCTTTAGAAAGTGCGGGACGCGGTGCGACCGTAATTTTGATAGCACGAAACAAAGAAAAGTTGGAAAAGGTAGCAGCTGAGGCACATGAACTATCTGGTGCACCAACGTACAGCTTTGTTACTGACATGAGTGAAAGTGAGCAAATTGATGCTACTTTCAAGGACATTGTTAAAGTAACTAAACATGTTGATTACTTAGTTAACTGTGCCGGCTTTGGTAAATTTGAAAATTTTGTTGAAATGGATCGCCGTGAAGTTACTGCAATGTTCCAAGTTAACGTTTTGGGCTTGATGTACTTTACTAGACTAATCGGAAGGCTAATGATGGACCAAAAGACCGGTCAAATCATTAATTTTGGTTCAATGGCTGGTAAGGTTCCAACTGTAAAATCAGCTGCTTATAGTGCCTCAAAAGCTGCAGTAATTCAATTTTCAAATGTCTTGCGTCTAGAACTAAAGCCATTCGGTGTTAAAGTAATGACGGTCAATCCAGGACCCGTTTACACGAATTTCTTTAATATTGCTGATAAAAGTGGTGAATATGTTAAAAACGTTGAAAGATACATTCTTGATCCTGATGATGTTGCTTGGCAAGTGGTTCACTTCTTTGGTAGCAATAAGCGTGAATTAAATATTCCGCTTAGTTTGGCCACTTTAGCTAAGCTTTATAATCTATTTCCATCAATTGGGGATAAATTATCCCTTAAGTTTGCCTCAAGAAAGTAGTGCGATAAATGAAAAATAAGACAAGACAAATAAAATTGATCTTAATCTTGATCCTTACTCTTTTAGCAGTGATTTTTGTCGTACTTAATACCAAAAATGTTGCAATTAATTTCGGCTTGTTTAATGTTAAGGTACCACTGATTATTATTTTGGTGCTAATGATTATTATAGGTGTCTTAATTGGCTGGTTTTTTGGAGCAAATGGGCATAAAAGGGACAAGAATAACTAATATATCTTGATTTATTTAAGATACAATAGTATCATTAACAAACGTGAAGTGTTTTAGGCACTGTTTTATTAGTGACCTAAAAACGTAATTCTACAATAAAGGAGATCAAATAAAATGGCAGTTCCTAAGAGACATACTTCTAAGCAAAAGAAACGTTCACGTCGTGGCCATATCAAGTTAGCTGTTCCAGCAATGCATTATGATGCAACTACTGGTGAATACCGTTTGAGCCACCGCGTTTCACCTAAAGGTTATTACAAGGGTCGTCAAGTTGTTAGTGAAACTAACGCAAGCGACAACAACTAATTTAAAGACACCTCAAATAAGGGTGTCTTTTTTTTACCTAAAATTTGTTCACGTAGATAGGATTAGACAAGATGGAACTAGTTTTCTTAAGTTCAAGTGATTTACATGGTTATATATTACCGACAGACTATCAAAGTCCCAAAGATTGCAATGCACCTTTTGGATTAAGTAGGGTTAGTAGCGTCATCAAGCGTGAGCAAGAGACGTATGGAAAGGATAATGTTGTCATCACTGATTCCGGCGATTTCCTGCAGGGCTCGCCATTAGCCTCATTTGCCCAGTCAACTAAAAATATTGAGCAGGTAAAAGAATTTCTTTCTTTGTATAATGCAATCGATTATGATGCACGGTGCTTGGGCAACCACGACTTCAATTACGGACTTGATTACTTAAACGATTGCATTAATAACAGTAGAGCGCCATTTGTAAATGACAATGTTTTGGATGAAAAAACCGGTCAACCTGCTTTTGGAAAAGACTATTTAATTATCAATAAAAATGGAATCAGGGTAGGATTAATTGGTGCCACCACTAAAAAAGTTCCCTCATGGGAACCTGCTGAACATGTTGCGGGGCTTAGATTTGCCTCTGCATTTGCTCAAACAAAGTATTATGCGCAAATTCTACGCCCACAAGTAGATGTTTTAGCCGTAATTTATCATGGTGGCTTTGAAGCTGATCCTGAAAGTGGTATACAAATCGAACCAGCAACAGGGGAAAATGAGGGCTACAAAATGCTGGCTGAAATTCTAGAAATTGATGTTTTCCTGACGGGTCATCAGCACAAAAAGATGAGTGCGGTAGTTAATAAAACAGCAATTGTGCAACCAGGGTATCGCGGTGAAGCCGTCGGAAAAGTGGTATTAGAGATTGATGAACAGACTAAGAAAATCATCTCTAAAAAAGCAATGTTAATTGATACCGCAGAAGCCACTCCTGATTCAGAAATTGTTAGTCTTTCTACGGATTTAAACAAAAGTACACAAAAATGGCTGGATCAGCCGATAGCAAAGTTAAGCCAGTCAGCACCAATTAAAGATGCAAATAAAGCGCGGATTGAGGGATCACCGTTTGTTAACTTGTTACAGCAAATGCAACTTTATTTTACTGGAGCAGATGTTTCAGCCACTGCAGTGATGAGTGAAACGGCGAAAGGTTTTAAACAAGAAGTAACAATGCGTGACATTTTGCTAAACTATCCGTATTCCAATTTGTTATGCAAAGTAAAAATTTTAGGCTCTGAACTACGAGCAATTGTTGAACATAGTTTATCTTTTTTAAAAAAGGACGATCAAGGAAAAATAGGTTTTGCACCAGAATATCAAGATTTATTATTTAATTTTGACGTTTTTTATCCAATTGACTATGAAGCTGATCTTGGTAGAGAAGTAGGTCAGCGCTTAACCAAATTTGAGCTAAAAGGCAAAGCAATTGAGCCAGAAAAGAGCTACTACTTAGCCGTTAATAATTATCGGGCAATGGGTGGCGGCTTTTATCCATGTTATAGTCAGGATAAAATTGAGGAAACACTTGATAAAGATTATGTCCAAATGTTTCAAGAATTTTTAACTCAAGCAAAGATACCAGTTGATCCAAGAAAAAATTATAAATTTTATTAAAACAAAAAAAGCCGCTAGCAGTCTATGCTAACGGCTTTTTAAGATCTATTTTAGCTTAGTGTATTGACTTTTATCTTTAACAGAATGAGCTGTAATTGTTGGGATAATAGCGGCAAATAGAACACCAAAAATCACACCAATAATAGCAGCTTCACCTAGGTTGAAGACGTTTTGCGTTAAAGGAGCTGCAATAAAACCCACAATTAACATATAAACAACGCTCCAACAAATGGTTACAATATAACGTCCCATAGTGTTGCCCTCTTTCATAGGAGAATTTTAGCAAAGTTTGGGCAGGTTTTCAAACTAAAAGAGTAGTTTTTGGTATACTAATTTTAATAGAAGGGAAGATGCCAAATGAAAATTGCTGCTTTACAAAATACAAGTTCTTTCACACTTCTTGAAAGTCCAATTAAAATTAAAGATCTTTTAATTGCCGCTAAAAGTGAAGGTTATGAGGCAGTTAGCCTAACTGACATAAATGTTACCTATGGTCTAGTTAACTTTTTTGAAGTGGCGCAAGATGTTGGCATTAAACCTATTTTAGGGATGCAGCTCAGATTAAACGGTCTAATTGATAATTCGCACCAATATGACATAATTGCATTGGCAAAAACTGATGAGGGCTATCGCAACATTCTACGCTTATCTAGTAGGATTAACTTATTAACTGAGAATGGGGCTAATAAGAAAATACTAACTTTAGACAAATTGGCTAAAGATCTTGGTGATCTAGTTTTAATTGTTCCGGCAAATTCATATAGCGAGTTGCTTAATTTACAAAAGCAGGATGACCAGCTCGGCAACGATTTTGTACGAAAGCTGCTTAAATTGGTGCCAGAAACAAGCTCTCTATACTTGGGAGTATATGGCTCGAAAAAACAGGAAGTTTATCTTACATATGTTAAAGAACTGGCTAAACAGTTTAAACTACCAATTGTTAGCCTGGAAGATACCAACTACCTGAAACCACGTGATCAATTTTTAAAGAAAACATTACAGGCTGTAAAAAATGGTCTTGTCATGGAAGACATCGAATCACTAGCTAAGCAAGAAGGCTCGCATTATTTACCAAGTACGCAAGAATTAAGCATCAGGTACCATGATTTGGACCTTGATGAAGCACTAGAGAATACTTGGAAAATTGCTGAACAATGTAATGCTAACATTGTTTTTCAAGAACCTGTTTTACCAAAATATAAACAAAACAAATTCCCGACTTCAAAGGAATATCTTACTTATTTGGCGCAAACAGGTTTGCAGGCTCGTTTTAAAAATCAAGAAATTCCTGCTAATTACCAAAAACAACTTGATTATGAATTAGGCATAATTGATGAAATGGGCTTTAACGATTATTTCCTAATCGTTTGGGACGTAATTAATTACTGCCATCGTGCTAAAATTGTCACAGGTCCGGGACGTGGTTCGGCTTGTGGATCACTTGTTTCATATTCATTGCGGATTACCGAAGTTGATCCAATTGAATATCATCTTCTGTTTGAGCGTTTTTTGAATCCTTCAAGACACGAAATGCCTGATATTGATCTAGATATTCCTGATAATCGCCGAGATGATGTTATCAAGTATATGTTTGAAAAGTATGGGATGGATCATGCAGCGCAAATTTTAACCTTTGGTACTTTGGCAGCTAAACAAGTTTTACGTGATACTGGGCGTACATTTGGTTTAAGTGAAGCTGAAATGAGTAAGTGGTCGCAAAGTGTGCCGTTTTCTAAAACAAAAATTTCACTTGAAGAGTCTTATCAAAGTTCTAATAAGATGCGCTTATTGGTTGACGCTAGTTCGAAGAATAAGCTCCTTTTTGAAACGGCAAAGGGACTTGAAGGTCTGCCACGGCATTACTCAATCCATGCTGCTGGGTTGGTTTTAAGCGATAACTCAATTGCAGCGATTTCTGGATTGCAAGCCGGTCAGCTCGGTATACCGATTACACAACAAACTAAAAAGTATGTTGAAAGCCTGGGCTTATTAAAAATTGATTTTTTAGGACTCCGTAATCTAACAATTCTGGGTGACACTGTAGATATGATTCAGAGTCAAGGTAAGACAATTGATGTAAATCAAATACCGCTTGATGATCAAAAGACAATGGAAGCTTTCCAGAAAGGGGAAACGGATTTAGTCTTTCAATTTGAATCTGGTGGGATTAAGAATGTTCTTCGTGAGCTTCATCCGGATAACTTTGAAGATCTCGTTGCGGTTAATGCTTTATATCGTCCGGGTCCAATGCAAAATATCCATTCTTTTATTGCTCGGAAAAGAGGAAAGGAAAAAGTTACTTATCCGGATCCAAGCCTTAAGGAAATTTTAGCACCAACGTATGGTATCTTGGTTTACCAGGAACAAGTTATGCAAACAGCTCAGATTTTAGCTGGCTTTTCTTTAGGTGAAGCTGACATCTTACGCCGGGCAATGTCCAAAAAGAACCAGCAAGTCATTGATCAAGAAAAAGATAAATTTATTGAGGGCACAGTAAAAAATGGACACCCTCGTGAAGTAGGAGAACGTGTATACAGCTATATTGAGCAGTTTGCTAACTATGGTTTTAATCGTTCCCATGCAGTTGCCTATACCAAAATGGCATTTTGGCTCGCATACTTAAAGGTTCACTATCCAGCAGAATTTTATGGCGCAATGCTAAATTCTAATAGTGGTAATCATTTTAAAATTAGTGATTACATTATGCGTGCTCAAGGAGCTGGAGTGAAAATTTTGCCACCTGATATCAATAAGAGTGATTTGAATTATCAGATGGTTGATGGTCGAATTCTGGTTGGTCTTCGCGCAATCAAGGGAATAAGAATTGATGCACTTAGGGAAATTTTAAAAGCACGTGGAAATAAACCTTTTACCTCGTTTACTAATTTTCTGCGTCGAATTGACTCCAAGTTTTTAAAAGTTAAGTTAATTCAGCCGTTAATTAAGGCAGGTTGTTTTGATAGTTTAAATAATAATCGGAATGAATTACTCAAAAATAGCCCAGAGATTATTGAAAATATTGAATTGACTGGCAACAATTTGGCTCTATCTGAAAGCTTGGGTGGCGTACCAATAAAACCAGCTGAAGCACCAACTAATACAGAAAAAGCTGATATGGAGCAAGAAGCACTAGGCTTTTCGACCATGACATCACCAATAGTTGCGGTACAAAAATATGCCGAAAAGTTTCATGCAAAAGCACTTAATGAGTTTGAAATTAACGAAGTTGGTGTCGCAGTAGGAAAACTGATGACATTAAAACTTGTCAAAACTAAGAAAAATACAACGATGGCATTTGCTAATTTTGTTGATTCTTCAAGTAGAGAAGATATTGTTATTTTTCCAAATGTTTATGAAAAAGCTCAGTCTATTTTAAAGGAAGGTGATATTTACCTTCTGAATGTTAAAGTTCAAAATGACCGCTTTGATTCAAGTAAAAAACAATACGTTTTACTGAACATAAAAGTGGTGAACTTTAAGGGATAAAGCGTTTTTTCTAACAATTTTTGGTGAGTAATGACTGTTAGCGCTAACAAGCAAAAAGACCGATAAAACGGTAAAATAAGTCATTTTTTTGAGATTTTTTTGGCAAAGAATGTTAGAATTTAGTGGATGTGAGAAATTACACAATAAATATTAATGAGGTGAATTCATGAAGCGAATTGGTATTTTAACGAGCGGCGGCGATGCTCCCGGCATGAATGCAGCTGTTAGAGCTGTTACTAAGACTGCAATTCATAATGGGCTTGGTGTCGTTGGTATTCGTTATGGCTTTGCCGGGTTAGTTGCTGGTGACTTTGTTACGCTTACTGCTGAAAACGTTGACCACATGATAAGTTTAGGTGGCACATTTTTATATAGTGCACGTTTCCCAGAATTTGCACAACCAGAGGTGCAAAAAAAGGGTGTTGAACAACTAAAGAAGCATGATATTGACACTGTTATCGTAATCGGCGGTGATGGTTCTTATCACGGTGCCTTAGCCTTAACTCGTCTTGGCATTAACTCAATCGGTTTACCAGGTACAATTGATAATGATATTCCATGTACTGACTACACAATCGGTTTAGATACTGCCTGCAATACTGCGTTAGAAGCAATTGACAAGATTCGTGATACTGCAAGTAGCCACCACCGTGTGTTCATTGTTAATGTAATGGGACGTGGTTGTGGTGATATTGCTATGCGTGTTGGTTTAGCAAGTGGTGCAGATGCAATTGTTGTTCCTGAACGTCCATACGATGTTAAAGAAATTGCCGAGACACTTAAGCGTGGCTTTGCAGCAGGCAAGGATCATGGTATTATCGTATTAGCTGAAGGCGTAATGGATGCCGAAGAATTTAGAACTGAACTTCTAAAATACGGTGACTTTGACGCTAGAGCTAATATCTTAGGTCATATGCAACGTGGTGGATCACCAACAGTTCTGGATAGAGTTAATGCAACTAAGATGGGTAATTATGCCGTTAAGTTGCTTCTCGATGGTAAAGGCGGTTTGGCTGTCGGTATGGAGAACGGGCAACTTGAAACACACGATATCTTAGACCTGTTTGATGATACTCATCGCAGTGATGAGACGTTATTAGATATAAATGATGAAATGACTAAATAATTTAGTCGATTTTGGGGAGAATTTTACATAATGAAGAAAACTAAAATTGTTAGTACTTTAGGGCCAGCTTCAAACGATATTGAAACTATTACAGCTTTGGCTAAGTCAGGCGTAAACGTATTTCGTTTCAACTTTTCACACGGTGATCATGCTGAGCATTTATCACGTATGAAGATGGTTCGCCAAGTTGAAAAAGAAACTGGAATACTTCTTGGTATTGCTTTGGATACTAAAGGTGCTGAAATTAGAACCACTGATCAAGAAGGTGGCAAGTTCACTATTAATACTGGTGACGAAATCCGCGTTTCAATGGATGCTTCAAAACCTGGTAACAAGGACATGATTCATGTTACTTATGAAGGTCTATATGGTGATACTCACGTTGGTGGTCACGTTTTAATTGATGATGGTTTAGTTGATTTATTAATTAAAGAAAAAGACGACGCTAAGAAAGAATTAGTTTGTGAAGCTCAAAATACTGGAGTTATTGGTTCTAAGAAGGGTGTTAACGCACCTGGTGTTGAAATCCGCCTCCCAGGAATTACTGATAAAGACGCTGATGACATCAAGTTTGGTTTAGAGCACGGTATTAACTTTATCTTTGCCTCATTTGCACGTAAAGCTCAAGATATTCTTGATATTCGCAAGCTTTGTGAAGATGCTGGTTGTGATTACGTTAAGATCTATCCTAAGATTGAATCACAAGAAGGTATCGATAACGCAGACGAAATTTTACAAGTTTCAGATGGTTTGATGGTTGCTCGTGGTGACATGGGTGTTGAAATTCCATTTATCGATGTACCATTTGTTCAAAAGGACTTAATCAAGAGAGCTAATGCACTTGGTAAGCCAGTTATCACTGCAACCCAAATGCTTGACTCAATGCAAGAAAATCCTCGTCCAACCCGTGCTGAAGTTTCTGACGTAGCTAATGCAGTACTTGACGGTACTGACGCAACTATGCTTTCAGGTGAATCAGCAAATGGTCTTTACCCAGTTAAAGCTGTTTCAGCAATGGCTGAAATTGATGAAAGAACTGAACAAGAACTTCTTAAGCGTAACACTTTAGCTCTTCAAAGATTTGAAGAATACAAGGGTTCAAACGTTACTGAAGCTATTGGTGAATCAGTTGTTCGTACTGCTCAAGAATTAGGTGTTAAGACTATCATTACTGCAACTAACTCTGGTTACACTGCAAGAATGATTTCTAAATACCGTCCAAATGCTAACATCTTAGCTTTGACTTTTGACGAAAAGATTCAACACTCACTTGGCATTTGCTGGGGTGTTCAACCATTACTTACTGAAAAACCTGCTTCAACTGACGACATGTTTGATGTAGCTGCTAAAGTTGCTAAAGAACAAGGTTACGTTAAGGATGGCGACTTAGTAATCATCGTAGCTGGTGTTCCAGTTGGTGATTCAGGTACAACTAACTTAATGAAGCTTCAAATCATTGGTAGCAAATTAGCTCAAGGTTTAGGCGTTGGTAACGGTTCAGTTGTTGGTAAAACAGTTGTTGTAAACAGTGCTGAAGAAGCAATTAGCAAGACTAATGAAGGTGACATCCTTGTTGCTAAGAACACTGATCCTGATTACATGCCTGCTATCAAGAAGGCTTCAGGTTTAGTTGTTGAAGCTTCAGGCTTAACTTCACATGCTGCAGTTGTTGGTTTATCACTTGGTATTCCAGTAGTTGTAGGTGTAACTGATGCAACTGAAAAGATTGCTGGTGGTACTACTGTTACTGTTGATGCTCGTCGTGGTGCAATTTACCAAGGTGAAGTTTCAAACCTTTAATTGATAACTTTAAACGAAAAAGTCAGCTTAGTTAGCTGGCTTTTTTGTTTTGCTTTTTTCTTATCGCCTTGTAAATAAATTAAATTGCTTCTTAAGAAAAATATTACGTGGTAAAATGTTATACTTAGTGAATAGAATATGTAAAATTAAAGGGAGAATTTTATGCTTGGCACAATTGCAAAAGGAAAGGTCATCGATCAAAATGATGATGCCTATTACGTTCAAATTGAGGGTGTTACTTATGAGCTGAAACGTAAAGAAATAACCCAAGAAGAACCACCTAAACTTGGTGATGAAGTAAAAGGCTTTCTGTATGACGATAAGCAGCATAATCGCCAAATGACCCAGTTTTTACCTTTTGCTCAAGCGGATCAGTATGGCTGGAGTAAAGTGACAGACGTAAGGTTTGACTTAGGAGTCTTTGTTGATATCGGGTTGCCTGATAAAGATGTTGTTTTATCAGTCGATGATTTACCTTTTAACAAAGATGTGTGGCCAAGAAAAGATGATCAGCTTTTAGTTCATCTTGAAACAGATGATAAAGACCGTATCTGGGCCAAGCTGGCAGATGAAGATATTTTTGACCAACTTTCGGCTCACTTTCCAAATGATATGAAAAATAAGGATGTCTTTGGAACAGTGTATTCTAGTCGCGATGTAGGTGCTTTTGTCATTACTAGTGACTATTATTTGGCTTTCGTTCATGCTTCACAAATGGCGCAGCCATTACGTGTTGGTGAGCAATTTAAAGGTCGTGTAGTGGGCATTAGTCAATATGGACGCTTAAACTTAAGTAGCTTACCTCGTGCTTTTGAAGAAATTGATGATGACGCTCAAATGATTCTAATGAGCCTACGTCGTAAAAGAGATAAGACCTTGCCTTTTTATGACAAGTCAGATGCTCAGGAAATTAAAAACTACTTTGGTATTTCTAAGTCAGCTTTTAAACGTGCTTTGGGCCATTTACTTAAGAACAGATACATTTCAGAAGATAAGGAAGTAGGATCAATTACTTTAATTAATGATCCTGAAGCTGAAGAAAATGAATAAGCTGCAAGAAGATGTTGAAGATTATCTGCGCTATAGTCAAATTGAACGTGGATTAAGTGATAATACAATTTTTGCTTATCGACAAGATCTAATGGATTTCTTGGCCTTTTTGAAAAAAGAAGGACTCGATTCTTGGCCAACAAAAGCGGTGGATATAGATGCTTTTTTAGCCGAACAGCGTGATTTAAATAAAGCAACAAGTTCGATTAGTAGGATGATTTCAAGTCTAAGAAAATTTTATCAATGGCTGGTTAGGCAAAACATTCAAAAAATAAATCCCATGCTTGAAATTGATTCACCCAAAAAAGAACACCGTTTACCTGTAGCATTAAGTGTTGATGAGGTAACAAAGTTGCTTGATCAACCCGATGTAACTAAAAAATTGGGCATACGAGATCGAGCCCTGTTAGAAACTTTATATGCAACAGGAATTAGGGTGAGTGAACTAATTAATTTGAAATTTAGTGACCTGCACGAAGAACTAAAGCTGCTGAAAGTATTGGGCAAAGGATCAAAAGAACGTCTGATACCAATTAGTGATGTGGCAATTTCTTGGATTAAGAGTTATCAGGAGAAAGTAAGAGATCCGCTTCTTTTAAAATCTGGCAAATACACCGACACCATTTTCCTGAATAATCGTGGTGGTGCATTGACTAGACAGGCTGTTTGGCAAATTATTAAGCGTTATTGTCAAATGGCTGGAATCAAGAAAAATGTTACTCCACATACATTACGCCATACTTTTGCAACTCACTTGCTTGAAAATGGTGCTGATTTAAGAGTGGTGCAAGAAATATTAGGGCACTCAGATATCAGTACGACGCAGATTTATACTAATTTATCGCAGCAGCATATTTTGCAAGTGTATGCTAAAACACATCCACGAACCTAGGTGATTGAATGCTGATTCAATGCAAAAAAGATAAAGAAAAAGTGGCAATGGGCTTATTGTCCTACTTGCCAGATTTTAAAAATTTGGATAATTTAAGAGACGAAATTGAACTCAATAAAAATAGTGAAGAATTTCGGCTGTTTTTGTATCGGGATGATGATCCTAACTTTGTTGGTGTAATGGGAACTCAATGGGATAATGAGTTTATTGTTGTACGTTATCTCTCACTGGCGCCAGATTATCGTCAAGCCAAAACGGAGAGTAAAATAATGCAAGAATTGGCAAGCAGTAATCCGACCAAAAAGATTACCGCCGTACCAGAATACATTTATTTAGTAAAATATTTAACTAAAGATAATTAAAAGATGAACAGTAATTTAACTTTAGAATTACCAAACTTTGAGGGACCATTAGATTTGCTCCTTCATTTAATCAAATCGCAAAAAATTGATATTTATGATATTCCGATTGCACAAATCACTAGTCAATATTTATCCTATTTGCATGAAATGCAAAGATTAAATTTAAAAATTGCTGGTGAGTATTTTGTGATGTCCTCAATGTTGTTACGAATTAAGTCACAGTCTTTATTACCCAAAAACGATTTTACGGAAGATGAGGGGCCTGAAGAAGACCCAAGGGATGAACTTGTTCAACAATTAGTGCAGTACTCAGTTTTTAAAAAGATTTCTGCTTATTTTAAAGAACGAAATGAGGAGGTTCCGATTACTGCTGCTAAAGAAGAAAGTGTTCCGCAAACTAAAAAAGTTCAGCCGCTACCATTAGGACAAATTACCTCTTCAGAATTGGCAAATACATTTATTGTAGTTCTGCAGCGGTTAAAAATTAGACAGCCTGACGCTGTCTCGGTTGACGTCAAGGAAACGCCAATTAACGAAATGATTGATTACTTACACCAAAAATTGGCTACACAACGGAAAATTAGCTTTTTTTCTTGTACGGATAAAATGAAGAATTTATCTGATGTAATCGGCTTGTTCTTAGCATTACTTGAGCTTTGTAAAAAGCAGGAAATCAGAGTGCAGCAGGCACATACCTTCGGTGACTTAGAACTAGAAAGAATAGACCAAAATGATAAGTAAAATAGCTCAATTAGAGGCTCTACTATATGTGGCAGGAGATAGCGGCATACCAACCAGTAACTTGTGTGATCTGATGCAAGTGGAGCATTCTGCATTGCGAGAACTAGCCAAGCAGTTAGCTGACAAACTAAGCAAAAATCCTGATTCTGGCCTCCAGGTATTGTATATAAATCACAGCTATAAATTAACTACAAGGCCTGAAGTAAGTGAGTTAGTCTCGAACTTTTTCCAAAAAGATGTTACAAAAACACTCAGTCAATCGGCACTTGAAATTCTGTCGATAGTTGCTTATAAACAGCCAATTACTAGAGTTGAAATAGATGAAATTAGGGGAGTTAATTCCTCAGGTGCTTTGCAAACCTTGGTTTGGCGCGGTTTGATTAAAACTGAAGGAAAAAAAGATGTTCCAGGACATCCAAATTTATATGTAACTACAACGTACTTTTTACAATATTTTGGCTATCAAAGTTTGGCTGATTTACCTTTAATAGAAGATTTTGAAGATGAGAGCATTAACTCTGAGGGAGAAATTGATTTATTCTCTGCAAGAGGAAAAGCTGATGAAAATATTGCCAAGGCACAAAAGGGAGAAAAATAATGGTCTTACAACGATTACAAAAAGTTATTGCGGAAGCAGGCATTGCTTCACGTCGAGGTGCTGAAAAAATAATTCAAGAAGGTAGGGTAACGGTTGATGGTAATGTCGTTACTAAGCTTGGCACAAAAGTTGATACTTTCAGTAATATCACCGTCGATGGTGAGCCAATTGAGCGTGAGAGTCTACATACATATCTTTTCTACAAACCGCGAGGCGTTGTTTCAACCGTTAAGGATGATAAGGGGCGTAAGACTGTGGTTGACTTCTTTAAAGATGTACCTTATCGGTTATATCCAATTGGTCGTTTGGACTATGATACCTCAGGCTTGTTATTAATGACAAACGATGGTGAATTAGCTAACTTGATGATGCATCCACGTAACAAGGTAGCCAAAGTTTATGTGGCTAAAATTGAAGGTCAATTAACACCGGAAGAAATTAAAAAATTATCCTCTGGTGTAGAAATCGATCATCGTAAAAGCTCACGTGCCAAGGTTAAAGTTGTTCGCACTGATAAAAAGAAAAAATTCCAAATTGTGCAGCTTACTATCCACGAAGGACATTACCATCAAGTTAAACGAATGTTTAAAGCAGTTGGGCATCAGGTTATTAAACTGTCACGTGAGCGCTATTCATTTTTAACTTTAGAATCTCTTGTTTCAGGAAAGTATCGTGAATTATCTCATGCTGAAGTTGACAGGCTAAAGCATGTGGACTAGTATATGTTTGTAATTAAATATAAGTTTGTTGTCTTCATGGCAGGGTGAAAATCCCGACCGGTGGTGAGAGTCCACGACCCACGCAAGTGGTGGAATCAGTTATGATACCGATAGTTAAAGTCTAGATGAAAGAAGACAGACTAAACTTAAGCTGTGAATGACATAATGATGTACGGGTTCATTCCATTTAAGCGGGTCTGTTGCTAGGAGCAACAGACCTGTTGTTTTTTGGAGGAAAACATATTGAAAAGGAAAAATACTAGTAATTTAGCCAATATTATTGCATACGCTTTAATCGGTACAATTGCATTCATTTTAATGGAAATTGCCTTTCCGTTGCCTGTTGCCAGCTTTTTGAAATTTGATTTTTCAGATGTTATCGTGACGATTGGAACATTTCTATTTGGACCTTTGCCTGGCTTGTTTATCGCTTTTATCAGAATGATAATTGATTTGATATATAAGGGCTTTGCATTGCCAAGTATTATTGGCCAATTAGCTGCTTTACTTGCATCAATGTCATTCGCACTACCATTTTACTTTGTTACCAAAGATCTTTCTGTTGACGAAAAAAATACAACCAAAAGGCACCTGAAGCCACTTTTGGGAATATTAATTGGTATTGTCGCAATGACAATTGTTTTGGCAACATTGAACGCACTGGTTCTAACACCAATTTATGCTGTATCAACAGTGCCAAACTTACCAGCTATTCACGGTTATTCTGGTTTACTTAACTTCACAGAAAAGGTTTATTTAGGACAATTACTTCATATTCCATCAATGAGTGCCTACATTTTCGGAATTATTGTGCCGTTTAATTTATTAAAGGGCGCAATTAACGGTGTAGTTGTATTCTTACTATTTGAAACTGTTCTGAGAAGCTTGAAACCATTCGTACGTAAATATTTCAAATTAAATAAATAAGTATAAGAAGCGTTGGGATTTTCCTAGCGCTTTTATTTTGCTTAAACATGTTGTTTTTATTTCAACATCTAGTATAATATAACTTGTTAATTATAAATCAACATGAAAGAAAGGCGTTTATTAATGAAATATGCTGTTACTGCTGCTACAGGCAATTTTGGTTTGTTAGCAGTCAATTATTTATCAAAGTTAGTTGATCCAAAAGATATTATTGTTATCGCTAGAAATGAGCAAAAAGCTCAACAACTTTTCCCAGATTTTGAAATTAGAAAAGGCAATTATGATAGTGTAGAAGAAATGACTGACGCACTTAAAGGAATTGATCGAGTACTCTTTATTTCATCACAGCCTGGTGGTCCGGTAGAGCGTAGTGTTCAACATCAGAATGTTGTTTCTGCACTTCAAAAAAATCATGTGAGTTTTGTGGCTTATACTAGTTTTGCTAATGCGCAATCTTCAAAAACTGCATTGGCAGATGACCATAAGCTGACAGAAAACCTAATTGAAGAAGCAGACATGCCACATTCATTTTTACGAAACAATTGGTATCTAGAAAATGAGGCTGGCTTTTTTGAAAGTGGAAAGACGAGCCAAAAGGCTATTTACTGGGCAGGTAATAAAGCAGGTTGGGCTCTTGAGCGTGAATATGCGGAAGCTGCTGCAAAAGTTCTTACTTCTGAAAATCCACAAGCAATTTATGAATTTTCAGGCAAAGCAGTTACATATGAAGTGCTAGGAGAAGCTTTAAATAAGGCACTTGCTCAGCCATGTGATGTTGCACAGGTTTCTAAACAGGAGTATACTCTTGATTTAGAAAATCAGGGCTTAGACAATCAAACAGCTGCATTATATGCTTCCTTCCAGGATCCAATTGATAATGGCTCGTTAAATGAGAACAGCAGTGATCTGCAAAACGTACTTGGAAGAGAATTGACTACTCTAAGTGATAGTATCAAAGAGATACTTTCGAAGTAAGGTGAAGACAAATCAAATACTCATATAAATTAAGTGACGCGATTCATTTGCTAGCTTATCTAGTAATATGTTCGGACTGTGACCAATCCAGTAAAGCAATCGCTGCCAGTATTGAGGCAAATCCGAGTGTAATTAGAAGTTTGATGAGTGATTTGAAAAAGTCCAACATCATTACTGGGCATCAAGGCTTAGCTAAACCAACTCTAACCAGAAATCCTGCAGAAATTAGTATTTTTGATATTTACCAAGCAATTAATATCAATCATCATCTTTTGCATGTTGATCCCGAGACCAATCCTAAGTGTATTGTTGGTGGCAATATCCAGGAAGTATTAGGGAATGTCTATTCTGAAATTGAGCAAAGCGCACAACAAAAAATGAAAGAAATTTCTCTACAAGAAGTTGTAGATCAAATTTTGCAAAAAAATAAAGATAAGTAAAGTAAAAAGTAAACTGACTAAATAATCTAGAAAAAGGAATTTTTTCTAGATTATTTTTTATCCATTTTAATTAGTAAATATGCTAAAATTAAGCCAGCTAGGT
>SKEH01000470.1_pt1 | contig 24430 bp, 27 predicted proteins | sample 4826571 | NCBI WGS metagenome assembly SKEH01 (sample SAMN11008814, study PRJNA524170) | human gut metagenome | biome: Human fecal sample; material: Feces; isolation source: fecal sample from pouch patient p29 | host: Homo sapiens | place: Israel: Tel-Aviv | collected 2016-09-14 | reverse complement strand
CTATCCCATTGCGTCTCAATATATTTCTTGACGACGGCTTCGGTTGTCACTCCAATGCTTCCTGCGTAATAGCTCGGTAACCAGACGTGGCCACCCCCAGAAGTATTCCTTCATCGTTTCCAGATACTTCTTGGCCGTAATGCCTTTGAGCTTCTTGACGATATTTGTCACGCTCTCTTTGGGTTTGGCAGACAGCAGAATATGCACGTGAGTTGGCATTATTTCCAGAGCCTTGACCGTATACTCATTCTCACGGCAGATCTGAAGGATCTTGTCCTTGAGTGAATCGACAATAATCGGATTAGCCAAGGCTTGGTTGCGATACTTGGTACACCAGACGATGTGGTAATTGAGGTTGTATACGTAGCCTCGTCCATGGATGATATCTGGCTCATCATTTCTGAATTCGTATTTAACCATATGAGTCGCACCTTTTTCCAGCGATTTTAGTCCTTTAGCTATTTATATTATATCACACACCGAACTAACGTTCACGTGCTAAAGCAAAAAAGGGGGCGATTCAACTCGGCATTGAAATGCCAAGTTTTCTCGCCCGCAACGTAATAAAAAAATTATCTCCTGTCCATCAACTTTGCTTTTTTACTTCAATGTCAACTTGACTGAGCCATGGCTCAGCAGCTTCCTCAGTTCTTTTTTGCCCAGATTGATGTGTCCCAGCTTTGTATACGCCCAGGAATTGCTACCGTAAAAAACCACAATCTGGTTGCTTGAATATAAAACGATATCACCAGGAATTGTTTTAGTTTGCCGGTCATCACTAATGATGCTCTTGCTCAAGTCGCCTACCTGCTCAAAGCCGCCATACATCGACATTTTGATGGTCAGTGGAGTCAGCCTCTTTAATGCATCAACTGACTTATTTTTTCCCACTTGACCGGCAGCTCTTTGTTATCAATTGATAACTGCATTTTACCTGACTTCTTTCGCTGTGACTTTTTCTTCTCGCTCTTCTGCTTTGCCACCTTAGTTACCTTTTGACTGGCAGCTGGTTCTTCTTGGTGGCTGCATGCAGAAAAAGCAAGCAGGCTGATCGTGGTTAAAGCAGAAAAAATTATTTTTGGGGCTTTCATTTTATTCTTCCGTCATGCAAGGCTTACTTCAAGTACTTGTCAAAGAAGGCTCCCATCTTGGCAAAAGGAATAATGTTCTTTTGGTCGTAAAGGTCAGTGTGGCTTGCCCCCGGGATCAAAAGCAGCTCCTTGTTGTCGGTGTACTTGCTATCCTTAATCATGTCAGCGTAGGCATCCTTTGACATATAGCAGGAGTGGGCCTGGTCGCCGTGGATCACCAAGACTGCGTTTCTGATTTCATTGGTATAAGTGAACAGGCGCGTGTTCAGCAAGGATGTAGCAGCCGTTACGTTCCAGCCGCTGTTTGAGTTAAGGCTGCGCTTGTGATAGCCGCGCGGAGTCTTGTAATATGCGTAGTAATCCTTGACAAATTTCGGCGCGTCTTCTGGCAGTGGATCAACCACCCCGCCGGCCTTGGCATAACTGCCAGCCTTGAAGTCGGCCGTTCTCTGCTTATTCAAGGCCACTCGCATCTTGTGGCGGGCTTCTTCATTGTCATTCGCGTCAAAGTAGCCGTTGCCCGTCACTCTGGACATGTCATACATGGTAGAAGTTACGCTTGCCTTGATTCTAGTGTCGATCGCTGCTGTCTGCAGGGCAATCCCGCCCCAGCCGCAGATGCCGATGATCCCGATTCTTTCCGGGTCAACATTGTCTTGAACTGACAAAAAGTCGACCGCTGCCTGGAAATCTTCGACATTGATGTCCGGGCTGTTCACAGCTCTCACATTGCCACCGGATTCACCAGTGAAGGATGGGTCAAAAGCCATCGTCAAAAAACCTCTTTCTGCCATCTCTTGCGCGTACAGACCGCTTGACTGTTCCTTGACTGCCCCGAATGGACCGGAAACAGCGATTGCCGGCAGTTTGCCCTCGGCATTCTTTGGCGTGTACATGTCAGCGGCCAGGCTAATGCCGAAATGGTTGGCAAAGGTTACCTTCTTGTGGTCAACCTTGTCACTCTTTGGAAAGACCTTGTCCCAGTCTTGCGTTAGCTTTAATTCTTCAGTTTGCATCATTTCTAGCCTCCATTATTAGCTAATTTTCTCTTTTTCCGCTCTTCTGATTAAAAAATCCAGCAAGTCGACCTTGCGGCTGCATTCGTGCAGCTCACACATGGCTTGGCACCTTGCCAGCTTCATTTTCCTGAGGGCGTCATCATATTGCCCGCTTTCATACATTCTAAGAATTTCCGTGGTCAATTTTTGCCTGCAGCCCGCGTCAGCCAGGCTTTGCTTGATAGTCGGCAAGTCCATTCCGCACCTCCTCTGCCTTGCTTAATGATTAGTATAAAAGCTTGCGCCTTAATGTGCTAATGGTTATAATCTGTCTCATGATATTCCTTTTATGAATATGGAGGCAGAAATGGAAATCCGCACCTTACGCTACTTCCTGGCCGTTGCCCGAGACGAAAACATGACCCGGGCGGCGGAAAGCCTGCATGTTACCCAGCCCACCTTGTCTAAGGCGATCAAGTCCCTGGAGGAAGAATTGGGGCAGAAGCTTTTTACCAGACAGTCCTTCAGCATCAAGCTGACCGATGAAGGCTTTCTTCTCAGAAACCGGGCTGAGGACCTGGTGACCATGGCTGACAAAATTGAACAGGAATTTTTAGCCCTGGACGACATCACCGGCGGCGACATCTACTTTGGCTTAGCTGAATCCTACCAGATCAGTTACCTGGCCCGGGAGATCAATTCTTTTAAAAAGCTTTACCCAGACCTCCGCTACCACATCACCAGTGGGGACACCTCACAAGTTGCTGAGAAGCTGGACAAGGGGCTCTTAGACTTTGTCGTTTTGGCGGAGATGCCCGACACCAGCAAGTATGAATCATTAATTTTCCCGGAAACCGATAGCTGGGGCGTAGTCATGCCGGCTGATGTTCCATTGGCGCAAAAAGAATCCATCACTGTAGACGACCTGGCTGGCCTGCCCCTTTTCTGTTCTGGCCAGTCCTGGAAAAATGACATCCCCCGTTGGGCCAAAGACAGGATGGATGACCTCCACCTGGAAGGCTCTTTTGGCCTGGTCTACAACGCTTCAGTTTTTGCTAAAGAACATTTAGGCTACCTGCTTTCTTTTGACAAGTTGGTCGATACATCCCCGGAAAGCGGGATGGTCTTCCGCCCCTTGACGCCAAAACTGGAGACCAACTTATACTTGGTTTGGAAAAAGTACCAGACATTCTCTCCAATCGCTGAACGCTTTTTAAAGCAGATCAAGAAATCTTTTGGGCAAAAGCAAACAAGTGGCTCTTAACTAACTAATTGTTAGGAGATTTTTCGCATGCATGTTATCATACCCGTAACCAGTAAAAAGAAGGAGAGAAAAAATGAAGGTATTTATCGCCGGAGGAAGCGGCCGGGTGGCAGCCGCTGTTATTCAAGAATTAGTTAATCAAGGTCAGCAAGTCTACGCGGGTTCCCGGCACAAGGATGCGATCGTCAAATTGCCGGGCGTCACTCCCGTTAGCCTTGACCTGCATGCCAGCGTTTCTGAATTAGCTAAGCTTTTACCTGGGATGGACGCGGTTTATTTTTTGGCAGGTTCTAGAGGCAAGGATTTGCTTCAAACGGATGCCTTTGGGGCGGTGAAGTTGATCCAGGCGGCTGAAATGGCCGGCGTTAAACGCTACATCCAGCTGAGCTCAATTTTCGCGGCCGACCCGGACAAGTGGCAGGGCAAGGCAGAATTTGCCAGCTTGACTGACTACTATATTGCCAAGTACTTTGCTGACGAGTGGCTAATCAATAACAGCAAGCTGGACTACACAATTCTGGCCCCAGCTACTTTGGAAGAAAAGGCTGGGACTGGCAAGGTTAACTTTAAGCCTAAAAAGTTTGCCGCCAACCCGATTCCAGACGTTGCCGCGGTTTTGGCCCAAATTCTTGACAAGGAAAACACCTACGGCAAGGTGATCAATATGACTGGCGGCGAGACGCCAATTAGTGAAGCTATTGCAGAAGTTTAAGACGAAATAACCCCCCTGGCACTTGCCCGGGGGGTATTTTCATAAAATCTGTTACAGTTTGATGATCCGGCCATCGTGGGCCCCGCGGCGGTGGGAGATGGACAGAACTGTCCGCCCGCTGCTGGTGGCATCGATTGCCTTAAGGACTTTGGCCTCAGTTTCCCTGTCCAGGGATGCGGTCATTTCGTCTAAGAGCAAGATCTGCGGGTCACAGACAACGCTGCGGGCGATCATCAAGAGCTGCAGCTGCCCTTGCGAAAGATTGATGTCACTTACCGGCGTGTTCAAACCTTGCGGGAGATTTTTGACAATATCGGTTAAGCCAACCAGGGCAACCCCTTGCTCGCAAATTGCTAGGAAGTGGCGCTAATTCTTCGGATGAGCGTCTGGCGAACTGCCATCCAGCAGGATCTTCCCTTTTTGCGGCTGGTAGAGGCCCAGGAGAAGTTTAAAAATCGTGCTCTTCCCCTTCCCGGTCCGGCCGACAAAGGTCACGTGCTCGCCTTTGGCGACTTTAAAGGAGTAGTCCTTTAAGATCGGCTGGTCTGGCAGGTAGCCGAAGGTGACATGGTCAAAAGTAAAGTAGTCACCTTCCCCTTGGTAGATGTCCGGCTTGCTGTCTGCTTCATTTAAAAAGTCCTGGATCCGGCTCATCCCGGCCATGGCATCCTGGATGCTTTGGATTTCCATCCCGATTGATTCCAGCGGAGTAAAAATCTGCCCGACATAGGCGATCAAGGCAACGGCGCTGCCGGTATTGATGCCAAAGAAGGTCTGCATCTTCTGCCCTTGGGCGGCCCCGATCATCAGCAAGCCGATAACGACGGCTTCGATGGTCAGGATGATTGGTGAATAGACGCTGTCCAGCCAGTTGGACTTGTTCTGGGCCCGGTAGGATTCTTCGATATATTGGTCATACTTGTCTTCCATGTAGTCTTCTTTTTCAAAGATATGGATCATGGAGAGAACCCGGAGAGTTTCGGGGATATGGCGGTTGACCTTGGCGATGGCGGCCCGGTTTTGCTTCTGGGAAGCCAGGGAGGCCTTTCGGAAATGCCGGGTCATGACCAAGATCAAGGGCATGACGATTAAGATAATGAAGCCCAAGCCAATGCTGCGGGTAAAGACGACGAAGAGCAGGCCGATCAGCTGGAAGAGGTCGGCGATCATCCCGACTACCCCCTCGCTATAAAGGCTGTTGATGGTGTCGGCGTCGTTGACAAAGACTGAGGCGATTGCCCCGCTCTTGTGATTAGTCAAGTAGCCTGTCGTGATGGTGTTCAGCTTTTGCACTAAGGCGCTCCGCATGCCGTGGGTCAATTTTTAGCCAAAAATTGTAATGGATAGGATATATTCTGGGCTAAGGCAAAAAGGTCAGACAAAACGATCAAGCCCAGGTAGGCCAGAGCAAAAAGCAGGGAAACTTCCTTTTGATCAGTCAAGTGGTTGACGATCTGCTCCAGAGCCAGGGGCGGCAAAAGAGAAGTGATGATACTTAAGATGATGAGCAGGACCATGGAGATGAAGCTCTTGGGATGGTCATGAATGACCTTTTTAGCTATATTACGCATCTTGCTGCCCCTCTTCGATCAGCTCGGCATAACCGGCATTCTTTTTCAGCAGGTCCTCATGCTTGCCAACAGATACTTGGTGGTCATAGATATAGATGATCTGGTCCAGCTGACTGAAGCAGTCAACCCGGTGGGTCATCAGCAAGATGACATGGCCTTTAAGGCTTTTCCCGCAGGCCACCTCACCTGTTATACCGATGATTTCATTAGCGGAGGCGGTAAAATTGATGTCCTTGACCGCGGTTTCCGGGTAGCCGTGGTAAAAAGTCGTCACATGGTCAAAAGTGAGGTCGTTTATTACTTTCTCTTCCTTTTGGTAATGGTCATAGATCGGATCGCTCATTAGCGGTCTGATCCGGACCCAGGAGACTTGGGCTTTTTGGACAGCGTTAAACAGTTTGGCGGCGTGGGAGACCTTGGTGGCGAGTTTGGTAAAGCAGGCTAAGAAAGTCGTGAAGCTAGCCAGGTCCCAGGCCTTCCAGCCGATGTGGAGGACATTGCGGCCGCCAAAGTAGATGATCAAGACGATGCCGAACATGGCAATTGCGTCATAGAGCGATATACGCTGATTTCCTGCAATTGCCGATCAATTAAATCAGGATCCCTAAAGGCAAATCGTGAAATATTGCCATAATTGTCAGTAATAACTGGATTATGATAGTCATCAAACCATTTAATCTGCTGCCTGATAAAGTCGGTCTTTGAGCTGTAATACCCGCCCATAACTAAATATGGCGCTAAATCAAGATACGAATTGGAAATAGCACTCTTTGTTAGCACATACATATAGACTAACTTTTTGTAAAAAAGCTGTAACAAGATGCGGCAAGACGCGAATAATACGAAAAAACGGCCAGTAACTGGATCTTTCCCAGCTACTGGCCGCTTTATCTATCTATTTATCTTACAGCATGGTCCGGATCTGCTGGCCATTTAGCCAGGCAGTCACATTTTCAAAAGCCATTTCCGCTCTTCTGTCAATTGATTCTTTCGTATCAAAACCGACATGCGGGCTGCAGACCAAATTCGGAACTCCGATGAGTGGATAATCCGCTGGCAGTGGCGGATCCTGGTCAAACACATCAAGCCCTGCCTTAATCCGTCCTTCTTTTAATGCTGTAGCCAACGCTTCAGTATCTACGACCGGACCTCTGGCCGTGTTGATCAGAATGGCCCCTTCCTTCATCTCGCCGATCTCTTTTTTACCGATCAAGCCCTTAGTTTCCGGAGTCAGCGGCGTATGAATGGAAACAATATCTGCCTCCCCCATCACTTCATCCAGTGACTTATATTCCAGGCCCAGGTCAAGGGCGGCCGCCTTTTGACTACGGCTATAGCCGATCAGATTGCAGCCAAAGGCTTTAAAAATCTCTGCTGTCCGGCAGCCAATCGCTCCAGTACCAACAATCCCAACAGTTTTGCCTGCCAGTTCATGTCCCTGCAGTCCGCCCTTGCCCTCACCAGCTTGCACAGCCTCATTGCCGGCACTGATATTTCTGAGGCAGTCCAAAGTCAAACCGATGGCCAATTCCGCCACCGCGTCGTTGCAATAGCCACCAGTGTTGGAGATCTTGATCTTTTTCTCCTTGCAGGCTTCCAGGTCAACATGGTCAATCCCGACAAAGGCAACTGAGATGAACTTCAAATTCTTATCTGCCCGGATCACTTCACCAGGCAAGGGGTGGTTAGCGATAATCAAGGCGTCCGCGCCCTCGCTCCGCTTCTTCAATTCTTCAGTATCCGTTGAAAAGCTGTCGTAAGCCGTAAATTCATGCCCCTGCTTGGTCAATTTTTCCGCCAGCTTGTCTAAACTCTCCTGGCTAATGCCCAGTGGCTCAAGCAATACAATCTTCATTATTTTCTCCTTACTTTCTACCTTACAAACACATAGACAGCGTAAGCGCCTGTATCAAGAATATTATCGCATTTTTATTGTTTGCCTGACAAGGATAGAAATTACTTTAATTCTTTTCAGCCTTTTTCTTGACATTAGTCTACACAGAGACTAAAATCTTGGTTATTGTCCACAAGGAGACTTTTTATGAACTTAAAAAACCACGAAAGCATTTCAGAATCAGTAACCCTGGCTAGCGTCCGGGCGACTTACGCGTATGAGCAATATGACAAGCTCATGGGAATCACCCAGTACGAGAGCATCATTCTATATGAGCTCTTCACCCCCCCCCGCCTGTCACAAAAAGAGCTCGTCTATAGAAGCGGCATCCCCAAGCAATCCATCAGCAAGGGAATCCACAATCTAGCTGAGCTCGGCTACCTGGAAATCAGCTCTGCTGACCAGGACAAGCGGGTCAAGTACTGCGCCTTGACTGAGTCCGGGCTTGCCTATGCCCGGGAAAAAGAAGGTGAAATCCTGGCTATCGAGAAAAAGGTGATCGACAAGCTGGGCTTTGACAGGGCAGCTTTGGCCTGCCAGATTCTGGATGAGTGGTCTGATCTCCTCAGCAAGGAAATAGCTAACTTAAAGGAGGAAAAACAGAAATAATGAAAATTCTCTTGCCTTACTTCAAGCGATATAAAAAAGACGTTTTCCTGACTTTGATCACCATCGTCTTTTCAGCTTTTGCCACCCTCTACCAGCCCCGCCTGCTCCAGCAGGTGCAAAATGAACTACTGGCTGACCAGCAGCAGGCCGTCATCCGGGACACCGCGATTTTGATCGGCCTGGGCCTTTTATCCATTATTACCGGGGTCCTCAACGTTTACTACGCCTCCCGGATCACCCAGGGCGTGGTCAGCGACCTCAGAGAAGACACCTATGCCAAGATCCAGACTTTCTCTCTAGCCAATGTGCAGCAATTCTCCTCTGAATCGCTCAGCGTCCGCTTGATCAACGACATGCAGCAAATCATGAACATGATCATGACTATCTTCATGCAGCTGATCCGGATGCCTTTGATCCTCATCGGGTCAATCATCATGGCCATCGTCACCATCCCCCGCTACTGGTGGGCGGTTGTCGTCCTCCTGGCCTTGATCATGGGTCTGGGCGTTGTGGCAGTCAAGCAAATTACCGCCATGTTCGACAGGTTCCAAATGTACATGGACAAAATCTCCGGCCGGACCGGGGAATTTTTGCAAGGGGTCCGGGTGGTAAAATCCTTCAACCAAAGCCCCCAGGAAATTGCCAAATTAAACAAGGATTCTGACGAATTAAACGAAGTCAACATCAAGGTCGGCTACTGGTTCTCCACCATCCTGCCTGGCGCCCAACTGATCTCCTACCTGGTCATCAGCTTAGTGGTCTACTTGATCGGGACCAGCATTCTCCAGCATCCCCAAGACGTTTCCGTCATCACTCCATACGTCAACTATGTTTTGACCATGCTCTTTGCCATCCTGCTGGTCGGCATGGCCGTCATGCAGATTTCCCGGGGTAACGTCTCCTTACGGCGGATCCAGGAAATCATGGACACCCAGCCAGACGTTGTCTTCAATGAAAAAGCCCCGGAAGACGCCTTGGGCGGTTCAATTGAATTTGATGACGTCTCCTTCACCTACCCAGATGGCCAGCAGCCCGTCTTAAAGCACATCTCCTTTACTGTTGCACCAGGCCAAATGGTCGGTATCGTCGGGGCAACCGGGTCGGGCAAGTCGACCCTGGCCCAGCTGATCGCCCGCCTCTATGACCCAACAACTGGGAAGATCAAGATCGGCGGCAGCGACCTCCGCCAGGTTAATGAGAAGGCCCTCAGAAAGACGGTTTCCTATGTTCTGCAAAAGGCTGTTCTCTTCTCAGGAACCATTGCCGACAACCTCCGCCAAGGGAAAAAGGATGCTACTTCATATGAACTGGAGCGAGCAGCGCAAATGGCCCAGGCCAGCGAATTCATCCAGCGCTACGATGAGACTTTTGACCATGAAGTTGAAGAAAGAAGTGCCAATTTCTCCGGCGGGCAAAAGCAGCGTCTGTCTATCGCCCGGGGGATCATCGCCGGCAGCCCGATTTTGATTCTGGACGATTCAACTTCTGCCCTGGACGCGGAAAGCGAAAAGCTGGTCCAGGAAGCCTTGGAAAAGCAGCTGCCTGACACGACCACGATCATGATCGCGGAAAAGATCGTTTCTGTCATGCACGCGGACAAGATCCTGGTCCTTGATAACGGCCGCCTGGTTGCTGAAGGGACCCACGAGGAACTACTCAAGACTTCCCCGGTTTACCAGGAAATCTATAAAACCCAGAAAGCCAAGGAAAGAAAGGAGGAACTTTAATGTCAGACAAGCAAAAGTCGCTTACTTATTTGACTAAATATCTGAAAAACTACAAAAAGCCGATCTTAATTTCAATTGCCTTCTATCTGATCGCGACCATCGCCCAGGTCATCGCTCCCTCCCTTTTGGGGCAGGCGGTTACGAACTTGTCGGCTTTTGTTAAGGGGCACGGCAGTCTCGGCGTCTTCTACCAGGCCTTAGCCTGGATGGCCGGCTTTTATGCCTTTAACTCTGTGGCCACTTACATTGCCTGGATGATGATGACCCGCTTTAACGCTAACGCCAACAACGACATGCGCAAGGGCCTTTTCGGCAAGCTGCAGCGGATGACCATCCGTTACTTCGATACCCACCAGGACGGGCAGATCCTGTCCTTGTTCAACAGTGACCTGGACAACATCTTCAATGCTTTAAACAACGCCTTTTTTGAAATCATCTCCCAGTCCTTCCTTTTTGTCGGCACGATCATAGTTATGTTTGTCATCAACTGGAAGCTGGCCCTTAGTGTTGTAGCTACTACTCCTTTGATCTTGCTCTTAAGCTGGATCATTATGAAAAAAGCCCGCGTCTACCTGGACAATCAGCAAGACCGGGTTGGTGAGCTTAATGCCTACATCAACGAACAGCTCAACGGGGAAAACGTGATCATCACCCAGGGCCTTAGGGACCAGTCAGTTGCCGGCTTTAAAAAGGAAAACGCCAAGGTGCGGGAAGCCATGTTCAAGGGGCAGTTCTACTCTGGCATCCTGAACCCGCTGGTTTCCGGCTTCTCGCTGTTAAACTTCGCGATCGTGATCGCCACTGGCGCTTACATGATTATGACCAAGCAAGTCAGCCAGGCAGCTGGTCTGGGTTTGATCGTGACTTTTACTGAATATTCCTGGACTTACTTCCAGCCGCTGACTCAAGTAACTTCCATCTACTCCATGCTCCAGCTCGCCTTGACCGGTGCCAGACGGCTTGAGACGGTTGAAGAGCAGGAAGAAGAAAACACGGTACCAGACGGCAAGACTATCTCAGGCGTAAATGACGCTGTCCGCCTGGAAGATGTGCACTTTGGCTACACTCCAGATAAGGAAATCCTGCACGGGGTATCAATTGAGGTGCCTAAGGGGCAGTCGGTCGCTGTTGTTGGCCCGACCGGGTCTGGTAAGACGACGATCATGAACTTGATCAACCGTTTCTATGACGTAAACAGCGGTGCAGTTACTTTTGACGGAGTCGACGTCCGGGACCTGCAGCTGGAGAATCTGCGCCAGAACGTCGGCATCGTTTTGCAGGAGTCCGTCCTTTTTTCCGGAACGGTCGCGGACAATATCCGCTATGGCAAGCCGGAAGCTTCAATGGATGAAGTCGTGGCCGCGGCTAAGGAAGCCCAGCTGCACGACTTTGTCATGACCCTGCCAGAGCAATATGACACGCCGATTGAGAATGGCCAGGCCAATTTCTCTACCGGGCAAAAGCAGCTTTTGTCAATCGCCAGAACCATTCTGGTCGACCCGGCCTTCTTGATCCTGGATGAAGCAACCAGCAACGTCGACACGGTTACGGAAGAAAAGATCCAAAAGGCCATGGACAACGTGATTGCTGGCCGGACCAGCTTCGTGATCGCCCACCGTTTGAAGACGATTTTGAACTCAGACAAGATTGTCGTATTAAAGGACGGCCAAGTCATTGAAGAAGGACCGCACGCCGACTTGATCAAGAAGCGCGGCTTCTACTACAAGCTCTACACCAGCCAGATGGCTTTTGAATAAGAGAAACATGCAAAAAGGACACCTGTCACGGAATGTGATGGGTGTCCTTTTCTTATCTAGATTTTTAGATACTTGATCAGTACTTTATTCAGTCTTACCGCTATAGTTGGCAATCCCGCCAATGTTTTGGACTTTGCTGTAGCCAGCTTGCTTAAGCCAGGCAACTGCTTGGCCGCTCCGGTTGCCGCTGCGGCAATAGACAAAGAGTGGGGTATCGAGGTCTGTGATCTCGCCTTGGGCAGACTCGATCTTGCTCAAGGGTATATTGATGCTGGCCGGGATGTGCCCTGCTGCATACTCATCCTCTTCTCTGACGTCGATCAGTTTAGCCCGCGGCGTTTTCTGGTATTCTTCAACGCCGGCGTTAATGTCATTTGCTTGAAATAGGCTCATGTGTTCCTCCTTAAATTTGCATTAATATATCGGATTATAGCATATCATTCATCCATGCGTTTTATCAGCAAGCTGCTTACCCTGCCGCAAGCTTGGAGAAATGGCCTGGTGGGCGACAGCATCCCTGCTTTAATCACTGAGCTTTGCCTGCTCCTGATCCAGCTGGAGCTCAGCTTGCTGATGATCGCGGCTGAATTGATTACGCTCATCAATTTGACCTACAGCTATTTTGAATTCAACACCCAGACGCAATTTATCTTATCAATTTTTGAGTTTATCAATTTTTGAGTTGCTGATCTTATTCGATGCCCGCTTGTACACATATCTTTTTGATGACGAAGCAGAATCTTTTACTATCAAAGATTATTGGAGCTATTTTGACAAGTCAGACCAGACTTGGCTTGTCATCTATGTTTCTTCTCTGTTTGTCCCCTTCATCTCCGCCAAATTAACCGGCCTGCCGCCCTACCCGACTTTCGCGGAACTTGACCAGTTATTTCCTTTCTAGGAGTATGCGGCCAGTACTTTTTACCAGCTGATAAATGCTATAATTCATATAGTAATTTTACACACTCTGGAGGAAACTATGACTACAGTATTTTTACTTTTAGTTGGGGTCAGTTTGGCTATATTGTTGGTCGACCTGGTCATTTTGCTGAAAGCCAGAAAAAAATTGGCTACTGGCAGCAAAGAAGCAGCTGCACCTTACGACAATTTCTCCAAGCTAACCCTTTCTGCCTTTGCAATCCAAATTCTGCTCAGCATGGTCTACTTGTGGAACTACTGGAGCTCAGCTTTTTCCGCCACTGCCTTGACCGCCCTCCTCCTTTTTGCCGGCAATCTATTGCTAGAATTCGTCATCTTCTGCGATGACTTCTTAACAGATGCCAGATACAAGAGCCTGTGGGCCTACTTCAAGAGTCTGAAGAAGAGGCAGCAGTTTTGGCTCATCGCAGTTGTCGTGATCACCGCCTTTGCCTGCCTGATCAATTTCTTTCCGGCTCCTTAATTGCCCTCCCTGCTATAGCAGGGATTTTTTGTCGAAAAAGTAATCTGGGAGTAATCCATGTCCAAAAACAAATCTACCATTGATCTGACCTCCGGCTGCATCAGCCTCGGTCTGGTCAAATTTTCCCTGCCCCTGATGGCCGGTAACGTTCTCCAGCAGTGTTACAACTTAACAGACACTTTGGTCGTTGGCCGCTTTATTGGTAAAAATGCCTTAGCCGCTGTCGGCTCAGCCTATACCTTAATGATCTTTCTGACCTCCATCATTCTTGGTCTCAACATGGGCTGCGGAGCCTTTTTGTCAATAAAATATGGAGCTAAGGAGGACCGGGAATTTGCCATTGGCAACTGGCTCTCTTTCTGCGGCACTGGTCTTTTCTCTATCCTTTTGACTCTCCTGGTCTATCTCTTGCTAGGGTTTACAGCTAATCTTTTAGCCATTCCGGCCAGCATCCATGCTCTTTTCAACCAATATCTGCTGATCATCTACGCGGGGATTCCAGCTACTTTCTTATACAACTACTTTGCCTGCAGTCTGCGGGCCATTGGCAATTCAGCCATTCCCCTGATCTTCCTCTGCCTGTCTTCAGTCTTGAATATTATTCTCTGCATTTGGCTGGTAGCAGGACTAGGGCTGGGCGTGGCCGGGTCAGCCTTAGCCACCGTCATTTCCCAGTACTTTGCCGGCCTTGGCTTAACCATCTATGCCTGGGAACATTTTCCCCGGCTCCGTTTTAAAAAAGCAGCTATGGTCTACGACCAAGCTATCAGTAAGAGTATCCTATCTTTAGCCGGCTTGACAGCCCTGCAGCAATCGATCATGAACCTGGGCATCCTCATGGTACAGGGCCGGATTAATTCTTTTGGCGTTAATGTCATGGCTGCATTTAGCTCAGCCGTTAAGATCGATACCCTGGCTTACTCGCCTGTCCAGGATTTTGGCAATGCCTATTCCACCTTCGTCGCGCAAAACTATGGTGCCCAGCAGGCAGACCGGATCAAGCAAGGAAACCGGCAGGCCAGCTGGTGGATTCTGGCCTTCTGCCTGGTCATCAGCAGTCTGGTGGTCTTTTGGGCCAAGCCCTTGCTGGCCCTCTTCAGCAGTGACCCGGAAGTAATTCAGATCGGTATTGGCTACTTGCGGATCGAAGGCAGCTTCTATGCCTTGATTGGTTTCTTGTTTATGTTCTATGGCTACTTCCGGGCAATTGATGAGCCAATGATCTCTGTTGTTTTGACGATCTTTTTCTTAGGTACCCGGGTTCTTTTGGCCTACCTCTTGTCCGCGGTTCCGTCAATCGGCTATATCGGAATTTGGGCCAGCATCCCTATCGGCTGGGCCCTGGCCGACTTAGCCGGGCTTTACTACCTGCACAAGAAGGCAGTTAAACCAGCTGACTGATTTTTCGATAATTCAGAAATTCTGTTAATAATCTGAGGAGTTAAATATGCATATTGTTTTTACTATTATTTCAATCATTGGCCTGCTTTTAGCCATCGCCTGCCTGGCCTTACTGGCCAATACCCGAAAGCTTTTGATCGGCGGAGCTGATATTGAACAATTCTGGCCAAAACGCCGGCGCTTTATGTATTGGACCAACATTTTCATGTTAATTCCAAACGCAATCTATCTGTTTCTGACAATTGCCAGTTACTTTTTAGCGGACTTTGAGCCGTCCTTGCTACTCACCTTTTCTACTATGGCCATGGACCTTTTAATTGGCATCAGCATTATCTTTACTGACTATTTCATCACTGACGAGAAGATCAGCTTCAAGGAATTCTGGTCCAGCAGCAAGACTAGCACGAAAGTCTACTCGATAAGCTTGATTCTCCTTGTTATTTTGACTGTAATCTTAAACCTGCTCATCTATGCCTGGGGCCTGGACTAAAAAATACCCGCCAGCTTGCTAAAAACAAGTCAGCGGGTATTTTATTTTTTGAGGAAAAATTGACAAAATCAGCTAAGCAGTTTCATTTATTCAACGCTGGCGTCAAATACCCGCAAGGGGCTGAGCTTCCTTGATGGTCCCCTTGGCTTCCTGGTCATCGCTAGCCAGAACAGCTTGAATGGTGCAGTGCCGGTCGTGCAAACAGATCTTGACGGGACATGGACAGTTGACATGTCAATCTATGCTGACCCTTCAATGCTCGAAATGGCAGAAGAAGCTATTTAGAAATGGAATGAGGCACTGGCCAAGTACAAGGTCAAAATCAGCGCTACTTACACGACTAGCGTGAGAGACCTTAAGAAGGGCGTGACCATTGCTGTTATGGAATCCGCTTCAAACAGCGAAGCAATCAGCTCCTACCAGCGGGCAGGACAAAGCGACATTACCTTGGAAAGACATGCCGGTCTTTCAATGGCTGTCGTAAGAGACATACTTAAAGGCAATGGCATTGGTGACGTCTACAACAAGTCCGGTACTATCACCGCAGGCGATACGCTGAAGAACTCCCTGTTCACCGTTCAAATCAACACGGATGGTATTCGGCAGACTAGCGCCAATGCGAAGGATGCAACTTTCAAGACCTTACTTCTCTAACTGCCTCGTCTTTCAATAATTGCTCCTTACTTTCTCTAAACATTATTGTCTTAATAAAGAAGAGCAAGTTATCGCACGCTCAATGTCATTAAGTTAAGACATTGACTTTGAACGGGGAATGCTTTAGTCTGGAGCACTAGCAGTAGAATAATATTGAATCGGCAATAACAATGTTTAGATATGCAGTTTGATTATTTTTTTAAGGTCTGGAGAAATTGTTTTAACAAAGTTGAATTTTGCCAATATGTTATTGTTTTGCTTTTTAGAAATTATGCTATATACTAATTGCACTCTCTTATCTGCTACGTTGTTGTAGTATATGATGATGTAGAAATTAGTGGTATCAAATAAGATTGCATTTTTGAAGCGGTCAATTCTGGTATCAGAATAACGAACCTTTAAACTTGGGGTATTAGAGGTCTCAGTTGCGTTTCCCGGGGTAAGAATAAGTTGTAAGTTGTTAGGAATGTTTCTTGCAACTTTAAACGATGTTATTGCGGGAATCCAGAAAAAAGAGAGAAAGCAGAAAATTACGAAAAGTTTCGAGCCAAGGTCAGCGTCTGAAAAAAGTGTGATAGCTACGATAATACAAATGAAAATGTAAATTAGATGCCCTAATATTCTTTGCCATTTTTTTATGTTATATAAAGAAATAAGACTGTAAAGGTGCAGCAAATAAAAGCATTTAAACTTATCCCAGAATGTTAGCTTGCTAGTAAATGTTATGCTCTCGGTAGTATCCATAAGTACCTCTTAGAAAAATAATTTATATTCTAATTTTAGCACATTCTAAAAAGGACGGAGGTGAAAAGCTCATAAGTGTATATCCTGAATTAATTGCGTTTGCCATCTGGCTCGTTAGCCTAGCTTTGTTAACTATCTTAAGGCGAATCCATGTAAAGAACCGAAAGCTAAAGCAAATTGTTACTATAGTAGAGCAAGTTCTTGCAGACTACGTTGCCCTGTACTGCCGGATTGGCTTTTCTGATCAGGAAAAGCAGAACATCATTAATTCAATTGTTGCCATCTTGCAGGAAAAAGGATTCAAGCTTTCTAACGAAGATGTAGCGCAAATCGAGAAAATCGTCGACAGTAAATTACTAGAAAAAGTTGAATAGAAAGCAAAACGCAGAGCACCTCGATGCTCAATGTCATTAAGTTAAGACATTGACTTTGAACGGGGAATGCTTTAGGACACTCATCTAAGTTTGATGAGTGTTTTTTTGCTTAATTTTTGAAACCGCTTTACGCTATATTTGGTTAGAGATTTTATCAAAGGTGGCGTATTTTCATGACTAAGAAGCATCAAGTCCTAAGACAGCTTGATTCTGTTACAGACATGGCTGCCGAATGTATCAATTACTTTGTTTATCATCCAAGCAAAGACTTCACGCGTAAAAGAAAACTGGATGCTAAGACATTCATTAAGACCACTCTTGCCATGCAAGGAAACTGCTTGAACAAGGAGCTGGCTGACGCATTTCCTAAGCCCTCTAAGGGAATGACCGCGTCGGCTTACGAACAGCAGAAATCAAAGGTTAACCCTAGATTATTTAAGGCAATTCTGTATGAATTCAATTCAACTTTGAAACAGCCTGCTTTGTATCATGGCTATCGGCTGCTGGCAATTGATGGTAGTGACTTTGCTTTGCCGTATGATAAGAATTCAATGTTTCTATGCAATATTCAGACAAGAAAAAAGCCTTCGGACGATAATAAATTAACGACCAAAGGCACATGTTTGATTCATGCCAATATCCTTTACGATATCGCAAATTGTTGTTACCTAGACTGCTTATTGCAATCACGAAAGAGTATGGATGAACGCAGTGTAGCTGTGCACATGCTTCAGAACTTAAGACTTCAACACCGCTATATCGTACTGATGGATCGCGGCTATGAATCCTTCAATCTTTTCGAGCATGGCAATCGACTGTCTAACTGCAACTATGTTATCCGTCTAAGAACTCAAAGTAAAAGTGCTATTCGGGAAATTAGCGCTCTTCCCGATCAAGAATGCGATTTTGAGATGACGTTTAACATCACCAATAGCGCCAAGCAAAAGAAGCTTCATCCAGAGTATCACAAGATCAACGCCCCGAATCATCGCTATAAGGACAAATATTCACCCAAGTACCGTACAGCGCACTGGGATTTTGAAAGTTTTTGTCCGGTCCACTGCAGAATCGTTAAGCTTAAGCTCAACGACCCACTATTGGGAAAGACTAAGTGGGAAGTACTAGCTACTAATCTAAGCCCGAGTGACTTTCCACTTAGTGAAATGAGAAATCTGTATCATCTGCGCTGGGATATTGAGAGCTCATTTCGCAAGCTAAAGTATGATCTCGGTGCAGTATGTTTTCATTCGAAAAAACCAGCGTTTCAAGAAATCGAGTTGTACTCTCAGCTGATTATGTTTAACGTGGTCAACAGAATCATATCCCTTTGCCGGATAGCTGATGCTCACAGAAAATGGCCTCATGAGATAGATTTTAAAGAGGTGGCCAACATAGTTCACCGATATTATACAACGCTCATGATAGGCAATTCAAAGCAGATGATCGAAGAAATAGAAGCTTATCATCATCCAGTCCGAAAAGGTAGACAATATCCAAGACCTCTACGGTTTCAAGGTTCTGTTAGTTTAAACTATCGAATTTCGTAAAAAACAGTCAATCGACTGCTTATTTGTCATACCCAAAAAGCAGAAAAGACACCCACCTAACTTAGATGAGTGTCTCAAAGCGGTTCCCTGTTCAAAGTCAATGCCTTAACTTAATGACATTGATCGCACGCTGTCAATTCTTTTTATGGAAAGACATTCATGGATTTGATATTTTAAAGCAATCATCTGCAAGGATCCGCATCTTCCTTAATTTTCTTCTGCAAGCCTTCATGGAGGTATTCCGCGAGCTTGCCGACTGAGCTCAAGTTTCGCTGATACATCACGGCATTTTCAAACTCCAGCATCTTGGGCGGCAGCTCAATCAGATTGTATTGTCGCAATCCTAGCTGCTTGACCGAATAGTTGCTAGCCAGCGCCATCAGGCTTTGTTCAGCCTGCATTTTAGCCATTCGCAGTGAATCAGCGATATTGTCGACCTTCGCTACGGTATTGAGCTGGATGCCAAGATCACTAAAGCTTTTTACGATATATTCGTACATCCCGCCCGCACCATTGATTCCAACAAAACGCGCGTCATTCATATCACCAACATATTCACTCTTAAATGGCAAAACGACCTTATCCGGTTCATAGATCCGGCAATGATTGCTGATGTAGATATAAACCTGATTGCTTGGCAGCGGCATACTATGGTAATCCTGATTCAAATAGCGCTTGCCAACAATGATATCGTAATGGAAGTTGCTCTCAGCCACATTTTCCACGGCTGAATTCAGGCAAAACCGCAATTGTGGATCAGTCAGCTGCCGCTGGCAAAGCAGGTCCAATACCATCGGCTCTAAAAAGATGTTGCTGACTAATATGTTGACCGGCTGCGGAGCACGAGATGCTTCCCGGGCAAGAACTCGCTGAAGGTCATCTTCAGCCGCAGCAATCACTTCCAGATGCTTGAGCGTTTCAATTCCCGCTTTGGTCAGTAGGATCGGCTTCTTTGAACGCTCAACCAATTTCACGCCAAAACTGGTCTCTGCCCCCTTTAGCGCCCGACTGAGGTAAGGCTTGCTGACAAAGAGCTTGTCGGCAACTTCTGCCAGCGTTTGTGAATACTGGCATGTTCTAAGAATATCGTACAAGAAATGTTGGTTAGTCATAATGTTTCCACTTTTGTTAACATAATATCAAAACAGGTTATTGTTGTGCGCTTTCATTTCCAATATAATAACAAATGAGTTAAAGCAAAACAACCTGTTATTTGTAAGGAGAAACAATCATGACTAATCGCGTATGTGAAATCTTAGGAATCGAAAAACCAGTTATTCAAGCAGCAATGGCTTACTTGACGACTCCAGAAATGGCAGCAGCAGTCTCAAATGCCGGCGGCTTGGGAACGCTTGGCCTGAGCGGTGAAAGCGCAGATCAGCTTAGAGATAAGCTGATCAAGATCAAGTCACTGACTGACAAGCCATTTGCACTTAATCTCTCGCCTTTTAAAGATCCCCAAGAAGACGCGGTCACTCACGCAAGCAGCTCAAATGCTTCCGAAGCTGGCGAAGAAGACACGACTCCAATTTCAGCGGCAACTGCTGAGGAAATTTTTCAGCTTGCAGTTGCAGAGAACGTTCCAGTTGTGCTCTGGAGTGGCCTGATGAACCGCAAGTGGGCAAAGAAGTTCAAAGAAGCTGGCATCAAGATCATCTTCCGTGCTGTGACGCCAACTGCTGAAAATACCAGAGAAGCCATTGAAGCAGGCGTTGACGTGATTATTGCCACTGGTTTTGATGAAGGCGGAACTGTTCCAGCTAAGGTCATCGGGACTTTTGCCATCTTGCCATTGATCGTTGATGCTGCTGACGGCAAGGTTCCTGTCGTGGCCGCGGGTGGTCTGGTTGACAAACGAACCGTCAGAGCAGCCTTCGACCTTGGCGCGGAAGGCGTATATGCTGGGACCGCATTTTTGGCAACTGAAGAATCTCCATTAGCTGAAAACATCAAGCAGGACATGCTCAAATATGATGCCGATGACTTGCTTATGTTCCGCGCGCCTAATTCCTTCTACCGGTCATTGCCTGGTGAGTTGCCAGAAAAGCTGCTCGAGATGGATAAGCAAGGCAAGTCGGCTGCTGAAATCTGGGCTGCGGCTGGTGACTATAACTGCCTGCTGTACGGGATGCGTGACGGCGATCTTAGCCGCGGAATTGCCTCTTTCGGTCTGGGCATCAGCTCAATTCACAGCATCGATCCTGTCAGCGTCGTAGTCGACCGCCTGAACAGCGGTGTAATTGCCTAATTCCTTGAACGGATGACGACTTAAGATACTCATCTGACCTTAACAATAAAACCCCTGAAATTAGGACAATAATTTCAGGGGTTTTATTATCGGTATTACTAGGATGGAATTTTATTCGTATCGTCGCTTATTTCCTGCTTCTTTGCCCAATTTTTGGCCAAAAAGCCACTAGGAGCAAGACCAAAGCAGCGAGTCCGCTGATCAAGCTTCCTAGTTTCAGCTTCGGGATTGTGTAGGTTAACTGGATTTTGTTGACATCTGGCTTAAGCTTGAACTTCATGAAGGTGCCCAAGTAACTGGAAATCTCAGCCTTCTTCCCGTTATTCGTTGCCTTCCAGCCGCTCTTGACCGGCACTTCTAAGTAGGCATAGCTGGCCTTCCCCTTCTTGCCTATAGCGGTAAAGGTGATCCTTAGCCCCTTAAAGGAGATCTGCTTGATGGCCTTAGCTTGGATTTCCTGACTAGCCTTTGCCAGTTTTTGCAAGTCCAGCTGGTAGAACTGGGCCTGGTAGGCATTGGGCGTCTTGGTCTTTAAGGTTACTCTGGTCCGCTTTTGGACCGGGATAAAGAAGACGCTTGGCGACAGCCAGCCGGCGTAGTTGGAGAGAACTTTCCCATTGATTTCCAGGACATTGTCCCCGGCCTGGCTCCAGGGCAGATTGCCGTAGAGAGGGTTCTTTTTATCCTTGGAATTCAGCACATAAGTTACCTTACCCGCTTGGACCGTCTTTTTATAGGCAACCCTTTTATAGAGGGTAACCTTTTTGCCCAGGAGCTGGCTGTAGGCCGCTTCCTGGTAGGCAAAAGGATTCCCTGTAAAGATCGGGTTATTTACGTCATTTTGGCTGGAAAAAGCCAGGGGCAAAGCATATGGGTTGCGGTAGACAGATTTCCCATTAGCAGCTGGCAATGCCGCTTTCTCCAAGCCTGGAAGAGCTTGACCGGTCAGTACGTATTTAACCCCTAATAAGGAGTCAGCACCAAGGACTGAAGTGTTGACGATGGTCACCCGCTGGGTGGCAGACCGGTAGCCGACACTTTCCAAAAACTTCAGCTGCTTGGGATCCTGGCTGGAGACATAGCTGGCGATCGGCCAGTAGTTGTAGGCCAGACCTTCGTTGTATGCCGCGGTTAAATTCAGACGCAGCTTGAGTCTGGTAGAGGTCTGGCTGACCCGGTAGGCACCTGGATCATATCTCTTTAAAGCAGCGATCTGCTTTTCCTGCTGGCTGCTGTAAGCAGCAAATTAATCAACTTTAGCTACTTTATAGTCATCCTTGTAGGTGACCCAGAGCTTTTTGGCATTGTAGGCAAACTCGGTCAAGAGCAGGCCGGCCAGAGCCAGAAGAGCAACTTTTTGCATCCCCTTCTTCCCGGCTTTTTCGTAAAAAATCAACAGAGCCGCCGTCAGCACGGTTGACAGGACAGTATAGACCACGCCCTTGCTGGTCAAGTTTTTCCAGTTCTGGATGATAAAAATTGTGAGATACGCTGCCGTTCCATAGAAAAGCGGCTGGACCTTGTCTTTGACCTGGCTGAAGAAAATCCCGGCCATGAAGATCAAAATAAAGATGCCGAGATAAGAGTAACGGGACCAGTAGCTGTCGACCAGCTTGAAGAGTGAAAAGGCGAAATTAGCTGGCTGCCAGTAAAAGAGGAGGAGCATCCCCAGCCCTAACAAGGCCATAATTGTCTTGAATCTCGCTGTCAATTCCTTGCTAAAGAAGAGGGCAAAGACTGCGATCACCACAATACTGCCGCAATAAAGGGAGACATTGGTGGAGTCGCTCATCACGTTTAGCCCCAGCTTGCCGATGACTGTAAAAGGATTATTGATCAAGTCTGGCTTGAGCAGGTCCCAGTCAAAAGTGCTTCTTGCCCCGCTTTTCAGGCTGACATAGTTCGGCAAAAAGATAAAGGCGCTCAAGGCCAGGCCCAAAAATACTGCAGAGAGATAACCGCCAAGCCTTTTGAACAAAGCTTTTAACTCATAACTGCCCTCATAGACGTACAGAACTTCCTCGACGACCAGCCGGATGGCGGAAAAGATGACATTGATGAGACCCGTATACCAGTTAAAGACCATACTGCAGGCGATGCTGATGGTCAGTAAGAAGAAGCCTTTTCTCTTGTCGACCGCAACTAGCTGGTATATACCCAGCAAGATTAAAGGCAGCAGATACACCCCGTCCAGCCAAAGGATGTTGAGGACTGGGCGATATTGTACTAGCAGAAGGGGTAGCTCATAGCCAGGAAGAGCTGGAATTTCCCAGTGATTTTTGGAAATCTCTGCTTTAAAAAGATGGCCATGCTGCTGGCCGATAAAGACAGCTTGAGGGCGAGCAAGATGTCATAAAAGATAGGCAGCTGGCTCTTTTTGAAAAAGACGACCAGCAAGTTAAGCGGCGACATCAAGTAATAGGCAAATGTGGCGACCTCATCCCCGCCTAGCAAGGCGCTCATCGTATATGTGGCAGAGTTTTTCCCGGCTAAGACATCCTTTAAGTAAGCAAAGAGATCGAGGTACTGGATATTGGCATCCGCCCCGGCAACCGACTTGAGGCCAAATGGCGCGTAGCCGAAGACCGCGAAGATCAGCATGGTGACCAGGAAGCTGGCCGCAAAGGCGATGGCTGGCCTGGATTTTAGGACTTTTTTGACAAGATTCACGCTTTCTTCCCCTTCAATCTGGATTCAAGTTAAAATTATACCATCTTAAAGCAAAAGAGCATCCCTGCCCCGCAAATTCGCGGAGGGGATGCTCTTTCGATTACCGTAAATCCTCATAGCCCGGCTTGGTTAAGACCTTAGCCGCGTAAGAACAAGTCGCCCGCAGTCTGGCGCCCTTCTCCCGGGCAGCAGAAGCAACCGTATCAACCAACTTCCGGCCCAGTCCTTGTCCGCCATAGGATGGATCTACCTTAGTCGTTGTGATGATCCAGTGATCACCCTTGTCTTCATATACGCACTGGCCAATCAGCTTGCCGTCATCATATACCGCGGCCCGCTTTTGCTCTTCTTCAAACTTGATTTCCATCTTATTCACCTAAAATTGCTTCTTCCAGCTTTTCAGCTGTATCCACGATCACAGTTGCCCCGTGTTTTTGCAAAAATGGCACGCTTCTAAAGCCCCAATTTACCGCGATTTCGTCCATTTCAGAATTCCGCGCGGTCTGGATGTCGATTTCAGAGTCGCCGATGTAGACGCACTTGTCTCTTGGCACGCCCAAGACCTTGACGCACTCACTGGTCATGTCCGGAGCTGGTTTGCGGCGGATCCCGCTTCTTTCGCCCAAGGCAAAGTCGAAACTGCCAGGGAAAAGTTCTTCGACCAGGACCTGGACGGCTTCATTTGGCTTGTTGGAAACAACAGCCAGCTTGACGCCTTTTTGCCGAAGATTTTTCATCAAATCCAAGATGCCTGGGAAGGGACCAGTTTTAATCTGGCAATGGTCAGCGTAATAAGGCTTGAAAACTTCCAGGACCCGGTTAACTTCTGCTTGGGTAACGGCTTCAGGGATCCGTTCATCCTTGGTGCCAAAGGCGACCAGACTTTCCCGGCTGCTGCCAGCTTCATAGGCCAGGGCCCGGGTGACCGCCACCACGACCCCGCTGCCAAAGAAGTTCTTGATGTCTTCAACGGTAAAGTCATGCCGGTGGCCGGTTTGTTCAAACGCGTAGTTCAATGCACTTGTTAAGTCGGCGCTCGTGTCTAAGATTGTGCCGTCCATGTCAAAAATCGCGGCTTTATATTTCATCAGTTTCACCTCGCTTTCATTATAACATCTGGCATAAAAAATAGGCCTGCCCATATAGAGCAGACCTATTCCCTTCCCTGTTAGTGAGGGAAAAATTGATTATTCATCATCGCGTTTCTTGCGCCAAATTCCGCTTAAGGCAGTACCAACCGCGGCCAAGAGCAGGCCAAAAAGCCGTATCCATCTAAA
>SKEH01000469.1_pt1 | contig 24443 bp, 8 predicted proteins | sample 4826571 | NCBI WGS metagenome assembly SKEH01 (sample SAMN11008814, study PRJNA524170) | human gut metagenome | biome: Human fecal sample; material: Feces; isolation source: fecal sample from pouch patient p29 | host: Homo sapiens | place: Israel: Tel-Aviv | collected 2016-09-14 | reverse complement strand
CTAATTCATCTAAAAAAACAACACATAATTCTTCTACTAAAAAAGCAACACGCAATATAAAACATTCGACAAAAAAAGATAAGAAAAAACCTAAACTCAATTCAAGTTTAAAACCAACTTTACTAGGAATGAGTTTAGGTTTAATAGGCTTTCTAATTTTTTTGATAATTAAACGTCTAAAACTTAAATAATTATAAAATCCAACTTTCTATTCCTTATCAAATAACTTCTTAATCCCTTCTGGCGTGTTAGCTTGCTTCAATTTTTCAATAAAGTCTTTATGAGTAAGCAACTTAGCTGTATTAGATAAGTACTGTAAGTGAGTCTTACTATCCTTTGCTGGAATTAAGAAAGAAATCACCGTATCAATCTTTTGCCCATCTAAGGAATTCCAATCAATCGGATTTTTCAACTTCAAAACAAGCATGGCAGATTGCTTAATAGCAGTAGATTGTGCATGTGGAATTGCAAAACCATCAGTCATCCCTGTAGGGCTTTCCTTTTCTCTAGCTAAATATTTATCATAAACTTCCTCGCTATCAGAAGCTAAGCCATTCTTTACAGCTAAGTTAGCTAAATACTTTAGTGCTGAATCTTTATCTGGAACATCAACATTAATTTTAATATTTTGAGTATCCAAAATATCTTTAGGGTTATAGTCAGTAGTTTCTTTTTCAGCTACTGGTTTGTTAACATTTTCTTCTTCACCAAAGACATCAATATCTGGACCATCTTCAAATTGTGGTTCTGTCTTAGCAAATCTACCGGCAATTAAAGCTAGTAAAATTCCGGAAACTAGTGCACCGACTACGATCCATAATACCCATAGAAATGGCTTGTTAACAAGTGGCAAAATAATAAAACCACCATGAGGAGCTGGAACTTGAATTCTAGAAACATAAGTCAAAGCTGCTGCAATTGCGGAACCGACCATAAATGCTGGAATATTCCATAATGGGTGTTTAGCAGCAAATGGAATTGCACCTTCTGTAATGTGCGTTGATCCTAATAAGAAGTTAACATATCCAGCAGTACGCTCGTTCTTAGAATATGCTTTCTTGTTTAACAAAACTGCAAAACCAGTTGCTAGAGGCGGTGCAATACATGCAGCAGATACACCTGCCATGAAGTAGTAATTACCTTGAGCAAGAAGTGCAGTACCAGTTACATAAGCAGCCTTGTTAATTGGTCCACCAAAGTCAGAGGCACACATTACACCAATGATAATACCTAAAAGAATTGGACTTGAATTTTCAAAACCTTTTAGCCAAGACATCATTCCTGTATTAATTGCCTTAATTGGTCCATTCAACCAGAACATAATCGCACCAGTGATGAATACCCCTAATACAGGCAATAAGAAAATTGATTTTAATCCTCTAAATTCTTTGTCTGGCAATGGTTTCATTAATTTTTGCAATAAAAGTACTACAACAGCAGCTAAATAACCACCAATGATCGCACCTAAGAAGCCACCACCACCAACGCTAGTAATCATCCCGGCCGCAAAACCAACAACTAGCCCTGATCTTTTAGCTAAAGCTTCTGCAATAAAAGCACCTAAAATTGGAACCATCAATCCCATTGTTGTGCTACCAATTGTATTTAGCATGTAGGCAAATTGATTATACTGACTGCTCTTAGGGTCAGCTGAATAAATACCCCAGAAGAATGAAACAGCAATTAAAACACCACCAGCCACAACAAATGGCAACATGTGGGAAACACCATTCATTAATGAAGTATAAATTTTAGTACCTAATTTCTCAGCACCAGCACTACTTTTTCCAGTAGAACTTTTAGCCGTTTGCCCTGGCTTATAAATTGGCGTGTCCAAACTTAATGCCTCTCTAATTAAAGTTTCAGGTTCTTTAATACCTTTGGCAACTGGAACAATTACCACTCTTTTTCCAGCGAACCGATCTGGGTCAACGTCAACATCAGAAGCAATAACAACACCTTTTGCCTCTTTTATTTCTTCTGGTGTAAGTTCGTGTTCAACACCAGTTTGCCCGTGTGTTTCAATTTTGATCTTATAGCCTAATTTTTGGGCAGCTTTTTCTAAAGCTTCTTCAGCCATAAAGGTATGGGCAACTCCAGTAGCACATCCCGTTGCCCCAACTAAATCATATTGAGCCATCTTATTTCATCCTTCCTACTACTTAATTTCACTTACTTGAATTTCGTTTAAATATTTTTCTAATTTAAAATCTGTTAACCCAGATCGGCTAGCTGTATCGCTACCCGCTGCGATTGCAGATTTTAAAGCTGCAGTATCACTTTTATCTTTTTCTTTTTCTCCAATAAAGGTTCCAAGCATTGTATCACCAGCACCAGCCGTATTAAGTGCTTGAATTTTCGGTGCATTGCCAAAGTAGGCATGATCTTTATTAATTAAGGCTGCTCCATTCTCTCCAAGTGAAACCAAGACATTTTGACAGCCAGCACTAATTAACTTACGAGCTAATTCAATAATCTTTTTCTGATCTAATTTTTCATTCAGATCAAAGAAACTAGCTAGCTCTTGATCGTTTGGTTTTAATAAATACGGCTGATACTCAAGCGTATCTAACACAACTTTAGAACTAGAATCAATTACTAGTTTGACCTTCTTTTCTGCTGTAATCTTCGCAATTTCAACCAAATATTCTGCTTTAATTCCTCTTGAAAAACTACCTGAAATAATTAAAGTATCGTCTGCTTTTAAGGTGTCTTTTAAGTATTTCAAGAACTTATCTTGAACCTCTTGTCCAACTTCTGGACCAGGATTTACTTCTTTGTATTCCACATTTTGATCTAAAACTCGTGTAAAGACATTAATCCTAGTTGGTTCTTTCACCTTAAGAAACTTAGTCTTGATGCCTTTTTCTTCTAAACCTGCTGTAATGTAATCAAGAGTAAAGCCTCCTCCAATTCCGGTCGCCATGTTTTTTATACCTATTTTTTTCAAAATAAACGATACATTTACACCCTTACCATTAGGTTGAAGCTCAAAATTTTCAGTTCGATTAACAGTATTTGATTCTAATTTTTTAGTAATAATTACCAAATCGATCGCTGGATTAAGTGTTATTGTATAAATCATGAGTTTTCTCCCTTTTCTTACCGCTTACATTATTAGTATACTTAGATATGAACGTAAGGATTTTCTGAATTGAAAGCGTTTTATAAAATAAGTGGTAAAGTTTTACAGAAGGGGAAGTACTAATATGCAAAATAATGATCTTAGCAATGCGGAACTACATTTATGGGAAATAGTTCAAAACAATCCGCAAAAAATTGCAAAAATGTCAATTGTAAAATTGAGCCAGTTCGCTCATGTTTCAACAGCTACTATTGTTAGAACAATGCAAAAGATGGGCTATAGTGGCTATACTTCTTATCGAGAATCTTTAAAGTTGCAAGATCGTTCTAATAGCAACTTTGACGTTTTAAATGACGCTGACGATAAAATTAAGAGCGTAATCACCAAAAATGAGATTGAGATGAATAATACTCTCCATAATCTTAGCTATAGCAATATTGAAGATAGTATTTCTATGACCAAACAAGCAAAAGTAGTCTATATCTTTGCGCGTGGCTTATCCGAATCGATTGGTCAAGAAATCATGGTTAAACTTCAACTAACTGGTAAATATGTCGAGTTCCATGCTGATCCTAACATTATTAAAACCGCCTCTAAGCGAATTAAACAAGACGCTCTGGTTATTTTTATTAGCCTAAACGGCAATACGCCCGAATTAGTTGATGCAGCTAAAAGCTTATCTCACCACGATGTTCCTATTATTACCTTTACTACTAATCCCAACGGCCAACTCGCTTCGCTTTCGACATTAACTTTTATGGGATACATGTCTAAAACCAACTACTTCCCCGACTATGAAGTACGTTCTAGACTACCTTTACAGATTATGACTCGGATCTTTTCAGATGCTTATTCAGTTAGAACAGGTTTTGCTAGGCAATAATTATTGTTAATACTTGATTTTAAAGATAGAAAAAAGAGTTGATAAACCATTTGTTTATCAACTCTTTCTGTATAAATGTTTAAATTTTATAAATTAGTTATTCTTTTTCTTACGGCTCATGCCCATTGCACTAGCAATACCAACTGAAGCAACTGTTAAGCCTGAGATTGCTGCAATAATTTCATTCTTAGCACCAGTTTGTGGCAAGTGTTTAGTAGTTGCTTGACCACCAATAGAAACAACATGTGCTTTATCAGCTTTTACCCAGTGATTTGCTCCGATCTTGTAGTAAGTCGTGCCGTTTACAGTCTTTTCACCAAAAACTTTAACTGCGGTATCAGAGCCAGTTAAAACAACAGATGCAGCTGAGTCGTCACCATTATCAACAATCTTTACAGAAGATGATGATTTTGATTCTTCCTTAGTCTTATTTGACTTGTTTTCAGATTTAACATCTGATTTTACATTATCTGTAGAATTTTGTTCTTTCTTTGAATCTGATTTGTTATTACCTGAAAAATCAGGTTCTGGCTTTTCAGTATTTACACTTTCTGAACCTGGCTTAGTTGCTGGTTTAGCAGGTTTTTGATTATTAATTTCAGGTTTAGAATCTGACTTACCAGTATTGTTGTTGGCTTTTTTATTCAATTCAGCTAATTTAGCTTTTGCGGCAGCCAATTTACTTTGTTCATTAGCTAAATCTGACTCAGCCTTCTCCAAATCTTTTTCTGCACTTGCAACTTGAGCATCTGACTTACCCTTGGCTTCTCCTAAAGAAGATAAAATTAATTCTTGTGCTTTTACATCTTTATCAGCTGTTAATACATCATTGTTTGCGGTAGTTAAAGCTGCTTGAGCTGCTGCTAAGTTAGCCTTAGCATTTTCTAAGCTACTTAATGTTTGCTTCAATGATTCTAGACTTGCTTGTGCATCCTTAAGATCCTTGTTCTTGGCATTAACATTACCTTGTGCATTATCAACAGTTGTTTGAGCTGACTTCACTGCAGCAGTAGCTCCAGCTAAAACATTTTGAGCTTGAGCTAAAGCATCGGCAGCCTTAGCTTGAGCAGCTTTTGCGTCATCTAATGCTTTTGCCTTTGCACCAACTTTAGCTTGTACAGCTGCTAAATTCTTGTTTGCTTGATCTAGTTGCTTTTGTTCAAATTCGAGATTTTCTCTGCCCTTTGCAAGAGCATCTTGAGTATCAGCAATTGCCTTGTTAATCTTAGTAGAACCATTGTTTAATTCTGCTAAGTTAGCTTGTAAACTCTTAACATTGTTTTGGGCTGCTTGAACGGCATTTTGTGCAGCAGTTAAGTTTTGGCTTGCGGTTTCTACGTTAGCTTTAAGAGTGTTAATTTGATCTTCTTGTTTAATGTTTTGCAAATATGAGTGAACTAGATTTTGGTAACTATTGAAGTCCATACCGTTAATTGGATCAAATTCAATTTCATCCATGCTATCTGCATTATCCATGAATGGTTCAATCTCATATTCATTTCCAGCTAATCCAACATAGTTGGCATCTGGTTTTATCATAGAAGTATAGTGACCAATATCTACTGGTTTATTACTCCAGAAATCAACATCTCTTGCCCAATCATCTTCAGTTAATGGATGACTACTTTCAAAACTATAAGCAGCTGCATCTGGATGATCCTTAATATAGTTATCGATATCTTCTTTTTCACTCATCCAGTTATCAATTGGATTAACGTCTCCAGCTGAAATATCTTCTTCATCTTCATAAAATGGACCATATTTAGCAGTTAATAAAATAGGGTGATTAAATTCATCAGAATAATGTTGAAAATCAGAACTAAGCATTGCAATGGCAACAGCAGTTAAAGAAATTGATGGATGACTCAAGCCATACTTATCACGGTATGTCATCCAATGTTCATAATATCCTAGAGCTTTTTCCATATTACTGAATGAAGTAGAGTCTTTTTCTTGACCCAACTCAACAGCTTGGTTAACCCATCTTACAGTAATATCTTGGTAAGCATTTGGCTTACCAGTAACAATATCATATGCAGTACGTGCATCTTCTCTTAAACTTTCAGAATTATCTTTATTATCGGCAATTGACTTAAAGAAACCAGCCGCACCACTTGCTTGATCTTTAGCAACTTGATCTTGTAAATCTTTTAAAGCCTTTTTAGCATCAGCCAATGCTTGTTGTTTAGTATTAACATTGTTTTGGGCATCTACTACAGCTTGATTTGCAGTTGCAATCTTATTATTAACAGTTGCAATCTTTTGATTGTTTTCAGTTAAAGCAGACTTATTTGTAGTTAAAATAGATTCATTGTTAGCATTGGTCTTTTTAATGTCGTTTAATGTCGTTTGAACCTTTTCAACGTCTTGCTTTGCTTCATCTAAACCGCTGTTCTTAACATCAGCTTCTGCCTTAGCAACATTCTTATCGGCTGTTTGTTTAGCAGATTCTTTAGCATTAACTACATTTTGAGCATCAGCTTGTTTTTGCTTAGCAGTTGCTAATTGAGCTTGTGCTTTATTCAAATCTACATTTGCATCACTAACATTTTGCTTAGCATTTTTAATTGCATCTTGTTGAGCGGCAATACTCTTTTGTGCTTTTTGAATATTTTCTGGAGTAGCTTTCTTTGAAATTTCAGTGACACTATTTAATTTATCTTGTGCTTGTTTTGCGATAGCTTGCTTAGCAGAAAGATTCTTTTGACTGTCATTTACTTTAGCTTGTTGAGCAGAGTAAGCATTATCCGGTGCTTTAGCTTTTGCTTGAGCATCAGTTAATGCACTCTTCTTGCTATCAACAGCTGCTTGAGCATTATTAACTGAATTCTGTGCTTCATTAACAGCTGCTTGAGCATTTTCTTGATCTGATTTTGCTACAGTAACAGTATCGTTTTCATTAGTTGATGCAGCTTGAACTTTACCATTATTGGTGCTTGCCAAAATAGTAGCAGTTAATGCTGCCACAGCTAAACTTGTGTATTTTAATCCTTTCATTTTTTCTCCTCCAATTAACATTACTCTTTTATTCTAATGAGTTATGAATGGCTTTTCAAGTGCATAACTATCGCATTCTTTCTATAAAAATCAATTAATTTAAAAAAAGGCAAAAAAACAAGGCTAAATTTCTAGCCTTGTTTTTCATTAGTTATTAAACTAATCTATTAATCTTCAACTTCGAGCTTATCTTTCCATGACTTAGCACCCTTAAGTGCATCGTTCAAGTTTTCGATATTCTTCTTACCTTCAGTTGATAACCATTCTCTACCTTGCTTTTCACCTTCGGCAGCAAATGGCTTAATTGCTGGCTTCCAAGTTGCACGTCCACAAAGAACACCGTTGAAGTCTGCATCAGCTTCTTCAGCCATCTTAATTTCGGCAATGAATTCTTCACTTGTTACACCAGCTGATAAGAAGATGTATGGTAAATCAGTTAAGTCTGATTGTTTCTTCAACAACTTCTTTGCTTCTTCTTGAGTATAAACAACATTGTTGTCGCCATTGAAACCTTCTACATACTTAATATTGAATGGAATTTCAACCTTAAGAACAGTAACGTCATATTGAGGTTTTGAAAATTCTTCAATTGTCTTAAATACTTTTTCAGGCTTTACTTTAGCATATTCCTCGCTCTTAACGTCATCCATCTTGCCATCATAAGTTAATAATTCAAGGAAAAATGGAAGACCGTTTGCTTTAGTTTCAGCTCCTACTCTTTCAACGAAAGCCTTCTTCTTATCATTAATTTCATCACTTTCGTCTGGATCGTAGTAAAGCAAGAATTTAACTGCATCGGCACCATCATTTTTAATTCTTAAAGCTGATTGGTCGGCAATTAAATCACACATTCTACCTGGTTCAGTGGTGTCATAACCTGTCTTTTCATAAGATAGTAATAAACCACAATTCTTATCCCTTACCTTAGTTGCAGGAAGACCATATTCTGGATCCGTTAAAATTGCGGAAGCATATGGTGTTAATTCTTTAGAAACAGCTTCTTTAAAATCTACGATTGTTGTTTCATCGGCAGGTTTATTTGCTGCTTCAGCTAACATTCTCTTTAATGATCCTCTTTGGTCAATTGCTAATGCGCTGATTACTCCAGCTTCATTAGACAAATTGTCCATATGTTTTGCAACTTCAGGTGAAATTTTTCTCATTGTGTATCTCCTTTTACTTAACCGCACATCTATATTATAAGATGGCGCTTTCACAAATAGAAGAGATCGCTTACATTCTGTAAAGGTTTTCATCTAAAGAGAAAAATCATGTAAAAGTTTACCTAAATATTTTCAACTTATCTTTCAATTGTGCGTGGAGCGGCACAATAATTGCCAACATCATAAAGATTCCAGCTGCAGCTACAATAAAGAAATTGATATAGCCGAACTTATCAATCACTAGTCCTCCAAATAAAGGACCAAAGGCTCTACCAATCGCAGACGTTGAAATTGTTAATCCTTGGTATTTTCCTTTACTTTCAACTGGAGATAAATCATTTACATAGGCTGGCATTGCGGGCATCGCAGTGGATTCACCTAAAGTCAAAGTAACCATTGAGAATACAAAATGTGCATAATCTTTTGCGAAAATTAAAGTTACAAAAGAGATAGCAAACATTGTAACTCCGAACACAACTTGATGGAATAAATTCTTAAAAGTATTAGGAAAACGACTTAAAAAAGCCTGTACAATCACAATAATGCTGGCATTAATTGTCCAAAGTAAACTATATAAGTGAAATGGAATGCCCAAAGAAACCATATAAACTGAAAGATTAGACTCCCAGTTCATGTACATTAGCCAGATCACAGCCAAAGTAGTAAAAAAGCCAATAGTTAATTTTAGATTAGCACTAGGCATTGGGGTTATCTTATTTTTACTATTAGTATTTTGCTGAGCTTTTCTTTCCAAATGAAACTTAATAATTGGACGATAATTAATAATTGAGTTTATACATACAATTACGAAAAGACTAGCCGCAATAATGAATAAAATCGTAACAGAGTAATCATAAATATAACCTACGATTAAAGTACCAAGTACCACACCTAGATTTTGTGCAAAATAGATCGTATTGAAAACATACCTGCCGGGCTTAGACTTAATGCTAGTTGCAATTGAATTAATTAAAGCCCCATTCCAGCCACCAAGTAGCCCAGTCAAAGTCATCCAAACCCAATAAATCGGCCAAGTATGATTAGCAGCCATTCCAAACAAAACTAAGGCATCTAAACCTGCTCCTGCAATAATTAAATAATAGGGATTGAAATGATCATACGCCCAACCTGCAACAAAGGAGCCAAGCATATTAGCTAAACAGTTAAAGAGCAGTACAATTCCAATCATCGCCAAAGATACGTGTAATCTCTTATTTAAATAAACCGAAGTCAATGGCCAGATAAAACTAGCTCCAATCCAGGTAAATAACTCACCTAATAGAAGCCAATGAAGCTTAATCTCATCATCTGGTTGAATATTCTGTTTGCCGTGCATTTTTTCACCCTTTTCTCTAAAACTCTTACATTCAGTCTAGCAATTAATGAACTATTTTGCACGAGAGTTAAAAAAAAGAGGCAAATTGCCTCTTTCAAAACCTATTCAGTTTTATTTATCGTCATCTTTTTTCTTCCGTCCACCAAGTAAACCAAAGATACTAATACCAGCAAGAAGTGATCCAATTGCAGCAATTAAACTATTGTCATGAAGACCAGTTTGCGGCAATTCATGTTTTCTTCTTGAACCAACTGATAATAGTTCACCCTTTTCACTGTAGATAGCTCCATTTTCTTTAACTTTGCTACTTGCTGGATATACATGACCAGTATGGTCTACTAAACGACCATCTGCACGTTTCTTATATCCATATTCGTGAATGAGTTTATCTTGAGTCTTAGTTTCTTGCTTAGAAACATTTTCTTCTTGTGGCTTATTTGGTTTATTTTCTGGAATTGTTGGATAAGTTTGTGAATTCTTAGTGTAAATTACGTTGAATACTAGGTCTTCTGAGTTAGGAGTTACAGTTTGAGCTGCAACTTTAGCTGGAGAAGCCGTGTATCCAGAAACTTTTGGAGAAAGAACTTCATTAAGGCTTTCTTTATCTTTATTCCAGTTATTCCAAGTAATCTCACCAGTTACAAGATTCTTTACACCAGTTCTAAAGAAGTTAACTTCCATTTCTTTATCAGCAAATAATTGTTTGCCATTAGCAGTGTGATAATGGATAGTTTCAGTAACAGTCTTAGATTGTTGTACTTTTTCAGTCTTAGCTTCAACGATAATTGTAGTTAAACCACCATTTTCACCAATCTTGATTGAAGTTGGAATAGTATTAGCAGCTTGCCAGTTGTTAGGTAATTGTGCTGTAAATGTTGTATCTAAGCCGTACTTACCTGAAACAATTTGGGTACTAATTTCTTTACCATTCTGATCAACATAGCGAATTACTTGGCTTTCTGAAGCAGGAGCGTAAGTAATTTCAACTTGGCTATTAGCAGTATGTGAATTAACTACTTTAGCAGGTACTTCAGCTACGCTTGGAACATAGTGAGTAATGACATGAGGAGTGTAACTATCCCATTGGGCTGCATGATTAGAAGCATTTGAATTTTGAAGTTTCCAATCGCTGTAAGTAACTCTACCTGTTACTTCATCAAACGTTGCCGTTCTAGTGAAGTTTACAGTTTGAGTGACCTTAGTAGTCTTACCGCTTGGATCAGTTACCACAATCGTACGAGTTGGTGTAGCTGTTAAACTTTCCATCTTCTCGTAGTTCTTACTTAGATCTCCTGGAACTGGGCCTGTTGGGATATCCTTTTCTGGTGTGTCTGGAGTTACGATAACTGTTCCATGCTCTACTTTTACAGTTACTGTTGGAATACCATTTTCGCTAATTGTTATTGTCTTAGGAATATCTTGACCTGGTACAATCTTCCAACCCGATGGAACTTGTGGAGTTACGTTGACTGTTTCGCCAGTCTGGCCAGATATTGTGGTTTGACCGACTTCCTTACCATCGCCATCAACATAAGAGATCTTACCTGTTTGGTTGTTTGCAGTGTAAGAAATGCTTACTGTTTCATCTGCAGTTTTGGCAGTCACTGGTTTTGCACTAACACTTGAAGTTGCAGTGTAACCTGCTACTTCTGGTGCCGTGTATTCTGACCATTCTGCTGGTTCAGAACTTGCCCAGTTACTGTAAGTTATCTCGCCTGTTACTTCATCGAACGTTGCCATTCTAGTGAAGTTTACAGTTTGAGTTACCTCAGTAGTCTTACCACTTGGATCACTTACCACAATCGTACGAGTTGGTGAAGCTGTTAAACTTTCCATCTTTTCGTAATCCTTGCTTGGATCTCCTGGAACTGGACCTGTTGGAATATCCTTTTCAGGGGTTTCCGGAGTAACAATTGTCGTACTGTGCTCTACTCTAACAGTTACTGTTGGAATACCAGTAGCTGTTGCTGTAACACTCTTAGGAATATCTTGGCCTGCTACAATTATCCAGCCTGTTGGTGCTTCTGGAGTTACTGCAACGTTTTGATCAGTCTTGCCTGTTAATGCAGTTTGACCAACTTCATTGCCTTGACTATCAACGTAAGAAATCTTACCTGTTTGGTTATTTGCAGTGTAAGAAATACTTACTGTTTCATTCTTAGTTTCAGCGCTAACAGCTTGTGATTTTACCATTTGAGTTGCGGTGTAGCCTGCCACTTCTGGTGCTGTGTATTCTGACCATTCTGCTGGTTCAGAACTTGTCCAGTCACTGTAAGTTATCTCGCCTGTTACTTCATCAAACGTTGCCGTTCTAGTAAAGTTTACAATTTGAGTGACTTTAGTAGTCCTACCGCTTGGATCAGTTACAACAATCGTACGAGTTGGTGAAGCAGTTAAACTTTCCATCTTCTCGTAGTTCTTGCTTGGATCGCCCGGTACTGGACCTGTTGGAATATCTTTTTCTGGTGTTTCTGGAGTAACAGTAATTGTGCTATGCGTTACTTTCACAACTACTGTTGGCACTCCAGTTGGAGTAGCGACTACTGTTTCAGGAATATCTTGACCTGAAACAATTTGCCAGCCTGTTGGAGCTTCTGGCGTTACCTTGACAGTTTCACCAGTCTTACCACTGATTGTGGTTTGGCCAACTTCTTTACCATCACTATCAACGTAAGATATCTTACCTGTTTGATTGTTTGCAGTGTAAGTAACAGTAATTTGACTATTCTTATCATTACCAGTTACTTTCACTTGCTCAACCTTAGCAGGAGCTGCTGTGTATCCAGCAAAGGCAAATGGAGTAAAGCCAGCGAAGATATCTTTACCATCTACTGCAGTCCATGAACCTTCACTATTTACAACAATCTTACCAGTAACTAAGTCATACTTAGCAGTTCTAGTAAACTCAACAGTTTGAGCTTTTTGAGTTTCTGGAATTTGAGCTAATTGGGCTGTACTTAATCCTTCGTAGTTGATTGTCCGAGTAACGTCCTTAACTAAGCCATTTTCTCTGAACCAATTCTTATTAGTTGGATCTGGATTAGTACTTGGATCAGTTGGATTAAGCTCATTCAACTTATGAACTAACTTGATATACAAGTTTTGATTCAATGTCTTACCAAAAGTATAACTAGTTGGTAATTCTTGATCTGGAGCTAATTCGTAATTGTCAGGAACAACTAATTTAAGATCATTGATAGTTGAATTAGCAACACCTGTCTTAGTAATTGTCTTACCGACTTGCTTATTACCATCTTGTGTATCTTCAAACTCAATACTTAAAGTTGCATCCAAGGTAAATCTAGCGTCTGAAGAAATATTCAGCTTGTAGTTTGGATTTGTTTTTTCAAGAGCAGCGATACTTTCTGGAGTTAATTTAATTACATAAACGCCAGATTCAGATGGAACTCCAGTTGCAAACTCATAAGTCATCCCTGTTGGAACTGTAATACCTGCTGGAGCGTGAACCGTGAAGTTTGCATTATCAATTGAGGTTGATGTGCTTTCCTGACTACCAGAAATTGTTACATTTTCTTCAGCTGGACTAATTACGTAAGTAAATTGTCCACTTTCAGAAATTGCGTAGTTAGGATTGTCAGCTTGTAATTTCTTCAATCCATTTGCGGTCAAAGAAATGTAGTAAGTACCAGCATTAGTTGGTGCTGATATTGCCTTACCATTTGCGTCTACCCATTCGTAGTCGTCATTAGTTAAGTTAGCGGCATTCAAGTCTTCGCCATTTACTAGGCCACTAGTGGTGAACACGCCAAAGTTTTCAGCTTGAGTATTGATTACTGCTGGCTGACCATCGTAAGTCTTGCCATCTGTACCAGTACTATTATTACCAAGGATTACATTAAGAGCTTTTTGCTTAATTGTGTAAACAGCAGCACCTAAAAGATCTTGTGCGTCTAAAGTTACATTTCCTTGGCCAGCATATTGGTTGATTGCGTTTTGCAAGTTTGTAATACCATCTGCACTTAACTTAATAGTGTAAGTACCAGCATTAGTTGGTGCTGATATTTCTTGACCATCCTTGTTCTCCCAAATGTAATCTCCAGCTTGCAAAGCATAAGTACTTTGAGCACTTGATCCTGGGAAAGCAAAGTTAACAATAATATCACCGTTTGTACTATTCACTTCAGCAGTAGTTGCAGCTTGACCATCATAAGTCTTAGAAGATGAGCCCCTAAGAGTTGCAGTACCGTTTACAACGTTGATCGTGTAAGTAAATTCGCCATCAACTGAAGTAAAGTTGTAATTTGAATTATCAGCTTTTACTTGTGCAATTGCATCCTTAGTCAAGCGTAAGTAGTAAGTGCCAGCGTTTACTGGATTACCAGTCATTGCAACGTAGTTACCGTCAGCATCTTTACTGTACCAAGCATAACTATTAGCAGTTAAACCATTAAGATTAAGCTCTTGGTCAGTAACTAAACCTGTTGCCTTCCACTTGATATTGTTCATTACATCCGAAACAGAAGTAGTTTGAGCATTGTAGTCACGATCAGCTGAACCACTAATTTTTGCAGTGGCAGGAGCTGGATTAATTGTGTAGTTAATCAAACCAGCTACAGAGCTAAATTGATAGTTTGGATTTGTATTTTGCAATTCAGCAAGCGTACTTGCATTTAAGCGTGCCTGGTAAGTTCCAACATCAACCGGTGCACTTTCAAGCTTATTACCAGTTTCATCATACCAAGTGAAGTCGCTAGCGCTAATACCCGGATTTACTAATGGATTATTAGCAACGATTCCATTTGCAGTAATAGTTATTCCATTAACATCAAGATCCGCTGCTTGAGCATCATAAGTCTTACTTTGATCAGGTGCAGAAATTGTTACGTCAGTGAGTGTTTGTGGATTAATTTTAAAGCTTGCTTGACCACTTAGTTTATCTGCTGAAACAGTCACATTAGACTGATCATTGTCACCTAAACCAGCTTGCTGGTTCAGAGCAGCTTGTAAGTGAACTAAGATAGCCTGCTTGTTCAACTTAATAGTGTAAGTACCAGTATTTGTCGGTGCAGAAATTATTTGACCATCCTCAGTCTCCCAAATGTAGTCACCGTCTTGCAAAGTGTAAGTACTTTGAACATTAGAGCCTGGGTAAGTAAGGTGAACTAAAATCTGCCCATTGCTATTAACTTCAGCAGTTGTTACAGCAGTTCCATCAAAAGTCTTTTGGTTAGAGCCACTAAGTTCTGCACTAGCTGTGGCTGCTTTTACTACATAATCAGCATTAGTATTAAATGCCCACTTGTAGTTAGCACCCTGATTACCAGTTAATGCTTTTAGCTTTTCTTGGCCAATTTCTGATAGTTTTACTTGATAAGTACCGACATTAGTTGCATCACCAATAATTTGTAAATCATTAGCTGTCAAAGTTAGAGTCTGTGCTTTACCATCAGCGGAGTAAACCGTAGCAGAGTAAGTTACGTTGTACTTATCTAAGTTAAGACCACTTGATAAGGTTGGTACGGCATTATAAGTTTTGCCGTCACTACCATTAAGAGTAACAGTAACTTCACCTTGTTTAACCGTGAATGTTCCCTTCGCAGTTACATCAGCAGCGGTTTGTGGGTATGAGTAATTAGTGCCGAGCTTTTCTTCAATGTTAGCCAAACCTTGTGCAGACAATTCTACTTGGTATTCACCAACATTACCTGGGGTTTGGTTAAATACTAGATCACCATCAACTGTGTGATAACTTAGAGCAGCCCCATTTTCAGTGGTAATTGTTAATACATAGCCAGATGGGTTTACTTTAATTGCATTGAGCCAATCTTGCGTACCATAAGTTACACTTGATTGACCTGAAACAGCAATAGTTACTGGCATTTGTTCAACAAAGAAGTTAGCCTTAGCATCCGCAGCTTGCGTCCAATCATAGTTGCTTGAACCCGTTAAATCTTTAAGCTTTTGCAAACCTTGTGCTGATAACTTAACTTGATAAGTACCCACATTAGTAGGTACAGTAACAAACTCAAGATCACCAGCAGCTAAAGTTACGTTTGTATAAATTTGTTCTGCATTATTATCAACAGTTTCATTGTGAACAGGTGCGGTGATAGAAATACTGTAATCACCAACATTAATGTTAGTCGATTCACCATATTTCACATGTTGAGCCCCAGTAATTTTTACCGTTGTATTAGCTGGCGTAATAACATATGAAGCTGGTGTATGACTTGGTTCAACAAACTCTTCATTATCCTGTTCATCAACACCGTTTTCCCCAATGTTACCCGAGAAGTCATAGTCTGGGAATAATTGGCGTAACTTATCAGTTAGCTGCTTAGAAATTTTTACGCGTTAAGTGCCGACATTAGTTGGAACACCACCATCCGGATAGCCTTCAACATATAAGTCACCAACTGTCCAGGTAAGTCCAGTATCATTATCATTATTTAAAAGCTTATTGTCTTTCCAAGTTAAGTTTGGAACTGGTAAATCAGTAGAAAGCCAATTAGTAAAGGCTAATTGATACTTACTTGGACTAAATGGCATTGCTGTTCCATAAACAGTCGTTTGATTACCAGTTAAGGTTAATTCAGCTTTATGTTCATAAATGAAGTACTCACCGCTCTTAGCTGACTGACTAATCTTATAATTAGCAGCACCTGATAATTGCTTAATTCTTTTAATAGCGTCAGCAGTCAATTGAACCTTGTAAGGATTACCTTTTACAGGTTGACCATCGGCACCAATCCCGGCATTAGCATGGATAGCATGTTTGCCGTTGGCATCAACTACTTCAAGATCAGATGGAGTTAAAGTAAATTTACCTAAATCAGTTGGCTCAGTAGTTGAATTGCCCCAAACTAATTTAATATCGCCATTGTTGATTTGCTCTTGCGTAATTTCAGCATTCTTGTCATTAAAGACTTTAGAAGCACTACCTGAAACACCAATTGTTAATTCAGCTGGAGTTACTACATATGGGATTTCTCCAGAAATTGTGCTCTTACCATTTTCTTCAAAAGTGTAATTAGGGTTAGCATCCGCAAAGGCCTTTTCACCTTGAGTATTCAGCTTCAAGTAATAAGTACCAGCATTAGTTGGTGCAGATGAAAGTTTATTGCCTTGACCATCATACCAAGTAAAGTCACTAGCTGTGAAAGTAGGAACTGTTAAGTTTTCAACGTTATGGAAGCCAAAGTTGTTAGCTGTTTCAGTCTTAGTTGGATCAAAGCTGACTGGATTGCCATTATAGATAGTATTTTCTCTACCATATAGCTGAACATTAGCGGCAACTGCCTGCTTAATCTCAAAGCTTGCAGAACCTCCGTCGTCAGCTGTTGTCGTAAGGACCACGTTACCAGCACCCACAACCTGATCAATCTGACTTTGGATCTTATTGATACCAGCCTGTGTCAACTTAATCGTGTAATTACCAACGTTTACTGGCGATTGGTTATCACTCGTTGACCAAGTATAGTCACCATCTTCTAAAGTGAAGCTCTTTGGCAAGTTGGCAATTCCAGTACCGTTAATAGCTACCTTAATTGTTGAACCCTCAGTATACAAGTCAGCAGTAGTTACATGTGAGCCATTGTAAATCATTGAGTTATTACCACTAAGATCAGCGGTAACTTTAGCCTGGTCAATCGTGTAAGATCCTTTACCTGCAGAAGCAGTAGCAGCCCACTCAACATTATCGCTATTAATTGCCTTAATGTGGTTCCAACCTGACTGTGATAAGCGAACTTGATACGTTCCGACTTTAACAGGGGCTTGGCTTGTCCAATTGCCGTCAACATTAAATTCAATATCGCCAGCAACCAAGTTATAAGTTGGATTGTTAGGCTCATTTAACGTAATTGAGTATTTACCCAAGTAATCATCAGCACTAACAGGCGTTCCGGTATAAGTGTATGAAGGATCACCACTGAAGACTGCACTAGCCTTGTATTTTTTAATTACTAAAGTACCAAAAGCATTTGGATCAATACTAATATGATAATTATCGCCAACTGCATTTTGAATCTTAGCTAAGCCAGCATCAGTCAACTTAACTTGATAGCTACCTGCATTTTCAGCTGGACCGTTAACGATTGCAAAGTCACCTGAATCAAGAGTTACATCGGTTAAACTTGCAACAGCACCAGTGGTATTACCACTAGTTTGAGCGATTGAAACCTTCACACTGTTAGTGCCATCAGCATTGTAGACAACATTAATTGGTGAACCATTGTAGGTTTCAGTTTGTGTACCAGAAACGCTAATCATATTTTGCGAAGGAACAATATTAAATGTTGAAGTTAAGTTACCCAATTGAGTTGCGGAGTCAACATTAATGTTATAGCCGCTATCGCCACTACCTGATAGTTGATGAATCGTATCAATGACATTTTGCATCCCCTGTTGGGTCAGCTTAATCGTATAAGTGCCAACATTAATTATTTGAGCACCATCATAACCAGCCCCAGCCTGATCAACCAAGTAATAATCACGATCTTTAAGCGTATAAGAGGCATCTGAAACTGAGCCAGGGAAAGTAAAGTGAATTTTAATTTGACCATTACTGTTAATTTCAGCAGTAGTAGTACCTTGGCCGTTATAAACACGAGAGTTAGTACCGCCAAAAGTAATATTAGCAGTAGTTGGTGTAATCGTGTAAACACCTAATCCGTCGTTACTTGTCAATTGGAAGTTAGGGTTCTGTGCTTGCAACTTAGCAAAAGCAGTATCGCTTAACTTGATGTAGTAAGTACCAACGTTCTTTGGATTATAAGTTAACGCTGTACCACTTGCATCAACCCATTGATAGTCGCTACCAGTGAGTCCTGTAGTATCTAAGTCCACATTTTGACCACCAAGATTTGCAGTGATGTGCAGCTTGGAAGCATCAATCTGATTAGTAGCTTGTGCATCGTAAACTTTCGTATAGTTACCATCAGTAATGTTAGAAAGTTCAGCTGCAGTTTCTAATGGCGTAATCTTGTAGCTTGCACTACCACTAATTGCATTATTAGCAAACTTCACATTGCTTACTCCATTTTGACCGCTGCCGACAGCTTGCTTAATGATCCCTTCAATTGCATCACTGTTCAAACTAATCGTGTAAGGCTGATCATTTGCATTAACTGGCGCCTGCCCATTTGGTGTATTCCAAGTAAAGTAGCCAGTATTTAATTTAACTGTAGTTGAATAGTTAGCATTACCATCCTTTGGATAATGCAAAGTCAAAGTAATGTTGTTACCAGTACTAGTTGAGTTGAGATCATCAACACTGACTGCTTGGCCATTGTATTCACGGCTTGCGCTACCTGAAAGAGTAGCTGAAGCATTTGCTTGGTTAATCGTGAAAGTCCCGTTGCCAGAATTAGTTAAGTCAAAGTTTGGATTATTAGCATTTAACTTAGCGAAACCAGCATCAGTCAAGACAACCTTGTAAGTACCCACATTAACTGGCGCATTACCATCAGCCCAAGTAAAGTCGCTGCTATTTAAGCCAGTGGCATCAAGCGTAACGGTTTGACCATTAACAGTCGTTGTAAATACAAACTTACTTGGATCAATTGTACTTGGAGCAGCACCATTATAAGTCATCTCATAATTGCCGCTCTGAGCATTAGCCATTACAGCATTATCAGCAAGCTTATTAATCATGTAAGTTGCATTGCTGGTAATAGTTGATTGCCCATTTTGAGTCCAAATAATACTGTTGTTGCCGTATTTACCAATAATGCCATTTTTACCTTGAGCAGTTAAGCGCACTTGATAGTTGCCAGCATTGATTGGTAAGGCAGTAGTCCAGTTTGTACCATCAGTTGAAAATTCAACATCGCCGGCTTGAAGAGTATATGTACCTGCGCCTGCAGTTGGTCCTGTAACATTCACTTTCAAAGCATTATTAAGTTCAGCATTAGTAATAGCTTGACCATTATAAGTACTAGTACCAGTACCAGTTAATGTAGCTGTAGCTACAGCACCCCAAGTGATATTAATAGTTGTATCTTGCGAAGTACCATTGACTGTTTCAGCTGGAATTTGCCCATTAACGAGTTGAATTGGAGTAGTAACTCCATTAACTGTTTTAGTAACAGTCATTGTGTAGCCGCCTACTTTTGGTACATTTAATGCATACCAATACATTGAATCAGTACCCCAATCGTTATAAGCAATTCCACTATCATTAACATTCAAGTGTGCGGTACGTGTAATTGTAGACTTTTGAACTGTCGTTTCTGTTTCTTTACCTGGTTGAGTAATATTAATTGTTCTTGTAACTGTTTTACTAAGTTTAGAATTAGGAACATAGTAAGTAGTTAACGAATTACGCCAGTACCAAGTTGAATCAGTATCATTTGTATAACCCGTTCCAGAATTGACTCCTGGATTGCCAAAAACAGTTGAACTATAAATTGCTGCTGGATAAGCACTGATGATCGCAGTATAGCCATCTTTAGTAGGAACGTTAATTCCAAGCGAAGATCCTGAAGGTTGACCGTTACTTCCTAAGCCAGTCCAATTACCCTGACCAGAGATAACGTGGAACCCTGGTGTATCGCTATCGCCAGCATCAGTATCCCAACTCCAACCACTATATGTGATTGTGTTAGTTGACACATTTAGGCTTCCGGTCTTTTTATAAAAGATCTCAAGCTTATATGGTGAAAATACTTCTTCCCCAGTTAAATCGCCAGCGTCAGCATAAACATAGTTTTCAGTGACAGTCCGAGTTTGAGTTTCATTAGGAATATACAAAACAGTATGAACTGGACGTGCTTCATAAATTGGAGCGTTCGCAGTATATGCTATGGATTCCTTATTAATATCAGATGTATCTTGATCTGAATTATTCCAAGTTGGGAAGACAAATTGATTTGCTAATTGACCAGATTTATCGGTAATTGTAGCAGCAGTGTAACCATCTAATGTCGGCACATCTGCAACAACAGCTGCCCACTGCTGTGGCAGACTAGTCCACTTACCAGATTCAACATGGTAACCATTCTGCCCTTGCTTGGTATCCCAAAGCCATGGAGTGTAGGTAACTTTCTTAGTAACCAGATCCTTTGACTTAGTTCTTGAGTAGTACACATCAAGGACAGCAGAAGTAAATGCAGACCCGTCTGGCGTATAAGTACCATCGGCATTAACTTTAGCCTTAATATAGTTCACAGTCGGCTTACGAGTTTGTTGTTCTTGTGTTTCCTGGATCTTATGCTTAAGGTTAATGGTCATCGTTGCACCGGTTAAAGCCTTAAGAACGGAGAAAGTATTCTCCCACTGATAGTTTGGAGTAGTCCAATCAGCTTTTGGATCAGTAAGTGGTACTCCATAACTTCCAAGTAGCTGTACCCCATCTGGCACTCCAGAAGTTGAGACAGAATAGTAGTCTCCTGCATTAGCACCTGCTGGGAATGTTAATTTCGTATTAATGTTTGGATAATATCCACCATTTCCTGCTGCAGCACTGCCTGACACATCTACCGTACCAAGATTAGTATTTGAATCTTCATCGTGGAAAGTAATGTAGAAGTGCATCTTTTGGTGAATTGGCACTTGAACAACCAGCGTCGTTTGACTAAAAGCAGTCAAAGTATACTGACTTGGAATTGACGCACCGTTTCCTAGTTCATAGCCGTCTGGCATTGCCATATTAAAGTTAAGATTAGTGGCAACACCTGGAATAAACTCTTGTGAGTAAGTCTGACCAACTACTTGATCATTCTTATATTCATCCACAAACTCAAAGGTAACTGGTTGAGTAATATTGACCTTAGCATTCACTTCATAGTAGTAATTACCATCAGTATCTACTTTGGCGCCAAGCGTTCCCTTAGGTACAGACACGCGAACTGTTGCGGTTTGAGCACCGCTAACTAGACTGCCATCGCTATTGGTTTGAAGACCTGACAAACTGTAAGTTGGTGTGTAACTAGTCGTCTTCGTATTATAAGATGTTTGCGTTCCCGCTGTATTGGTACCACTATAAGCGGTGTAGTCAATTGCTTGACCATTAGCTTGGGTTAAAATTGCACCTTGGTTATTGCCGTTAGCAATACTACCAGTAGTTCCATCATACTTCTCGCCATTGGTGAAGAAGTTTTGTCCATCAACTGCGGTGGTCTTCGGAATAACCGTTACATAAACCTTAATTTGTTGATCCAAATTGCTAGCTGGATAATGGATCGTAATTACACCCTCATTAGTCGAGTTGGTGTTAGGTGAAGTAGTCCAAGATGCAGTATGTTCTTCCCAAGTGCTTGGCAAGTTCAAGACACTATCAACTGAAGGAACATCACTGCCAACTAATACCTTGATGCTGCGGCTATCGTTAATAGCAACCGCACAGTTTGCAACTGGTGTAGTAACACTTGCTCCGCTAGCATCCTTGTAAGTAGCTGTAATTTTAACATTATTATATGAACCAGCTGTCCCCCAGGTTGGTTCTGAATTATCAACGAATTGATAAGTAGTTCCTTCTGGGAAGACATTCTTATTAGTTACTAAGTCAGCTGCTGTCAAAGTAGTCCCATAGTCAACAGTTTCACTCTTTGCGATCACATTAGCTTTAGAGATAACTGTAATGTCTTTAACCGTGTATGACGAACCACTGGGAAGAGTAATTGTTACGTTCCCGGTCTTGCTTTCACCGGCTTTATCGAAGGTTAATTTGGTACTGCCATCATTACCGGCCCAAGTGAGTTTAGTACCTTCTGGCCATTTCGTGTTATTGTCCAAAATTGGGTTAGGCGTCATATTGACTATCCAAGTCCCCTGGACTTTCTTTACCTCTGCACCCGTACTTGGGTTTTTTACCAATTTTTCGAGTGCCTCACTATCAAAAGTAACTGGACCGTTGGTTAAAGTTTGAACGTGGGGATCATCACTGGCTTTGATCGTTGGTGCTAAGGAAATCCCATTAGTTGAAACCTTATCCCAGGTTGTGGCAGTAGGTGCAGCATAATTAGCAACCGTCGGATTGTTAGTCTTTTGATACCACTTATTTAGCTCATCATTAAATTCTTTACTTGCTGCACTAAAAATGTTATTTGAAAAAATCAACGGTTGGCCAGCGCTATTTTTCTGGTTAAAACTAGCATTGAAGTTAATGTTGTATTTGCCGCTTCTTGCACCACCAACAACAAAGTTATTACGATTTTCAATATATTCAAGTTCAGAAGCATAGACCTTAGTGCCATCAGCTAACGTTACCCAAACTTTATCATTCATGTAGCCGTCAGCAAGCAATTCCTTAATTTTATTTGCATTTTCTGGTCGACCAGTCATATAAGTTTTGCCTGTGGCATTATAGATATACATATCCTCAGCATGTGGAGCAGATACGTAATTTACGTCTACTTCCTGCTGGGTAGCATTAGACAACTTGTTAAAAGTTATTGCGAAGTGGTTGGTCTTAGTATTGACTAAATCAGTTGGTTTGTTTTTCCACTTTCCATTATTAACTAGGTCATCTTCAGCTACTTGCACTTTGATACCTAATGCGTAAGCTAAAGCATAATCTTGGTAGAAATATTGTCCCCATAAGCCTGCTGGAAAATTAGTAGAATTTCCTTGGGCAGGATCAAAAGCAACCTCTGGTGTTGTCGGTGTCGTAGATGTTGACTTCGGCATTGTTGCTAGCTGAGCATTAATTACAGGATTACCATTATCATCAGTTGGAATATCATCCCGTAATTTAAGCCCTTGAACTACGTAAGGAACTTTAACAACATAAAGACCACCGATAACTTTAGGAGCATCGGGATCACCAGCAAAAGTATTGTTATCCGTAACTTGAACATTGGCCCAGTGGATACCTAAACTACTTGTATCCAGTGTCCCTAATATCTTGTAAGAAAAGGCAGTCGGATCATATACGTATGTATTGTTAAGAATTGTAGAAAAATCATTGCCATTAGCATCGGCGGTATTAAAGTCTGGGGTATCGTTTACCCTATTCACATAGTAGAAGGTACTTGGTTGAAGCTGTGATCGTGCTTCAACGTAAGATTCAATATCAATAGTTGTGCTTGTACCATCTTTATACGTTACTCTGATAGTTCCAGATATCGTATTACCATCAATGGCATCTTGTTGCGTTGCAGTTGGAACATTGCCATCCCAAGAAAAAGTAGCCCCGCTTTGAGTTAAAGCATCCGCATTGGAAATAAATTTTGAGGCCAAATTCGTTAAATCACTTCCAGCAACTACATAAGCAGGTGAGTCGCTATCCATAGTATAAGTCTCTGGTGCAATATGTTCAGTTGAATCAGCATGAGGGGTTACAGGTTTAATATTCGATTTTTCTTGAGTAGCAGAATTACTATTACTTTGATTAGTTTTAGTAGAAACGGAAGTTTCGCTAGTTAAGACAGGTGTATATTTTGAAGTTGAGGTTGATCTATTTTTTTCAACAGTATTTTGGGCAGAATTATCCTTAGAACTTGTTGTGTCAGAGCTATCTTTTGAAGAAGTAGATGCTTGAGTAGCAGTAGCTTTAACAATATTAATAGTTGTTTGACTTTGTGCTTGCTTAGATTTACTTACTTGAGTATCAGTTTCAGCAGATGCACTATTTGTCTGATCTTCTGACTTGTTACTCTTAATTTCAGCAGCAATTGGAATTGGGGCATGCTTTTCAGCGGTTGCCAAAGAAGATGCCTCTACTTTTGAGTCATCTTTTTTATCAGTATTATTATCAGAACTATTATTAGTAGTATTAGATGATACACTAGTCGTTGTAGCGTCCGCCGCATTAACATCCGTACTTGCGTGAACTGTCTGACCTTCATTAAAAGTTAGAAATAAAGTTGAAAGTAAAACAGAACAAACACCAACGCTCAATTTTCTAATACTAAAACGTTGTTTAGAATCAAAGTCTTTTTTATTGAATAACATTTTAGCCTGTCCCTTCAATTTTAAATTGGTAATAGTTATAAGATTTCTATAGTTATTTTAACGCGTTAAAAATAATTCTTATAGGATTTTTGATTAATTTATTATAACAACTCAATTTACTAC